>WNFI01044950.1_pt1 | contig 41423 bp, 28 predicted proteins | sample 5400471 | NCBI WGS metagenome assembly WNFI01 (sample SAMN13153348, study PRJNA577476) | soil metagenome | isolation source: 100 cm saprolite on Douglas fir-dominated hillslope | place: USA:California | collected 2013-09-17 | reverse complement strand
CTGTGATCGATATGGTAAAGATGGTAATGACGCAATTGGTGGTCAGATAACAATAAAATCATTCCCATGAATGCACTTCAATTTAATGCGCTGCTTCCGTATACTCTTCTGGCCGCCGCCTCGATGGTAGTGATCCTGCTCATTGCCTTCCGGCAGAGCCATACGGTCATACAAGTGGTTGGATTTGTATTGATGTGCGCGGTGATCGCCGCCTTGCTGAAAGTAAAACGGCTTTTACCCGTTGCTATCCTGCCATTGTTTCAAATAGACGGATTTGCCTTGCTATTCACCGGCTTGATCATTTTTTGCGTACTGATAGTCGGGTTGTTCTCTTTTATTTATTTTGAAGAGCGGGAAGAGAACCCCAAGGAATATTACATATTATTATTTCTTGCCACGCTGGGCGCCGCTGTGCTGACCATCAGCCGGCATTTCATTTCTTTATTTATCGGCCTGGAATTATTGAGCGTCAGCTTATATGCGCTCATCGCCTACCTGCGCAACCGGAATAATGCGGTGGAGGCGGGTATGAAATACCTGGTACTGGCAGCGCTGTCATCCGCTTTCCTGCTGTTCGGCATGGCGTTGATCTATATGGATACCGGAACGATGGAATTCAGCGCCATTGCGCAAAAAATAAGCGGATCTCCCGTCCACTCCGCCTTATTCATCACGGGAGCAGGGATAATGATCGTTGCAATCGGTTTTAAGCTGGCGCTGGTGCCCTTCCATCTCTGGGCTGCCGATGTCTACCAGGGGGCGCCGACGCCTGTGACTGCCTTTATAGCCACCGTTTCCAAGATCGGCGTATTTGCCGTCCTGGTACGTTTTGCACAAGCTGTTAACTTGCAGCATTACCCCCAGGCCGTCATTATTTTTTCCGTCCTGGCCATTGCATCGATGATCATGGGCAATATTTTAGCGCTGCAGCAGCAAAATATCAAACGCCTGCTGGCTTATTCGTCGATTGCGCATTTCGGTTATTTGCTCGTTGCGTTCCTGCCCGGCGACGCAGCCGGTGTGGAGGCGTCCATTTTTTATCTGGTATCCTATTCTATTACGTTATTATCGGCCTTTGGCGTCATAACCTTAATGTCTTCCCGACGGAAAGACGCGGAGGACCTGGTCCTCTACCGGGGATTGTTCTGGAAGAGCCCATTGATGGCGGCGGTATTGACCATTGCCTTGTTGTCGCTGGCCGGTATTCCGTTAACGGCCGGATTTCCGGCTAAGTTCTTCGTGCTGACTTCAGGAGTGCGGCAGCATTTATGGCTTCCCGTGATTGTATTGGTGCTCACCAGCATAATCGGTTTGTATTACTATCTGCGCATTATCAGTGCATTGTTTGCGGATTCGCCTCCGAGGGAGATTAAAGAAAGGACACTGCATCCCTTTTTCTATCTGGCTACTTATGCGACATTAATAGTGCTGATGTGCCTGTTATGCTGGTTGGGGATATTCCCCGGGAAGATCGTTGAAGGTGTGCGGGAGTTTCTTCTTATTCACTAAACGGGCGCATGAAGGGCTTTATTTTCAAATTTATACCCACTATCTTTGCCCCGTCATCCCGGTGACATCATTTTATTCCTACTACTATATGATCACTCCCGAAATATTCGTCGAAGCAAGGAAATTGTGGAACTATCACCATCTGTACCATACCCCGGTTCCATCGGATTGTATTTTAGTGCTGGGAAGCCATGACCTTCGGGTGGCCGACCGCGGTGCTGAGCTATACCTGCAAGGCCTGGCCCCGATACTTATCTTTTCGGGCGGGCTGGGGTATCTTACCAAGGGCATCTGGAAAGACCCGGAGGCGGATCAGATGGCCCGCATCGCCCTGGATAAAGGGGTGCCTGCGGAAGCGATCTTTATCGAGAACCAATCCACGAATACGGGCGAAAATATCCGGTTTACGGGCCACCTCCTGGAAGAAAAGGGGCTCCATCCCCATACCTTCCTGTTGGTGCAAAAGCCGTATATGGAGCGGCGCAGTTATGCTACATTCAAGAAACACTGGCCTGACAAAGAACTGATCGTCACTTCTCCGCAGATAGCTTTTGAAGATTATCCTACTCCGGACATTCCGATGGAGCGCGTTATCAATAGTATGGTCGGGGACCTGCAGCGCATCCGCATTTATCCCGAAAAGGGATTTCAAATACCCCAGGAAATTCCCGACGACGTGTGGGCTGCGTATGAAAAACTCGTAGGGTGGGGGTTTACGAAGCACCTGGCAGTATAAGCCTGCCCAAAGGGCCATTTCGGCGGAACGCTTACAAATACCGCAGCCAGATGTTTTCCTTATGCGCTGTTTTATAATTCCCGTACCATCGGCATAAAGGGTAGAGCAGCACGACGACACTTAACCACACCGCATAAACGCCCGCCAGCGGCAATCCCGAGCCTTTTGCCGGCCGGCCGTATTGAAACGGGCCGAATAGCAGGTCTCCCGCATGAAACCCTTCTGCAAAGACCATGATAAACATACAGCTATGCAGCACATACCAGTGGATCAGGTAGTAGAAAAGCGGTACTTTACCATAGACCGACAATATTCTCCCCAAAATGACGTCCCGGCCTTCGAGAAAAGCCAGAAACAGGAAGAGCAAACCCAGCATGATCAGCGTGTATAAGAGGGAAGGCGGGTATTTCGACACATTGAAGAAAGACAACATGGTAAAAAGGCTGTTGCGCTGTACGGACCATGGGGCGGGATCGCCATAGAAATTACCCAGGCGCAGCAGGAAGAAAAGCCCGATGGCGGCGAAGCCTATTCCCAGGAATAATTTTTTCCGCTGCTCAGCCGGTCTTTCGAACAGGCGGCCCGCTGCAAATCCTGTCAGCAGGATACCCAGCCAGGGAACGACAGGATAAGCGATCAGTAATATATAATGAGGAGTGATTGGAAAAAATCCCGGGAAAAAGAATACCGAAAGAAGGATACGTCCGGTTAGACCCGCCGGCAGCATCGCCGCGGAAAGGAGGTCGTGGCCTTAACCAGGGTAAATTCCAGTATGACCAGCCATAATCCCCTGGTCAGCAGGAATTGCCTGATGGAAGTGTTTGGCCGGCTGCCGCTGTGGATCGAAAGCCAGGCCGATGTTCCTGACAGGAATACAAACGAAGGTGCGCAGAGGTGGGTGATCCAACGGGTGAAAAAAAGCAGCGGGGTAGTGGTGGTAAGATTCGTCGGATCCTGCGTCAGTGAGTCCACGTGCAGCAGGTCTCTCGTATGGTCCAGCGCCATGATCACCATGACCAGGCCACGGGCGATGTCGATGGAAATGACTCTTTTCATAAGCGTTTAGCTGGTTAGCTAAAGTTAATGAAAAAAGGGTAAAAGAGTATAAGGCCAGCAAGTATCCGGAGGGTCGGGAAATGTATTCAAAAGATTGTATCACATCTGCCAAACCTTCTCATTAATTACTTTTGCGCCATACCGTATTAACATTTCTTCCATTTTGTCAAGAGACGGCATATTTCGATGATCTTGTCCGGCTAATGCCCTTTTCCAATTGGAAACAGTAGATCGATCAACTCCTAATTTCTTATATATTCCTCTTTCACTAATAAGCGTCACAAATGCTTGAGGTGTACTTTCAATAGTCATACTACTTAAGCTTTTGCCGGTTCTTGTTTATAAGTTAGGAATCCTTCCAAAGAAAGGTCTTCGTCCAAATCTTCCCAATGCAACCAGGTACCGTCACCCCATATCTCAAATTTATTCCAATCTTTAGGAGTGCCCTTTCTTAAATTGGGATACCATGAGACAGGTGTACCTATTACCCTTGCATCACTTAATTCGACAAATATTCTTGTCTCATCAAACCAAACTTTTTTGATTGTAACCATAATTTACTTTTGAATTCCAAAATATTCTTGCCATTTTGCTTCAATAATATCCTGGTTTTCTTCAATAATACTTTCAGCCAAATAGATATCCTTATTTTTCATACCCTTATTTTCAATCAGTTTCACCGGGTTTACTTCAAATTTGGCTTCACCGTCTGAATTTTTTATGTGAACGTGAATAGGCAAATGCTCGTTGCTAAAGAAGAAAAACCTAATACCAAACATCCTGAACAATTCCGGCATAAGATACAGTTTAATTGGTGCAAAAATACAAAATGTTTTGTTTAGTCAAAACATTATTGAATGTGACGTAATCGCAATTAGTTAAAACTAAAAAAACTTGTGCTTGTTATCCGTATGCGCCCAGGCTATGTTCTTGTGCTGAAAGATATCCTGTATCATTTCACCCGCTTTCCGGCAATCTTCTTCATCGAAGAAACAAGACTTCCATCTGGCCGGCAGCTCTTCAAAGGGTTTGAGCCCAAACCCATTCCCATAGATCTTGATGGCAGTGGGCGTGCTTCTTACGTCTATCGTCGCCAGTTCATTTTTTAAGGCCCAGGTAAAATAGGCTTCCCAAAACTGGCAATGATTGTAGAGGCGTTTTTTAATCTCTTCGTCGTTTTCTTTATGCGCGGCGGGTATACGCCATTGGTTGTTGTGCCCGGAAAAAGGGTCTTCTCCGGATGTTGCGGCCGGCAAGGGCTGGCTTTCAAAATAAGCGGTCTTTCCCCCGCCCAAATCCAGCTGCATTTCTTTGGAGCTGATACTGGTTACGGGAAAAGCATTGATGTTGTTGATCCTGTTTACCTGATTGTGGAGGTAAAGGACTTTGTCTTTATAGACCCATTTGCCATAGTCGAACCTGCCAAAATCCCGGGTATACGTTCCATCCGATGAACCGGCCGGATTTTGTATATTTGAATTGACTTATGACTCCCGCCAGCAATAACTATTTCCTCAGCACGATCTGTCACTTACGGGAGCAGGAGGAGATGCTGATCTATGATCGGTTTACTTCCACTACAACAAAGGAGGAAAAGGCTGTGGGAGATTTCCTGCAGGAAGAATATGAAAAGGAAATTCTAAATTTTCCAGGCATTCCGCCGCCCTTTGAACAGGAAGCTGCGGTTTGGGCTGCCAGGATTATTTTCAATGCTTCGCAACTGCTGTTGTCCAGGGAAAAAGATGAAAAGGATATAAAACAGTTATTACCCTATTATACCGTGGAGATGAGTCCGGCTGCCTTCCTATCGGCCGACCTTTGTTTGCGATGCCTTCCCGATGTAATCGGGAAAGCCAGGGAGATAAACCCGGATGATCCGCTGATCCTGTTGCTGGAGGATATTCTGCGGAGCTGGCATTATTCGGGAGTAGGTTATTTCGAGGGCGATTTCTTTGATTGGAAGCCAATTCTGGCTAATGATTGTCTCCGGTTATTATACATCGACAGGGTTATCGAACGGCGCGTGAAGGCCCTGGCGGACACTCCTGCCTTGCGGCCAGGGGTATTGGCGGCAATGGGGGATCATACCAGCTCTTTTTGGAAAGAATTATAGCATCATATATGAACCCGATAGAAAAATTAAATACTGTCCTGCGTTATGTCAAACATTCCTTTGTCGGTAAGGACGAGATAATAGACTTACTGGGGATCAGTTTGCTGGCAAGGGAAAACCTGTTTCTGCTGGGGCCTCCCGGAACAGCGAAGAGTGCTATCGTCCGGCTTTTGTCGTCATGCCTGGAGGATGGAAAAAACTTTGAATATCTATTGACCCGATTTACGGAGCCCAACGAGATATTTGGCCCTTTTGATATTCGCAGGCTCAGAGAAGGGGAATTAGTGACGAATACGGAAGGAATGATGCCGGAGGCTTCGCTCGTATTCTTTGATGAGATATTCAACGCCAATAGCGCCATTCTCAATAGCCTGCTGATGGCGCTGAATGAAAAAATATTCCGGCGTGGAAAAGAAACCCGTCGTCTGCCGGCCCTGATGTTTGTGGGGGCCAGCAATATGCTGCCGGAAGATGAAGCCCTGCAGGCCTTGCTGGACCGGTTTCTTATTCGTGTCAAATGCGAATACGTAGACCCCGATCTGCTGCAGGAAGTATTGCTGGCAGGATGGCGAATGGAGTCCGGCGGACAGGAAGAAAGACCCCTCATTTCTTCCGGCGAGATTGTCACCTTGCAGAAAGCCTGCCGGGAAATAGACCTGGCGCCTATCCGGGCGACCTATATTGACATTGTCCATAGTCTTCGCAATACGGGTATTAAAGTGTCCGACCGCCGCGCTGTGAAATTGCAGAATATCATTGCGGCCAGCGCCCTGGTCTGCGGCAGGCCGGCGGCCACCCTTTCCGATCTATGGGTGTTGAAATATATCTGGGATACCGAAGAACAGGTAGAGATATTGACGGGCATCATCGATGCCGTCATTGAAAAGGACCAAACCAGTCCTGCCCATCCGCAGGCCTTATACAATAAGGTCCCTGACCCGGAAGAGGTTATGAAAGAAGTGGGTTTTTTGTCTTCGCGGTGGGCCGTGAATGGGCTTTCTTTTGAAGAGCAAAACGTGATCAAGGACAAGCTCCGGTATGTACAGACCCGTTGCAGCTGGATAAAAAACCCGGAACAGAAGGTATATGTTCAACACTTCGCCGGGTTTCTATTGGGTCAAGGGACTGACGACCGATCAATTGGAAGCTCCTGAGATAAAAAGCATTCCGTTCAAGAACCTTTATTATACGAAGGATCAATTAGTTTTCCCCCCGGGCGGCCTGGTGCCCGTGAAAAAACTACCGGATTCCCTGTTGTGGACGCCGCTGGAACGGGGACTTCCCATAAGCCTGCCTTCTTTCAATCATAATTATTTTGGGTTAACCGAAAAGCTAAATATCCGGCTGGTTTCCACGGGAAAAGAAGAGGAGCCTGCGGCTTTGCTGACGTCTATAGCCCATCTCAGGACTTATATCCTGACGGCGCCGGCAGTCCGGCTCAAGCCACTCTCCTGGGTGATCATCGATGATCAGGCTCTTATCCTGGGAAAACCCCTGTTGCCGTTACCGGGAAGCAGCTACTGGCGGAAAAATGATTTTTTAATGCCTGCAGGACTGGACCTGGAATGGACGGCGCTGGGCGAAACACTGAACAGGGAATTAAATCCTGAAGGGGCCTGCTGGTTGCTGTGGGATAAGGACGGGTCATATCTGGCCATAACAAAAGAACAATGCCGTCCGCTGTCGATCAGCTCCTTCCGGTTGAGCACGGCTGGGCCGGCTTGACTAGCAGGGTCATCCTTTCCTCAAACCTAAGTTTTATGCAATCTTTTGAATATTTTATCAGTAATAAAAATTACTTCTGGACCTTAGAGGAGGATGGAGAAGTCATCGCCATTCGCAACGGCGACACCATCGCGTACAGCGAGTTTGCTATCCAGTTACTGGAAGATATTGCTGACCAGGGATTGCCTCCATTCGGATCCTTGCTGCTGGTCATTATAGCGACGAACTACCCAACAAATGATTCTATCGGACAGATAGAGAAATTTATCCACCAGAACAGTCATTGGAGAGGCTTTAACTGGCCGGAAGATCGGTTGGATGTGCTCAGGGAATCCATTCGATTTTTGCGGCTGCTGGCTTCTTTACCTGCAAAGTATACTTCAGGCAATACAAGGGTTCAGCTGTTTCAGCTCTTGTTTGCCGACTGTCATAAAATATTATCAAAAAAAGTTTCCCGGCAGATTATTTCGGGCATCAAACAGCTAAAGGATACCGGCAATCAAAAAGTGCTGAGAACCCTGTCGGGGGAGGGTGAATTTAGCGATGGCTATATTTACGATGAATTCCGGTGTATCGCCCTGCTGCTGAAAAAATTTCCGGATACGAATGCCCTGATCGGGAAACTGGCCGGTGTACCGGAAATACAGGAGCCCGTATTGGAGGAAGAGGAAGAAAGGGCTGTTCCGGGAGATTTTATCGAGTCGCTCATCGATAACCCGACTACTTTCCCGGTCGGCGCCCTGATCAAGTCGCTCTGGTCCGGCATGAGCATTCCCATTCACCACAGCTTACCCAGCGCGCAGCCCATGGGCGGATTCTCTGACCTGAGCAATAAGGGAGATCTTGATAAACTACTGATCTCGGAATTTGCCGGCGACGACTGGTTGTTCCTGTCGAGACTGGCCAATAACGAAGCGCTCTACCTGCACCGGGAGACACCGCCGGGGGCCGACCAGCTGGAGCGGATCATCCTGGTAGACGTTTCGATTAAAAGCTGGGGAACTCCGAAGGTGTTGGCTTATGCCATTCTTTTGGCCATTATCAAACATCCCAAAACGGACATTCATTGTACGGCTTATGCCGTCGGCAATAATTTTTACCCCATTACAGTCGACACGGTGGATGCCGTCATCCAAAGCATTCAGCTGGTGGATGGAGCCCTGCACCCTGCGGCCGGGTTGATAAAATTCTTTGAGTTATCGCCCGCCCGAAAGACGGAGGTCTTTTTCATTGCCTCGGCAGATACAATGCGGCATCCTGCCATACAAAAAGTAATCAGTGATTATTACAGCAATTTTAAATATTGGGTGACTGCCAGCCAGAAAGGAGAAATACTTTTTTACCGGAATCAACACAAGGGGAAAAAATTGATCCAGCAGTTAAACCTTCCGCTGGAAGACCTTTGGGAAGATAAAAAAGGGCGGCGATGGTCGGAGCCGGTTACAACCAGTGAGGCGGCGCAGGGCAAACTCCGGGCGCCCATTCTTTTTCCACCGCCCACGTCCGCAAAAAAGGTCTTTATTTCCAGCGACTTCGATCTGTTTGCTGTTACTAAAGAAAGAAATTTATTACGCCATCATCAGGGGGAGAAGTTCCCTAAGGGCTGGGAACTGGTACTGGAAGAAATCCTTCCTTCCGCCAGTCATTTCGCCGTGGGGCCAAACGACAACGGGAAACGGTTGTTTCTTTGTTTTAAGATTCATAACCGGGAACTTACGATCTATCGGTTGGAGACGGGAGAAAGTAAGTCCATTTTTTTCAATGACTGGAGGCCTTCACGTTTTGCAGATTTCTTTTTCGCAGAACAGGAGTTCTACTACATGAACGATGATCATATCTGGAGTTTTTCCTGGCAGCAGGATATCCAGGTTCAAAAGAATAGGGTAGTCGTCGGCCACTCGTTTATAAATTACTATGAAATGTTGCGGGTGCGTGCTGAAACGGAAAAATCAAAAATTTCCTTTACATGGTCCGTGTTGAAAAATATCCATAATGTGTTTATCAACCAACAAGGAAACCTGGTATTCAACAAACATGAGCTAGTGCTGAGCAAAGCGGGACATATACAGCTGTTGCCGGCTGCCGGCGAGTCCCGGAAGATTGCGATAACCGCCAAATATAATAGCGAACAAAGCGAATTCACTTTCCCCGGCGGAAACAAAATAAGGATTCACCGGTCCGGGTTGATCGTGCTGCAGCGGGCTAATGATCCTGGTCTGTCACCGCATTTGGGCGCGGGAATAGAGATAGTGTCGGGTAGTTTCCTGCCGTCGGTGTATATTCCGGCTGTGCTGGAGGCGTCCCTGGCTGCTGCCACTGACACGCATTTTGCAGGGAATCTGTACTATTATCCTATAGAGCAAAAACACCCCCTGGTAAAACTTAGCACCCCTGGTTTTTACGAAGAAAATATCCGATCTTTCATTCAACATGTCTTTGAATGCAGCTGACCGTTAAACCATATCATAAAAATTTATATCCCCGGGCAGGCATACTGGTGCGTGGTCACCAGGTGACCGGCTGGCTGCGGCAAGTGCAGGAGATGGGATTGTCGCTGGATGGGTTGGATGTTTATCCTATAGCCGGGATGACGGCAAATACCGTTTGGGGCTGCCTGCTGGTTCCGCGGAGGATGGATAACGATTTGGAGTGGACCTGGCCGGCAGACACCGGCTGCAATGTGTATTGTCAGTGTGTGCAGGATAAATTATTCCTTCCGGAAAACAGCCGGCTTTACCCGCAGTTCTCTGCCGCAGAGCTGGACAAAACGCTGAAGGATAAACCTCACCTGTTTCATCCGGAGACAGGCTGGGTCGAATTACCGGAACCCATCCGGTGGAAGGACCTGCTTATACGACCTGAAATGAACGACCGGGCCATCATTAGCCCCAAAGAAACGGTGTTCATCCCGTCCCATGTTTCTGCTTTTTATAAACAATCCCTTCCTTACGAGGATGTGCTGGAGAACATGGCGAGGGAATTGTCGCCGGGCCGGGCTCCGGATACGAGGCCCTTGTCGCTCCGGGAAAAAATAAAAATGGGTCTGCTTCGATTATTGTTTGGCAGGCAGCAGCAGCCGGGAGATTTGGCTAAACAAGGCCGGTTTGCCCGGTGGCTGTCCCGTCTGGTCGCAAAGATGCGGATCAAATGGATGGACAAGCTACAAAACAGTCTTGACGAACTGGAAGAGCGAAACAACCGGGAAGTGGATAAGCTGCTGGACCTTTTTAAAAAGAACCCAAAGGAGGCGTTGAAATACGCTATTCCCATCGACAATGAAGGTGTAGCGCGGGGCAGCGGTTCCGGGTCTTATATGCTGTCAAGGCTGTGGGCGAACTTATCCGTCTTTGGCGACCTGTTGGGCGGATCAGGCGGTTCCGGCCGATCAGGTGGCTCCGGCGGATCGGTGAGGCTGGGAAAAAATCATTTGAACCTGTTGAACCAGGAGTATCGGAATACTGCCCATACACTGGTGTTAAACAAGGAATATCGACAGGCGGCTTTTGTATACCTGCGACTGCTGAAGGATTACTATTCCGGCGCCGACGCATTGGAAAAAGGCGGCTTCTATGCGGAAGCTGCTGCTATCTACCTGAAATATATCGACAACAAGGTCAGGGCAGCCGAGTGTTATGAAAAAGGGCAGATGCCGCTGGAAGCCATCCAACTCTATAAAGAGCTGCATAGGAACGAGAAGGTCGGCGACCTCTATCTGACCATTGGAAAACGGAAGGAAGCGCGCCCCTGGTTCGAAAAGGTCATCGGACAGTATACCCACACCCATCAATACATCAAGGCTGCAGCCATTCTCCGGGACAAATTGGATGAGCCGGCTGAAGCACAGGTTTTACTGTTGCAGGGATGGAAAACCGACAAGGATGCGGTGAATTGTCTGAACTGGTATTTTTCCATCATAGAAAACCCCCGCCAATTGGAGCAGGAAATACAAACAATGTATGACCGGAACACCAATGAAAAGAACAGGGAGAAATACCTGCAGGTGCTGAAGCGCCAGTACGACCGGTATGCCGAAATACAGGCGACGGTGCGGGACATTGCTTACGAGATCGTGGTTGAAAAAATCGGCGATGACCCTTTTATCGTTTCCGAGCTGCAGGCATTTAATAAAAAAGATAAGAAGTTGCTGAAGGATATTTTATTGTTTCGGCAGCGCGCGAAATGACCCGCCGGGCGGGCCGGTCTGCGACGGCTATTTCCCCGACTTATTCCGTTTGCGATACTCTACGGGTGACAATCCCATCAATTTCGAAAACATCCGGGAAAAATAATATTGGTCTTCAATCCCCAGGTTGAAAGCCGCCTCCTTTACGGTCATACCCGTGAACAAAAGATATTGACAGGCCTTCTGGATTTTCAGGTGGTTAAAATATTCGATAGGGGAGTAGCCGGTCCGCTCCCGGAAGATGGCGGAGAAATGGGAGACGGATAAGCTGGCAAAATCAGCCAATTCCTGCAGGCTGACAAGGCTATGGATCTTTTTCTGCATTAGCTCGATCGTTCCTGCGATGACGTCGTTTTCCTTTTTCTTTTCTGTAGAGTTGAATTTGTCCTCATACAGCAGGGAAGACAGGAAATGATAAAAGATCATGTTGACATAACGCAGGTTGTCGCTGCCATATCCTTTTTCCAGATTGGAATACATCTCTTCAAATAGTTTGATCCTGTTTTCATTATAAGACAGGTCGGGCTTGTAGTTTTTCGAGTTCTGCCGGATCAGCCCGACAATGTAGGCGGCCAGTTCCCCTTTAAAATGGAACCAGTAGATAGTCCATGGGTCGTTTTCGTTGGCTGCATATTTGTGTGGCGTACCCGCAGGAATGACAATAAATTGAGAAGGCCCGACCTCTACTTTTTTCTTACTGGTTTCTATCCAGCCGCTGCCTTCCACGTTGTAGATAATGATGTGCTGGCTGATGCCGCCCGGACGGTCTACATAGTGAAACTTCGCCTTGGGATAGTAACCTATATCTGTAATATATATCTGTTTTGTCACAGGGTCCCGGGTCAGGAAATCTGCCGTGATCTTTTTCGGGAGGACAATTAATCGCTGCCCTTCGAACCCCTGTCGTTTGCGGTGTTTGTTTTTTAGTGCCGGCATAGCTTATGGGATGCAAATTAAGAAAACCAGAAAATAATCCATCTTTTTCATAAGAAATACTATTCTTTCTTCTTCGGACTCTAGCGAAATTTGATTTCTTAAAGCGATTGTAATGCCTAAATCACTTGTCAGTGTTTTATTGTTAACACTGTCGACCATCACTGCTGCTTTCTCTCAGACCCATGCGCTTACCCTTGTGTCCAGCGATAAAAAGACGCAGCTCCGGGTGAGTATCGCGGATTCCATAACATATAGTGTCTGGTATAAAGGACATGAAATAGTCAATACTTCCCGGGTGTCAATGACCATTAATGGCGATGTGCCGGGCTACCGCGCTAAGGTCCAAAAGATCACCCGGGACAGTGTCCGGTCTTATATAACCCCGCTCTATGGAAAGTTCGACCGGCTGAGGGATGAGTATAAGGAATTGCGGGTGGACTTTTATTCGAACTTTTCTCTTGTTTTCAGGGTGTACGACGAAGGTGTGGCTTATCGATGGGTAACGTCCTTGCCCGGAGAAGTGACTGTGAATGCAGAAGAGGTGAATGTTGTGCTGAAAGACCCTTATAGCGCCTTATTGTCGGTCACGCCAAAGCTGACCTCATGGGAATTGCCGTATACGGCATATAATAGTATATCGGAAGTCGCCGACTCGGATAATATCATCGTGCCGGCTTTATTCATCAACAAAGGGTTGAAAGTAGTGGTAGCCGAATCCGATGTGCGGGATTATCCGGGAATGTTTCTGAAAAGGGATGCGGCCGGGTCGAAGGGGGGCGCCGGAGGGTTTCACGGGTACTGGGCGGCTTATCCAAAAAAGGAGACTCCCTATGGCGGTGACTGGGGCATGTCTACCAAGGTAAACGAACGGGAGGATTATATTGCCCGGACGGCGGGAAGCCGGGCCTTTCCCTGGCGGGTGATCATCCTTTCGGATGACGACAAAAAACTGCTGACCAATCAATTGATCTATAAACTCGCAACTCCGTCGTTGATAAACGATGTCTCCTGGATCAAACCGGGTAAATGCGATTGGGAATGGTGGCATGATGCTATTGTAAAAGACGCCGGCTTTCCTACCGGCATGGAGAACAGGAGTACCCGGTTATACGAACATTATATTGATTTTGCCGCCGCTCATGGGTTGGAATACACGCTGATCGATGCCGGCTGGAGCAATTTCTATCATTTAGACACACCGCAGCGGGTAGATATAAAGGAACTGGTAGCGTACGGACAGAAAAAGAAAGTGGGTATTATGGTATGGTGTAATGCCACATCCCTGATGGGCAGCCTGGATCATTATATGGAGACCTTTGGAAAATGGGGGCTACGCGGCATCAAGGTTGACTTCTTCGACCGGGATGACCAGCTGATCATCCGCCAGCAGGAACAGATTGCCGCGGCGGCGGCCAAATGGCATTTGCTGGTCGATCTCCATGGCTCGCCTAAGCCAACCGGCCTGCAGCGCACTTACCCCAATGTCATCAATTTCGAAGCCGTCCGGGGGGAGGAGTGCAGTAAGTGGGATACCACCTCCAACCCGGTGTATCATCTGCAAATCCCTTTTATCCGTATGCTCAGCGGCGACCTGGATTATACGCCTGGTTCGATGCGCAACCGGAGCAAGGCTGCTTTTGTTCCGATACCCAAGGGACTGCCTACTACGATGGGTACCCGTTGTCATGAGCTGGCCCTTTTTATTCTCTTCGACCAATACCTGGCGGTGCTGAGTGATTCTCCCGAAGAATATCGCAAATATAAAGATATCATGGCCTTTTTATCGGCGGTGCCCGTATCGTTTGACGATACAAAAGTGTTGTATGCAAAATTGTCAGAATATGCCGTCCTGGCTAAACGGAAGGGGGACAGTTGGTATGTAGGGGCAATGACGAATTGGACAGGAAGGGATGTGACGGTTGATTTTTCCTTTCTCGGCAGCGGGAATTACCGGGCGGAAGTATTAAGGGACGGCAGGGATGCCGATAGCAATGCCGAATCCTATATCAGCGAAACGAAAACTGTCAATCAACATACGAAATTACCACTGCACCTGGCTTCGGGCGGGGGTGCGGTTATAAGGATTTACAAAGCTTCTATATGAAAAAATCGCTGTTATTCTTACTGCTTTGCGCATGCGCCTGCCTGGTCCATGCGCAGGATCAGACGACAAGTGGTCTGACCATCCGGGGGACGGTCCGGGAAAAAAATACCGGCCAGCCCATTCCCGGCGTACTGATCATCCATGCCATGGGGTATGCGGATATGGAGGTGAAAACCGGCAACCAGACTACTATAACGGTCGACCTGGAAGCTAATAAAGCTTCCGACCTGGATGAAATCATCGTGGTCGGCGCCGTGATGAAGCGACGGGATCTGACGGGTTCGGTCGCCACCATCGATGCCAAAACCATCTCCATCACTCCGACGTCGGATATCAATTCGGCTATCCAGGGAAAGGTGGCGGGCGCCTATGTGACCAACAGCTCCCAGCCCGGCACTGCGGCGTCTATCAAGATCAGGGGCAACAACTCGATCAACTACGGCACCAGTCCTATTTATGTAGTGGATGGGGTGATCATCAGCGATAATTACAATTCGCTGAACCCGGATGATATAGCTTCGATGGAAGTGCTCAAGGATGCATCGGCTACGGCCGTCTACGGTTCGCGCGGGTCCAATGGCGTCGTGCTTGTCACCACTAAAAAGGGGAAAAAGAATACGGGAAAGATAGGCTACAATACCTGGATCAGTTGGTCGGAGTACGAGCGGAAGATGCATTTTATGAATGCGCATGGCCTTTACAACCTGCGGGCGGATGCTTTTGCCAACCAGTACCTGGAGTTAAACCCGGGCGCCGACAGGCAGGCCTATCTCAATCGCATTACCAGCGACACCTCCAACCTGGTGTTCGCAAAATATGAACAGGATACCTACCGCCAGGGCAAGTCTTATGACTGGCTGAATGCTGTTTCCCGCAATGGCATGGCACAAAATCACACGCTGGATTTTTCCGGCGGTTCGGACAAGGGAACCTACTATCTGAGTCTCAATTATACGGACCAGAAGGGTTTGCTCAAAGGAGCCGATTACAAACGAATGGGAGGCAGGATCAATATTGATCAAAACGTCAAGTCCTGGCTGAGGATAGGCACTTACACGACTTTTACCCACAGCATTACGGATATTGTCGATGGCAGCGTGTTCCCAACGGCTGTCGGCGCCAACCCGCTGCTACCCGTTGATACGGCGGGGCTATTTGACCTGAAATGGGCGGATATCATTAACCAGGATCAGTACAATCCGTTGCGGAGCCTCTATATCAAGGACAACCAGTACCTCAATAGACTGTTGACCAGTACATATATCAGTGTCACGCCGATAAAAGACCTTACCATCCGGACTTCCTTCTCCGGTGATATCTCTAACCAGCAACAATACACTTACGTACCTACCACGACGGGCCAGGACTTGCGGAACAGCAATCATGGCAATGCTATCCAGTATAAAACAGAGAACACCAATATACAATGGGACAATACGGCTACCTACTTTAAGCGGTTGGGCGAGCACCTGTTCAATTTCCTGGCAGGTACATCTATGCAGCAGAATAATTCCAACTATAACCAGATCACCGCCTATGGTTTCCCGAACGATGACTTCGGTTATATGTACCTGGGGGGAGCCTATTCCCGGGACAAGACGGTACTGGCGTCGGACTTTGTCACCACGACCCTGATGTCCTACCTGGGGCGCGTCGAATGGGGCTGGAAGGACAAGTATTTTGCTACGGCCACCCTGCGTTATGACGGGTCTTCCAAGTTTGGCGCCAATCACAAGTGGGGGGCTTTCCCTTCCCTGGCGGTAGCCTATGACATGTCCCGGGAGAGGTTTATGTCGAATGTGGCTGTCATCAGCCATTGGAAATGGCGTGCCGGTTATGGCATCGCAGGTAATCAAAACATTCCTGACTATGCCTTCAAGACGCTGTACCGGCCCAGCTATACGAATGGTACCGTTACCTATGTCAGCGATGGAAGACTGGGTAACCCGGACCTGCAATGGGAAAGGCAGAAACAGCTGAACATAGGCGCCGAGATCGGACTCCTGCACGACCGGATCAATCTTACGGCAGACTATTTCTATATTAAGAATGATAAGCTGCTGATGGACCAGACGCTGGCGACCACTTCCGGTTTTACCAATACGGTATCCAATGTTGGAGCCTTACAAAACAAAGGCGTGGAGTTTAGCCTGAACTACGCGATAATCAAGGAAAAAAACCTGCAATGGAATTTCTCGTTTATGATTTCTGCGGACCACAATAAGATTACTAAGTTATATGGAAATACGACGGCTATCTACAACAAAGGCGGTTATACCGGTGTAGAGATCCAGCGGACCGGCAATCTTTTCTTAGGCCAGTCGCTCAATTCCATCTATACCTACAAGTTCTCGAAGATTGCCCAGGTGGGTGATACCGCCAAGCTGTCGGGTATCAATTTTGGCGGCCGGACGGTACACCCCGGGGATATTGTTCCGGTGGACAAGGATGGTAATAATGTTATCAATGACGATGACCGCTACGTGGTGGGTAAAACTGATCCCAATTTTTATGGTGGCTTTGGAACAGATGTCACCTACAAGGGATTTGGGGTGAACGTATTCTTCAATTACTCTTCGGGATTAAAACGCATCAGTTCGCTTTATGAGAGCGGGATCAGCTCGGCCGGTATGAGCGTTGCTTCTATCGACATGCTGGATCGCTGGACGCCGACCCACACCAATACGAATATACCCCGTGCGGTATATGGGATACCCCGTTTCAATGTCAGCGACGTGGACCTGGGCGTACAGAATGCCTCCTTCCTCCGGATGTCTGTACTCTCGGTATCCTATACCGTTCCTAAAAAGGGTAAAGCTAATGTGTTTGACAATGCCCGGATATATGTCACCGGCTCCAACCTGTTGTTGTTGACGAAAGACAAGGGATATGACCCCGAAACAGGGGATGGTTTCCCGAATACGAAATCGGTCACTGTGGGATTGAACCTTTCACTTTAAACCAACTTTTTATGCAACTCAGAAACATCCTCATATTGACAGGTCTTGCAGGGACGCTGACGCAGCTCTCCTGTAAGAAATTTCTCGACCAGCAGCCGAAGACGGCGCTTACGCAAGAGCAGGTCTTTGCCAAACTGGATAATATCAAACCGCTGATCTCCGGTCTATACACCAACTGGCGTAATGTGCGCAAGGATAGAGGCGGGTTTATGTTCGAGCTAGGCAGTGACGAGGCGCAGCAGGGGGCCTTCCAGGTGATGACCGATCCTGATCAGGCGGCACTCGATAGGTACGATGGGTACATGGTGCCCCGTAACAATGCATTGACGGCTCAATGGAATTCCAGGTGGCCGATCGTGACCGCTGCGGCGCAGGCTGTATTTGCCTTGCAGAACAATAAAGAAGATGAAGCTACCCGGACAGAACTGCTGGGCGAAGCCAGTTTTATCCGGGCAGGTGTCAGCTTTGAGCTGACGCAGTACTGGGGTAAGATACCCATCGTCGATCAGGCCCGGTTCGATCAGCTGGGTACAAAAAGACAAGTCCTGGATCAGGTGTATGCTTTTATCATCAATGACCTGGAGACAGCGGTTAAGTACCTGCCGGAAACACAGACGGATAAGAGTCATGTTACTAAGTATGCGGCCCTGGCCTTGTTAGGAAAGGTATACATGAACGCCCCCCGGGAAGCCAATGTTCGTAGCTTCCAGAAAGCTGCCGATACGCTGAACCTGATCATACAGTCAGGTAAATACAGTCTGTTACCCAATTATGCCGACCTCTGGGACCCCAATCATGCTAATTCTTCTGAATCCATTTATGAGTACCAATTCAACAACACCTATCCGGACAATAACCAGACGCAGTGGCAGATGGGGTCTCGTGCGCTGGCGAACCTGGCCACTATTGGCGCCAATTGTTATTTCGGCGGCTATGACCTGATGGTGCCGACGGCTTACTGTTACGGAGACAAGCCGGCCGGTGGATTGTGGGAGACGGGGGACGTCCGTAAACAGCAAAGCATCCGGTATGATTTTACGTATAAGGGAATAACACCGACCTTGTCGACCGGATTCGGCGGCGACGAATTGAATCCACACGTCAAAAAATATGAGGACATCCGCACCGACGGCACGATGAGCTTTTGGTATTCGGGGAAGGATATCTTTTATATCCGTTATGCCGACGTGTTGTTGTGTTATGCGGAATGTCTGAACGAGCTGGGTAAAACGACCGATGCCGTCAACCTCGTGAACACTACGGTCCGGGCCAGGGCCTTTGGCGGCGTCATACCGGCCGGTCTGAGCTGGGATCCCGGTCTGAGCCAGGACGCTTTCAGAGCGGCTATGCTGGACGAGCGGATGCGTGAACTTTGTTTCGAAGGCTGGCGGCGGATGGACCTGATCCGGGGCGGGAAATTTGTCGACCTCGTGAAGGCCCGCAACCAATGGACAAAAGCAAGCGCAACGATCCAGGCCTTTAATGCCTTGTATCCTATTCCTTTGACGGAGACATTGCAGAACCCTGATATACCGGCCAGCGATCAGAACCCCGGCTACTAATAAAATGTGTCATTTATATGGAAGTAAAAGCATGGTCCGATAAAATTTCGATCCCAACCTATCCGATCGGACAGCCTGAGAAAAATCCTATGTTCCTGGAAAAACGTGTCTACCAGGGCAGCAGTGGCGTCGTTTATCCGTACCCGGTGATAGAGAATATCGCCGATCAAAAATTACAGCAGGAGTACAAGGCCGTATACCTGGAAAACGACTATCTGAAGATCATGATCCTGCCCGAACTGGGGGGCCGCATTCAACGCGCTTATGATAAAGTGCGCGACCGGGACTTTATTTATTATAACCAGGTGATCAAACCAGCCCTGGTTGGCCTTGCCGGTCCCTGGATCTCGGGGGGGATTGAATTCAACTGGCCGCAGCATCACCGGCCCAGTACATACAGCCCGGTGGATTTTACCATAGAGGAGTTTCCCGATGGCAGCAAAACCGTTTGGGTCAATGAAATTGAAGTCATGTTCCGGACAAAGGGATTGGCGGGTTTTACGCTGTATCCTGACAAAGCCTACCTGGAGATAAAGGGCAGGGTGTTCAACAGGACTCCCTTTCCCCAGACCTTTCTTTGGTGGGCCAATCCGGCGGTAAAGGTCAACGAAGCCTATCAGTCGATATTTCCGCCCGATGTCTATGCTGTTTTTGATCACGGAAAGAGAGATGTCTCTGACTTTCCTATCGCAACCGGCACTTACTACAAGGTCAACTACGCTCCCGGTACGGATATCTCGCGTTATGCCAATATCCCTGTGCCTACTTCCTATATGGCTATTCGTTCGGAGTATGATTTTATGGGTTGTTATGAACATGATACCCGGGCGGGTATGTTACACGTGGCCAACCACCATGTATCACCCGGGAAAAAACAATGGACCTGGGGTAATGGAGATTTTGGACAGGCCTGGGACAGAAATCTCACTGACGAAGACGGTCCTTATATCGAGCTGATGACTGGGGTGTTCACCGACAACCAGCCGGATTTTTCCTGGCTCCTGCCCAACGAAGAAAAAACCTTCGAACAATACTTCATGCCCTATACGAGGGTTGGCCAGGTAAAGAACGCCACCAAAGAGGCGATGCTGAACTTCCAATGGGAGGGGGATGTCCTGCATGTAAAAGTTTATACGACGGCTGTATATAAAGATGCGGTTGTCCGGCTGCTGAAAAAAGGACAGGTTGTAAAGGAATGGACCCGGGAGATATCTCCCCGGCAGGTGTTTGAGGAAGTCTATGAACCAGCGGGAAAGGGCAACTGCGGTGATTGGGCCCTGGTAGTGACAGATGCCGATGGACAAATACTGGTGGCCTGGCAGGACAGTGATCGGGGGGAAGGAAAGAAGGAGATCCCGCCGGCTGCGACGGCTGCTAAGAAACCTGCGGACATCGCGCAGGTGGAGGATCTTTATCTCAACGGGCTGCACCTGGAGCAATACCGGCATGCCACCTACAACCCCATCGACTACTATGAAGAAGGGCTGCGCAGGAGTCCGGAAGACATTCGCTGTAACAATGCCGTGGGGCTGCTTTTATTGCGGCGGGGACAGTTCGCCAAGGCGGAGCCTTATTTTCGAAAAGCAATATCCTCTATTACGCGGCGGAATCCGAATCCTTATGATGGAGAGTCGTATTACAATCTGGGCTGGTCGCTGAAATTACAGGGACGGTTGAACGAAGCCTATGATGTCTTTTATAAGGCGGTATGGAACGATGCCTGGCAGCACAGCGGGTATCTGTCGCTTGCGCGTATCGCCGCTGCGAAGAAGGACTGGAAAGAGGCATTGGCGCTGGTGGAAAAATCGCTGATCCGTAATTATCATAGCCCGGTGGCGCGGCATCTGAAGGCTGTTCTGCTGCGAAAGCTAGGCCGGAATGAAGAGTTTTCGCGCTTTATCGGGGAGTCACTGACCATTGATGCTTTTAATTTTGGCTGTCTGTTTGAACAAGGCGGTGTTGCGTTAATGCGCGATAGCCTGAATAATTACCTGGAGCTGGCGCTTGACTATGCACAGGCTGGTTTATATGAGGAGGCGGATGAGGTATTGGCCTTATATAAAGGATCGACCTCTCCGCTGGTAGACTACTACCGGGGCTGGTTTGCTTCACAGCGGGGAAGGATGGAAGAAGCGCTGGTCTTTTACACCGCTGCTGCAAAACAAGATCCGACGCTTTGTTTTCCCAATAAGATCGAAGAAGTGCTCATTCTCGGTGACGCGAGGCGGCTGAATCCCGGGGATGCCCGCGCCGGCTATTACCTTGGCAATCTTTGGTATGATAAAAGACAGTATTCCGAGGCCATCGCCTGCTGGGAAGAGGCCGCCCGGCTGGATGATAAATTCCCTACGGTATTCCGGAACCTGGCCCTGGCTTATTACAATAAGCTGGGGAAAAAAGACCAGGCCCTCAGCGCCCTGGAAAAAGCGTTTGCGCTGGACCTCACCGATGCACGGGTATTGATGGAATTGGACCAACTGTATAAGATCATGGGCCGGCCTTTCGAGGTGCGTCTGCAACTGCTGGAAAAACATGCTGGTCTTGTAGTGCAGCGGGATGATCTTTATCTCGAACGGGTGACGCTGTACAACCAGCTGAAAGAATATGAAAAGGCGAAACAGCTGCTGGCGACCCGAAAGTTTCATCCCTGGGAAGGAGGAGAAGGAAAGGTCGTAGGACAATGGCTATTGTGTCATATGGAATTGGCGAAAGAGGCTATTCTGGGTAGCGATTGGCAAAAGGCGCTGGAGCTGTTAAGGGTTGCGGAGACCTGGCCCGAAAACCTGGGAGAAGGGAAATTATACGGTACGCAGGAGAACGACCGCCACTATCTTTTAGGTTGTGTATATGAAGGACTGGGGCAGACCACAAAGGCGCTGGAGAAATTCCGCGAAGCAACGGCGGGCATCAGCCAGCCTGCACAGGCGATATATTATAATGACCCGCAGCCCGACAAAATCGTTTACCAGGCATTGGCCTGGTTTAAATTGGGTGAGCCGGAAAAAGGCTGCCGCATCTTCGAAAGTTTTATTCAATTCGGTGAGTTGCACCGGAACGACACCATTACCATCGACTATTTTGCCGTTTCTCTACCGGACATGCTGGTCTTTGACCAGGACATCAATCAGCGGAATGTCATCCACTGTACTTACCTGGTTGGTCTGGGGCATCTGGGATTGGGTGATGAAATCACGGCCACCCGTTATCTCCGGGAAGTGCTTCAACTGGATGGGAATCACCAGGGCGCCGCCGCTTATTTACAAATGAAACCCTTCTTTCAAAAGGCTTTAAAACAGGATCAATTATGCTGACGACGGAACTTTGTCAATATGTGCTCAGTAATGGTAAAGTTCGGGTCGGTATCATCAATCTTGGTGCTACTATCACTTTATTGGAAACGCCGGACCGGTCGGGCCGGATGAAAAATATAGTGGCCGGTTTTGCCGATCAGGGCCAGTACTGGCAGAATGAATACTACCTGGGTTGTGTCGTAGGGCGATACGCCAATAGAATTGGCAAGGGGCGTTTTAGCCTTAATGGAGAGGATATCCAGCTATCGGTCAACAATGAGGGCAACCACCTGCATGGAGGCTTCGAAGGGCTGTATCGTAAGGTTTGGACCTTGCATTCCCGGATAAATTCGGCCGACGAGGTTGGCATCGTGCTGGAATATATCAGCGCGGACGGAGAAGAAGGTTATCCGGGCAATCTTCGGATACAGGTAACCTACCTGCTGGACAAGGCCGGACGATTCTCCATCTGTTATACGGCTGTTACGGATAAGAGCACGCCGGTGAATCTTACCAATCACTCTTATTTTAATCTTTCGGGATTTGAAAGACCTGTGATCAACGATCACTGGCTTCGGGTGTTTTCCGGCACCTACACGGAGAAAAATGCATTGAATCTGCCTACCGGGAGAGTCCTGCCGCTGGCCGGTACGCCAATGGACTTTTCGATTTCCAGGGTAATAGGAGAGAAATTAGATCAGATGCTGCTGGATAAGGGTTTTGATCATAATTATGTGTTGGATGGAGAGGGAATACGTCCTGCTGCCGAGCTCTATGATCCGGATTCCGGCCGAAGCTTGCGTGTACTGACAGACAGACCGGGCCTCCAGGTATATACGGCAAACTGGTGGGATGGCACCATCGTGGGGCAGCAGGGTGTTCCCTACGTTCAGCATGGCGCTGTTGCGCTGGAAACCCAGGCTTTCCCGGATAGTCCGAACCAGTCTTCTTTTCCGGACACTATCCTGAGGCCGGGAGAAGTTTATCGGACAACAACAATTTTTGAATTCGAACTCGAATTCGGATTTAATACTAAATGATCTTATATGTCCGGCGCTTCCTATAATCGATGGTATATTCTTGGTTTGGCATTCATCTCGGCATTGGGTGGTTACCTTTTTGGGTTTGATTTTGCGGTGATCTCCGGGGCCTTGCCTTTTTTACGGGATCAATTCGGATTGAACAGTTACTGGGAAGGGCTGGTGGCGGCGAGCCTGGCGCTGGGCGCTGCACTGGGCTGCATAACCGCAGGAAGTATTTCGGATCGCTATGGGCGCAGAAAGGGGTTGCTGCTGGCCGCGGCGGTATTCGGGTTGTCGTCTTTGGCAATGGCCCTGGCGCCGGGTCGCAACTTCTTCATCGGCGCCCGGTGTATGGCAGGTGTCGGGGTCGGCATGGCTTCCATGCTTTCTCCCATGTATATTGCAGAAGTGTCACCGGCGCCCTTGCGGGGCCGGATGGTAGCCATCAACCAGCTTACAGTGGTGACGGGTATCCTGATCACCAATCTCGTGAACTACACTTTACGGAATGATGGTCCCGAAGCCTGGCGTTGGATGTTCGGACTGGGTTTGATCCCTTCGGCCTTATTCTTTGCCGGAGCGTTATGGCTTCCGGAAAGTCCGCGCTGGCTGATAAAAGCAGGAGATACAAGAACTGCTGTTCTTATCCTCGGGAAGATAGGCGGGGCTTCTTTTGCAACGGAATCCCTGGCAAACATTCAAAGGTCCATTGGCAGCGGGGCAAAGCTGAACTATGCGGCTGTCTTTCAGAAAGCCGTGCTGCCGGCCGTCCTCATTGGCATCGGGCTGGCCGTATTCCAGCAGCTGTGCGGGATCAATGTGGTATTTAATTACACTACCCTCATCTTTAGCAGTATCGGCATACCACGGGACGGGCAATTGCTTCAAACCGTATTTATCGGAGGGGTGAACCTGGCCTTTACCTTACTGGCCATGCTGCTGGTGGACAAATTGGGCCGTAAACCGTTGATGCTTTTTGGCGCCGGAGGACTTTGCCTTTTATATATCATTGTCGTCAAGGCATTGGGGACACATTCACCACTGACCTCGTGGTATCTGTTGACCGCGATCGGTACTTATGCATTGTCATTGGCGCCGGTGACCTGGGTGCTGATCTCGGAGATATTCCCGAACAATGTGCGGGGCGCAGCTACTTCCGTTGCCGTCCTGAGCTTGTGGGCGGCATACTTTGTCCTTATTTTTACTTTTCCTATGTTATACGAGCGGCTGCGGGATATCACTTTCTATATTTATTCCGCTATTTGCGGGTTGGGATTCTTTTTTATTCTATTTGGATTGAAAGAAACCAAGGGAAAGACGTTGGAAGAGCTGGAAGAGGTCATGACCGGACATCACTGAAAATAATCGGATAATCCATTAAAATAACCGGATTCGCTATTTGCTTTCAGGATACCTAATAATACTTTTGGAAACAGAATAAAAAGGTTTTTGTATTGCTTAACCAAAACGACGCTTCCATATGAAGAAGAAAATGGGCTATTTTCTATGCCTGCTGCTTTCTCTTTTCGCCCTTCCGAGGGCATTTTCACAACAACCAGTCAAAACACCGCATCCACGCATCACCATCACCGGGACCGTCATCGACACGACGGGCCGGCGGGTGGAAGGAGCGAGCGTTACCGTTCCGGGTAAAAAGAGTGTCGGTACGAGCACCGATGTCAACGGCCGGTTCATCCTGGATGTGGATGAAGGCGCTACGATTGTCATCTCCTATGTAGGCTATGGCGAACAGCGGATCACGGCTTCTTCCGCGCGCAAGTCGGTGGACATCGTCCTGCGGACTGCCGAGGCGGGGGAGTCGGTCGTTGTCACCGCCTACGGTAAGAAAGTGCGAAAGGAGGCTGTCGTCGGCTCAGTGACCAGTGTGAACCCCGATGCACTTAGAATCCCGGCCAGCAACCTCACCAATGCATTGGGAGGACAGGTGGCCGGGGTCATCTCTTTCCAGCGCGGCGGCCAGCCGGGGGCCGACAACTCCCAGTTTTTCATCCGCGGGGTGACTACGCTGGGTTATAGCGCCAGCCCGCTGATCCTTGTTGACAATGTCGAGCTGACATCCAATGACCTGGCCCGTCTCAACGTGGATGACATCGCCAGTTTCTCTATCCTGAAGGATGCAAGCGCTGCGGCATTATATGGGGCCAGGGGCGCGAATGGAGTCATCCTTGTCACGACCAAGGAAGGGAAGATCGGAAGGGCCCGGATAAATGTCCGGGTTGAGAATTCTGTCTCGAAGCCGACAAAGAATATCGAGCTGGCGGACCCGATCACTTATATGAAAGGGTATAACGAGGCATTGACGACAAGAGGTTCCGCGCCTTTCTGGACGCCTAACCAGGTACAGGATGCTACGGCCACCTGGAACCATACGCCAGGCGGCAACCCCTACCTTTATCCGGCGGTCGACTGGATGTCGATGCTTTTTAAAAAACAGACCACCACCCAGCGGGCGAATTTTAGCGTACAGGGTGGTAATGATCTGGCCCGGTACTATATCTCGGGGTCCTATGACAGGGACAATGGGATCTTGCAGAACAACCCGGTGAACAATTTCAACTCAGGGATGAAATATGAGAATTACCAGCTGCGGTCCAATATCAATGTGAAGATCACAAAGACCACGGAAGTCGTGGCCCGGCTATGGGGTAACTTCAATGACTACACAGGCCCGATCACGGATGATCAGTCTGGCCTGGCGACAGACTTATACGACAGGGTGCTCCATACAAGCCCCGTTGCTTTCCCGGCCTATTTCCCGCCGGATTCCGCCAATCTGCTGACCAAGCATATCCTGTTTGGTAACTCCGCTGCTACGGGCTTCCTGCAGGACAATCCCTATGCGGACCTGATGAAGGGATATAAGACCTTTTCGGAGTCCAGGATCTCGGCCCAGTTCGAAGTAAACCAGAACTTTAATTTTATCACGAAGGGGCTGTCCTTTCACGGTATATTCAGCACCAACCGTTATTCCTATTTCGACCTTAGCCGTCATTATAACCCTTTCTATTACAATATCGGTACTTCTGATCCGAAGAGCGGTCAATATACGCTGAACTGGCTAAACAATGCGCCCGGCGCCGCCCAGGAATTCCTGACCTATAACGGGGGTAATAAGAACATAAACACCTATATCTATTTGCAGGGGTCTGCGGACTACGACCGCAGTTTTGGCGACCACCGGGTAGGGCTTACGCTGTTAGGGACCCGGCAACAAACGATCAATCCCAATGCCCTCGATCCTCTTACCAATCAGCCTTCCCTGCAGGCGTCGCTGCCGGCCCGCAACCTGGGTTTCTCGGGCCGCGCCTCTTACTCGTATGACAACCGCTATTTCCTGGAGGGCAATTTTGGCTACAACGGGTCGGAGAAGTTCGCCCCCAACCACCGGTTTGGCTTTTTCCCGACCATTGGAGCCGGCTGGGTTATTTCTAACGAACAATTCTGGAAGGGGGGAGTCGCCGATCTTGTCACCCGGCTGAAGATAAGAGGGAGTTATGGAAAGGTGGGTAACGACAATATCGGCAAACAACGATTCTTTTATCTCTCGAGTGTAAACCCTGACGCGGGTCCCGGCGCCTCCTTTGGCACCACCAACAGTTTCTCCCTCAACGGCACTAACATATTGGCCTATCCCAACCCGGACGTTACCTGGGAAACAGCCAAAAAGAGTAATGTGGCCGTGGAAATGACGGTAGGTAAAGGCTTTAACATTATAGCTGAGCTTTACCATGAGTTCCGTTACAATATTTTGATCCCGCGTAGCTATATCCCGGTTTCGGCTGGTATCGAGACCAATAAGATCGGTTACCTGGAAGAGCCGCAATATCCCTATTCCTATCTTTTCCACTCGGGCCACCCCATCGATCAGCAATACGGATACATTGCGGAGCGGCTTTTTGTAGATGACAAAGAGGCCGCGAATTCCCCAACCCAGGCATTCAGCACGGGCCATCCTCCACAGGGCGGGGATATCAAATACAGGGACGTCAATAAGGACGGGGTCATCGATAGTTACGACAGGGTAGCCCTTGGTCTGCCTACGAAGCCGGAGATCATTTATGGGTTTGGTTTCTCGGTCATGTACAAACAATTCGACCTGAATGCCTTTTTCCAGGGGCTGGCGAGAGAGTCCTTTTTCGTGAATTCCTCGGCCCAGGACGATAGATACTACGGGAACTATGGAACCGAACCCTTTGTCAACAATGCGCAATTGCTGAAGGCCTATGCCAACAACCACTGGAGCCTGGAGAACCAGAACCTGCATGCTCTTTGGCCGCGGTATGCTGTTTACGATAACGTGAATAACGACCAGCAGAGTTCCTGGTGGCTGCGGGACGGCAGCTTTATGCGGTTGAAGTCATTGGAGGCGGGGTATACCTTCCCAAAGAAATGGACCAGGCATATCTATATGGATAATGCCCGTTTATACTTCAGCGGCCTGAACCTGCTAACCTTCAGTCATTTCAAACTTTGGGACCCGGAGATGGCCGGGCAGGGATTCGGATATCCGATCCAGAAAGTAATCAATGTCGGTTTGAACATGAATTTTTAAGTTTAAAAAAAGAGACATGAAGATCTTCATAAAGTTGTTGTTTGCAGGCCTCCCGGTCATACTGGCGACCTCCTGCAAAAAATATTTAAACGTGACCCCTGACAATGTGGCTACATTAAGCAGCTCGTTCTCGAATGCCAACGAAACGCAGGCCTATCTTTTCGGCTGTTACAACAATATGCAGCAGCTGGGCGACGTGCGGCACAATGCCGGCTTTACTACCTCCGGAGAAGTTATCTTTCCTACCAATCTCAATGACAAGACGACTCTTGGCGGGCCGGGCGGAGATGCCGGATTCACCATTATGCAGGGATATCAAAATGCCGCGAACCCGCTCCTGAATTTCTGGGACGGCTATAATTTGGGGCTGAACCTCTGGCAGTCCATCCGGATGTGTAATACTTTTTTGGCCAATGTGAACACGCCGTTGGACCTGCCTCCTTACCAGAAAGCAAGATGGAGCGCCGAGGCAAAATTCCTTAAGGCCTACTATCATTACTGGCTGATACGGATGTATGGCCCCATTCCCATCATGGACGTCGCCCTGCCTATCAATGCGACCTCAGACCAGGTAAGGACCCCGCAGCAGTCGGTGGATTCCTGTTTCAATTATGTTGTGCATCTGCTGGATACGGCTATAACCGGTCTGCCCCCTACCATCCAGAACCAGGCTGCGGAGCAAGGCAGGATCACCTCTGTCATCGCCCTGGCAGTCAAGGCCGAGGTGCTGGCTACGCAGGCGAGTCCATTGTTCAACGGCAACCCCGACTATACCGGCATGAAGGGTAAGGATGGGAAGCCGCTCTTTCCGGCTGCGCCGGATCCCACGAAATGGCAGCGGGCGCTGGATGCCTGCAAGGCCGCGCTGACTGCGGCAAATGGCGTCGGCGCCGCCCTGTACCAGTTGAAGCTGAATGGGAATGTGACCCATATGAGTGACAGCACGCAAAAGCTGCTGGCTATCCAGGGAGCCATTACGGACAGCTGGAATCCTGAGCAAATATGGTCATTGAACTCGCAATACGGCTGGCAGTACATGACAGCTGCCAGGGTCACATCCGACGCCGCCGCGAACGTATTCGCCGTGTATTCCAATTTCTCCGTGCCCGTTGCCGAATCAGAGCTGTTCTATACCAACCACGGCGTGCCCATCACTGAAGACAAGACCTGGGACTATCCTAACCGGTACCAGCTGCAGAAGGGCGACAGCGCGCATGTGTATTATATAAAAAAGGGATATACCTGTCCGAAAGGGAATTTTAACCGCGAGAACCGGTACTATGCCGATGTCGCCTTTGACGGAAGTATCTGGTTTGGAGCGGGTAGTACCGACGACAATAACCCCAACTATGTGAATGCCGTCAGCGGCTTCGCTGCTGCGCCCGACGCCTTGCGGATCAATGTCACCGGCTATTGGGCAAAGAAGCTGGTGCCCTGGCAATCCGTTTTCGGTCAGCCAAGCGTATCCTACAATTACATGTGGCCCATGATACGTCTTCCGGCGCTATGGCTTTTGTATGCCGAATGTCTCAACGAGGCGGGCGGACCCGGCGCCGAGGCCTATCAATATGTAGACATGGTCAGGGCCAGAGCCGGCTTGCAGGGCGTACAGGCATCCTGGACTCAATATTCCAATAACCCCAACAAACCCAACACCAAGGAAGGATTGAGACAGATCATCCACCAGGAGCGGCGAATCGAGCTGGCTTTTGAAGGGCAGGCCGGCTGGGACCTGAGAAGGTGGAAGGAATTGCAGAACGTATTGACCGGTCCTATACAGGGATGGAATACCGACCCTGGTAACAATGGCCGGACCATTACCGGTTATTACCAGCTGGTGAACTACTACCAGCCGGTGTTTGGCCTGAGGAACTATATCTATCCGATACAGACTTATGACCTGCTGATCAACCCGAACCTTGTGCAAAGTCTTTATTGGTAAATTAATAAATGCATTTTATGGAAAAAATATATAAGTTCATTTGCTTGTCAATACTTGCTGTCACCCTGGCTTTAAGTCAACCGGGCTGCAAAAAAACAGACGGATACAACGCCGTTGTCTCAACGGATATGACCAAGCCCGGGCCTGTTACCAACGTGAAGATCGTCAACTTCAACGGCGGGGCATATATCACTTATTCTCTGCCCGACTCAAAAAATATCCTTTATGTCCAGGCCAACTATGCCATAAATGATAAGATAAGCCGGCAGACAAAATCATCTTATTACTCGGATAGCGTTACCGTAAGCGGGTTCGCTAAGAGCCAGGACTATAAGGTAACCCTCCAGGTCGTCAGTCGTGCGGAAGTAAAGTCCGACTCTGTGGTGGTGACCGTACATCCCGACACGCCGCCTTACCTGCTGACAAGGCCCACCCTGAAAATGCAGGCCGACTTCGGCGGCGTGAATGTTATCGCCCTTAATAAGATAAGAGCCGATATCGGCATCATCCTGATCACTCCCAACCCGACGACCAATAGGTTGGAGATCGTCAACCAGGACTATACCAATGCTGATTCCGTAAATTTCAGCATAAGGGGATATGATACTATTCCAAGGCAGTTCGGCATATATGTCACCGATGCATGGGAAAATAAATCCGATACGTTCTATGCTAACATAAAGCCTATTTACGAAGTGCAGATGGCCAAATCCAAATTTAATGCGTATGTCATGACTTCGGATGTCGGGGTCTATGACGACTACCGGGGCCTGCGGAATTTATGGGACAATGTCATCAAGGAGCCCACGTATAATACAAAGCAGCCGATTACACCTTTGGTATGGCCGGCCTGGATGACCTTTGATATGGGGCAGGCGGCCAAGCTTAGCCGGTATACGATGGTAGGCAGGACGGGGGACAGCGGCCCCGGGGAATTCATGTGGGGCTACGGGACGCCGCAGACCTGGGTCATCTGGGGCCGGGCGGATGTGCCGGTGGAGGTGGGCCAGGCGACGCCCGGGGGGTGGATCAATATGGGTGAATTCTATGCTCCGCCGAAACCTTCGGGTTTGCCGAGTCCCCAATTTACCACTACAGACCTGGCCTTCTGGCAAGCCGGGTTTCCTTTCAACTTTGCGCTGGCGCTGCCCAAAGTGCGCTATATACGATTTGAATGTCTTACGAATATGGGGGGGACGAATAATTTCTTTGACATTAATGAAATGACATTCTTTGGGGATCCGAGATAGGTCTTCAAGGACACCTGAACATAAACCATAAATAAATTTCAATGAAAACGATGTATAAAAATACCTGGATCGGGCTGATCTGTTGCGTAGCCGTATGGCTGGGCTGCACCAGGAAACCTAACGATTACCGTTCGTTTCTGAATGGCCAGGAGATCACTTACCCCGGTAAGATCGTCAACCCTAACGTCGCGACCGGTAACCTGCGCCTGCTGTTGACCTGGACCCCCAGTCCCGACCCCAGCATAACAAAATACGTGGTATACTGGAATAACTATGCCGATTCCACGATAGTAACCGCCGTATCGCACTCCACCACGGACACAGTGAAATGCCTGATCGGCAACCTGGCGGAATATGCGTATACATTTTTTATTTACTCGTATGACAACAACGGCAACCGGAGCGTTCTGACGGAGCTGGACAATGCAAAAGTGGACGGCCCTATTTACCAATCGGGGCTGCATAACCGGCCGCTCGATCCCGCCAGGCCTGCGATCGTCAATCCCGACAGTACGGCAACTCTGTATTTTCTGGCTCCATACGATACGATCAGCATAACCACGCGTATCCGGTACGTGAGGATTGCCGGGGACACGGTGACCAGTTATCTTCCGCCGGCGAGCGACTCCATCGTCCTGCCTTCTTTTAAAAAAGGTACCAGGGTGCTGTTCCAGTCTTCTTTTATCCCAAAACGCGGAGCAATCGACACGTTCTATACGGTGTTGCCCGACACGGCCGCTCCGTTTAAGCCGATAGTATATGTCATGTGTGACAAGAGCAAGTTCAAACCCGTTTATCTTCCGCGTGACCTCGTGGCTGGTTTCGGTACATCCCTGCCAAGCCTATGGGATGGAAATATGCAGCCAAAGAGTTATCCGAACATATTCCACTCCGACGGCAGCGGCAATCCGCAGTTACCGGGAACGATAACGATGGACATGGGCCAGGCGTACAACGCGCTGGGAAAGGTAGAAGAGATAGGACGGGACTGCTGCCATAATCCCAAAGAGTTTGAAGTGTGGGGCATCGCAGATACGACCGGATCGTTCAGTTCGCTGCTGCCGAGTGACAATGGGTGGAAGGCGGATATGACAACCAAGGGATGGACCTTACTGGGAGACAATATCCGTATCGACAATGGAACCCCTCCATACGATGCCATGCTGAATAGCAATCCGCCGCCTGTGCGATACCTCGTTGTCCGGTTTGTCAGCGACGTGGATAATTCGGGTTATATAAATCTAAGCCAGATGACCTTTTGGGACAAGCAGTAAGGTGTAGGACCGCAATAAGAAAGACAACTATTACGAATATGTTTTTGAAAAGAACGATCCTGATCGCGACCCTTGGAATTTCGTTGCCGGCCCTTGTTTTTGGTCAAAAGGAATCGCTGCGACTATGGTATGATAAACCTGCTTCCCAGTGGGAAGAGACGCTGCCGCTCGGCAATGGCCGGCTGGGGATGACGCCGGACGGCGGCGTGGCCGAAGAGAAAATAGTGCTGAACGACATTACGCTGTGGAACGGCTCGCCACAGGATGCGAATAACTATGATGCGTATAAAAGCCTGCCGCAGATACGAAAGTATCTGCTGGAAGGGAAGAATGATTCGGCCCAGGCGCTGGTCGACAAGTCATTCATCTGCACCGGACCGGGCTCCGGCGGCACGCGCTACGGATGTTTTCAGATGCTGGGTAATCTCAACCTGCAATTTAGCTACGAGGGGGAGGACGGTTCCCGGTTTGATCGCTATTCGCGTGAATTGACGTTGACCGATGCGATGGCGCGTTGTACCTACAGGGTAGGGGGTGTTACTTATAAAAGGGAATACCTGACCAGCTATGGCGACGATGTGGCCATTATCCGGTATACGGCCGACCAGCCCGGGAAATTGAATTGCCGGATCTCGATGAATCGTCCTGAGAAAGGGGAGACTTCTGTGGAAGGCAGGGAACTGGACCTTTCCGGACAGCTCGACAATGGAATTGACGGAAAGGGCATGCGCTATATCGCGCGGGTACAGACGCAGCTAAAAGATGGAAGCTGTAAGGCGGAAGGACAGGGGTTGGTGGTTAAGAAGGCTACCGAGCTGATCGTTTTTGTGTCGATAGGGACAGACTGGAAGGGGGCGGCTTATAAGGCCGTGACCAAGCAACTGTTGGCCGCGGCCATGCAAAAACCGTATGAGCGGCAGGTGAAGGAGCATGTAAAAGCCTACCGCCGGCTATTTGATAGATTGGATCTGCAAATTGGCGGCGCGATTGATGCCGATCTCCCGACGGATCAGCGGCTCACCCGGTTTCATCAAAACCCTTCAGCCGATAATGGTCTTGCAGTTCTGTTCTTCCAGTTTGGGCGTTATCTCAGCATCAGCAGCACCCGGGTGGGGCTGCTGCCACCTAATCTCCAGGGACTGTGGGCCAACCAGATCCATACCCCCTGGAACGGCGACTATCATTTAGATATCAACGTACAGATGAACCACTGGCCGGTGGAAGTGACCAATCTTTCCGAGCTCAACCTGCCACTGACGGACCTGGTTGCGGGTATGGTCCCGCAGGGGGAGAAGACGGCAAAAGCCTATTACAACGCCGGCGGATGGGTGGCGCACGTCATCACCAATCCCTGGGGCTGGACGGAACCGGGCGAGTCTGCATCCTGGGGAGTAACCAAGGTAGGAGCGGGGTGGTTGTGTGACAACCTCTGGCAGCACTATGACTTTACTAACGATAGAGTATACTTGCGGCGTATCTATCCGATACTAAAAGGCGCCGCCAGGTTCTATAATGACATGCTTATTAAAGACCCGCAGCATGGCTGGCTGGTGACGGCGCCTTCGTCTTCACCGGAGAACTCATTTTATATGCCTAATGGCCGGACGGCCAGTATTTGTATGGGACCGGCCATCGACAACCAGATCATCCGGGAGTTGTTCGGCAACGTTATTACTGCCTCGCAGGTGTTGGGACAGGATAAGGATTTTCGGGATAGCCTGGTCAAAAGGCTGGAATTGATACCGCCGGCGGGTATTGTTGCTCCGGACGGCCGGCTGCAGGAATGGCTGGAGGACTATAAAGAAACGGATATACACCATCGTCACGTATCTCATCTCTACGGCCTTTATCCGGCGGATCTTATCACTCCGGAGTCGACTCCTGAATTGGCGGAGGCCTGTAAAAAGACGCTGGAGGCCCGCGGCGACGACGGCCCCAGCTGGAGTATCGCGTATAAGATGCTCTGGTGGGCGAGGTTATACGATGGAAACCGGGCTTACCGGATACTGACGGAGATCATGAAACCTACGTTGGCGACCAATATCAACTATGGCGCCGGGGGAGGTATTTATCCCAACCTGCTCTCCGCCGGCCCGCCTTTCCAGATAGACGGCAATTTTGGGGCGACGGCAGCCATTGCAGAGATGCTGATCCAAAGCCATGGGGGGTATATACATTTATTGCCGGCCTTGCCGGAAGCCTGGAAGGCTTCAGGAAAAGTAAAGGGATTAAGGGCAAGAGGCAATTTTACCGTGGACATGGAATGGAAGGATGGAAAGGTGGTTAACTATCGGATAAGCTCACCTGATGTTCGTAAGATAAAAGTGAAGGTGAATGGGGTTTTGACGGAAGTATCTGCAGACGCGACTTTGCGGACGGTTGCTTTAGTTCAGGCGCCTTTGCGGCTGTGGTATGACCGTCCGGCAGCCCAATGGGAAGAAACCCTGCCCCTGGGCAATGGCCGCCTTGGTTTGATGCCGGATGGGGGTATAACAAAAGAAAACATTGTCCTCAATGATATTACGCTATGGTCGGGCGCTCCGCAGGACGCCAATAACTACGAGGCCCGTAAAAAATTGCCGGAAATAAGGCGGTTGCTGTTCGAAGATAAAAATGACAGTGCCCAGGCACTGGTCAACGAATCCTTTATTTGTAAAGGACCGGGATCAGGCGGCGCCAATTATGGGTGTTTTCAGACCCTGGGCAATCTGCGTCTTCAATTCGAGTATGGGGAGGGGAAAGTTGACCAATACGAGCGCGTTTTGTCGCTGGACAGCGCCATAGCAACTTGCCGGTACAAGGTGGGCGACGTGACCTATACAAAAGAATATTTTACCAGCTTTGGCGATGACGTTGCCTTTATCCGTATCAGTGCAGACAAACCCGGTCGGCTGAACTGCAGGCTGTCGATGGACCGGCCCGAACGTTTTGCCACGGCTGTGGAGGGGAAGACGATGCGTATGTGGGGACAGCTGGACAATGGCATCGACGGGAAGGGCATGTCTTACCTGGCGAAAGTGACGGCGACCCTGCAGGATGGTTTGTTGGATGGGGAGGGACAGGGACTGGTCATACGGAATGCGACTTCCGCTATCATTTATTTGTCTGCGGCGACGGACTGGAAGAACGCCGGCTATGCCGCGACTGTGGATCAACTGCTGGCGGCGGCCATTAAACGGCCTTATACGGAGCAGCGACGGTTGCACATCGAACGGTATCGTCAGCTATTTAGCAGGGTATCTGTGCGGCTTGGTGGTGTGACAGCTGATACGTTGACGACAGATCGACGGCTGGCCCGCTTCCACGAACAGCCTGTTTTGGACAATGGCTTGCCGGTATTGTTTTATCAATTTGGCCGTTATCTCAGCATCAGCAGTACCCGCGTCGGGTTGCTGCCACCCAATCTGCAGGGCTTATGGGCTAACCAGATCCAGACGCCCTGGACGGGTGATTATCACCTGGACATCAACGTGGAGATGAACCACTGGCCGCTGGAAGTATCCAATCTTTCTGAATTAAACCTGCCGCTGGCCGCCCTGGTGAAAGGAATGGTGCCGGAAGGTGAAAAGACGGCAAAAGCCTATTACAATGCGGATGGCTGGGTGGCGCATGTCATTACAAATATCTGGGGCTGGACGGAGCCCGGTGAAGCCGCCAGCTGGGGAATAACAAAGTGTGGGTCGGGCTGGTTATGCGACAATCTCTGGCAGCACTATGCATTTACAAAAGACATCGCTTACCTGCGGGAAATATATCCTGTTTTAAAAGGCTCGGCCCGGTTTTATAATAGCATGCTCGTTTATGATCCGGGCTCCAAATGGTGGGTGACTTCGCCTTCCTCTTCTCCTGAGAATGGGTTTTACCTGCCGAATGGCCATGGCGTCAGCATTTGTATGGGGCCTGCCATCGACAACCAGATCATCCGCGAGCTGTTTGAAAACGTGATCGAGGCTTCGCGTGTGCTGGGACAGGATGCGGTATTCAGGGATACCCTGACCAGGAAGTTACAGCTGATACCGCCGGCTGGTATCATTGCTTCGGACGGCCGTTTGCAGGAATGGCTGAAAGACTACAAGGAAATGGAACCGCACCATCGCTGTATCTCCCATCTTTACGGACTTTATACTGCCGCGTTGATCAGGCCCGAGTCGACGCCGCTGCTGGCTGAAGCCAGTAAAAAGACGCTGGAGGCCCGGGGGGATGACGGACCGGGGTTTACCATCGCTTATAAAATGATCTGGTGGTCCCGGCTGCACGATGGCAACAGGGCATACCGGCTTTTCCAGAAATTTATTCATCCGACGCTGGCCACCAATATGAACTATGGTGACGGGGGCGGCATTTACCCGAACATGCTGTGCGCGGGCCCTCCCTTTCAGATAGAAGGAAACTTCGGCGCCACGGCAGGTATTGCTGAAATGCTGATCCAGAGTCATGCAGGATATATCGAACTATTGCCGGCCATCCCCGATACCTGGAAGGCTGCGGGGGAGGTAAAAGGGCTTAAGGCCCGGGGCAATTTTACGGTAGACTTTAAATGGAGCAATGGGGTAGTGACGGGGTATAAAATAAGTTCTCCCGATCACAGCAAAGTGAAGTTGAAATTCAATGGTATATTGAGAGAAATAAAGACGACTTAGTATGCGGATGACAAATGCTATAATGGTGATGGCGGTGGTCTTTTTGCCGCGGGCGGGACAGCCACAGGGGACAGCACAGCGCAAGCGGCCCGTCGATTATGTCAATCCTTTTATCGGCGCCAGCACCAACGCCACAGCAGGCGGCAATCTGGCCGGGCTGGGCAAGACCTTTCCGGGCGCCGCCACTCCTTTTGGGATGACACAGGTGAGTCCAAATACGATAACGGGCGGTGACAATGGTTCCGGTTACAGTTATGAACATCCGTTTATCGAAGGTTTTGCCCTGACGCAAATGAGCGGGGTAGGGTGGTATGGCGACCTCGGGAATTTCCTGGTCACGCCTTCAGTTGGGGACTTGAAAACCAGTGCAGCCGGATACAGGTCCGCTTATGATAAGAAAAGCGAAATAGCATCGGCGGGGTATTATGCAGTAACGCTGGGCAGAGGTCCGGTACGATGTGAGATGACGGCTGCGCCCCACAGCGGGATCATGCGATTTACTTTTCCTGCAGCAGAGACATCCCGTATCCAGATCGATCTGGCCCGGCGGGTAGGCGGCACGTCGGTTCTACAGTATGTCAAAGTGGTAAATGACTCTACGCTGGAAGGCTGGATGAAATGTACCCCGGAAGGCGGAGGATGGGGAAATGGTGCGGGGCATGCGAACTATACTGTTTATTTCTGCGCCCGGTGCAGCAAGCCCTTCCGGCACTATGGAGTTTGGAGCGCAGATGTCCCGGGAAAACGTACCCTCAATGACGTGACCAGCGCTGCCTATCAGGAGATAGTGGCGCATGCGGCTGTACAGCCCGGGGTAAAAGAGAAAGAGGGCAAACACCTGGGGTTTTATACAGAATTTGCTACGAAAAAAGACGAGCCCGTCCTGCTGAAAACTGGCATATCATTCGTGAGTATGGAAGGCGCCAGCCGCAATCTGAATGCGGAGATAAAAGACTTTGACTTTGACCGCGTACTTCAGCGGGCGCGCGACTTATGGGATTCCGAGTTATCTGCAATGACCGTCAGCGGTGCAGCGGAAGATGAAAAGACCTGTTTTTATACGGCTTTGTATCATACGCTTATTGATCCCCGGACCTGCCAGGATGTAGACGGTAATTATCCCGGCGGAGATGGGCGGCCCCATCAAACAGCCCATTTTACAAAGCGGACGATTTTCAGCGGCTGGGACGTTTTCCGCAGCCAGATGCCTTTACAGACGATGATCAATCCTAAAGTAGTGAGTGACCTCATTAATTCCATGCTGACGCTGGCTGAAGAAAATGGAACAGGGTATTTCGATCGCTGGGAGCTGCTGAATGCCTACAGCGGCTGTATGGTCGGTAATCCGGCTATTTCCGTGGTGACGGACGCCTATATAAAAGGCATACGGGGGTTTGATGCCGTCAGGGCTCAAAGGATAAGTGTTAATACGGCGGAGCGCTTTGGCAATGGGACCCGGGGATATAGCGCCGGCGACAACAGTATCTCCAATACGCTTGAATATGCCTATTCGGACTGGTGTCTGTCGCAGCTGTCCGGGCGACTTGGTCATATGGACGAGAATACAAAATATTATCAGCGTGGATTCAACTATAAAAATGTATTCGATACGGAACAAGGCTGGTTCCGGCCCCGCCGCGAAGATGGAAGCTGGCAGCCCTGGCCGGCCAAAGGAAGGCTGGTGGAGGGATATGGGACGGTGGAAAGCAATCCGTATCAGCAGGGCTGGTTTGTGCCGCAGGACATCCCGGGAATGATACAACTGATGGGTGGACGGGAAAAAGTATTGGCCGACCTGGAGTCGTTCTTTCAAAAGACGCCGGAAAACATGTTGTGGAATGAATATTACAATCACGCCAATGAACCCGTGCATCACGTCGCTTTCCTGTTCAATTACCTCGGAGCACCTTGGTTGACCCAGCAATGGACAAGGGTTATTTGCCGCAGGGCTTATCACAATTCGGTGGAAGGGCTGGTTGGCAATGACGACGTAGGGCAGATGTCGGCCTGGTATGTACTGGCAGCTTCCGGACTTTACCCGGTCTGTCCCGGCAGTACGCGGTATGAGATCACGAGCCCGGTATTTGACTCTATGACGATGCGGACGGGGAAGGGTAAGACCTTCCGGGTGATAGCACGGAATAATTCCCCTTCGGCCGTATATATCCAAAGCGCCCGTCTCAATGGCAGGCCTTATGATAAATGTTATATAGACTACCACGATATTATGGCAGGGGGTGAACTGGAATTGACAATGGGCGATAAACCGAAATATGATTAAGAATATAACTATAAAGGACGTTCGTTTTCCGCTGGACAAAGGGGCAGGCAGTGATGCCATTCATCGGGATCCCGTTTATTCCTATGCGGTAACGATATTGGAAGATGAAAGTGGTCTTGCTGGCACGGGCCTGGCTTTTACATTGGGCGAAGGCAATGAAATGGTTTGCCAGGCGGCGCGATTTTATGCCGAACGCCTGAAAGGAATGGATATCGAACAGCTGATGGCGGAGTTTGGCGCGACTTTTAATGCCTTATCCAATGAACAGCAGTTCCGCTGGCTGGGCCCGCACAAAGGAGTCGTACACCTTGGACTGGCTTCTGTTACCAATGCCTGCTTCGACCTGTGGGCAAAGAAAAGAGGAGTGCCTTTATGGAAACTTCTCATCGATCTTTCCCCGGAAGAAATTATCCGGACCCTTGACCTGTCTTACCTGGAAGACGTGCTGCCGGCTTCGACCGCGCTGCAGCTGCTGAAAGACAACCTGCCGGGTAAGGCGCAACGGGAAAAGATACTGGCAACAGGTTATCCGGGTTACGACACTTCCATCGGGTGGTTTAACTATCCCGACGAAAAAGTTCGTGAGAATACGCTCAGGGCGGTAGGAGAAGGATTTACGGCGATGAAACTAAAAGTGGGTTCGCCCGACCCGGCCCGGGATATCCGCCGGGCGGGTATCGTTCGTGCCGCAGCCGGAGCGGATATTCGCATAATGGTAGACGCCAACCAACAATGGACATTGCCGCAGGCGCTAAAAGTTTGCCGCGAGCTTCAGCCGATGAATCCTTTCTGGATAGAAGAGCCCACCCATCCAGATGATGTGCTGGCGCATAAGACCCTGGCAGAGGCCCTGGCTCCTGTAAAGCTGGCCCTGGGTGAGCACGTGCCCAACCGCATCGTCTTTAAGAACTACCTGCAGGCGGGTGCGGCGGGTTTTATCCAGGTAGATGCGGTAAGGGTAGGTGGTGTCAGCGAATTTATCACCGTCAGCCTGCTCAGCCGCCTCTTTGGTATTCCCGTGGCGCCGCATGTGGGAGACATGGGGCAGCTGCACCAGCACCTGGTTCTGTTCAATCATATTTCGCTTGGCCATGAAGCCTTATTTCTCGAACATATCCCTCATCTCAAAAAATACTTTTTGCAGCCGGCTGATATCCGGGGCGGCGTGTATAGGACACCGCAGGAACCGGGCAGCAGCTGCGATCTGATTTTATGATCAAGTCCTTCGATATCGTTGTCAGCATACTCTATATCCTCGCTATTCTGGCGATAGGGTTATGGGTGGGCATCCGTCACCGTAGGAAAAATGGTAACGGGACGGCAGGAGAATATTTCCTGGCCGGCAAAACACTGCGCTGGCCTGCCATAGGCCTGGCCTTGTTCGCCACCAATATCTCCACGGTTCACCTGGTGAGCCTGGCGCAGAGCGGCTACGACTCCGGTCTGCTGAACGGCGATTTTGAATGGATGGCTGCCTTCACCCTTATCCTGCTGGCTTTGTTCTTTGTGCCGTTCTATATCAAGTCCGGAGTGGCTACCTTACCCGACTTTTTGGAGAAACGCTATGACCGGGCGAGCCGGGATTGGCTGGTCATTGTCTCCATAGTCTCTGCCGTGATCATCCATATCGCCTTTTCGATGCTGGCGGGTGGCATCGTGCTGAAGACCTTGTTCGGCGTCAGCATGTACACCAGCGTGATCGTGATCTCGATCATTACCGCCCTTTATACGATCGTCGGGGGCCTGAAGGCGGTGGTCGTGACGGAATCTATTCAGACGGTGGTGCTGATCACCGGCGCCTGTGTCATCAGTTGTGCAGCCTGGCACCGCATGGGTGGGTGGAGTCCCATGGTCCAGGTGCTGCACGATGGCGGAGAACTGAAGAAACTGTCTATGCTGCGTCCGGCCGGCGATGGAAGTGGGATGCCCTGGTATGCCGTCTTTTTGGGTTACCCGGTGCTGGGTATCTGGTATTGGTGTGCCGATCAAACCATTGTACAGCGGGTGCTCGGCGCGCGCGATGAACAGCATGCGCGGATCGGTCCATTGTTTTGTGGATTTATTAAAATACTACCCGTCTTCATTTTTGTGCTGCCGGGATTGTTTGCCTATACGTTGGCTGCTACGGGCAGGCTGGATATCCGTTCCCTGCAAACCGGCGACGGCGTGGTGAACAGCAAGGGTATCTATACATTAATGATCACACAGCTATTGCCTTCGGGGCTGGTGGGCATCCTGGCAGCGGCCTTGTTGTCGGGGCTGATGGG
>WNFI01661532.1_pt1 | contig 41449 bp, 47 predicted proteins | sample 5400471 | NCBI WGS metagenome assembly WNFI01 (sample SAMN13153348, study PRJNA577476) | soil metagenome | isolation source: 100 cm saprolite on Douglas fir-dominated hillslope | place: USA:California | collected 2013-09-17 | reverse complement strand
TCATGCCGGTATCGAAGGCGGAGGAGGCTTCCACCGTCTGGCGATCGATGAAAAAGTGCCAGCCGCCATAGCCGAGGGCAAGCGTTAAAAGCACCAGCACGACGATTAGCGTGAACTGTCCGTGAGAGATAACGGCTTCGGCGCCGTGCTCGATGGTTTCCTTGATTTTGTCCTGTTTCAGTTCCTTGCGCGAAATATGCTCGGACACACACGCTCTCCTGAGTGGTCTGGAAGCTGTAATCCTAACACAAGATCGCCATCGGAGGCCGTCCGGAACACGAGTTGCGCGTTCGGCAGCGCGGATTAACCTTTCAGACCGAAAAAATGTCCGGTGACCTGCAAAGCGCTCTGAACGGTGTTAATTTTGAAGTATGCAGGCGGCTTGCATCCACTGTGGCGCGGAGCATTTGCTGAAGGATGGGGAGTTCGGCGGCCATTCAAAAGTGCAGTTCAAGTGTTCGAAATGCGGAAAGACCACGATTGTGGAGATCAAGCGGCGCGTGGATTCCACGGTGGTGATGTCTCCGCTTCCATCGTTTGCACGGGCTAACGCCACGAGCTCGAACCTGAATTTGCCGCCGCCCGATCCCGGATTGCGTCTGCCAGAAAAAGCGAAGGTGGTGCTCAGCATTCTCTCAGGCCCATCGAAAGGCGAGAGTCACACGCTGGCGAAGCCGCGTGTCGTGCTGGGGCGCAAAGGAGCGGACATCCCACTGAATGATCCGGAAATTTCGCGGCATCACTGCCTGCTGGAAGTAAGAAACACGCACATCAATCTCAAGGACCTGGATTCGACCAACGGCACTTTTTTCGACGAAGAACGCGTGCGCGCGGCCATGTTGCAGGATGGCGCGGAGTTTCGAATCGGTGGCAGCATGATTCGCGTGAATTTCCAGCCGAAGTAGCCCGGGCTTCGCTGCTTGGCAACGCGGTCCCGTCCCCCTGCGATTCGCCGGATTGACTTTGTGAGATACTGGCGCCGATTCCACAATTGTCCGGGGTCCGATGAACCGCCTCTGCGCCTGCCTGATTCCGTCAAATGAGGAACACAACCTGTCGCGGTCGAGCTGCTGGCGGCGCGGGATTCGCCGCTGGCGATTCGCGCGGCCGAAGAGGGGATGGGCGTTTTTCAAGTTCCGCGATTCGGCTTGCGCGGTTGGGCGGCTCGCGCCATGCGCGGGTTGATCGCCCGAAGGCGTTTCGAGGTTGTTCATCTCAATGAGCCGCACGCCTTGACAGCGGCATGGCTGGCGAGGGCGCACACGCGGCTTCCGTTGCTGCTTTCCCGCCGAATCGGGTTTCCGCTTCAGAAAAACGCAGTCTCACAGGCACGATACCGGGCCGTCGAACGGTTTGTGGCGAACAGCAAAGATGTGGCGCAAAGCCTGATTAACTCCGGCATCGCGGCCGAGCGGATTTCGATCGTGAATGAAGGCGTGGAAATCTTTCCCTTGCGAACACCGGAGCAAAGAAGCATCGCGCGGAGGCACTGGGGCGTGCGAGAAGGCGAATTCCTGTTTGGGTGCGTCAGTGTATTTGTCCCGGAGAAAGGACAACGCCATTTACTCGAGGCCCTTCCCCTGGTGAGAGCGTCGCATCCGGAAGTGCGGTTGCTGCTCGCGGGAGACGGCCCCTGCCGGGCTGAACTGGAGGCGCTTGCCAAGCGTCACGGGCAGACAGAAGCGATGCTTTTCCCAGGATTCGTAAAGGATGTCGCGCAAGTGTACGCAGCCCTTGATGCGTTTGTGTTTCCCTCGGAGTTCGAAGGTCTGGGAACCGCCTTGCAGACGGCGATGGCCGCAGGCTTGCCTTGCGTATCGACGAAACGCGGAGCGCTGGGTGAAGTCGTTGACAGCGAACGAACCGCGCTGGTCGCGGAACCCAACGGCAAAGAGTTTGCCGCTATGATGTCAAGATTGATCAACGACGAAGGGCTTCGAAAAAATCTCAGCGACGCGGGCCGCCGCGAAGTGGAACAGCGGTTTTCGGCCGGTCGGATGGTGGAAAATACGATTCGCGTTTACCAGGACGTGCTCAAGAAAAGGCAAGGGGCATGAATTCGGCAGAGCTCACGGTGATTCAGCGAGCGGTCCTGGAACGCTTGTCAGCCCTCGGATTGCCACCAGGTGCGCGCGTGCTCGATGCGCCGTGCGGCGGATCGGCGGCGCTGACGTTGGCGCTCATGGAGAGGGGGTTTTCCGTAACGGGCGCAGATCTCGACATGAAAGCGGAAGCCCGGCTCGGAAAGGCGTTTGCAAAGGTAGACCTCGACATGCTGCTTCCCTGGCCGGACAAGAGTTTTGACGCCGCAGTTTCAACGGAGGGAATCGAGCATCTCGAGAATCATTTTTCCTTCCTTCGAGAAATGTGCCGCATCCTCAAGCCCGGCGGCATCCTCGTTCTCACGACGCCGAACCTCACGGCGCTGCGGTCGCGTGTGCGTTTTTTGGGAAGCGGTTTTTTCGGGCGCGACTCCCGGCCGCTGAATGAAGCGTCGCGGCATCCGCTTCACCATATTGGGCTCGCGACGTTCCCCGAGCTGCGCTACGAATTGCACATGTCTGGATTCCGGTTATTAGAAGTGCGGCATACGCACATCAAACCGGTAAGCTACCTCTACGCGATTTACGCGCCGTGGATATGGCTTTACACGCGCTTGGCGTTCCGGAAGGAGAAGGATGCTACCCAGCAAGAAAGAAACAAAGTGATTGTCGCGAGCCTGCTCTCCCCTTCCGTTCTCTTCGGAGAGTGTCTGATGCTGATCGCGAAAAAAAAGTAGCGTGGAGATGGCGAGGAGAAAGTTTCCCAAAAAGCCTGAAGCGCTTGGCAGATGTCTTGAGATCCGCCAAGCGCTTCACGAGGAACTCCACGCCGATCGCAAAGCCTTCGCCTTGCAATGGCTGGCAGTATGCAACCCGGGCCGAGGAGCGAAACTCTCCGGTGCGCGAGGCGAATAGCAAGGATTCGCCCTGTTCCCAGCGGCGCACGCTGACTACACGCGCGCCACGCGCGCTCACATTCTCAGTAAAGGTAGATTCCGAGCCTGGCGCCTGGCGATGGCCGTCAATCAGAACGGGGATCTCCATCGGGATGCGCCCTTCCACTCTGTGAAACATAAATTTCTTCTGGTGAGGCATGTTCTTGCTCATCCTCACAAGCACGCGGCAATGCGCGTGAGATTTTGAACGCTGCTTCTGCCGCGGTGCTTCATGGCGTAGAGCGCGCGGTCGGCAGCACCCAGAAGTTTTTCTGGCGTGTCGCCATCCTCCGGGAAAGCAGCGACGCCCGCGCTGACGGCAATCGCAGGGTGCTCCGATTCCGCGGAGAGGCGTTCGCGGATTCGGAAGACCACGCGCGACGCGATATCCTTGCCGGCTTCCGGCAGTACCAGCGCGAATTCATCACCGCCGTACCGCGCGGCTGTGTCAATCGCGCGGGAATGATTGCGCAAAATCTTGGCGATTCGCACCAGGGCGCGGCTGCCGGTCAGGTGCCCGTACATATCATTGATGGTCTTCAGGCCGTCCATGTCGAGAAGCACGATGCTGAAGGGACGGTGCGTGCGGCGCGAACGGTCCAGCTCAGCTTCGAGAACGCCGATCAGGCGGCGGTAATTCGACAATCCCGTGAGTGGATCGGTGACGGCCATCGAGCGCACCTGTTCGAAAAGGCGAGCCTGTTCCAGCAACGCCCCGGAAAGCATCACGACATAGCTGAACGTTTTGCTCAACTCCGCCAGAAAAAACGGGCCATCAAAGAGTTGACGCGAAAACGCCGCGGACACGTGGCAGCCGACATTGAGCAAGGCCACGATTAGGAGAGAGCGATCGAAAAGGCTGGCGGCGCCTTTCTTGCCTCCGTCGTTCTGAAGACGCTGGCGAAAGCAGATCGCGGCGATCAAAAACAACGCGGCGGGCAGCAATTCCCAAGGGCGGGACAACAGGTTCGCCGAACGCGTAACGGGCGCGGCGGGTGCGGCCAGAAACGCAGCGCTTGTCATGTAAGCAGCCAGGGCAACGACCAGCAACGCGGCGGCAGTTTCTTTGCTGGGCTGCCGCGCGGTAGGCATGTAGCGCTCGACGGCAATGGCGGCGAGCAGAAGGACGCCAAGCAAAGTGCGGCCTACCATCCAGCCCATTGGGATGTGCGAGAGCGTCAGGGCACCAGAAATCAGCGAGTCGTTCAAGCCAAAGCAGCCAAAGGTCTCGATAATTCCAGAGAGAACTAATCCAAAGGCCAGTATCAAAGCCGTGCGGTCGTGGGTCCCGCGGAAGCGAACCAGAGCAATGGCCGCATAGAAGAAACTGACGAGCGTGCCCCCAACTTCCAGATACAAATAGCTTTGCGAGGAGCCTGCGACGCTGACCTGCCGCAGGTAGAAGACCAACGCAAAAAAAAGGACAAGCGACATCCCACCGGACCCCACTACAACACGCCGATGTACATTCTGCGCGGAGACCGAGCCGCGGTCGCTGCTGAGAAACCCGATGAACCTACCCCAACCACCCACAAAATCCCCCAAATCACGGAGAAAAACTACCAATTACCAAGGTAAGCAAGTTTGTGCCCTTTTCTGGCCGGAAATTGATCTGTGTAATTCATTGAAATTAAATTACTTACTGAAATGTCTTAGAGGGGAACGGCTTCTTTGAGGCGTTGCGAGACGCGACGACCGGCTACAAATTTATGGATAAGGGCACTATCGTTTTTGTTTCGTTAGAGTTACCTGGCGGATGGCCGGTATCAGCGCGATTTTCGAGGCTGTCTCAGCCTGAGACTGTCTCAAAATTTGAAACAGTTGGCAGCTGGGTCCAAGCACCCTCTAAAGCTGTGGCTTTGGGGCAGGCGGGGGAAGATCGCGAGCGTGGACTTCGTCCTGGAAGCCAACTGTCTTATGGCTCCCGTCGCAGAAAGGCTTGTTGGCGGAATGCCCGCAGCGGCAGAGACTGATCCTGGTGCGTCCAGCAAGGCCGAACGACTTCCCTTCCGGATCGACGATCTCGAATTCGCCTTCCACTCGCAAGGGCCCGTTGTGGGCAGGGGTGATTTTTGTTGCAGCCATTCTTGTCCTCCGAAAAAACTGGTGATGTCCCCGTCCACAATAGCGACGGACGTGCAGGAACTCAAGCAGCGAAATGGCGGGCTGAGGCCTGCTACAACAATCCATTTCACTTACGCAGGCTGCTTACGTCGTTTTTCAACAAGCTGTTAGTACTTCGGGACGGATGGGTCAACCTCGTCGGACCACGCCAGGATGCCGCCCTTCAAGTTGAAGATTTTGCGGAAACCGGCCTTGCGCAAGAAGTCCACAGCCTCGGCGGAACGCTTCCCGCTGCGGCAATGCGCCACAATTTCCTGCGAGGAATCCAGTTCGTGGACTCGCCGCGTCAGCTCCCCGAGCGGCAGCAGATGCCCCTTGAGATTGCAAATTTGATATTCGTGAGGCTCGCGCACATCAAGAATGAACAAATTATCTCCTCGATCGAGCCTGGCTTTCAGTTCGCGCGGAGTGATTTCGGGCACTTGCACGGACGGGCCGGGAGCTTCTTCGCCGCGCACGCCGCAAAATTCGTAATAGTCGATCAGCTTGGTAATCGTTCGGTTTGCGCCGCACATCGGGCAGTTCGGGTTCTTGCGCAGCTTGAGCTCGCGGAACTTCATCCCGAGAGCGTCAAACAGCAGCAATCGTCCCACGAGATTATCCCCGCGGCCGAGAATCATCTTGATCGTTTCCATCGCCTGGATGGACCCGACAATTCCGGGCAGAACGCCGAGGACGCCGCCTTCCGCGCAGGAAGGGACTAGCCCCGGCGGAGGCGGTTCCGGATAGAGGCAGCGGTAGCACGGTCCATCGGGCATGCCGAAAACGGTGACCTGGCCCTCGAACCGGAAAATCGAACCGTAAACGTTGGGCTTGCCAAGCAAGATGCACGCATCGTTGACGAGATAGCGTGTGGGAAAATTGTCCGTGCCATCAACGATGATGTCGAAGTCCTTGAAAAGTTCGAGCGCGTTGGCGCTTGTCAGCTGCGTTTCGAACGACTGGATCTGAATGTCCGGATTGAGGTTCGAAAGGCGCGCGCGTGCGGCTTCGCTCTTCGGCTTCCCGACGTCGCTGCTCCCGAACGTAACCTGGCGCTGGAGATTGGTGAAGTCGACGACGTCAAAGTCGACCAGCCCGAGCCTGCCGACGCCCGCCGCGGCAAGATACAAGCCCAGCGGTGCGCCAAGCCCGCCCGTGCCGATGAGCAGAACCCTGGCGTTTTTCAGCTTGAGCTGCCCCTCCATGCCGACTTCCGGCATGATCAGATGGCGGCTGTAGCGCAGGATCTCTTCATTTGAAAGAGTGGCCGCGTTGCTGTCCGCTACTGCGAGCGCGGCTGGTAGCGGCTGTACTTTGGTGACCATAGCTATTTCCTCGGTCCTTCAGTCTAGTTCATATTAAGATGAAAAATAATCAAAGCAGACGCTTGGGAGAACGGGCTAATTGGGTCGCCGAACTTCACTGAACCGCCAGTTCTTGATATTCCCTTGCGCGACCAAACGACCCTCACTCACAAGAGCCTCAATGCGTCGGGCAACTAGTTGATAGCCGTCGTCTCCCTCTGGTAAATCGCTGCCCATCGCATCCGCAACCCTGCTAATCACCATTGCAACCTTCTTCCAGTGCCCATTGACGGCCAAAGAGAAGATGGCTCCATCAATCGCGTGGTCGTTCACTACTCATTCCTTAGAATCTGCGTGGACAATAGAGCGGGTCACAACCGCCGGCGATGGATGGAATGATGCTGATTGTGTCGCCATCCTTCGTGGGCGTATTCTCTTTCGCCAGATAGCGAATGTCCTCATCGTTCACGTAAACGTTAACGAAGCTGCGCAGCTTGCCATCTTCGGTAAAGAGATGCTTGCGCAGTTCTCCGAATTCCGTGGTTAGGTGGCCGAGCGCTTCCCCGACGGTGCGGGCATGGAACTCGGCTGAATCGCGCTTCCCCGCGTAGGGGCGAAGCGGCGATGGAATCATTACTTTCACGGGCATTTCATCTCTCCGTTCTGCTGAAACCGCCGGCCTGCACCGCGGCGCGGTGGTGAATCTCGATACCCTCGGGCGAAAACTCCGCGCGGTCGTCATTCAAACGCCAGGAAGTCATGTCCTGGGGCGCGCCGTTCTGCACGCTGACGATAATGTAGCTATACCACGGCCAGGCGTGATCGCGGTCATACTCGCTCGGCCGCGCTGGATGGTCGGGGTGCGAATGATACCAGCCGACCACCTCGAGGCTCTGCTCGTGTGCCGCTTTTTCCGCCGCACGAACATCATCGGTGGTCACGGAAAAGCGGTTGCGCGGCGAATCCTCTCGCCGATTGACGAGAGGAAAAAGTTGCAGAATCTCCCGCGCGGGAGAAACCGCGCCCGTGCCCGGATCGCTCCCAAGGACAGCATTTGAATCCCGTCCGAGCAGCGCGCCGCAGCATTCATGCGGATACGTCTCAGCGCCATGCGCGCGGATCTTCTCCGCAAGATGTCCGCTGATCCAGAGAGCAGTTGTGTCCGTCATAACTAGTCTTCATCCCAGAAACGTTCATTCAGGTACTTTGACGCGGAATCCGCGAATACGGTGACAACAACCGCGTTCGCACTCTTCGGGATTCCCGCCGCAACCTGGAAGCAACCGAGCAGAGCCGCTGCCGCACTGGGGCTAACGAGCAAACCTTCTTCGCGCGCGAGGCGTTTCACCAGCCGGTAAGCCTCTTCGGTGGAGACCGCCAAATTTTCGTCGGCGAGCGTGTCATCGTAAATCGCCGGACGGATGGCCGTGGGCATGTGCTTCCATCCCTCCAGGCCATGGAAGGATGCGTCGGGCTGCAAGCTCACGCAGCGGACCGCGGGATTTAATTCCTTCAGCCGCCGCGTCGTTCCGACGAATGTGCCGCTGGTGCCGAGTCCCGCGACAAAATGCGTGATGCGGCCGGAGGTCTGCTGCCAGATTTCGTTGGCCGTAGTGCGATAGTGCGCCTGCCAGTTCGCGGCGTTGCTGTACTGGTCAGGGTAAAAATATTTCTCGGGATCTCCCGCGACGATTTCGTGCGTTTTGCGAATCGCGCCATCCGTGCCTTCATCGCCCGGAGTAATCACGAGCTCCGCGCCGAGAGCCGCGAGGATGCGCTTCCGCTCGTGCGAAGCACTGTCCGGCAGGCAAAGTCGCACGGGAAAACCGAGGGCCGCGCCGATCATCGCGTAGGCAATGCCTGTATTGCCGCTGGTCGCGTCAATGATGGTCTTTCCCCGTCGTAGCGCTCCGCTGGCGATGCCAGCTTGAATCATGCTCAGCGCCGGTCGGTCCTTGACGGATCCGCCAGGATTGAACCACTCGGCCTTGGCGCAGAATTCAACGTTCGGGAATTCCCGGCCAACGCGTTCCAACCGCAGCAAGGGCGTATTCCCAATGCGGTCCAGCAGGGATTCGCCCGCGCGGCCCGGCTGAGCCCCCTCCTGAACCTTTGATTCGCGGGAAGATGCAGCGATGTGGCCTGTGGTAGCCATACGACGAACTTTGAGTCTCTCCTTCCGGCCAAAGCGAGACCGCATATCCGACCATTTTACTCCGAATTAGATGCATCAGCATAGCCCGGCGATATGCGCGGATTCGCCGCAAGTTAGGGAATGACCTGCAAAGCATTTCGGCGGAACCGCTTTCGCAGTCCCGCCGAAGGTTTTCTGAATCGATCTGGCGCGAAAGGCGGCGGTCGCCCGCCTTTGATTACTTCGCTTCCGGGTTCGAGGTCCAGCGCAAGCCGCCCGAGATGGTGCGGCTGTAATACTCACGCTGGATGGGGAACTGCTCGCTGCCTTGGTAAAACCCAAACACCTCATTGTTAAGATTCAGCATGGAAACGATGAAGTGAACACCATGACCATGAGGCAGGCGGTAGCTCACTTGCGCGTCTACCTGGGTGTGGGGGTAGAAGTATACGTCCCCGTTCGGACCTTTTAATCCGCCGTCTGCGCCGTCTTGAAAGTTGTAAAGGAAAATATTCCTGTCATTGTGCGTTAGGCCCATTCTTGCCGAAATTGGGCCCTTGTCGTAGGTCGTATCAAAATTCCAGTTGTTCGGAGCCTGCCGTAGTAGCGCGGGGCTATCGGCGCGAGTGGGTTGACCGGTGTTCGGGTCAATTGGGAACTTAGCTTGGGACGTCGTGTAACTATAGTTCGCTGAAACGCCAACGCCCCTCAGTAGTCCCGGAAGGAAGGTGAAGTGCTGTTGCCAGGCAAACTCAACGCCGGTGATATGCGCGTTGCGGCCGTTAATCGGCTGACGCTGCTGGAATCCCGTAAACGGCCCCGTGGTGGGGGTCGTCTGGATTTGGAATATAGGATCGGACAAATCCTTGTAAAACCATCCGCCTTCGATAATTCCGACGCTTTTCAAATAATGCTCGAACAGCAGATCATAGTCATTGGCATGCGTGGGTTTGAGGGCCGGATTGCCCACCGTCACCCTGTTGCGGCCCGGCTCCACTAACTGGAAAGGCGGAAGGTCCGAGAAGTTAGGACGAGCGATACCCCGCCCGTAAGCTGCCCGGATGTTTGTGCTTCCATTGATGTTGTACTGGACTTGAACGCTCGGCTGGAAATTCGTATAGGTCTGTTCGCCCGGCGCTGGCACGTCCGACACAAACTGACGATCTCCCGTGATTGGATCCTTCGTTGTAGAAAAAGTCGCTATTGTCCCTAGGAACGAAGCCTGCGTGCCCTCGATGCGCAACCCGCCTACTACCTTAAAGTGTCCGTAGGTAATTGTATTCTGAATGTAGCCGGCGACCACGCGTTCGCTGGTGGTGTAATCGTTGGAGTCTGAAACCAGGTGCTCGAAGTCCGTCGCTTCGGTGAACAGGCTGCGGTTGGCGTTGAAGAAAGAAAGAATACTGTTGAAGTTGGAAAGCGGCAGCAGCCGGTAAGTTCCGAAGTAATAACCTGGATTCGGGTTGCCGGTGCTTCCCACGAATGAAGTTAGCGGTGCCAATGAAGCACCGGGAACGGTAGTAACGAAAATGGGCTCACGGAAATTCGAGGTCTTGCGCGCATCGCGCACCTTGAATCCCGCCTCCCACGTGCCGAGATGCGAACCTAGCGCGTATTGCCGGCTCACGGAAATAGATCCCGTCACATCGCGCTCCAGGATGTGATTCTGCGTGTCCATCGAAATTGTCTTGAAAAAATTAAAGTTGCCGCCGCCAAGGCTGTAATTCGCGGGGTCGAATATGTTGTCACCACCCACTTGATTGAACTTAGGGTTGAAGGGCTGGGAGTTGTCGAGTACAAACTGCACGTTGGACGGCCCGCTAAAGTGGACGCTGTGAAACCCTCCGATGGAGCGTCCATGGCCAAGCGCAACTTCATAGGCGATCAAAGTTTTTCCGAGGCTGTGATTGGCGCCCGCAATCACGTTGAAAATACGCTGCTGTGGCCTGCGAATTACCTGAGAGTAATCCAGCGTCCCATCATTTGCGGTTGTGGTCGGACTCGTAAATGTACCGACGGCTGGCGTATAGATCCAGTTCTCACCATAATCCAGGAAGTTGGAGAATAATCCTCGGAGATACGCCAGCGACCCCTGGCCCAGCTTGTAGTCGGCGCTGCCCACAAAGCCGTAGCGATGGCGGTAAAAGGTGTATTCCCGCACATCCATGCTGCTGGGCCCAGAGAACGTTCCCGTCTGCGGTGTGCCAGGCCCGCCAGCAAATATCGGATTGACCCCCGGGGAAGGTTCAATGTCGTCGGTGCCTCGCTGGTTGTAGTCGTAGCTGCCGCCAACCAGCAGGCCCAGGCGCTTCTCTCGCCCAAAACGTCTTCCGATCGTCCCGTCAACTTCATTGAGGCGGCCGCCCAAGCCAACGGGAGTATAACCGCCCAACGTTTGAAGGCTCGCAAAGGGACGCTCTCCCGCGCGCTTTGTCACCAGGTTGACCGATCCGCCGATGGCGTCACCTTCCTGACTGGGCGAAAGGGTCTTATTGATCTCGACCGAATCTACGAGGTCAGCGGGAATGGCGTCCAACTTCACCTGCCGAACGCTCTCCGGCGACGGCACGTGCACACCATCCAGTGTCAGGTTGGTGAGGCGCGGCTCGGTGCCGCGGATCTGAACGTATTTCCCTTCGCCTTCATCGCGCTCGAGCGAAACGCTGGGCAACCGGCCAACGGCATCCGCAATGTTGGTGTTCGGCAAACTCGTGATCACTTCGGCCGGGGTCCACGTTGGCCGTCCCGCCGGAAGCGACGGTCACGTCCGTGGAAAACGTCTTGAAGCCTACATATGAAATGTTGAGCGTGTATTTGCCCGGTACCAAGTCGGAAATCGTGAACGCACCCTGCGCGTCCGTCGTGACGGCGAACCCGCTGGGCTGCAACTCCACACGGGCGCCCACGAGCGCATCGTGATTTGTATCCGTTGCGCGGCCACTGATCGTGCTCTTGCGCTCCTGCCCAGACAAAAACGATCCGAGCAAGAAAAAAATACCGAGAAAACTGAAGATGGAACGATATGCTCTAGCCATCGAAGACACCCCCTCAAGCCTAAAATCTGACCGGAATCAAATCACAATTAGCGGGCAGAAGCGATACCCGCCCTGTGAATATCCAAACTTCATTTGGGACGCGCCTATTCCCCGCACCTGCCCACTGTCGAGGCGCCTATTATTTAGGCGAAAGAAATTAAAGGGCTTAGCGCAAGATGTAACAGCTAGTTGAATTTGGTATGAATTTTCAGCTAGATAAATTCCTCAGATAATCCACAGGCCTGGGAATCCACTTCCCCTCAGTCAGGCCAGCCGTCGAGATGCCTTTACAGAATCCCGCGCATTCGTTAGTCTGAGGAGGACATGTGGAACATCGAAGAGCGGTTCTCACCAAAAGCCATCGAAAGCCTCGCGGCTCTGGGGTTTGCCGTGGGCAGCACGCGCGGCGTGGTGCGGGTGGAGAAATACGGTAGTGGCGCGGAGTTCCGCAAAGGAGCCGACGACCTCTACCAGATGACCGTTATTCCCACCATCATGCTGAAGGGCAAATTCACGCGGCTGTGGGACGCGGGCTACCAGAAGTTTTTACTCACCGACGAAGGGCAGAAATTGCCGGCGTTCGCGACGCATCTTCAAAACCTTCGGAAGTTCAACGAAGAACTGCGCACGGCGCTGGGTGTTCCGACCTTTTACAACGAGGCGCTTGGTTCCGTCAGCCAGGTCAGCGTTTACGACCGCGTGAAAGGCCGCAAAGGCGCGGTGCCGGACGAAACCGTGGGCGCGCACGAGGCCCGCAGCAGCCATTAGGCTCGCCGATTTGTGCCGCGAAATTTTGCCTGAGGATTTCAGCTCGCTCCGGCATCCTGAAGTTGTCGCCGAAACTGCTCTAGATCCACGCGATGCTTCGCCGCTTTCCTTGGGCCGATGAAGATCACAGGAATATCCCACGCGTAGCGCTCCTTCAGGACGGGATCGGCGTCTATATTGACTTCCCGCAGGGCGGCGCCGAATTCTCGCAAGAGCGGAGCGATGGCGGACTTGGCTTCGTCGCACAGGTAACACCCGGGACGAGTGTAGAGCGTGACATCGAACGGACCACATCTGGCCAGTCGCGAGTCTTCGGGTGAGCTGCTCACGGCCGGGGATTCGAATACTTCATGAACGGCCCGGAGTGGGGATGAAAAGCGTGTGCGCGATACAGCTCCGCGATCTGCCGAAGGTGTCCGAGGTCGTGATTGGCCCATTCATTGAGCATATGCGCGAGTGTGACGGTGCCGAGCTCGGAATGTACACCAGTGCGGGCGCCCGCGGAAGCGGGAAGGCCTGTCAACATGGCGAGAGTTGAACGGCGTGTGCGCGTGAAAAGCGCCAGGTTTTCGCCCGCAGATCCCCGCGAATACTCGCCGCGAGAAGAGGCTCCCGCGAGATCGTACTTCGCGAGCGCGGGGGAATCCTCGGTGACCATGCGCAAAGCGCGCTCGGCATAGACTTGTTCAAGCGCCGCGAGATGGGCGAGTACCTCAGAAATCGACCAGCGGTCCGCTGCTGGTTTCCAGTGCAGCAGTTCTCCCGTTAAATCCCCAAGCAGCGTCTCTAGAAGATGTGGCGTCTTTTCCAGGAGCGAAATGGCGGGCTGGATATCGGTGGCAGAGGCGGGTTGCATAGGGCACCTCCGATGCAAGCATGGGCCATTTTACTCTCATGAATCACGAGAAAGAAGAAGTAGCGCATAATGATGGCGATGGAGTGAGCGAGGACAACAGAGATGGGAAGAGTCGTGGCGCTAATAGACGATTTGTTTTTTCAGATGAAGCTGGCGGAAACCGCGAAGCAGCTCGGCGTGGAAGTGAAAGTGGCGACGAACGGCGAGGCATTCATGGAACTCATGGAGAGCGAGCCAAAACTCGTTATCGTGGACTTGAACGCGCGGAGCCAGCCGATCGCGGCGATCGAAAAGTTGCGTCGCGCGCGCAAGGACGTCCGCGTGGTCGGCTTCCTATCGCATGTGCAAAGAGAGCTTGCTGCTCAAGCGCAGGCAGCAGGATGCGATGAAGTACTGCCGCGCTCGAGCTTCACGCAGAATCTGGCGGCGATCCTCAGCTTGGCAAGGGATTGACTTGAAAGTACGGAAATCGAAAATCCGCGGGCGACTTTTTTTCCTGAGCTGTGCCGTGCTGCTCACATCCGCGAACGGCCTTTCACAGCAATCCAGCTCCAAGCCCGGCGCAACCTCCGTAAGCGCGCCAAGCGAGAACGCAACCGCGAGTGGGCCGAGCGGCGCACTGCAAGCGGTGCTCTCCGCGGCTTGTTCCCAGAATCAAGCCGAGTTTGTCCGTTTTCTAACGGCCCGCAACAAGGAAGCGTATTCCCGCATGACGCCGACGGCACGCGTTGCACTGATGAAGCGCTTCGTGCTCCTGAATGAGCCGGGCAAACCCACGGCCTCGGTGAATCCCGCCGGCCGGCCCATTCTTCACTGCCAAACTCCCGACGTCACCACGGAGATGCAGATTGGCGGCGCAGAACTTCGCGACAATATTGCGTTTCTGCCCATGGAGCTTCGCAATGTCACCGATACCACGGGCGCAAGCGTCCACCAGGTCACCATGGGACTAGTACGCGAGGACGGGGATTGGAGGCTGCTCTCGCTGGGTTTGCTTCTCCTCGATCTTCCCGCGCTGGAAGTGGAATGGGATGCCGCCGAGATGGAAACGACGGAACGGAATGCCATCGAGAGTTTGGACAAAGTTGCCAGCGCCATCGAAGCCTACCGCAACAAGTATTCGCGCCTGCCCGAGTCTCTGGCGCGTCTGGGGCCGCCCCTTCACGGTGCGGTGAACAGTGAGGCCGCCGGGCTTCTCGATTCCGATCTCGCGAACGGAATGCAAAACGGCTACGCCGTTCGTTACGTGATTGCCGGCGCGAGCACCCTCGGCGCTCCGGCGAAATATGAGCTGGCGGCTACACCGCTGCAGTACGGGCGTACCGGGCGCCGCTCGTTCTTCCGCGATTCGAACGGCGCACTGCATGCTGCCGACCGGCGCGGCGCGATCGGCAGCGAGGCCGACCCCAAGGTGCAGTAGAGGCTGCTGCCGCGCGTTCTCGTTAACGGATAAGAGGACACGCGGTGCTTCCCACGGATTTGTGCGCGGGGAGACTTGGCGCTACTATCGTGCGATTCACCATGTCTCGCCGAGCCCCAGCGAAATTCCTTCTTCTCTTGCTCGCATTTTCTCTGCTCGTCCCCTTTCGGGCAGCAGCCCAATCACAAAACAATTTCGTTTACGGGCCTCTCCCCGTCTTCGAGCTTCACAGCGGCTTCTGGATCAATCTTCATCACACGCTGTATCACCAGGCTAGAATGCGATTCGCGGCCGCGCCTCCGAACCAAAGCGGCAAAACCCCCGGACCCAATCTGAACACCACTCCGGATGCGAAACCCGCTCTCACCTTTGCGGAACAGCGCATTTGGGACGATGCCGTTGCCTATTATCTTGCGAACTACGCCGCTAAGGACCTGCTCTTTTCCTCCGAGCTCATCCAGTTGAAAGATCAGCTCGGCGATTTTGAGGATTGCGATGAGCTCTCCGGGAGGAAGCGAAAATTCTGCGACGCCGGCTTGCCCGCAAAGCTTACGCAGGTCCTGGAAGCCGCGGCACCCGTCTACCGCACGCATCTCTGGCCGGAGCATGATCGCGCCAACCGCCGCTGGATCATGGGCGTCGCCCCGCTCGTACGCGAACAGGGCGTTGGCCTCTCGGAACGGCTTGCGGATATTTACCAGACACGCTGGCCACGCGAGAAAATCCGCGTCGACGTCACCGGCTTCGCAAACTGGGCTGCCGCTTACACCACGGCAGACCCTTTGCGCGTAACCATCTCCAGCACGGACTCCCGAAATCAGGGCGCGGCGGCCCTCGAGGTCCTTTTTCATGAAGGTTCGCACGGCATCGCGGAGCCCGTGCAGGCCGCCATCATTCGCGAGTGTCGCCAGCGCGACAAACCCATCCCCCGCGACCTATGGCACGCGCTGGTTTTCTATACCACAGGTGAAGTGATCCGCCCGGTGATGGACTCTTCCGATGCCACCGTCGGCGACCCGGACGGCAGCGTCCCTGGCCGCGGCTACGTTCCCTACGCAGTGCGCGAAGGCCTCTATCAGCGTGGCTGGAGCGATTACTTCAAGTTACTGCAGAAATTCTGGCAACCTTATCTAGACGGCAGCGCCTCCTTCGACGACGCCATCGCCCGCATGGTCTCTTCGTTGTAGCGTTCCCGATCCCTTAATTCACTTAGCTCCTCGCCATGGCGCCCCTATGGCTCGCGCTGCTTGCAATTGTTCGCCGCACACCAATATGCTAGGCTTACTGTTGCAAGAAATCACCCGGCCTAGCGCCCAGCAGGCCCCTGCGACGCGCACTTTTTCTTCCGTTCGTCTCTGGTAGACCCTCTCCTTTGCGGGAAAGTCTCTGTGGGATGAACTCAAGCCCGGGCGAAGCAGTCGCTTCGGCGTTGCTCGTGAAATGACCCGGATTTGGGGGGCCGCACAGGAATAAGGATAAGAAAACTCCCATGCCTGGCCAACAGACAGCCTCGAAGACCGAGAAAGAACCGGTTGAGATCAAGCTGGCGCACTCCCCGGATTCGGATGATGCCTTTATGTTCTATGCCCTGGCCACACACAAGCTGGCCACGCCGGGCTACAAGTACACCCACATTCTTTCCGATATCGAGTCCTTGAACGAGGCCGCGCTAACTGAAACGTACGACGTCACCGCCATCAGCTTTGCCGCCTACCCCGCTCTCCGCGATAAATACATCTTGCTCGATTGCGGCGCCAGTTTCGGCGAGGGTTACGGCCCTATCGTGGTTTCCACCAAGTCCCTGAAGCCCGCTGAACTCGCGGGCAAGCGCATCGCGGTACCCGGCGTGAAAACCTCCGCCTATCTCACCCTCAAACTCTACGAGCCGAATTTTGAGCCCGTGGTGATGCCCTTCGACAAAATCATCGACGCCGTTCAGAAGGATGTGGTCGAGGCTGGCCTGCTCATTCATGAAGGGCAGCTTTTCTTCCCCCAAATGGGACTCCACCGGGTACTCGACCTCGGTATCTGGTGGCAGGAACAAACTGGCTTGCCCCTCCCGTTGGGCGGCAATGCCGTGCGCCGCGCGCTGGGGGAGGAACTCGGCCGGCAGATCTCCAAGACGATTCGCGACAGTGTTTCTTACGGGCTCGAGCACCGCGAAGAAGCCCTGAACTACGCCATGCAGTTTGCCCGTGAGATGGATGCCGATCTCGCGGATAAGTTCGTCGGAATGTACGTCAACAAATGGACCCTTGCGTACGGCGAGAAAGGCAAGCAAGCCGTGCGCGAATTGATTTTGCGCGGCACTCAGGCTGGTCTTCTGCCGGCCCCTGCAACGGTCGAATTCCTCAGCGAAGGATAGCATCGCATTTTCCCTCTCGTCGCCTGGCGCTGGATAATTCCTTCCCGCTGGCGGGTTCTGCATCGGCTCGCCTTGACGCTGTCCCGCGAATCACTTAGTGTCGTTTCCGCATGTTGAGCAGCCAGAAGACAATGTTGGCGCCCCTCTTCGTCCTGCTGGCCGCAACCTGGCCGCTGGCGCCTACAGCCAAAGCACAAACGGCCGCAACAGCAAACAAGCGCTCCGATGTGTCCAAACCCTGGCCCCATCAGCCGGTCCGCGCTGCGCACGGGATGGTTGCCACCGATGAGGAGCTAGCCTCGCAAGCTGGTGCCGAAATTCTCAAACGTGGCGGCAACGCCGTGGACGCTGCCGTCGCGGTGGCCTTCGCACTGTCCGCAGTCGAACCCGCCGCGGGCAACATCGGCGGCGGCGGTTTCATGTTGATCCGCCTCGCCGACGGCAAGACCACTTTCCTCGATTACCGCGAAACCGCTCCCAGCAAAGCCAGCCGCGATATGTACCTCGATAGGGACGGTAAACTCGACGAAGAAGCCTCCGTCATCGGTTATCGCTCCGTGGGCGTGCCGGGAACCGTCGCCGGTCTCGAGCTGGCTCTCAAGACTTACGGGACCATGAAGCTCGCCGAGGTGATGGCTCCGGCGATTCGCATCGCCGATGGGGGCTTTGTCGTGAGCCGCAAGCTTGCCACCGAGTTGGAAGAAGGGCGCCCCGGACTCCAAACATTTCCGCTGAGCCGGCGCATTTTTTTGAACGATGGCAAAATGTTCAAAGCCGGCGACATTCTCAAGCAGCCGGTTCTCGCCGCCACTCTCAAGCGTATTGCCCAAAACGGCTCCGAGGAATTCTATCGCGGTGAAACGGCCAAACTTCTCGCCGACGAAATGTCAAAGAACGGCGGACTCGTCACGCTCGAAGACCTCGCCAATTACAAAGTCAGAGTGCGCGAAGTCTTGCGCGCAAAGTATGAAAGCGGCGGCCACACCTGGGATGTTCTGACCTCCCCTCCGCCCAGTTCCGGCGGCGTCGCCGTGATCGAATCCTTGAATATCTTGGAAGGTGTTTCTCTCAAAGGTTGGGACGATCCACAGAGTGTTCACATGGTTGCGGAAACGATGCGGCGCGTCTTCGCCGACCGCGCGGCCTATCTCGCCGATCCCGACTATGCCGATGTGCCGGTGCAGGGGCTCACCAGTCCCTGTTACGCCAAAGAACGTGCTGCCACGATTGATCCTGTCAAAGCGTCTTCCAGCAAGCAGATCAAAGCTGGTACGCCGCACATCTGCGGCAGCGCCCCGAATCCCGCAGCGGCCCCGCAACTGGTCGCGAGCGTCGGCGAAGGCCACCACACCACCCATTTCTCCGTCGTTGATGCCGCGGGGAACGCCGTGGCCAGTACCTACACGCTGAACGACAGCTATGGCTCACACGTCACCAGCGTTGCAGGATTTCTCCTCAACGACGAGATGGACGATTTCACGACTCACCCCGGCGCCCCCAACGCTCTTTACGGGCTCATGCAGTCTGACGCCAACGCCATTGCCCCGGGCCACCGCCCGCTCAGCTCCATGACGCCAACCATTCTGCTGCGCGACGGCAGGCTCAGCTTCGTCACAGGGTCGCCCGGAGGCCCTATGATTATTTCGGCGACTCTTCTGAGCGTGATCAATTGGATGCGCCTCGGAATGGACGCGCAAGCTGCGGTCAACGCGCCAAGATTCCACCATCAGTGGATGCCGGATCGCATCCGCATGGAAGCCGAGTTTTCCGAGAGCATCGAAAAGGCTCTACGGGCGCTGGGGCACGACGTCGAGCGCGGCTGGTATGAAACGCCGAGCCGGGGTCGCGAAGCCAAGCAGCGCAAGCACATGGGGCTCGTCAACACCATCGGCATCGATCCGCAAACCGGCGAGCGTCTTGGCGCTGCCGATTCGCGCGACGAAGGTGTAGCCGTGGGATACTAAGTAAACGAGATATTTTTGACAGGATCATGCAGAGACTAATCTCAACGTACCTTTTCGCGTCGCGGAAACTGACACCCGAACTCCTCGGCCAAATCGCTGGCGCCGGATTCGAGGGCCTCGAAATATTCTGCACGCGCAGCCACTTCGAATACTCGATGAAGGCGGAACTTCGCGCGATGGCGGGCGCGCTCGAAGCGCATCATCTGCAGCTCGTCTCCATGCACGCCCCCACCAGCCGGGACCTCAGCGCCATGCGCGAAAGCGGCACTCCGCTTTCCATTTGCGAAGTTGAGCGTGTCCGCCGCATCGAAGCCATGGATGAGCTGAAGCGCGTCATCGATGTCGCCGAAGAATTGCCCTACGCGCGCCTCATCCTGCACATGGGCGGTCCGCGCGAAACCGCCGACCCCCGCAAGCGTGATGCTGCCTTCAGCACGCTCGAACATCTGATTCTGCATGCGCGTCACGCCGGCGTCACCATCTGCATTGAAAACACCACCAGCGAAATGGGTGATCCCGGTTATCTCCGCGCCTTCGCCGACGAGACCCGTCTCGCCGGCCTGCGCTTCAATTTCGATATCGGCCATGCACACCTCGCCGAATTCCCCGAAGAAGAGCGCCTCGAAAAAAGTTTTTCGCCGCTCAGCGATCTCGTCTCCTCCGTCCACCTCCACGACAATCATGGCGAGAAGGACGAACATCTTCCACCCTATGACGGCACCATCGACTGGCCTACCGCCATCAGAACCCTCCAGTCTGCGCCGCAAACTAATTTGCCGCTCGTGCTGGAACTTAAGGAAAAGACCGGACCCGAAGCGCCGAGTGCCTCCGACCAACTTGCGGCAGCGCAGAAAGCCATGGACCAGTTCGAAAAGGCATGGGTTTAGGTTTGGGAGAAGCACTACGTCTAGAAATTGACTATTAATTTGACCATGGTCTATAATTTTGACCTAGTGGTCGAACCATGGAAGAAGTGTCTATCTCCGAATTCAAAGCCAAGTGCCTGGCCTTGCTCGAACAGGTCAACAAGACCAAGAAACCTCTCCGCATCACGCGCCACGGCAAGCCCATCGCGGAAGTGGTTCCTCCCACTGCCGTTGCGGATCGCGCGGCTTTGATGGGTTCGATGAGGGGCAAAATAGAAATTCTCGGCGACATTATCTCACCCGCAACGGATGAGGATGAGTGGGAGGTCCTGCGCGATTGAAGTTCTTGCTTGACTCCCACATCTGGATTTGGTTCCTTCAGAATCCAGAACAGATAGCCGCACGCACACTTCAGCAGTTGGCGGACCCGGCGAACGAACTCTGGCTTTCACCAATTAGCACGTGGGAAGCCGTGATGTTGCAACGCAAAGGGCGGGTTCGGTTGCCCGCAGACCTATCTGAGTGGCTGAGCAAATCTACCGCGGGAATATTCGAAGCTCCGCTCACCCATGAAATCGTGCTCGTCTCCCAGCAACTTCCACTTCACGCGGATCCCCCCGACCGCTTCCTCGCCGCTACCGCCCAGGTTCTCGGACTAGTCCTGGTCACGGCCGACGAAAGGCTCCTGGGACTATCAACAATCAAGACTCTCGGCAATCGTTAGCGCGCTTGCGGGCCCAACATTCTTGATGACGCCGCTTCTCTGATAAGCTGTCGGTTTGGCGCAGTGCCATAGAACCACCATGACCACGATCAGCATCGAGCAAGCAGGCAAGTATGACGGCCAAGAAGCCACGCTCAAGGGCTGGCTCTACAATCTTCGCGAATCGGGCAAACTGCTCTTCCCGATTTTTCGCGACGGCACGGGCATCATCCAGGGCGTCTGCGCGCTGAAGGAAAATCCCGAAGCATTCGAATCGCTGAAGGGCCTGACACAGGAATCCAGCGTTATCGTCACCGGCAAAATACGCGCCGAGAAGCGCGCCCCCGGCGGCTACGAAATCGGCGTCAACAAAATCCAAGTCGTGCAAAAAGTCCCGGAGAGCACGCCGTTCCCGATTCAGCTCAAGGAACACGGGGTGGATTTTCTGCTCGACCATCGCCATTTGTGGATTCGCACTCCCAGGCAGGCGGCGATCCTGCGCATCCGCGCGGAGGCCATCCGCGCCGCGCGCGAATTCATGGACGGGCAGGGCTACACGCTCACCGACGCGCCAATGTTCACGCCCGCGGCGTGCGAAGGCACCTCCACCCTTTTCGAAGTAAATTACATCGACGAGCAAAAAGCCTACTTGACGCAAAGCGGACAGCTCTATATCGAAGCAACGGCAATGGCGCTCGGCAAGGTCTACACGTTCGGTCCAACATTTCGCGCGGAGAAGTCCAAGACGAGGCGCCACCTAACGGAATTCTGGATGCTCGAGCCGGAAGCAGCGTACGTCGAATTGGATGAGGCGATGGAGCTGGGCGAGGGGCTGGTCAGCGCCATTGTGCAGGCGGTGCTGAAAAATAAGCCGCGCGAGCTCGAAACGCTCAAGCGCGACACCACCAAACTCGAAAATGTGAAGGCCCCATTCCCGCGCATCAGCTACGAAGACGCCGTCGGCGTCTTGCAAAAGCACGGCAATCCCGCCAAGTTTGGCGACGACTTCGGCGGCGACGAAGAGACCATCATCTCCAAAGAGTTCGACCGTCCCGTGTTGATTCACCATTACCCCTCGGCGATAAAGGCTTTTTACATGCAGCCGGACGCCCGGCGGCCCGAGCTCGCACTAGCCTTTGACATGATCGCTCCGGAAGGTTACGGCGAAATCATTGGCGGCAGCCAGCGAATCCACGATTACGAGTTGCTGCTCAAGCGTCTGCGCGAACACAACCTGCCCGAGGAAGCTTTCCAATGGTATCTCGACCTGCGCCGCTATGGCAGCGTGCCGCACTCCGGCTTCGGAATGGGCCTTGAGCGAACCGTTGCCTGGATTTGCGGCGCCGAACACATTCGCGAGGTCATCCCCTTCCCTCGCATGATTTATCGCGTGTATCCTTAGGGCTCTTTGTTGAAGTCGATCACCGGTTTGTGGAAAGCACATGGCGCAAAAAGTTCGCATCATCGGCGTCCCCATGGACCTCGGCCAAAGCCGCCGCGGCGTGGACATGGGCCCCTCCGCCCTGCGCGGCGCAGGCCTCCAGGCCAGCATCAAGAAGCTCGGCCTTCAGGTCGAAGACATCGGCAATCTTTCTGTCAAGCAGCCGGAAGAGATGCCCGTGGGCGAAAAGCGCGCCAAGTATTTGCAGGAAATTGCCGAAACTTGCGGCGATGTCGCCGCCGCTGCTGAAAAATCCTTAAGTGAAGGCTTTCTCCCGCTGGTCCTCGGCGGGGACCACTCCATTGCCGCGGGCGTTGCTGCCGGCGTCGCCGACTATTTCCGCAAGGATAAAAAGCAGATCGGCTACCTCTGGCTGGACGCACACGGAGATATGAACACGCCCGAATCCTCGCCGTCGGGCAACGTGCACGGCATGCCTCTCGCGGCCATCATGGGATACGGCGCGCCCGAACTGGTCGACCTTCTCGGCTTCAAGCCCAAGGCTGAACCCGGCAACATCGTCATCGTCGGCGCGCGCGATCTGGACGCGCAGGAACGCAAAATCGTCAAGAAATCCGGCGTCCGCGTCTTCACCATGCGCGACATTGACGAGCGCGGCATGCGCGACGTCATGTCCGAAGCCTTGAAATACGCCCTGGACGACACCGCCGGCATCGCCGTCAGCCTCGATATGGATTTCGTGGATCCCGCCGACGCCCCTGGCGTCGGCACGCCAGTCCGCGGCGGCGTCACCTACCGCGAAGCCCATCTGGCCATGGAAATGATCGCCGACACCGAATCCATGGTTTCCCTCGAAGTCGTGGAGATCAATCCCATTCTCGACGAGCACAACCGCACAGCGCTCCTGGGCGTCGAACTTGTTCTCTCCGGCCTCGGCCAGAAAATCCTGTAGAATTAGCTTGGATTGGGAAGAAATGAAGGTTCAGATCACGATTGCGCTCTTGTTCGCCACTGTTGCATATGCCCGCAGCGGATTAAGCATGAAGTGCCAAGTGGTAGTGCCAGAGGAGTACAGGCAGACGCCGTTCAATCCTCCACCAAATGGCGAACCGGAGCCCGTTCGGTACACGGTCGCCTACGAAGCATTCTGGTGGAATTGCGTGGCCGTTCGGGCTGCCGATCTCCAAGGGAGGTGTAAGTTCCAGGCAAGTGGCACTCCGGCTGCGACGGCAGGCGCAGCCGATGGAGCAATGAACGTCGATGTTCAGATTAATGCATTACTTCAGAAGTATTCCAGGCGAGCGGTCCGTAAGTATTTACGCTCAATTTCGTCACAATCTGGAGCCAAGGAAAAGATGCGGCCTTACTTTCGCGAGCCCACACCAGAAGACCTGAAGTGAAGTACTATCCGTTTGCTAGCGCGATTAATAACCGATATCCAGCCAACAGCATTTTGGGGTAGAGCTTCCGTTGTCAATTCAGAACGCGAGGAAAAACAACCACCCCACCAATTCTCCTTTTTCACTTATAACTGAAAACTGGTAACTTTTGATCGCTGCACTGCCCGGCGGAATGAGACCGACTCGTGACCCCTGACAACAAGAAACGACTCAGAATTGGAATTTTATTTGGCGGCCGCTCCGGCGAACATGAAGTCTCGCTGGCCTCCGCCGCATCCGTAATTCGTGGCCTCGACCCCGACAAGTACGAACCCGTGCCCATCGGCATCACCAAGGAAGGACACTGGCTCATCGGCGCAGGCGCGCAAAAAATGTTGCCGGAAGTTTTGAAGGGCGGGCAACGCGTGATGATGACCGCCGACCCCACCGATGCGGCACTCGTCAAGCTGGACGGCAGCGGCGGTGGCCAGCGCCTCGACGTGGTCTTCCCCGTGATGCACGGCACCTTCGGCGAAGACGGCACAATTCAAGGCCTGCTCGATCTTGCCGGCTTGCCTTTTGTCGGCGCCGGCGTCCTCGGCTCCGCCATCGGCATGGACAAGGACGTCGCCAAGCGCCTGCTGCAAGTTGCGAAAATTCCCGTCGTGCCCTGGATCACCGTTCATCGCCACGCTTGGGAAAGCAAAGCGCAGGAAATTCAAAGCGCAGTGGAAGCGGAATTCGAATATCCCGTTTTCGTGAAGCCCGCCACGCTCGGCTCTTCCGTTGGCATGACCAAAGTCCACTCGCGCGAAGAACTTGCGCCTGCATTGAATCTTGCCGCCGAATTCGCCATGAAAATTCTCGTCGAGCGATGCATGGTCGCCCGTGAGATTGAAGTTTCCGTGCTTGGCAATCACAATCCACAAGCATCCGTGCCGGGCGAAATCGTCCCGCACCGCGAATTTTATGATTACGCCGCAAAGTATCTCGAAGAAGGCACGCAGCTCCTCATCCCCGCCGATCTCAAGCCCGCGCAAGTCCAAAAAATCCAGCAGTACGCGGTAGATGCCTTCCGCGCTCTCGAACTCAGCGGCATGGCCCGCGTCGATTTCTTCCTGGAGAAAAAAGGCGGCAAGATCTTTCTCAACGAAGTGAACACAATTCCAGGCTTCACCTCCATCAGCATGTATCCGAAGCTATGGGAAGCCAGTGGCATCCCCTTCCGCGAATTAATCGACAAGCTGATCGAGCTGGCCCTCGAGCAGCACGCCGAAAAAGCCCGCACCAAATACCAGATCGAGCTGCCCGCCGGCTCTTCCGGCGCCCTCGACGCTTAAGTGCACTTTAAGGGATTCATCCACTCCGCCACGGTATTGAGCAACCGGACGCTGACCTGCTTCCCAGAATTCAGTTCGCCGCCTTTTACTCGGACGCACAATTTTTGTTACGATTCTTTCTATTACTGCGCGGTGCTGGGATGGCGCCGCTGCCACTGGAAGTTCGATTCCGACGCTCGCGGGCAGGAGACTACTGAATGTCACTTCTCGATCCACCTGCCGATAAACCAGATAAATCCCGGGCCATGGCGTTCACTGTCGCGGCGCTTGCGGTGATCGCGATTGTGACGCTCTGGTTCACGTTCCGCTACTACCCGGAAAAGAGGGCTGCCGAGCGTTTCTTCGACGCGCTCGTCGCGGGCGACACCGCCAAGGCCTATCAGCTCTGGAAGCCCGGCCCGACCTACGCGATGAAGGATTTTCTCGCCGACTGGGGCCCGCAGGGCTACTACGGCCCGGTAAAGAGCTACAAGGTGATTCATGCCAAAGCACCGAGCGGCTCCAATGCCATTGCGGTTTCGGTGGAGGTGAACCCCTTCTCGCCGATGCCGGACATTTCCGACACGGAAAAGAGCCGCAAGACCAGGGTCGTCGAACTTTGGGTTTTGGCGGCAGACAAATCCTTCAGCTTCCCGGTTCCTTAATCGCTTCCTCGAAGAAGAGATTCGTCCCTGCTAACGGCGGATGTCGTTGAGCGCGTGAAGGAGTTCCTGCGGGCTGACGGTGGCGGTTCCGAGCTTGCCCACCACTACACCAGCCGCAGTATTGGCGAGCATGGCAGCATCAGCGAACGGCGCTCCAGCAGCAACGGCAAGAGCCAGAACGCTCAGAACGGTGTCCCCAGCCCCGGTAACGTCGAAGACCTGCCGGCCAGTCGCCCCGCGTTCGATACCCGGCTGGCCAACGCGCGCGTAAGTCACCTCAAAACTCGTTGCCGGAACGTGCAGATGGCGAGGCGAGGACTCCTCAAACACACTCATCCCTTTTTCCCCGCGTGTGATCACCACGGCGCCGCAGCCGAAATGCGCGAGCAGCGCGTGCCCCGCCTCTTCCACGGATCTCTCGTCGGCAAGCGAACGCGTGACGTAGAAAGCCGCTTCCTTGGCATTGCACACGATGGCCCGCGCGCCGCGATATGCGTATAGTCTGGATGTCTTCGGCTTCACGAAAACGGGAACATGCAATTGATGTGCGGCGCTCAGAACGCGGTCGGCGAAATCGTCGGTGATCAGGCCTTTGTCGTAATCGGAAAGCACCAGCGCGTCAAGTTTCTTGAGTGCGGTAAACAGCAAGCGCAAAAGCTTTTCCTGAGTTTCCGCGCGGAGCGGCTCGCGGCGCTCGTGATCGACGCGAACCACCTGCTGGTGCCGCGCGATGATCCGTGTTTTCACCGTGGTGACGCGTTTCGAATCGGCGATGATGCCTTTGTCCGCGATGTTCGCGGCGCGAAGGCATTTTTGCAAGGCTCGCCCGGGCTCGTCATTTCCGATAACCCCAAACGCTTCCACTCGCGCGCCGAGCGCGGCGAGGTTCGCGGCCACGTTCCCCGCTCCGCCCAGGCACTCGCTCTGCTCAACGAAATCCACGACAGGAACCGCTGCTTCGGGCGACAGCCGCGAGGCAGTGCCCCAAAGATACCGGTCCAGCATCAGATCGCCGAGTACGCCGATCCGCTTTCCGCGCAGGCGGGAGATTAATCGTTTCAACCGCAGAACAGCATCGGCCATGTTGGTGGGCATGCGATCTCTTCGATTTTTCAGTTGCTCTATCGCCTATTCCGGAGCGATCTTCGCTTCTTCCGGCAGCATGACCGGAATTTCATCGCGCACCGGATAGACTCTGCGGCAGGAGACGCACTTCAGGCCAGACCCATCGCTCAGCAGTTCCACCCGCGTCTTGCAAACAGGACAAACCAGAATGTCCAGAGCGTATTTCGGCAGTTCCATTCGCTTCTCCCTCCAGGATTCGTGCCTTCGCTGGCGTAAATTGGCACTGTACCAAACGCCACTGCGAAGGAGCAACTGCGGGGGAGATCGAGAAGAAAGGCGCGGCCGCAGAACAGGCGCGGCGAAAGAACATTGTCCTAGAACAGAACGGCGCATTTCGCCGGATTCGTACCATCCAAACTTTTGTGCAAGTAAAAAGACCGGGACCAAAACTGCCCCTCGGACCAGTAGTTTTGGAACGGTAAGCGCAGTAAGCTGACGGCGATTGCAGGTTCGAGTCCCTTCCCATGGGAGAGTAACCATGTATTGCGACCGCTGTGGACTGAACTTCCTGCCCAAGCAGTCCGTGTGCACTCGATGCAAAAGAGTGCCGACGCGGTATTGGTTTCAATTCATGAGTTTAGTAACGATTCTTGTGGCCGTGCTTTGCAACACGTTGCTGGGGCTGTTCCTGTTGCCTCGGCTGGCGATGGCGCAGCACGGTCGAGTTTTGTTTCGCGGTTGGTCTTGGTTCAACCAGCAAGCGGCCATGTACGGCTGGGTGCCGCTGGCGCTCGGACTCTTGGCGTGGGACTACTTCGTCTGGAAAGAGGCCCGGCCAAAGCTCAAAGGCTGGTTCACGCGCAAACTGCTCACGTTCTCGCTTATGGCGGGTGTAGCGCCGCTGCTGCCCTGGTGGATTCCGGCGGGCCAGCCTCCGTCGCAATTCTTCGATATGATCGGCAGGCATTCCGGCGTGCCAATCCTGCTGGCGTGGGGCGTGGTCCTCTTCGTAACCATTCTTCTCTGCATTGATCCCGAATCGCGCGACTATCTTCTGGGCCACGGGAGAACCCTGAGCATTGTCAGCACGGGGATGCTGCTGCTGGTGCTGACGATGACGGTGGTCGGCTGGTCCCTGACGTACTGACAATACGACCGAAAGGTGCAGCGTCAACGACTAAGAACTTGGCCCTTCTGGCCCCGGACAATAGGGGTGGGTTAAGAGTTCCAGGTGACGCGGGCCAGATGTTTCTTGCGGGATTCCCATTCGGCGCCGGAGAGCAGGCGCGGGGCGACATCAATCAGTCGAGGAGTGAGCTTGAAGACGGCCGCGGCGGTCCAGGGCCGGCCGTGGCGAGTGCGATACTCGCGGACGTTCAGGGCATCGGCCATACTGGTGAACGAGACGTCCTGAACGATCATTTCGGCCAAAAATTTGAGAGTCTGTATTTCCAGTGTGTCGTCTTCCAGATGGCGGCAGTCCGAGGCGATCCGCAGGCCGAAGGGGATTTCCTCAGAGGCGCTGGGGGCTTCCCGCTCTTCGGGCTCGGCGGAAGTCTCCACCTCTCGTTCCCATTCCAAAGCAACCAGGCTCCAGCCGGCATCGTGCATCTTTGACAGGTAAACGGAAGTAGGCAGGATGCTGACCTTTTCCCGCATACGATCGATCTTTTTCACGGAAGCCTCCTGGAGGCACATTTTGCAGACGCGGAGGACGCAACTCCCCAGAATGAAATCAGGGCAATCTATATGCCGTAGGCGGGAAGAGCAGAAACCACAGAATCAAAAAGACTTCTGGCAAACGGCAGGACTCAGCCGTTTTTGCCGGCGTCCGCTGGCGGGATAACAGTGTCGCGTTGCCGGACAGTTCATGAGTCGCGCGGGTCCTGGGCCGCCCCGTTAGGAAGCGGCGGCTTTCGCAGGTAGCGACTTGAGGGCGTCGATCAGGACGTCCAGCTCAGCTTCCGTGTTGTAGTAGTGGGGCGACATGCGCAGGGCTGACTGAGCGTTCTTCTCGGCCATGTCGATGACAGCATGCGCCCCGATGGACGCGGAGGTGTTGATGCCGCGCTGGCGCAGCGCCGTCACCAGCGCGGGAGCGTTCCAGCCGGAGACTTCGGCAGTGACAATAGCCGCGAGATCTTTGCCGCGGTCGAGGACGCGATAGCCGGGAAGTGCGGCGAGTTTGCCGCGGAGCGTGGCGGCGAGTTCACGGGCGCGGCGGCCGCCACGGGAAACGTCGACGGAGAGAGCGTAACGCGCCGCTTCACCCAGACCGAGAAGAAGCGCGCATGCGAATTCCCAGCTCTCGAAGCGCCGCGCGTCGGGAGTGAGTTCGAAAGTGTCCGCGGTGATCCAGTCGGCGCCGCGCATATCAATGTAAAGAGGATGGTCGCCCCGCTGCAGGGCGCGGTCGGAAACATAAAGAAACCCGATGCCGCGCGGGCCACGGAGAAATTTGCGCGCCGTGGCCGCAAGGAAATCGCAGCGCAAGCGCCCGACATCAATGGGGATCTCGCCAACGGCTTGGCAGGCGTCGATCAGATAGGGGACGCCGGCGGACTCGGCGATTTCCCCAAGAGTTTCGACGGGTTGCATGAGGCCGGAATTGGTGGGCACCCAGGTAACCGCGAGGAGGCGCACACGCGCGTCGCGCAAGAATTCGCGCACCGATTGGGGATCGACTCCTCCCTCAGGAAGATCCGCGGCGCGGCGGATTTCGATGCCCTGGCGGCGCGCCAGCGAGAGATAGGCAAGCTGGTTGGAAATGTAATCGTTGCGCGTGGTGACGATGACGTCGCCCCGCCGAAAATCGAAAGCGGCCAGCGCCTGAAAGAAGGCCACAGTGGAATTTTCAACGACTGCAATGTTGCGCGGTTTCGCGCCGAGAATCTGCGCCACGTTCGAGTAGGCGGCGTTCACGGCGGCTTCGGCTTCATCGGAACTTTCGTAGCCGCCCAGCACCGCTTCGCGCTGGAGATGCGCCGTGACGGTATCAAGCACGGAGCGCGGCATCAGGCCGGCGCCCGCGTTATTCAGATGGACGCGTTTCGCGCAGCCGGGAGTGTCTTCGCGCCATTGCATGAGCAAGCTTTCCACTGGCGTGCCTCCTTGGGCATTCCGTCGGCGACTAACCGCCAAAGACCTAGAGTAACTCTTTCCCGCAACAAGCGCAGTTCGGAGGATCGGAGGATCGTAGGAATCTCCTGTCAATTTGGCAGGTGCATCGGACCTGAGGCCCAGGCAGCATAAAACTGGGAACGCAAGAGTGCGCGTAAAAGGTAGAATCGCAGAGAAGATATTCTTGGTAGGAACCGATGCCGAAAAAACCGACGATTGATGGCGCGAGAACAATTTGCGCCAGTCGAGGCGCGCGTGACGGCGATGCGGGAGCAGCGATGAGTTCGCAGATCGGTGCGGCAGTCCGGAATCGACGGGTGCGGTTTGCTGCTGCGTGTCTTGCATCGACCGCGGCGCTGTTTCCTGCCGGAGCGATGGCGCAGGATGCGGGAGCTTGCACAGCGGGAACGACATTGCGCCTCAGCGCACCCGAAGCAAGCCAAGGAACCTTGCTGCTGATAGAAGTGAAAACCACAACGCCCTTGGCGGAAGTGCAAGGAGATTGGGACGGGCGGAGTATACCGTTTTGGCGGGAGGGTGCCGATGAAGGACTGCGAAAGGGACTGCTTGGAGTTGACCTCGAAAAGGCGCCCGGCGAATACGAGTTGAAAGTAACGGGACAAACGGCGGGCGGAGAGAAAATGAGCTGCAGCGCAAGCGTGACGGTCGCGAAGGGCCGGTACGCTACAGAGAAGTTGCATGTAGAGAAGCAGTTCGTCGAGCCCGACCCGGAACAGATCAAGCGCGCCAATGAAGAGCGGCAGAAGTTGCGCGATATTTTTGAACGCGTAACGGCGGAGCGCCTGTGGGACGGTAAATTTCGTATACCGCTGGATGGCGTGACCACCGGCTCGAATTTTGGGAAAAGGCGGATTCTCAATGGGAATCCCGGATCGCCACATAGCGGGCTGGATTTGCCTGGCGCAGCTGGAACCCCGGTGCACGCCACGCAGCGCGGCCGCGTCGTGCTGGCTGAGGAATTGTTCTTTTCCGGAAACACCGTGGTGGTGGATCACGGTCTTGGGATCTACACGTTCTATGGGCACCTTTCCGAGATCGACGCCAAGGTGGGAGACACTTTGGAAGCCGGGGCTGTGCTTGGAAAAGTCGGCGCCACGGGACGCGTCACTGGACCGCACCTGCATTGGGGACTAACGGTAGAACGAGCGCGAGTGAATCCGCTGCTCATCGTCAAACTATTAGGGAACTCATCGACTGATCTGGCTCAGAAAAAATCCTCCAAGCCCTGAACAAATTGAAACGAGGGCGCTGGTCGGGACACTAGACAAGCATAAGTCGGCCCACTGGAAGGCGCGGAACGCAGCAAAAGGAGCAGATCCCGGCAAATATGAAAGGTAAAACGAGAAATAGCGGAGGGGGTAGCAAAATGGGGGAAGTACCTGGGTACTGTTTTAGATCCCATTTTTGTGGTACGGTTCTACCATTGTCTAGAGAGAAGTAGGCAAGCAGTATGAGGCTGTGTGGGCAAGGTTCGTGCTATTCACTTCTGTTCTCCTGTTCTTTCGCTTTAGCACCCTGCTGACACGACTCGTTAGGCGCACACCCGTCCATTGAAGTTAGTCGTAGGCGCCGAGCATTCATAAATCAGATTTGAGGTCCAAGGCGATATGTCCCTGCTTCACTTTCGTTGTAAAGAACGCCGGCGAACATTACGGGTGGCACTCACGGTGCCGTTGACGATCCACGGGAAAACGGATTCCGGCGAGAAGTTCTGCGCGCAGACCCATTCGCAGTCGGTGAACCGCCACGGAGCTTTATTTCAGTTGGAAGAGATCGTGCTCGTGGGCCAAACGATGATCCTCATGAATGATCACACCTCGCAGTCGATGGAATGCCGCGTTGTCTCCATCCATCGGGCTCGCGACGGCAAGCAATATGTCGGGGTGGCGTTCACTTCACCCGACACGAATTTTTGGCACATGCAGTTCCCGATCCCGGGCGCAAAACCGCTGCGCCGGATCTTTCCCAACAAAGTCTCTGCATAAACCCGGACTCAGCGGACGCGCCCGCGTTTCGCCTTCAATTGTTTTTTCCTTCGAGCCTTGTGCGCCGCGCGCTTTGCGCTGGAGATCACAGCGCGTGTTTTCTTCGGAAGCTTCGCGAAAACCAGCTCATAAGAATCTCGCAGCAAGCGCGCGAGTTCGTCCGCTGGCAATGCGTCCCTGGTTTGCAACGCGACCCATCGCGCTCGCGCCAGGTACGGCGCTGGAATGATGTCGGGCCGTTCCGTGAGTTCCGCAAAATTCTCCGGTGACGCCTTGAAAGAGAGACACACGGGAGCTGGCTCCAGCGGTGTCACCGCGAACATCTTTCCGCCGACTTTGAATAATAGGTCGTAGCCCCACTGGATCTGTTCCGTGGCGCCCGGAAACGAAAGGCAAATCTCGCGCAGCCCATCGACGTTCATGCGCAAGAGTCTAAGCCAGAAGCCATTTCTACCTCAACCGATGGGATTCCCTGAGCCGCTGGCTAGATTCAAGATTCAAGATTCAAGATTCAAGATTCAAGATTCAAGATTCAAGATTCAAGAGGCCTTTTCATGCTGGATACAGAATTGGGAAGAGCCCTTTGCTGTTGCAGAGCTCTCCCCGAAACAAAACATTACCTTCCGCCGAAACGGAAGACGACGCCGGCCTGGATCCGCACGTTGTTCTGATGGGTAGGTGTTCCTGCGCCGAAGTCAATCCTCGAGTAGAAGTAATCAGCCTGTATCACGCGAATGGCCACATTCCGCGTCAGCTTGTAGTCGACTCCGCCCCCGAGTGCCATCGCGAAGCCGTTCCGAGAGGCAGAGGCGCCGGGGACGCTGATCGTGAAACGTGCCCCGCCAAACAACGCCTCGGCAAAAGGCTCAAAGCCACCGTGACCACGATAAGTCAACCTTGGCCCAAATACATAGGTGAACGCGTGTTCGCTCAAGCCGGATGCCAGGCCGGTCACCTTGCAACCCGCGAATTCGCCTACAACCCCGAAGTAACTATTCAGGTTCCCAGCGAATGAACCGCCCCCACCGTGGCAGTCCAGGCTCGACGCGCTTCCGCCTGGGTTGATGCGAATGTACGTGTAGTTGCCTGCGACTTCGCCCCTGGGCTGGTCCTGGGCAATGACAGAACCCGCTGCGAATAGCACGAGCCCACATAGAATCAATGCTTTACGCATTTTCCCTCCTGATCTTGTGGATGTTGGGCCTAATACTATGGTCTCGGGCTGGCGGGTGGAATTCAATGGAGACGCTACTTTTGCGCCCTAACGGACAATAGGGCCCCATTCGGGCAGGAACAGCATCAGGATCACTTTAGAGCGCAGTCGCCCCCATCACCAGGTAGCAGACAAGCTGGTAACCAGTATTGATGGCGAATAATCTCGTGCTCTACTTCATGAACAGCGCGCCGCTGAACTGCTCCGACAACCATGATGGAAATGGCCGGGGGAATTCCCAGATAGAGGAAATAATTTAAGGGAGCTTCGGCGAGAAGTCCGTTAGAACGAGAAAGGTGGAATCGATCTTCTCTACGAGCTTGCCATTGGCTTCGGACTTGTCGCGGACGCCTTGCCACTCCGGATCTTCGCGGAAGGCCTGCCAGTTGGCGGTGGCGGCATCGCGGCTCGGATGCGCGAGGATGTAGACGAGCGTCTTGCCTTTGAGGGGTTCGTCGGTCGGCGTCTGAGCCGAGGCGAGCCACTCTGTTGTTCGGAGCAATGCTGCTGCGGGAAGCGATTGAAGCAAGGCGCGTCTTTTCATGGCAGCGATTCTAGCAGAGCTTTTGCGCGGTGGGCAGAATTGCGGCACGAGTACGCGGATTCGTTCTAAGCAACAGGGGATGCCGAAGTGACGGGTAGCTGATTCGGTGCAAATACAAAGCAGAGAAATTGCAAGTCACACCGGCGTGGCCTCTTCATTAACTCAAGAGGACAAGACCGGAATACCTGTTCCATAGGTCAGGATACTCCGAAGAAACAGGCTCGCGCGCAGACCTTGCGGGCGGAGTGACGTCGCATTCAAATGGAATTACTATGAGAAACTTGAAAATGCGGTTCTTATTCGCGGTTCTGCTGATCTGTGGGTTCGCTTGGGCGTTGTTCGGGCAGCAGCGGGTTTTCAATTGGCTGCCTGCCAACGACGAGAGCGTGCGCCTGGACCCCGCGAATTATCACGCAGGGCTGACTTATCGCACGTTCCCGAACGGCGGCGACATCCAGGTGGATATCAAGTCGCAGCAGCCGGTCACCGTATTCCTGACGCCCGCCGAGGATTGGAACCAGGCGCTGCAGCATCCTGAGGCTTTGGCCGACCTGAAACAGCTCTGCCCGCGAGAGCATGTCGTGGAAGTCCGGTATGCCTGCTTCGTCCCTCCAGTGCTGATGAATCTCATCGTCCGCGATGAGCAAAACAGCCCGGATACAGCAGTATTCGCCGGGCTGGGCGCGGTTCTGGACCCGCATGATAAGACCCAGCGAGCGGTTGGAGACGGAATCGCGGCGATATTTACGGGCCAGGGTTCCACCGCCACGCGTCGTTTCAAGGCTCCGAACGATGTGCACATCCAATACTTCCATTGGGATTGCGTGGAAAACTGCATTCAGCCGCAGTTTCAGTGGACCTGGCAGGTTAAGGAGAAGTATCAGCTGACGTCTTTCCTGAAGGTTTATGGCGGGTTTACGCCGGACCATGACGGCGAGCAGGTCAGCATCAAAATTAAGTCTCCCGTGCCGATGGTGGTGGCGATGCTGCCGTCTCAAGTCGCCAACCAATTGCATGCCCAGCCGGAGACGTTCGAATCGGCGCTGGAGAAAAATTCTTGCCAGCAGCGCGACGTCCAGTCTCTACAGTTCGAGTGCACCTTCAATCTGGGCGATGGTCCGCAGTCGCTGATCGTCGTGCCGGAAGACACCTCGAGCATCCCCCATAAGAAAGCCGAAATCGAGATGCAGTTTGTGAAGTGCATCGCCAATTGCTCCCTTCTCGAGAGCAAGCGATAAAGAGTTACGACCTCCACCGCTGACGATCAGGCGCCGAACCCGGCCCCCGGGGGCACCCACAGATGGCGAAGGCATAGCAGCAACTAATTGAAATTGTAGCCAATTTCCCAAAGGAACTGGTGATTGCCCGTCGTTACGCCCGCGTTTCCGATCTGATAAGCGGCATAAAGCGTAAGTTTTGAGTTGAGTTTTATTATGGCGCCAGGGTTCACATACCCGGCGGCATTCTTCCCTGTGTACCACTCGGCTGCGAGCGTCAAGCGATTGTTAACTCGCTGCTCGAAGGTGAACTGTCCTCCGGCGCGATTGGCGTCCGCAACGACGTTTCGCGTAAAGTCGTAACCGCCAATACCAATCCGCGTGCCCTGTTTCCATTCTTTTGCCAAGAATGCGTAAACATAATTTCCCGCGTTGTAAGTCCGCTTGCAGACGGGAAAAAACAGATCATCCCCAACATAAAAAGACCATCCCGTGGTCTTGCTCTTCCAAAGCTGCCACTTCACGGTTGGAGAGACTTCGAGTTGGTCCAAGGTGGGCGCACTCAGCCCATCGAAATTCATTCCGACTTCGATTCGGTGCCCTATGCCCACGACGATGCGCGGGGTGAACGTCGCCAAAGGATCCACTCCGCGCACCGTGCCGTCCAATTCAAAATAGACCTTTCCTTTGTCCAGGACGTCCGCGCTGGGAACGTCAAATACGGTTTGTTGCCCGTAGGCGCCGCAGACTGGAAAGAAGACCAGAAGAATAACCAAAAACTTGCACGACCTGATTTCTTGGAGGGTAAACAAGGGCCTTCAGGATAACTTGCATACCCATTGTAGTCATTTGGTTTTGCAAAATAACAGTGACTTAAGTCGCCGCCATAGGCCTTTGAATTGGCGGAAGGCGCGGACGACGACGGCGGCGTCCTGGTGCTGCGCGTCGAGGGCGTAGTTGAGGCGACCCTCAATAGGTGATTGGCAGTGGGAAGTCTTTGGAGGCAGCTCCGGGCGCTCAGGAGACCGATTGGAATACTTGAAGATTTGGGTTACGATTCGCGCGACACATGCCATCCTAGTTCTTAGTCGCAAAGAAGGCGGTAAGGAATGGGATCTGAGCGCCGTCGTGCTCCGCGGTATCCCATCATCGCAGAGGCCAAAGTCACCGAAATCGCGAGCGAAACAACGCTTAGCGCCAGGACCAGCGACCTGAGTCTCGGGGGATGCTTCCTGGACATGCTAAATCCTTCGCCGGAAGGCACAGAGATTGTGGTCAGAATCTCTTACGCAGACACCACATTCACAGCACGCGGCAGAGTGGTGTTTGTCTTCCCCAACATGGGAATGGGCGTCATGTTCACGAGCGTTCCGGCCAGTCAGCAGGCCGTTCTCGAAAAATGGCTCGCCAAGTTGAGTGTTGATGAGGGATAGAGGAATAGGTAACGCGAGAAGAGCGTGCGGCGGAAGCGCAATCACGTTTTGCCAAAGAGGAAGTTGCCACGGCGGAGGGGGAAGGCGATCTTGGAGAAGGCGGCGGCGCCCTGGGCGGCGATAGCTTATCTACGGATAAACCTGGCGACATAAAGTTGCCTCTACAACCCTTTGGATTGGCGGAACGCGCGGACGGCGGCGGCGGCGTCCTGGTGCTGGGCGTCGACGGCGTAGTTGAGGCGGCGGATGTCGGCGGCGGAGAGTTTGCCGGCGAGATCCGCTAGGGCGGCGCGGAGCTTAGGGAATCGGGCAAGGGTTGATTGGCGGACAATAGGGACGGCGTCGTACGGCGGAAAATAGTGACGATCGTCTTCGAGAGCGGCGAGGCCGAGAGCGTCAATGAGGCCGTCGGTGGAGTTGCCGGCGACGACGTCGACTTGATGATCGACGAGGGCGCGATAGATGAGTCCGAGGTCCATAACCTTAGGAGGTTCGGCGAAGCGGAGGCCGTAATTTTTGCTCAGGCCGGGGAATCCGTCGGGACGCTCGAGGAATTCGTAGCCGACGCCGGCGTGCCATTGGGGGGCGATGCGGACGATATCGGAGATTTTTTGCAGATGGAGATTTTGTGCGTCGTCGCCGCGGATGACCATGGCGAAAGTATTTTCGAAGCCCAGCGGCTCAGTAACTTCGAGGTGGAAGCGATCGGAGTACAGCTGCTTGACGCGGTTGTACACGTTGCTCGAATCGCCTTGTGGAGATTCATTCAAGACCGTCGTGAGCGCGGTGCCGGTGTATTCGACGTAGACGTCCAGCTCGCCGGCGAGAAGAGCTTTGTGGACCAGGAGCGTGCCTCCGAGATTAGTCTTGCGCTCGACGGCAATCCCGGTCTTGGCTTCGATGTGCTGGGCGAGGAGCTCCGCGAGGATGACTTGCTCGGTGAAAAATTTTGAGCCGATGGTGATTTTAGATTGAGGAGGAATGTGGCGACAGGCTGAAAGGAAGAAGATGAGGTTAAGGAAATAAAGGAAGTAAAGAAAACGGGAAAGAGCGCGGCGCATTTCAGGAGACCTTTAATTTTCGCTCGAGGAGGCCGAGGAGGAAGTCGGCTAGCAGCGCGAGGAGGGCCGCGGGGATGGCGCCGGCGAGGATGAGTGCATCGCTGACGAGCGCGACGCCGCGGAAGATAAATGTGCCGAGTCCGCCGGCGCCGATGGCGGCGGCGATGGTGGCGACGCCGATGGTGATGATGGTGGCGGTTCGAATGCCGGCAAGGATAACCGCGAGCGCGAGCGGGAAGCGAACGCGGAAAAGAATTTGCGCGCGGGTCATGCCCATTGCTTCGGCGGCCTCGAGAACCGCAGGGTCAATGCCGGTGAGGCCGACGTAAGTGTTGCGCAAGATGGGGAGAAGCGCATAAAGGACGAGCGCGACGATAGCGGTGCGCTTGCCGATGCCGCCGATAAACGGTATGGGAATTAGGAAGCCGAATAGCGCGAGGCTGGGGATGGTTTGGAAGATGCTGGCGATGCCGAGCGCGATAGCACGCAGCGCGGGGCGCTGCACGATGAACATGCCAAGCGGGACGCCAATAAGAATGGCGATGACCATGGCGATGACCACTAGCATGAGGTGATCGAGTGTGGCGCCCATAATTTCATCGCGATGATCGGCGAAGAAGGACCAGGTGGTCATCTGGGGCGTCATACGGGAGATCCAGGATTGATGGTGAGAGATGAAGTGAAAGCGCGCACTTCGGGGTGGTCGAGGCGAAGAAATTCCTGGGGCGGGGCGCTGGCAACGATGCGGCCGGCTTCGAGCAAAACGATGCGCGAGGCGAGGAGCAGTGCTTCGCGGAGATCGTGGGTGACGAAGACGATGGTCTTGCCGAGGCGGCGCGTGAGGGCGCTGAATTCGCGCTGAAGTTCGGTGCGGGTGACGGGATCGAGCGCGCCGAAGGGCTCGTCCATGAGCAGGATGGGAGGATCGGCGGCAAGGGCGCGGGCGACGCCGACGCGTTGCCGCTGCCCGCCGGCAGGGCGACATTTTCAGCGACCGTGAAGTGGGGGAAGAGACCGGCGTCTTGAATAACGTATCCGATGCCGCGGCGCAGCCGGATGGGGTCCCATTCGGCGGTCGCGCGGTCCTGGACGAGGATTTCCCCTTTTGAGGGAAGTAACATTCCATTTATCAATTTCAGGAGAGTGGTCTTGCCGCTCCCGCTGCGGCCGAGCAGGACGAGCGTCTCACCATCAGGGATCTCCAGGGAGATGCCGGAAACGATGACGCGGGAAGGAGTTCCATTTATGTGGAACGATACGCCGCGAAATTCGATCCTATTTCTGCCGGAAAGCTCGCTTTTCGCATTCATTTTGGTTGACAGCAACAAATCCCGGAGGGATCATCTTAAAGCACTTAGCCCCCCGGCGCTGAAGTTTGGCGCATCCTTCGCGCGGAAGACGCATCCAAGAGAAGGGGAAAAACGCCATGGGAGCTCTCGCCACCGCTGTCCGCATCCGGCACGACCTTCATAGCAGACTGCTTGACGCCCGCGCGCGCACTGACGACGTATTTCGTGTGGTTCGCGAACAAGCGATCTACGACCGGCCGATTCCCGAGAGACACCGCATTATTTTTTACCTGGGGCACGTGGAGGCTTTTGACTGGAACCTGCTGGCGCAGCGCGCGTTTGGATTGCGTTCTTTTCAGCGGACCTTCGATCACCTATTCGCGTTTGGCATCGACCCCGTGGATGGAGGATTGCCGTCGGATACGCCGGCGGATTGGCCAGCGCGTGAAGAAGTCGAACGCTATAACCGGCGCCTGCGGGATGAATTGGACCGGGCGATTGAGCGCGCGCTCGCGCGGCCGGAAGAGGGCCATCCGCAATTGATCGCCATGCTGGAGGTGGCGATTGAGCACCGGCTGATGCATGCGGAGACGCTGGCATACATGCTGCACCGGCTGCCCAGCGACCGAAAGATTTGCGGGCCGGAGCGCGCCGCGTGGAAAACTCTGCGGATAAAATCGCACCTGGTGGAAATACCTGCCGGAATCGCAACGTTGGGACTGGAGCGCGTTCATGGCGATGAATTTGGTTGGGACAACGAGATTGGCGCGCATGAAGTGCCGGTGAATGATTTCGCCATCGACAGCCACAACGTGACGAATCACGATTTTCTGCGGTTCATGCAGGCGGGGGGCTACGAAAACCGTTCCCTCTGGAGTGACGAAGCCTGGGCCTGGAAGATGAAGGAAGGCGTCGAGCATCCGATGTTCTGGGTGCGCGAAGGCAATCTGTGGATCTACCGAACGATGTTTGGCGAGATTCGTTTGCCGCCCGAGTGGCCAGCTTACGTGAGCCACGCGGAGGCCACTGCGTATGCGAAATGGCTCGGGCGCAAATTGCCGACCGAGGCGCAGTTTCATCGTGCCGGGTATGGAACGCCCGACGGCGCGCGGGAGCGCCGTTATCCTTGGGGCGAGGAAGCGCCAAGCGCTTCCAGGGGAAATTTCGATTTCAAATCGTGGGATCCCTCTCCGGTCGGCGCGCATCCCGCGGGCGCGAGCGCGTTTGGGGTTCATGATCTTGTGGGGAACGGGTGGGAGTGGACCAGGACGGAGTTCGCGCCGTTTCCGGGGTTCACGCCCATGCCCTTCTATCCGAATTACTCCGCAAATTTCTTCGACGGCAAGCACTTCGTAATGAAGGGCGGCTCGCCGCGCACCGCCGCTTGCATGCTGCGGCGGTCGTTCCGAAACTGGTTCCAGCCGCATTATCCATACGTCTACGCAACATTCCGTTGCGTCGAGGACTAGTCAAGCCCAAGCCAGGGGGACCCCAATGGCGACGACTGCACTATCGCTCACGCATGTGTCTGCATTCGCGGCGGACGTGCGCGAGAGCCTCACCAAACCCGGACAAAGAGAACTTCCTTCAAAATATTTGTACGACGAAGTGGGCTCGGCGCTTTTCGAAACCATTTGCGTCTTGCCGGAGTATGGACTCACGCGCGCTGACGCGCGGCTCCTCGAAAAGTATGCGCGAGAAATCGTCGGCCGGCTGCCCTCGCCGGTTCAGGTAGCGGAGCTCGGCAGCGGCTCGGGAAAAAAAACGCGGTGGATCCTGGAGGCGCTTTCGCGGCGGCAAATGACGTATTACTACCCGATTGAGATTTCGCCTCACGCGCTGGCGGCGTGCGCCAAGGAGCTCGGGCAGATCGATCTGGTCAGCATCGTTGGCCACGAGAAGCCCTATCTGGAAGGGTTGCGCGCCGTCGCCGATGGGCGCGGGGAGCGGGACCATTTGCTCGTGCTGTTTCTCGGGAGCACCATCGGCAATTTCGATCGTGATGCGGGCGATGAGTTTCTTCGCGAGATGAGGGAGATTCTCCAGCCGGGGGACGCGTTGCTGCTGGGCACGGACCTGGAGAAGAGCGTCGAGCTGCAATTGCTGGCGTACGACGATCCCGCGGGTGTGACGGCGGCGTTCAATCTGAATTTATTGGCGCGCATGAACCGGGAGCTGGGCGCGGATTTTGATTTGAGCAGCTTCGAACACCACGCACGCTGGAACGGGGTGGAACGGCGGATCGAGATGCACTTGCGTTCCACTCGGCGTCAAACGGTGCACATTCCCGCCGCGAGTCTGCGGCTGATGCTGGACGAAGACGAAACCATCTGGACGGAAAGCTCTCACAAATACCAAGCCGAGGAAATTCCAAAGATGGCGGCGCGAACGGGATTCCGCTGCGACGGCCAGTGGATCGACACCGAGTGGCCCTTCGCCCAGAACCTGTTGATTGCTGGATGAGGTGACCTGGTGACCACCGACCGGGTCGGAGCAAGCCGGAGATTCGTGACCCGTGACCCGTGGAAGATAAATCCCACGCACTGGGATGCTCGCGGTCGCGTTGCGCGCCCAACTACGGCTTCTCGGGGATATATATACGAGATATCCTTTCCGACGGGGTCGAAACCTGCGGTCGCCCCGACCATGTCGGGACTCGCAAAGTAAGCTCGTCGCGATGCTTCTCAGGACCGGAATCCTGTCTCGGATTCCTGGTTAACCATAACAGGGCCACCCCCTATGTTTTTCATAAGTGTTGCATTTAAAGGACTTAGAGTTTGTGTAAGTGGTTTAGAATCAACACTTACGGGAACCCCTATAAGTGTTGATTCTAAAGGTAGTTAGAGGCGCGTTTTTGGAGCGTTTCTACAAGTGTGATTCCAAATAACCTAAGGTGAACTTCGGAATAGAAAAGAGAGTTCGCTTCGCCGAAATAGAACGGTTAAGAGTGGTCTCCGCTCCTGGGCGACATCGGCCGCCGTCACTTCGGGCAAAATTAAGGAATTGGTTGGGCCGCACTTCAGACGAAGTTTTATACAGGATTAATTATACCATGGGATAGAGAAAATTCAAAGGCAACTTGGTAATAGGTCAGTATCCGATTCATGCGCTGTCCGCCCAAACGGATTACTTCCGGGTTGCCCGTCATTCGGGAGTAATCCGAAGGATTGGGCGAGTCCTGGCTCGAATCGCACGTAAACGATGTGTGGCGCACTCACCACGTGAGAGTCTGCTCGAG
>WNFI01124942.1_pt1 | contig 41495 bp, 41 predicted proteins | sample 5400471 | NCBI WGS metagenome assembly WNFI01 (sample SAMN13153348, study PRJNA577476) | soil metagenome | isolation source: 100 cm saprolite on Douglas fir-dominated hillslope | place: USA:California | collected 2013-09-17 | reverse complement strand
CTTTGCCGTCACCCACCCGAGGTGGGCGCCGTATGCGGGAAAGCTGCACGTACGGCGTTGTGCGGGGGGCGCTCAGTAATGAGCGTCCCTACCGCGATCCAGTTCATCCGACGGTCCATTCTCGTCCCGATGGGACCGGTTTCCGAAATTACAATAACGAGCCGTTGTCGGGCGCTTTGCGCGGCAAAACCATATGGCCGCGCCTCCATGCGTCGATCTATCCGTCGTCAACCAGCCCGGTCTCACGCCGTGTGGCCAGAGAAAAAGGGCGCAAACTAAGTTGCGCCCAGTTGGGAGGTAAAGATCGAAGTTGAAATTCGTCTATTTGAAAAACTGTGGTCTTTTAGGCGTCGGGTTATTGTCGCTGAGATCCCACAGCCGGAAGCTTATGCTGCTGAAGACTCTAAAGCCCTGCGGTATCGATCCGGTAGTCGGCGTCGCACCCGAAGCGCTTGCGGAAAATTCGTCGACAGCCCATACGTCGAAGTTTGCGGGACCAAAATTATATCCAACAACAGCGCCCGCCGCGAAAAGAGAAAATCGATTCGTGTTGATCAGATTGTGATAATAGGCACTTGATTTGTCATCGGTGACCTGGCCGACATAGTAGCCGACGGGACCAAACGTCCACTTTCCAATTGTTTTCGTCGCGACAAGTTCGACGTCCAGGGTGTCGCCACTCTGATAGTTGGTGTACGAATTTTTCGTATTGGTTTCATAGAGCATGATAGCGCTGAGATTCCAGCCGTCCTTGAGGTATGAAACCGACAGCTGCGGTATGAAGGTCCACCACGGGCTGCCGATATTGCTCAATCCCGCCGGGCCAGAGATCGATCCATCGGGTATGCTGAGGCCAAAGCCGGTTTTGACGAAAAAGCCGCTGTCGCCCAGCTTCCAGCTCAATTCGGCAGGGACGATGTAAGTGTCGTGAACACCCCATGCCACGGTACTCACGGGCGTACCGACAGCCTGGAGACCAATCGGCTGAACGATGACGGCGTCGTAGGTTGCACCGAGGAAAGTCCACCCGGGAACAAAGAGAAATCCTGTAGCAGCGATATCCAAACTCAGCGGAGTCGCGACTCCGCCCACCTTTGGAGCGCCGGGCCCCACGATACTTGCCTGCCAACCCGCTGCTTGATTGAACATATAAACGCCCGGTGGAGGCGCGCCCGCCGAAGAATTTCCGAGCAGAATCCCGGGATACACCGACCCGCCCGGCCCGCCGAACTCATAAGCGTTTGCGGCCGACGAGCTCAGTAACGCCAGTGCAAGAAGCGAGTAGCTAAATTTGGTCATCTGGATTTTCACCCCCCTGTTTTACGAGTGCACGGTCATCGGCGCACTGTCCCCGAACTTATTAGTTGATATAGACACTAGGTGACTTGGTGTTTGTCGTCAATCCGTCTCTTTTTTGAGGACGAGTGTGCTCCAAACTATCCTGTCGCCAACGGCGGCGCGGCACCGTTGACGAAGATCGGGACGATCGGAATGGCGCGGAAGTCGCCGAACATCGCTTCCCGGATCTGGACGAAGCCGTGGTCCACCGGCATCCGGTAGGACAGCGCGACGTCGAAGCCGTCGGCGCGGACGTGATCCACCAGCGCGAGTGCCCGGTCCTCCGGCACGTTCAGCGGTCCGGTGCCGCCGCCCCAGTCGCCAAGCAACTCCGCGCCTGCGCCGACGCAGAAGGGCGGCATCAGGTCGTAGAAGAAACCGTTGAAGTGATCCGGCGCGAACTGGACGATGAAGTCGGGGCGGTAGTCCCGGACGAACGTGCGAGTTCGGCGAACGCTGCCTTGACCCGCCCCTCGGTCTCATCGCTGGCGGGCCCACGATACATCAGCGGCGAATGGGAGGCGCAAACGACGGCAAGCGGCATATTAGTGACTCCACTCTAAGCAGTGATTGGTGCTTCAAGAAAGCACGCTGCTTCGGAGCGAGCGGGGCATCGGTGCCCCCCAAGAAGGCGCCGATATGCTGTCTGCCGTCCTACGGCAACCGCACATGATCCAGACGATGAGCACAAGTTGCTGCTCATGGCAGGAACACCGCAGATTGGCGCCTGCGCGAAGGTCTTCGACTTGGGCAACGCTATCTCCGCCCTCTCAATCACGGAAGATGATGATCGTCCGCACGCTTTGTTCTTACAACCAAGCGAGAGCGCCGCCACCCAATATTCAGATATGTTCGCGTCGCGAACAGGAATCTCGTCGGCAAGCCGAGGCGCCGATCGAGCCCCTTTAAGCTTAGGCACCTGCTTGCGTTGGGCAAGGAACGATGGACCTCAAACTTGCCCACGACATGTCGATAGGCTCCATGACTCTCTCGGCAATGATTCCGAGTGCTTAGGATGCCAAGACGCGCTTCTCAGGGGCCCTCTGCCAGCGCCGCTCTATTTCTTCAGCCGTGGCCTTAAGGCTAGAGAGATAGCGCTTCGCCGCTGTCGCCGGCGTCATGGCCGAGCTGAAAAAAACAATGTTTATACTGCCAATAAGCGGCGATCTCGCACGAATCGGTGCCGCAATTGCACTAATGCCCTGCTCAGATTGTCCAACGGACGACGCGTAGCCGTCTTCTCGGGTTCTTGCCACAAGATCCCTGATGTAATTCCGGTCACGGGCGAGGGCAGCATCCTCGGGAGCTAGTGACGCTGTGATCTCCAACATCTGGTGTCTCTGAACAGGAGACGCGATGCTCAGCGCAGCGATTCCGAGCGAGCTTCGGACCAGCGACCGCCAACGCCCAACCATCGAACGATGAATCGAAAATGGGCTGAATGAGTGGGTACTTTCATGAATATACATCGATCCCCGCTCCAGCACGGCAAAATCGCTGGGCCAGGAAACCTCCCGGAGCAACTTAAACATTGGAGGTAGGCTGCCTGGCTCGACAAATCCGCCTCTGACACACCCTCGCTCAACGTTCTGATCTTAGGCGTGAGGGCGAACAATGCGTTCTCCTCACTAAACGCCACGAACCCGTCTTTTTGCAGAGTTTGGAGCAAGCGGTAACACGTCGTGCGGTTAAGGCGCGTTCTCTGGGCAAGCCTCTGAACCGTCGAGGGACCCATCATATTGAGATCTTGGATAAGCGCCAAGCCACGAGAAAGGGATCTCACGCTGCGGTGTGTCAAGGCACCTCCCGAGGTTCGCATTGTGAACACTTCCAATTTCAACGGAGATGTCAAGCGTCATCGTATTAAGAGTGGTGTGACACCTTCGAAGACAGCCGACATCAGGCCCGTTCAACATATAACAGGTGCAGCGACAAGGCAGGCCGTGTTGCTGTGTGACGACGAAAGACGGCCGATAACGAGCTAGAGTGGAAGGCGTTACGTCGAGACGCAGCGGATCTCGATGACGGCGCAGATCATGCGCAGCAGGCGAAGGTCGATCGGACATACGCTATCGATGAATTTGATGATCTCTATATCTCTCATCGATTTGACCAATGGCTAAAAACTCTTACTCTCTATTGCAACAACGGACACCGCTTGAGCGGAGTCGCCGCTAGGAAACGCCGGGGTCGTCAGACGCGTTTAGCGCGCCGAAAAACGTAGCCGATCAGAAGGCCGGGCTCGCGGATGCGCTTGACAGGACGTGCGCGCAGACGCTGAGATCGTGAGAGGGGAGGGGCAGGATGACCGCGGAGGAGACACTAGAGGCGGCCGTCGGCACGCGCGCCCGGCTCAACGCCACCGAGCGGCGAATTGTTGCGATCTGCTTTCTCACCGCGATGATCGATGGCTTCGATACGCTGATCCTCGCCTTCATCGCACCGTTGATTGCGAAGTCATTCGGGCTCTCGCCGGTCGAGATCGGCAAACTGTTCGCGATCAATTTCATCGGCGCGGTGATCGGCGGCCTAGGCCTCGGTCCGCTCGCGGATCGCTTTGGCAGGCGCGTGATGTTGCTGGTCTCGCTCGCGATCATCGCTGCGTTCACGTTGCTTTGTTCTCTCGCAGGATCGCTCCAAGTCCTTATGGTGCTGCGCTTTGTCGCGGGAGTGGCGCTCGGCGGCGTGATCCCGATGATCGTCGCGCTAACCGCCGAGAGTGTGCCGTTGCCACTGCGCATCATATCCGTCACCTGGATGTTCCTCGGCGTCCCGCTCGGCGCCGTAATCGGCGGTGCGGTCGTGGCGGTGGCGCTCAGCCATGGCTGGCCGGCGATCTTCGTCGGTGGCGGTGCGGTGGCCGCGCTGCTGATTCCGGCCGTGTTCTTCGGTCTGCCGGAGTCGCTCATGCAGGTGTCGAACCGGACCGAGCGCGGTACTGCAGGCGGAGCCTTTGCCTCCGTCCCGGCGCAGTTCGCGGACGGACGCTTCGCGGCGGTGATCTGGTTCTGGCTTGGCGTCTTCAGCGTCATTCTGGCGAGCTTCTTTCTCCTGAATTGGATGCCATCCGTGCTTGTGGCCTCCGGATTCTCGCCGGAGCGCGCGGCGTTCGGCGGGGTGCTGCTGAACCTCGGCGGCGTAGTGGGCGCGCTCGTGATCTCGATCGTGATGAGGCGCGCTCGATCGTATCGGCCGGTGGTGTTCGCGCTGTTCTGTGGCGGCGCGCTGGTCTGGCTGCTGGGTCAACGGGTCGGCGCTGATCAGGGGATCCTGCCGCTGGTGTTCCTCGCCGGTATGGGCGTGTTCGGCGCGCAGCTTGCGATGCCGGCGCTCGCTGCTGGGCTGTTTCCACCCGCGGTGCGCGGCGCGGGCGTCGGCTGGGCGATGGGGATCGGCCGCTCGGCCTCGATCGTCGCGTCGGTGATCGGCGGCGCATTGATCGCGGTGCAAATCCCGTGGCCGACACTGTTCCTGATTGTCGCGGTGCCGGTGTTCGTCGCGGCGATAGCGATGTTCATGGCCGATCGGATGCGGCCGGGAGCGACGCGGACTTCATAAAAGCTTCCAGCAATAGCTTGCGGTTTGCGATTCCCGGATGCGTGTCCCGGAAGCGAGCGTCGAATGTAATGGCTATCTTGTCATCGAAGTGTTCGTCGCGCCCGTCCGCTAGAACCGTCTCGAGCCGCAGGGCCAACTTGCGCATCATGCCGTGACGCAGGATTCCGTTGCCGTCAGCGAGGAGGGCGTGTCAAGCCAGATGGTCTAGCAGGGCCACCAATTCGGCGTTAAAGGTCTCAGGCCGCTCGAAATAGGAGGAGTGTCCGGCGCCGGCCAAACACGCGAAACGGCCTCGGGCGAAGGCGGCGGCGGCAAGGGCCAGCTCCGCGGGAGGAAACACCGGATCCACTTCGCCGCCGATCAGCAGGACCGGGAACGGTAGGGCGTGCGCCTGGTAGGCGGAGATCTTGCGGCAGCTTGAGAACACTGGTGCGAGCGCGGCGATGGAAGGTCCCGGCCCGGTGCCGGCTAGGGCGCCGTAGAGGTACGCCAATTCGGGCTGCTCATCGCGGGCGCGGGCGCTCAGGGGGCCAAAGTCCTGCTCGGCGATTCCATAGGGCATGACCTCATCGGGGCTGCGCTGCACAAGGAGGCGCGGCGCCGGCGGCGCCCCGGAGAACAGAGCCGCGCGGGCCGCGATGCGGGGCGCAAGCTCCGCAGTCGACAGCGCTCCGTAGGCGCTCGAGAGCACCAGGGCCGCGACGCGTTCCGGGTTGGCCTGGGCGAAATCCAGGGCGGGCAACGTGCCCAGGGAGTGGCCGACGATGACTAGTCCGCTTTTCAGGTCCAGGTGATCGAGCAGATGCGCCAGGTCGCCGGTCAGCGCCGGGGCGTCGCCTGGGTCGTAGTCGCCCGTCGGCCGCGAGGCGCCGAAGCCGCGCTGGTCGTAGAGGATCACCCGGGCCGGTGTTGGAAAGCGCTGGCCTGGCGCCACCAAGACAGACGATTGCCGCCCGCGCCATGGATGAACACGATGGAGCGGCCGGCGCCGTGGCTCTCGTACCAGAGGTTCACGCCCGGAAGGGTTGCATAGGTCATGGTCCGATGACTCCCTGAAGGTCGTTCAGCCAGGCGGCCAGCGTGGGCGCCCACAGCTCCGCGTCCGCGCCTGAGGCAAAGTGGCCGGCGTCGCTGTCGATCTCGAAGTACTGCGCGTTCACGCCCGCCTGCTTCAGCAGGGCCATGACGTCGGGAGCGAGGCTGGGCGGAAACATGCTGTCGGTGCGCGATAACACGTAAAGAAGACGCGCCCGAATGCTGTTTAGGCGCGCGGTCACGTCAAAGGAGGCGATGGCCTCCAGGATCGACACCATCGCGTTGGCGTCGAACTGGGCCGCCCAGCGCTGGGCCGCGTCCTGAAGCGCGGCCTCGCGCTGCTCAGGGTCCGGCAAGGTCCGCGCGAGCACGGCCTCCATCCCGTACTGCTTCAGGGTGGGCGCGCGCAGGGCAGTCAGGGTCCCGGACATATCGCCCTTTCCGTGGTAGTCGCCGAAATTCCAGGCAGGGTCCTGGGCCAGACGCGCGCGGAGGGCCGAAGGATCGACCGGCGGTGCCTTGGGCGCGGCGAGGACCGGCGCGATCCCGAGGGCGAATCCGGGAAAGTCGACCGCCCACTGGAATGCCAGCATGCCGCCCAGCGAGACCCCGATGACGGCCACGAGGCGTTCGATGCCCAGCGTCGACAGCAGAGCGCGCTGACTGGCCGCCATGTCCGATGCGGTCACGCCTGGCCAGCGCGAGCCATACGGCCGTCCAGACGCTGGATCGACGCTCCCCGCGCCCGTGGTCCCGTGGCATGAGCCCAACACGTTCGGGCAGATCATGTAGTAGCGTTCAGTGTCTATCGCCTTGCCCGGTCCAACCAGCCCGTCCCAGGCGCCTTCGGCCGCTTCACTGGAGGGAAGGATCATGTCCTGGCTGCTGGTGTACCCGTGGAGCACAAGGATCGCGTTGCTGCAGTCCGGACTCAACCGGCCGAGGGTGCGGTAGGCCACCTGAACGTCCCTCAGCACGCCGCCGGAGGACAGGACGAGGTCGCCGATATCGGCAATCGGAGAGTCCGTCATGCGGCCTTCCAGCAAAGGATGCGGTCCAGAGCCTTCTGTAAATCGGCGGCGGGTGCTTGTGAGGCGCCGGCCGAGCGCCACGCCACATGGCCGTCGGGACGAACCAAGACCGCTCCGTCGGACCCGAGACCATAGAGGCCCTCGAAGTCGGATTCCGGTTGGAGGTCGCCCTGCGGGCCGATTACGAACGTCTGCACCGGCGTGGGGCCGCCAAGCGCGCGCGCCACTGTGGCCCAGGCCTGGCCGGTGCTGGCCGCCAGCAGCACGAAGGACTTTTCAAACAGATCGACGATGGAAAAGCGGCGGTCGCCCTGGCGCAGCCACAGGTGTGGTGCGCGATAGCCTGGCTTGGCCGTTGGCATGTAGTCGGTGACGGGGTGGCTAACCGGCGGGAAGGGCGTTCCGTCGTCGATGAACGCGCCGTCGGGCGTTTCATAGTGCACTCCAAGATCGAGGCCGACCCAGTTGCCGAACTGCTCAGATGCAGCCACGGCCGCTCGCTGGGCTTCGCGTCCCTTGGCCGCCTGGATGGCGGCGATGAAGCCCATGTTCGTGCGGCCATAGTCGCAAGCGCGCTGGGCGACCTCGCGCCGTTCGGGGTCGTAGGTGTCGAGCAGGGCCTCGGGCGCTTCGCCTTCGACTACGGCAGCAAGCTTCCATATCGCGTTGTGGGCGGTCTGCACGCCGGTGTTCATGCCGAAGCCGCCAGCCGGGGGAATCCGGTGGGCGGCGTCGCCCACGATCAGCACGCGCCCGACTCGCAGTCGGTCGGCGATGGTTGCGTTCAGGCTGTAGGTGTAAGTCGAGTGCAGGGTGAAGGGGATGTCTTCCACGCGCGGATCGCCGACCATGTCCTTGAGACGTCGAACCACCCGCTCGCGGGTCCAGGTCTCGGCCGGATCGGTAGCGGGATCGAATCGGATCTGGCACATCCAGCGAGTCTTGCCATCCAAGGGCTGAAAGCATCCGACACGGCCCTCGGCGTAGACCCAGAGCAGGGTGGCCTCGCGGCCCTTGGTGAACAGGCTCAGGTCGGCGCTGAAATGATTGTTGATGAAGTGCGCGATGTCCCTGTGCCCTTGATCGTCGACGCCCAGCATCTCGCGCACTGATCCGCGCCCGCCGTCAGCAGCCACCAGCCATTGGGCGCGCTGGGTGCGCATCGAGCCGTCCGGCAGGCGCAGGGTCAGGGTGACGCCCTCATCGTTTTGGGCGACGCCCGTCAGCTCCGTATCGAATGCGATCTGTGCCTCCGAGTAGGTCGAGGCGCAGCGGAACAGGATGGAGTCGATCTGGTCCTGCGCCGCGCAGCGAAAATCGTAGGCGGTGTTGGCGGCTTGGGCTCCGGGCGACATGCAGTTGCTGGGCATGACCCCGAAGATCTCGCCCGCCAGGGTGTCCATGTGCCGGAAGTTCTCGCACCAGTTCGGCGGCAGGGACACGGCGGTCAACTCGTCGTAGATCCCGAACTGGCTCCAGATCTCGACGGTGCGCGACATGATCCCCCGCGCCCTCGGAAGGCCGCTGATGCTGGAGCGCTTCTCGATCACCAGGTTAGGTATGCCCCTACGCGAGAGCATGATGGATGCGGTGAGGCCGACAGGGCCTGCGCCGCAAATCACGACTGGTACTTCACGCATTCATTCCTCCCTGGAGTATAGCGCGACGATTAGGATGGCGAGTTAGATTGGTGGACGGCACCTTGGGCTCGATATCGTTGAGAAACAGGCAGGACCTTCTCCGATGACGGCGTTACCAAAAGCAATGTCTGGCCTTCCGAAGCGCTCACGAAACAGCTGCCAATTGCTCTGCGCTCCTGCCGAATTCGACAGCTTTCCCAGGGCCGCCGAGAGTGCGATGCCTTCCTCGTCCTGTTCCGCCGCCGCGAGCATGGCGGCGAGCTCCGAGGCGGCTTCCGCCGTACCGATCCGCGGGATCATCGCATCGTGGATCGCTCGATATTTGGTCAGTCCGCGCTCATAGGTCTCGCCGTAGCCCTTCACCAGGTTGCGCAGCTTTGCGAATTCCGTTCCGATCGCCGGATCGGCCGCCGCCGCCTGGCGCACCGTTGCGAGCCACGAGGACAGGAACTGTCTCTCGCCGGCATATCTCAACGTCCTGCGGCGCAACCGCTTCATCGAAGCGAGGCCATACAGCAGTAGAAACCCGCGCAACGATGTCGTCCGTACCATTCGCCCCTTCGACGTCAGCTTCGATACGATACGGCGCGCGAGAGAATTCCCGAAGACGAGCCTTCGAGACGGCGAGAATGCCTTCACCTTTGAATTCGACGCCGGCGCCTGCCCGTAGTTGTTGGACTTCCTTTTTGAACGAACGTTCCGCTATGCACGGATCCCTCCTCGGTGTCCTTGCAGGACGCCGATCTTGGCCCGCGAAGAAAGCGTTTCCTCGCGCCGCTATGCGAGCGCGGTTTCGAGGCTCGCTTGTCGACAATCCTAGGGAGGGGCTCAGTCATAGGTCAAATAGATAGACAGTATAAGTGTTATGGGATTTACTTATGAAGGATGCCCGAGATCGAACTACAACCCCTTCGTGTCCTTTGCGCGATCGTTGAGACGCGCAGCGTCTCGCGCGCGGCTGAGCTTCTCGGCATCAAGCAAGCGGCGGCGAGCTATCTGTTGGCAAGGTTGAGGGAGGTGCTCCGCGATCCGCTGTTCGTGAAATCGAGCAAGGGCATGACTCCCACGCCCCGGGCGTACGCCGTCTATCAGCAGGTCCGACGCGGCATTGACATGCTCGACTCTGCCCTGAGCCCGGTCGGGTTCGATCCGCGGCAGTCCGAGCGCAATTTCCGTCTCGCGATGTCCGACATCGGAGAGATGGTATTCCTTCCGCCTATCCTGCGGCGGCTGCGGACAATCGCACCGAACGTCACCGCCGAAGTGATCCAGGTCCCGCTTCTCCAGCTCCCCCGGGCGCTCGACTTCGCCGACGTCGACTTCGGCATAGGCAATCTTCCCGAGGTCTGCTCTGAAACGTCGCACACCACAGTCTTCCGCGAACACTATGTCTGCCTCTTCCGTCGTCGTCATAGCGATATCGGAAAGACCCTGTCCCGACGGACCTTCGAGCGCCTGGACCACATCGTGGTGTCATCTCCCTTCACCGGACATCATGTCGTCGAGCGTTCGCTCGTGGAACAGGGTAGGGGTTTCGAACGACAGCATTTCCATTGGCGCGTCCGTAACATATGCCGCCGTTCAGCGATCTGCTGAGATTATCACCGCTTGTCCGCGCCTGCCCAAAGCAATCAAGCTAGTCACAACTCCGGCGGTCCGGTCGAGAGGCATTCTCTGCGGCAATCTCTGTCATGCTGACCCAGCGTCTGAATTGCCAGCTATGGCGTTGCTCCTTGGCGCGCGTTTCATTTGGAGTCCATCAAAGGGCAACGCGTGGTCGCAGCTGCAGATCCACCCTCTGTAGCTTGTTCCAGCGATCCTTGGACGAGGCGTGGCAGCGCGGGCGCCGCTAGAAAAGATTCTCACACATGAGTTTCCCGTCGAAGCGTCGATTGGCCGATTCTGGCTGCTCATGAATGAACTAGAAAACGTTGTCCCATGTATGCCGGGTGCCGCATACGAGGGGCACGAGGGAGATAACTATAATGTCAGCATGAAAGTGAGGATCGGGGCAATAAGGTCGCATTTCTTGGGAACAGTACACTTCCTCGATAAGAACGAGAATATGCACTCAGCAGTCATTCGTGGTGTAGGCAAGAACAAACGCGGAAAGGGCGCTGCCACCGCGACGGTGACGACAAGACTGGAAGCGCTTTCTACCGAGCGCACGCGTGTCGTAGTCCATACCGATCTATCGATGACTGGTCGTCTTGCTCAATTCGGTAGCGGGGTCATATCGGATATCGCCTCTTTATTGCTCACGCAATTTACGGACAATCTCCATCGCGAAGGGCTCGCGCGGTCGAGCGTTGTAGAAAGTCACGCAAATGGAGCGCCGGCCGATATTCACCCATCAGTAGACGAGGTTAAGCCGCAGAAAAAACAAGAGGCTGTCGACCTAGGTGCGGCTATGAGATCGGTTGGCTTGAATTATTTGCAGGAGCTTGTTGTGCCGTTAGCATGTTTTCTGCTCGGTTGGCTTGTCGGCAGAGTCTATATAAGCCCGGATCGAGCGATCGCCAAAGCAATTGCGCCCAGCCACAGTCGCGTAGGCGGCCGGCGTGTTGGAGGTGGACCCGGACCGAATCCGTTGCCGGCAACGGGCCGGTTAACGGAAGGGTAAATGCCGGCTCGGGCGCCATTGTGCGCTCCACTGCCGGGATCGCATTGGTCGATCCCGGCCTTCTCTGTACTGGGAGTTGCAGGCTACAACTGAGAAACGACTTTTACGACAGCTTCACGTAGCCAGACATGACCAAGATCAAAATCGAAATGCGGATCCCAATGTGCGTTCACAGTGATTGTCGGCAGTGATACCGGCAACGGCAGGAAGCGTAACTGATGGGTCAGCGCGAACAATTTCGCAACCCGCGATGGGACCGTCGCCAGCAGGTCCGTCTGCGATAGAACGGTGGGTAACGTTGTGAAATTAGAAAACTGATGTTGGACGTTCCGATCGATGCCGATCGCGAGTAATTCATCGCCTAGTGCGTTGTGACTGTTGAAATGCGAGGACACAACCACATGTCCGCATGACAGGAAGACCGCTTTACTCAAGGCATCGCCTATCAGCGGATGTCCCTTTCGGAAAAGGCACACATACTGCTCTTGGAACAGCTTGACGCCGCGAATCTTCAGACGCGGAAGATAGCCGACCGCTAGGTCGAGCTGTCCCGTCGCAAGTGCACGGGGCGTCTCCTCTGGAGAAACCTGACAGGTTTCGATCCTGACATTAGGGGCTGACTGCTTCAGGAAATCGACGATCGGCGGTATGAACACCAACTCGCCGATATCGGTCATGGTGATGCGAAACTTGCGTTCCGACGATGCCGGATCGAATTCCGACAGCGAGGAAACCGATCCATCGATGATGTTGAGCCCGCGCTTAAACTCGCGAAACAGGTGATCCGCCAGAGTTGTCGGCAGCATGCCGTCGCGACTGCGGACAAACAGCGGATTGCCTGTGAGGTCTCGCAGACGAGCCAAGGCAGAACTCACAGCGGGCTGAGTAAGCGAAAGTGCTTCGGCCGCGCGCGACACGCTCCGGCTCTCATAGATGGCGCAGACCACACGGATCAGCGACAAGTCTAGCTTCGTCATTATCACGTCCGTTTATATTTCTTATATCGTACATTGATTTGACTAATATAGCTACGTTCGTTAGCTCAATTTGCCAATTGAACGCTCCGGAACAAGGGCGTCGGGGATGGAAATCGCCGTTGTCCGCTCGGCGGATGGTGGCTGTGGGCGTGGCCGGGAATTGGTGCCTAAGCTCGTGAAAAAAACGAAAAGGGGGGTGTCATGTCCGGAATTCAACTCAGCCGCCGAAGTTTTGTAGCTGCCGCCGGCGCTACCTTGGCCGCACCGATGACCGCTCGGGCCGCCGAACCGATCAGGTTCGGGACCGTTCTGTCGACCACGGGCCCAGCTTCTTGGCTCGGCGATCCTGAGGAAAAGACGCTCCGCATGTATGTGGAGGAAATCAATGCGGCTGGCGGCATCCTCGGTCGCAAGATCGAGCTTTTTTCCTATGACGATGCGAGCGATGCCTCAAAGGCCAACTCGTTTGGGAAACGGCTGATCCAGCAGGACAATGTCGATGTCATTCTGGGCCCGGCGACGACGGGAACGACCATGGCTGTATTGCCGCTCGCAGAAAGTGCCAACGTACCCTTGCTTTCATTCGGCGCGGCCAACGTGATCGTCGAACCGATCCGTCCCCACGTCTTTAAACTGCCCCATTCGGACACGCTGGCGGCACAGGCTGTGCTCGGCGAGATGAAGGCGCGCAATCTCACCAAGCTGGCGCTGATTTCGGACACCGGCGGTTTTGGCAAATCGGGCCGTGTCGAGACTGCCAAGGTCGCGAAAGCACTCGGGATCATGATTGTCGTCGATGAGGCGTTTGGCGAGCGCGATACCGACATGACGCCTTTGTTGACCCGGGTGAAGCAGTCGGATGCACAAGCCGTGTTCATGATTAGCACCGGCCAGGCACCGGCACTCATCGCCCGAAATTATAAACAGCTCGACCTGAAAGTGCCGTTATATACAACGCACGGTCAGGCATCTTATGAATTTATCCGCATCGCCGGAGCGGCAGCCGAAGGAATCCGGATGCCGACGCCCGCGTTGCTGCTTGCAGAGAGTCTTCCGGACAACGATCCGCAGAAGAAGGTAACTGTCGCATACAAGACGGCCTTTGAGGCTCGGTACAAGATCGATGTCTCGACCTTCGGCGGCTACGCCTATGACGGGATCATGCTCGCCGCCGATGCGATCAGGCGCGCGAGTTCCACTGAAAAAAGCAAGGTTCGGCAGGCTCTGGAGGATGTCAGGGGCTTCGTCGGGGTGAGTGGAATCTACTCGTTCTCGCCGACCGACCACAGCGGCCTCGACGCATCGTCGTTCAGAATGGTCGAAGTTAAGAACGGCAAATTCGTCGTAACCTCCTGACATCGTTCCCGCAGCGAACCACCAATGCCAGCTCTCTTCCAGTATCTCTTCAGCGGACTGACGTCGGGATCGATCTATGCTCTCGCGGCGCTCGGTCTGACAATTATTTTCAATGCCAGTAATGTCGTCAATTTCGCCCAAGGCAGTTTTCTGATGTTGGGCGGAATGATCACGGCTGCGTTGGTGACAGCGGGAGCGCCGCTTCCGCTGGCCGTTACCACAGCCGCCCTGGGCACCGTCGTAGTCGCCGGCTTGCTCTACAGATTCGCAATTGCGCCCGCACGTGATGCCGACCCGGTCAGCCTGATTATCATTACGATCGGCGCCTCGATCTTCATTGATGGTGTGGCGGCGCTGATCTTCGGTAAGAACCAGCATGTGGTGCCACCATTTTCGAGTGACATCCCCATCCGCATGTTCGGCGCCACGCTGCTTCCGCAGAGCATCTGGATGATGGTCTCCGCGGCGGTCCTGGTTGGCGCGGTGACTTGGTATTTTCGCTTTACCTTGGCAGGTAAGGCCATGCGCGCCGTGTCGATTAATGCCGATGCCGCGAGCCTTGTCGGAATCAATCCCGGCAAGTTTCTATTCGTGGCCTTTTGCATGTCCGCCTTTCTTGGCGCCATGGCCGGAGCCGTATCGGCTCCGATCACGACGACAGTTTACGACATAGGCCTCGTATTGGGCCTCAAGGGATTTGTTGGCGCAACGCTGGGTGGCCTTGGAAGCGCTGCGGGCGCAATCGTCGGCGGTCTCGTCTTGGGCGTCTTCGAAAGTCTCGTCGCCGGCTACATCTCCACCGCCTACAAGGACGCCGTTCCTTTCGTGCTGATCATCGCGATCCTGATGTTCATGCCGCAAGGACTGCTCGGCTCCAGAATCAAGGACCGCGTATGAAAGGGCTTCCGCGCAAGGACTTGCTGATAATGCTCGTGATTCTGACGGCACTACCATTCGCATTGCCGAATGCGTACTGGTTCGACGTCGCTATCCGCATCGGGCTCGCTGGAATTGCGGTCATCGGCCTCAACGTCCTGATCGGGTTCTCCGGCCAGCTCAGTATCGGACACGCCGCCCTGGTGGCCGCCTCCGCCTATACGACGGCGATCCTTAGCGCGCATTACGGCTTGTCTTCCGCACTTTCGGTGCTGGGGGCAACCGCGGCCGTGACGATCTGCTGTTTGGCACTTGCAAGACCGATGCTTCGCCTGCGCGGCTTCGCGCTTGCTATTGGTACCTTGGGTCTGGGCTTGATCACGCAGATTATCCTGGTCAACGAAGTGGCTTGGACGGGTGGACCGGACGGCATGGTTGTCGGGCCGCTGCAGATCGGGATAGTAATCGTTTCCGGTGAGTGGGAATGGTACGCCTTGGTTGCGTTTTTGCTGTCTATCGCCATCGTCAGTTCTCTGAACTTGTTCAGCAGTCCGGCGGGACGCGCGCTTCGGGCCCTTAATGCATCGGAAACCGCGGCCGAAGTGGCCGGTATCGACACCATGTTCATGAAGGTTCGGGCCTTTGCGGTTGCCGGCCTTTTCGCAGGTCTTGCAGGCGCGCTGACGGCCCATTATTCCGGATTCATCACGCCGGACATGAGCGCCTTCATGCGTTCCGTCGAGTTCGCCACCATGGTCGTCCTTGGCGGACGGGGGTCGACATACGGCGTCGTGCTGGGAGCCGCCCTTCTTACGGTTCTGCCGCAGGTCCTCGGCGGGGCGGGCGAACTGGAGATGATCGCGTTCGGCTTGATTCTCTGTCTCTCCATGATCTTTCTTCCGCAAGGCATCGCGCCGACCATCGTTGCCCTGTTCAGGACGAAGAGGGCGTCATGACAAAATCGCTCCTGGTCGAAGTCCGTGAGGTGAGCAAATCCTTTGGTGGCGTCCACGCTGTGAATCGCGTCTCGCTGACCGTTCCTGAGGGCGGCATTCACTCGCTGATCGGCCCGAACGGCGCCGGAAAAACGACGCTGTTCAATGTGATCAGCGGTCTCTATATGCCGACAGCGGGAAACGTCGTGTTTCGGGGCGCGTCAATCGCGGGCATAGCCCCGCATAAGCTTGCGGCACTCGGAATCAGCCGGACGTTTCAGAATCTGCAAATTTTCAAGCACATGACCGCGACTGAAAACGTCATGGTGGGAGCACATCTGCGGTTGAATGCGGGGCTACTGGCCGGAATGTTCAGTCTGCCTTCGCTGCGTCGCGCGGACGCGCACGCGGAGACCGAGGCCAGGCGCCTTCTTAAATTTGCTGGTCTTGACGAATTTGCGGATCACACGGCGGCCTTGATGCCGTTCGGGGCACTCAAGCGCCTGGAGATAGCGCGTGCGTTGATGGCGCGGCCCAGCCTTCTTCTTTTGGATGAGCCGGCGGCGGGGTTGAATCAAAGCGAAAAACTACGCTTGCAGGCGTTGATCCGCAGCATCGCCGATGACGGTATGACCGTGCTTCTGGTTGAGCACGACATGAAACTAGTGATGTCTATTTCCGATCATATCGTTGTCCTCGTTAATGGCAGAAAGCTAACCGAAGGAACCGCTGCCGAGGTACGGGCGCATCCGGATGTGATTTCCGCTTATCTCGGGCATCCCGTGGCGAAGGCTGATGCCGATGCTTAAGCGTCCCGATTTCTGTCCACCGGCTGCGACCGAGGACATTCTCTCGATAAGCAATGTATCCGCTTCCTATGGACGCATTCAGGTACTTTACGACGTCTCACTGAGCCTTGGCAAAGGCCAGCTCGTTTCGCTTATTGGGGCCAACGGCGCCGGCAAGACGACGCTGCTGCGGATGATCTCCGGTCTTCTGCGCTGCACGACAGGGACCGTCCATGCGGAAGCTGCCGACATCACGCGGGCGTCGCCGCATGAGCGCGTGAAGCTTGGCATCTGTCAGGTGCCGGAGGGACGCCAGGTCTTTGGCCCGATGACAGTAGAAGACAACCTTCTCCTCGGCGGCTACCTGCGCACTGCCGGCGACCGTCACGAGACCCTCAAGCAGATTTATCGGCTCTATCCCGCACTCGATGAAAAGCGGCGTGTTCCCTCGATGACGCTGTCCGGCGGCCAGCAGCAGATGCTGGCGATCGGTCGCGCGCTGATGGGAAGGCCGCGGATTCTGCTCCTCGACGAACCATCGATGGGGCTCTCGCCGCTCCTTGTCCAAAATGTCTTTGCAACAATCCAGCAACTTCGCAGCGACGGACTGTCAATCCTGTTAATCGAGCAGAATGCGGAGGCGGCGCTTTCCATCGCTGATGTCGGCTACGTTCTAGAAGCGGGCCGGATCGTCATGTCCGGTCCGGGATCGGATCTTCTCAGGGACGACAGGGTACAAAAGGCGTACTTAGGTGTGTGAAACAACTTTGCTTAATGATCTCCGCGACGCTTTCACCGCCGACACATTGCGTGTTGGCGCTGAAATCGAGCCGCGTTACCTCAGCGACTGGGTTGTCCCCGTCGCATCGGAGAGCCAGCCAATCGCTTTGGTTTTGCCCCGGAGCGCCGACGACATTTCCAAAGCTCTACGCATTTGCAATCGTCATGGTACTCCGGTCGTCCCGCAGGGCGGACGCACAGGCCTCGTTGGCGGTAGCACGCCCGTCCGCGGCGCGGTCTTGGTTGCCCTTGAGCGAATGCGCGCGATCGAAGAGATCGACCCCGTCGCGAGCACTATAACCGTGCAGGCCGGTGTTACTCTGCAGGCCATCCAGGAGGCTGCCGACGCCGAGGAAATGCTGTTTCCGTTGGACATCGGTGGCCGAGGTTCCTGTATGATCGGGGGCAATATCTCGACGAACGCCGGTGGCAACCGGGTTCTGCGTTACGGAATGACGCGCGATCTGGTGCTTGGGCTTGAGGCTGTGCTGGCCGACGGCACGATCGTCGGCGGTATGAACAAGATGCTCAAAAACAACGCCGGATACGATCTGAAGCAGATATTCATTGGCGCAGAAGGAACACTTGGGGTCGTCACCCGGGCAGTCCTCAGGTTGCACCCTAAACCACTCGGAATTGATACGGCGCTGTGTGCCTTTAAAGACTTCGATGCGGTTTACAAATTTCTACGACTTGCCCGCGGGCGGATTGGCGCGCTGTTGTCGGCTTTTGAACTGATGTGGCCGTCCTTCTATACGCGCGCCATTTCCGGCGGCGCAAACCCTCCACTTCAGGCGAACCATACAGCCTACGTCCTGATCGAATCCATGGGAACAGATCCAGAGGGCGATTCCGCCCGCTTTCAGAGCGTCGTGGAGGATGCCCTGACTGACGGAACCGTCGCCGATGCCGTCGTCGCAAAATCAATTGCCGAGGCCCGTGTCCTCTGGGCGGTGCGGGATATGTCGGGCGAACTCGTGCGTTCGCTGATGCCGTTGTGCAATTACGATGTATCAATCGAAACAGGGCAGATCGATGCGTTCGAGCGCGCGTGCCAGGCGCGCCTACGTGAGCGCTGGCCGTCAGCGCAAACCGTCTGCTTCGGACATCTGGCCGATAGTAACTTGCATATGTTTGTGATCGCAGACGAAACGCCGTTTCCGGAAACGGCCATCGACGAAATTGTATATGGCTGCGTCCGCGACTGGAAGGGGTCGATTTCCGCCGAGCATGGCATCGGCCTTCTCAAGAAGCCTTATCTTTCTTATTCGCGATCGCCGGAAGAAGTGGCGACGATGAAACTCCTGAAAGCGGCGCTTGATCCGCGTGGGATTCTTAATCCAGGAAAGGTCTTTATGTAGCGGCTGCCGCAAAGCTCCTAGCTCCTCGTCCCGGTGGTTCTATGCTCGAAGATTCAATCTGTAGTAGCGTTAGTGAAAGTTGAGTACTTTTAATTCCTAGACTGCAAAGGCGTAACGATGAAGGCAACGAGCGCGAACTCCAAACCGGAGAGCGGAAACTTGACCCTGTCAAAGACGCGATACGAAACGACCGACGGTCGCGTCTTCCTTACGGGAATCCAGGCGTTGGTGCGGCTTCCGATCGAGCAAATTCGGCGGGATGCCGTCCAAGGGCTGCGTACCCGGGCTTTCATAACCGGTTATCCGGGCTCGCCGTTGGGTGGCTACGACATCGCTCTCAAGCAGGCCGAGTCCGTGCTCGCCAGTTCGGGCATCAAGCACGTGCCCGGTCAGAACGAGGAACTGGCCGCGACAAGCCTGATCGGCACGCAAATGCTCGACAGTCATCCACACCCGGACGTCGATGGTGTAGTTGGCTTCTGGTATGGCAAAGGCCCCGGAGTCGACCGATCCAGTGATGCCCTCAAACATGGGAATTTCGGCGGCACGAGCCGTCACGGCGCGGTCGTTATCCTGAGCGGTGAGGATCACGAGGCGAAATCATCGAGCGTTCCCTATCAGCAGGAGTTCGCGTTCGAGCACTACGGCATTCCGGTGCTCTATCCCTCGTCCGTCTCGGAATTTATTGAGTTCGGTCTTCACGCCGTGGCGATGTCGCGCTTCAGCGGCTGCTGGGTGGCGCTGAAACTGGTCGCTCCGCTCTGCGACGGCGGCGAGGTCGTGGATCTTCACCAAGAGTCCGTCCCGATCGTCCTGCCGGACGTGCTGATCGACGGAAAGTCGTTTTTGAAAGTAGCTAATTTCACTTACTTCCCTGTCCTCAACGTAGCTACCGAACACCAATTATACGCCGAGCGGCACGTGGCGGTGGGGGCTTACGCTAAGGCGAACAATCTCAATCGTGTGGTTGTCTCGGCGCCGCATGACCGCGTCGGCATTATTTCTGCGGGCAAGAGCTTCGCTGATACCCGGCAGGCTCTCACTGATCTGGGCTACGATGATGAGAGCTTGCGGCGCGCAGGAATTCGGCTCGCGAAAGTTGGGCTTCTTTGTCCGTCGAGCCCTGACTTCTTCCGTGAATTTGCGCGAGGGCTTGATCATGTCATTATCGTCGAGGAAAAGCGCGACTTTCTTGAGCGTCAGGTAGGCGCTGCTTTGTGCGGTATCGGATCGGTCCGGGTCGTCGGTAAATTGGATCTCGACGGTAAGCCATTGTTTCCTGTCGCCGGCGGTATGGACGTGGACACCGTTGCCATTGGTCTGGGGAGGGAATTGAAGCGGCACCTGACGCTTGTCGACGCCGGCGTTAACCGGCTGGGCCAACTCGCGGCGGCCAAGCAACAGACTCTCGCGACGCCGCTGCCACGACGCGCGCCAAACTATTGCTCGGGCTGCCCGCATAACGTGTCGACCAAGCTCGCCCCTGGTCAAATGGCCTGGGGCGCTCCCGGATGTCACGTCTTTGCGGCGCTGATGGAACAACCAGAGCGGCGTATCGAGGCGATGACCCAGTTTGGCGGCGAAGGTCTGCCATGGATCGGTCTGTCCCCGTATACGACACGACCACATATCGTTCAGAACGTCGGTGACGGCTCGCTCTTCCATTCGAGTCTGCAAAATATCCGCTTCGCGGTATCGACCCGTCAGACCATGACGTTCCGTATTCTTTACAACGGTGTGATCGCAAATACGGGTGGCCAAGAGGCAGTCGGCCGCGCTCCGGTCGTCAGCCTGTTGGATCGCTTAGTGGCGGACGGTGTCGAGCGCATCGTGCTGGTCACGAAAGATCGGCGCGACTATGCCCGCAATCGCCTGCCGGCGAAGGTCGAGATGCGGGAGCCCAACGAGGTGCAGGCCGCAATGGCCGAACTCGAAAAAACACAGGGTGTGACCGTTCTGATTTACGACGGCGACTGTGCAAATGAGCGGCGACGCCGGCAAAAGCGCGGTCGAGTAGCATCGCCGACTAAATTCACAATTGTCAATGAGGACGTCTGCGAGAACTGCGGCGATTGCGGACGCAAAGCAAACTGCATGTCGTTGCAGAAGGTGCCGACAGAGTTCGGATTGAAGACGCAGATCCACCAGTCGTCCTGCAATCAGGACCGCTCTTGCGTCGAAGGCGAGTGCCCATCGTTCGTCAGCGTTCGCGTTCAACCGGGAACAGGATTTGCCAAGCCGGCCATGCCCAACCTGCCCTTCGAGGGACCGGAGCCGGCACTTCCGAGTCTGGATCGTCCTTTCCACGTCTATATTCCGGGCGTCGGCGGCACCGGCGTCATTACCGCGAATGCCATCCTCGCCCAGGCGGCCGTCATGGACGGACACGATGCAAAGAGCTTCGACCAGACAGGTGCCGCACAAAAGTGGGGCCCCGTGCTGTCCAGCTTGATCATCTCACGAGCGGGCGAGATGACGATCAGCAACAAGGTGACGGTGGGTAGCGCCGATCTTTATTTGGCGTTGGACCCCCTGGCCGCGACGGAACCTTCCAATCTTGCGGTCTGCGACGCTGAGCGGACTGCCGCAGTGATCAACATCGATGTGCTTCCCACTGGGGAGATGATCCGCAACGTGCATACCGTCGTGCGGCCCGCGGAAATTGCCGATGTCATTGCCGGCCGCACCCGCCCGGGGCGCGCCTTTAAACTATCGGCGCGCACCGCCGCCGAACGCCTCTTCGGGGACTATATGATGGCCAATATGGTGGTGATTGGTGCCGCTTACCAGGCTGGGCTCTTGCCGGTTTCCGCTGTCAATATCGAACGATCGATCAAACTGAACGGTGTCGCCATTGAAGCGAATACACAGGCGTTTCGCGCCGGGCGTCTATCGCAGCACGATCCAGATCGCTTCGCAAGGATGTTGAAGGTCGACTATAGCGTTCTAGCCGATCGGCTTCACGCTCGATCGAACGAAGCTGCAAGCGACCTGCAGGTCACGCGCATCATGTCGCAAATGCCATCGCTCGTACCGGAATTGGAGCATCTGGCGCGAAGCCGAATAGCGGATCTCATCGACTACCAGAATGAAATCTATGCCGGGCGTTTCGCACGTGTCGTAGAGATCTTTGCTGCCGCGGCCGCCATAACGCTCCCCGCGTACAAAAGCGAGATGACGGAGCTCGTTATACGCAACCTTCACAAAATCATGAGCTATAAAGATGAGTACGAGGTCGCGCGTCTACTCACCAATCGCGTTTTCAAGGAGCGCGTCAAAGCGATGTTCCCGGGATTCGAAGCAATGTCCTACAATTTGCAACCTCTCTTTGCGCGGACTTTTGGCCTCAAGCGCAAGGTCGAGCTTGGAACGTGGTTCAATATTCCATTGCGTGTACTCGCGTCTATGAGACGGCTCCGCGGAACCGCTTATGACCCATTCCTGATGAACAAGGTAAGGCGAGAGGAGCGTGACCTGGTGACTTGGTACATCAGGATTGTCCATGCTTGCAGTGGGAGCCTTGCTCTTTCCAACCGTGAGGCCGTTTTGGATCTGCTGAACCTGCCGGACTCGGTCCGAGGATACGAACATCTCAAATTGGAAAGCTCGGTCGCTGCAAGGAAAAAAGCGACCGAACTTCTCGCCATGCTGCAGACGACCGTTTCTGATCGGGTTGCGATGTAGCGGGTCCCATTGATGGCGACGGTGGCAGGAGGGAGGCCTGTTCTACGTAGACCGCGTTGCAATGCCTCCTCCTCAATCACCAGTTTGCAACAAACCAAGGAATTCCGGGCTCAAAGGCGCACCGCTTATTTTGCCATCCGCATCGATGGTAGCCCAGGCGCGGACCTCGTATCCAACCCCGACCGTCCTTCCGGAGGAGACGAGCTGATAGTCGACGCGGAATTTTCGCTCGCTTTCGGCTCGAACATTCACCTCGATTTCGAGCTGATCGTCATAGCGCGCGGGCTCTTTGAAATCGCAATGCGCCTGGACGATCGGCGTCACTGCGCCAAAGCGCCTGCGCAATTCGCGCTGACTGAGGCCTTGCCGGCGCAGGAGCCGCTGGAAAGCGCAATCAAGCCAGTAGAAGTAGTTGGGATAGAAAACGACTCCAGCTTCGTCGCAGTCACCCCATTCAACCGTTATGACCGTCTTGAACATCCGATGCTCCCATGCTACCTATATTCAGTAAATGCATTGTCTTTAAGATAATACAAGAGGATAGGGAGGTCGCGATGAGGATCGCAGTGTTAGGGGGCGGTCCGGGCGGGCTGTATTTCGCCTACCTCTGGAAGCGTCGGCACCCTCAATCCGAAATCGACCTGTTCGAACTCAGTCCCGCGGACGCGACTTGGGGCTTTGGCGTCGTGTTCTCAGACGAAGCGTTGGAATTCCTGCGGGCGGATGATCCGGACACAGTCGATGCGATCTCTCCTCAAATGGAGCGATGGACGGGGATCGACCTCAATTTGAAAGGCGAATCGGAGGTGATCGACGATGTCGGGTTTTCCGCGATCGGCCGATTGAAGTTGCTCCGAATTCTGCAGGCGCGTGCGCAAGCGGCTGGCGTCACATGTCATTTCGAGACCCAGATCCACTCGCTTGACCAGCTTGTTGGTTACGAGCTGATCGTTGCCGCCGATGGACTCAACTCTCTGGTGCGGCGCAGCTTCGAGGGCGATTTCGGTACATCCGTTAGTTACGTGAGCAACAAGTTTGCTTGGTACGGCACGACCAAGGTCTTCGATCGACTGACGCAAACGTTCGTGGAGACGAATCTCGGCAGCTTCAATGCCCATCACTACCGATACGCGCCGAACATGAGCACGTTCCTGGTCGAGTGCGATCGCGCGACTTGGAAGCGTTACGGCTTCGCCGAAAAAACGATCGAGGAATCGAAGGCGATCTGCGAGCGCGTTTTTGCCGACGTGCTCGATGGGCATGCGCTGGTTTCCAATAAGTCGGTCTGGCGCAATTTTCCTTGGCTTTGGAACGAGCATTGGTCTTTAAAGAACATGGTGTTAATCGGGGATGCCCTTCACACCGCGCATTTCTCGATCGGATCTGGCACACGGCTGGCGCTCGAGGACGCCATCGCACTGACTAAGGCGATGGAGGCTGCACCTGGTAACCTCGATGACGCTCTCGCCTATTACGAAGCGGCGCGCAAGCCGATCGTGAAAAAACTCGTCTCGGCGGCACGCAACAGTGCGGACTGGTACGAGCATTTCCCCGAGCACATGAAACTCAACGTGGCCGACTTCGGCTTAAGCTACATCATGCGGTCCGGCCGAATCGATCTGGCTCGTCTCAGGACAATGTCGCCAGCTTTTATGGTGCGTTACGAGAATGCGAGATCGCTCGCTGCGGGAGCGAGGCGGTGACGACATCTACCGCCATCATCGATCTCGTTCCGGCCGAAAGTCCGGGAGCGCGAGAGATCGGTTTTTCGATTCCTGAGCGTTACAACGCAAGTCGGATTCTGTTCGGCAATCTCGTTTCCGGCAGACGTGACAAGACTGCGGTCATTGCGCCCGGCGGACGTCGAAGCTACGCTGAGCTCTGTTCTGATGCGTCGCGCTGGGCAAATGGCTTCCGTTCGCTTGGTCTGCGTCGCGGTGACCGAGTTCTTATGTTCCTCGATGATACACCGGCCTATCCGGCCGCCTTCTTTGGGGCCCTGCGAGCCGGGTTCGTGCCGGTATTGATCAATACGCTTACGCATCCCGATGTGTTGCAGTTCTATCTGGCCGACTCCAATTCGGCCGTCGCCGTGGCAGATGCGGCATTTACCGACAGATTCGATGCCACTGCATGCAGCGGGACGACGCTGCGGGCTCTGATTGTCGTCAACGGTTCACCACCAACGCATGTTGCGCCGCACGTCGTCGTGGCGGAGACATGGCTCCTCGAATTTCCAGGAGAGTCAGAGGAAGCGGATACCAATCGCAACGATATGGCGTTTTGGATGTACTCATCGGGATCGACGGGGCAGCCGAAGGGTATCGTGCATCTCCAGCATGACATGGCTTACAGTGACGCCGCCTTCGCGAAGCATGTGCTGAAGATCACGTCGGACGATATATGCTTCTCCGTGCCGAAGATGTTTTTTGCCTATGGATTCGGTAATTCGGTTACATTTCCGTTTTGCGCGGGTGCAACCTCTTTACTGCTACCGGGACAGCCGAAGCCACAAAGGATATTCGACGCAATAGCCCGGTTCAAGCCGACAGTATTTTTCGGGCTACCGACACTCTACACCGCTCTGACCAAGGCCAATGATGCCGCGGATTGCGATTTTTCGTCGCTGCGTCTTTCGCTTTCGGCCGCTGAGGTGCTTTCGGCCGAAGTGTTCAACGGCTGGAAGGCATTGACCGGGTTGGAGATCGTCGAAGGACTGGGCTCAACCGAGGTGTTGCACGTATATCTTTCCAACTTACCTAACCAAAAGAAACTCGGCTCCGCCGGTATGCGTGTGCCGGGCTACGAGGTTGAGCTCAAGAACAAAGATGGGGTCGCCGTAAACGATGCCGAGGAAGGTGTCCTGTGGGTCCGCGGCGATTCCAATACGCCACTTTACTGGAATAGACCCGACAAGACCGCAGAGACTATTCGGGAACACGGCTGGATCTATACCGGTGACCGCTTTGTCCGCGACGCAGATGGCTTCTATTTCTTTCGCGGCCGTGCTGACGACCTGATCAAGATCTCCGGGCAATGGGTCTATCCTCTGGAGGTCGAGCTTTGTCTGGCCGACCATCCCGGCGTGCTTGAATGCGCGGTGTTCGCCCTGGAACTGCCGGACCGGCGGATGACGCTGAAGGCTGTCGTGGCGATGAAAAATCCGACTGACCGTTCGACGGAGATGATTCGGACCCTCCAAAACTATGTCAAGGAGAAGTTGCTTCCATACAAATATCCGCGCGAGATCGAATTCGTCGACGAACTGCCGAAAACAGGTACAGGCAAGATCGATCGCCAAGCGCTGCTCAAGGCGCAGAGAAAAGCAGATGGCGCAAGCTAGAGAAAGTGACGATATGACCGAGTATGTCTTTCCACCGCCGCAGGCCCCCTCCGTTGGGGTGGCGGGTCAGAAATCGCGGTTCCCAATCCGCCGCATTTTTTGCGTCGGGCGTAACTACGAAGCGCATGCGCGGGAAATGGGAAAAGATCCGACCCGCGAGCCACCGTTCTTTTTCATGAAACCGGCCGACACGGCGCTCGATACACCGGCAACCATCGCCTATCCGCCCGAAACCAGGAATTTTCAGCATGAAATCGAACTTGTTGTCGCAATCGGCAAGGGCGCCACCAATATTCCGGAGGATCACGCGTTGGACCATGTGTGGGGGTATACGGTCGGCGTAGACCTCACGCGACGCGACCTTCAGCTCGCCGCGCGTGATGCGGGCCGCCCGTGGTCGTGGGGAAAATCCTTTGACAGATCGGCGCCGATGGCGCCGCTGCGCCCGGTTTCCGAAGTCGGGCATCCCAAGCAAGGGCGCATCTGGCTCGCCGTTAACGGACAAGTGAAACAAGATCAGGTCATCTCCGACCTTATCTGGAGCGTGCCCGAAGTCATAGCGATCATCTCGCGGTCGATTGCGTTACAGCCTGGCGACCTGATCATGACCGGCACTCCGGCAGGTGTCGGTGCTGTCAAACCCGGCGATCTGGTTACGGGCGGCGTGGAGGGCGTCGGTGAACTATCAATCACAATCGCTTAGACGAAACCGTCGCAGCGCTGAGTTACCACGAATAGGAAAGACTGATGTCAGACCTTGGAAGACTTGAAGATCTACCCGCTGAGTACCGCAGCGGATTGACGGCTCATAATCTCATTCCGCTCTGGCCAAATCTTCGCTCGGCGCTGCCGCACGGCCGTCCGTCGCGGCGCACCGTGCCGATGTTGTGGCGTTATGAAGAGACCCGCGCGCGTCTCATCGAAGCTGGTCGACTCACGCCAATCGAGAAAGCCGAACGACGTGTGCTCGTGCTTGCTAACCCCGGACTCGGCCTTGAGAACATGCAAGCGACACCGACGATTTATGTTGGGTTGCAATTGATCCTTCCGGGCGAGACGGCACCAAACCACAGGCACAGCCCAAGCGCGGTGCGTTTGGTTATCGAAGGCGCTGGGGGATATACGGTCGTCGAAGGTGAAAACCTTCCGATGGAGAAAGGAGATCTCATCCTCACGCCATCCGGGCTATGGCACGAACACGGCCACGCCGGAACGGATCCTGTGATCTGGCTGGACGCTCTCGACCTGCCGATGGTTTATGCCATGGAAGCCTCGTATTCTATCGAAGGCGTTAGCCAAAGCGCTCGCAACCAGCCTGACGCGTCACAGACCACTTACCTACGCGCCGGGCTGACACCCTTCGAAGCCTTGTCACGGCCTCGCGATCGCTACCCATTGAAGCGCTTTCCATGGAATGATGTACGGGCGGCGCTAGAATCGTTTGCGAGTGTCACCGGTCGCGCAGAGGCGGTGCAATTGGCCTATATCAATCCGGAAACCGGCGCCGAATGCATGCCAGTTTTGGGTTTCTCCGCTATCATGCTGCGCCCCGGCGAAACACTGAAGCCACGTCGTCGTTCTTCGTCCGCTGTAATCAATGTGGTCGAAGGCGAAGGAACGCGCTGATCGATGCAACCGAACTGGCCTGGCGGCCGAACGATACGTTTGCGATACCGACGCACGCAAAGGTCTCGATTGTCAATCGCTCGGCGACGAAGCCCGCATTCCTGTTTCAGATTGACGATGCGCCGATGCAGCGCAAGCTCGGCTTCTTCGAGGAGTTTCCGGATTGACTAGCGGGAGATTGCCTCGAACCTTTGATGAGGAAGCGTCTTTCCAAATCAGCGCCGCTTAGCAAACCACATGCTGCTTCCGCAGGCTCGGGAAATTTTGCTGCTGGTTTCCAGCAGGCGGGTGATGGCCTCGGATCCCGCCCGCGTTATATCAGAGCTCGCTCCAACCAGGGTCACGGAAGCTACCGCCTCGTTCTGGAGATCAAGTATGGGAGCACTTATAGCAGAGAGGCCGGGCACGACACTCGAATCCGCGGTATCAAAACCTACCACTCGAATCTGCTCAAACCTCTCGCTTAATTTAGAGAGGGCGTTTTTCTCGTTTCGTGAAGCGCTTAGTGCGATCAACTTTCCCCTGATGCGTTCAGGCGTGAATGCGAGAATTGCACGTCCGGAGGCAGAGCCCGTAAGCGGCAGCACGGATCCTACCGCGAGTGTGGTAACAAAGGGCACATAGCTGCGTTCCCAGCGGATGATGGTCGGTCCGCGGTCACCTAAAACGTTGAGCAGTGCGGTGAGCCCGGTTGCCGCAACCAGTTCCGGCATCGCTTCGCTGGCAAGGCGTAATGGGTCGACGCGTGCGAGAGCTGCGGCGCCAATACGGATCGCGTTGGGGCCGAGGTCATAGAGGCCCGTGATATGATTTTGGACGGCTAGTCCGCTTGTGATCAGGCTCGCCAAGTAGCGATGTACGAGACTTGCGGGCATATCGACAGCTCGCGCTAACTCGCGCAATGGTGCAGCTTGGCCGGCAGAAACCAGCGCCATGAGGACTTCAGCCGCCTTGTCAGCAGATTGAATACCCCGACGTTCTGTATCCCGCTGCCCGGAAGCCGCGGAATGCTGATCCGCGGCCCGGGCCGGTAGCCGACTAGACCGCTTACTTATTCTGGTCAGACCCATGGTAGCTTCATGATGCGCTACTCGAGACTCTTGCTCAGCAGACCACGAACTTCAACCCCAGAGCTGCCGCTTCGGTACTGCCGTGCCAGTATTTTTTAGATCTCTTATCTCCGGATGCGCTCACGCCGCAGATCGAGAGTGTTATGGTGCGCGGCTTCGCCATGATCTCGGCAAGCCGTGCGGTACCCCTCAGCGCGCGAGCGCGACTAAACTCACAATCGATCGCTACATTTGGCCAACCCATCGTTACCGCCCGCACCGCCTCGGACAAAGCAAGTCATTGAATAATCGTAATCTTTTAATGCTCATCCTCTGCAATCGCGCGAGTCGATCGTTACTATGTGGGGTAAACAAACAAACGCAAACCGCCGCATCGTCCTCATTCGTCGCTTTGCTTGGCGCTCCGTAATGGCAACCCCGACCCTAAGGGCGTGCGAGCGTCACTGTTCCTCACCAAGGCTCCGTGCCGCCGGAACTGAGGAAGGCACCCGTTGGCGCATCATCCATCAAGGCCAACCGTACAGCGATGGCGGCGCCCTATGGCACAGACTGATGACCGCGATGCCCGTTGAGGTCCGTCGCGGTCGAGCCAGGGTTCGTGGAGTTAACCTTGATGCCGGTATCGCGAAGCTCTGCGGCAAGCTGGACGGTCAACATGTTGAGCGCCGCCTTGGAAGCCGAATAACCAAGCGGTTTCAGCTTTGCATGGTTCCAGAAGCGATCGCTCTGATACCCGAGCGAGCCCAGATCGCTGGACTGATTTACGATACGTGCCGAGGGTGAGCGGTGCATTAGGGGCAACATCGCCTGAGTCACCGCAAGCGTGCCGAAGAAGTTCGTCTCGAAGGTTCGCCGCACGATCCCGATATCGACGATGCAAGGCCCGGCCATGGCTTCCTCCATGACGGCAATGCCAACATTGTTGATAAGGATGGACGCAGAGCAACCTGCTTTACAATGAGAGTACTGCTTCGATGAGTTCAAGTTCGCGAAATCGCCTCATAAATATGAAACCGAGGACGTGGAGGAGAGAAGGTGAGTTCGGAATTACCAAAAAAGTGCTGATGCCGCCGGACATCTTGGCAAGAAAGGGCGGGCTGCCGGTCGCGCGGCCACGATTTTCTCGACATAGCCGACGTTAGTGACCAGCGAGCCGAACGGCAATCGGCGAGAAAGTTAAGCGCACGCAACCGCCGGAAACGGCAGATTTGCCGGCTGATCGCACGTGTGTCATTCGCCCGGGCTCTATGCCGCCGAAGCTGTCTGCGGCAGTTTCGCGCCCCCGACCGCCTCGGACAACAGGACCTGGTCGGGTGATCGCTTCACAAAACTCGCACAGAGCGCGGCCAGCAGCGCAGGAACAGCGAACACCGCAAACAGCGTTTCCGTGGTCATGTGAAGGCTGATCAGGATGCCTCCGACAAGCGGGCCGAGGATCGAGCCGAATCGTCCGATACCCAGCCCCCAGCCGACACCCGTGGCGCGGATCGCGGCCGGATAATAGTTTCCGGTGAAGGCATTGATGACACCCTGTGCGCCCAGGATGCAGAAGCCGGCAACGGCGGCGCTTGCAATGAGGACGGTCGGCTTCGACCCGGCCGCCGCCCCGAACAGCCAGCAACACAGCGCCGCACCGCCATACGCGATCGCCAGCACGACCTGCGGACGACCAGAGCGATCGCTCACGAATGCAAGAACCAGCGCTCCGACGATGCCGACCAGCTGAAATATCCCGGTGGTCAGGTTGGCGGCCTGGAGCGACTGGCCGGAACTGGTTGCGACCGTTGGAATCCAGTTGACGAAGAAGTACAGCAGCAGAAGGTTGCAGAAGAACATCGACCAGATTAGCAGTGTCTGAACAGTGTAGCCCTTGCTGAAAAGCTGGGCGACCGGGAAGCGCAGTTGCTCCGCCGCCAGCACTGGCTCTGCGGCCTTTGATACAGTCCACCCCGGGACCAGCTGCGCGGCCACTCTCGCCAGCCGTTGCCTTGGCTCAGGATCGGCAAGCAGCCTCGGCAGCGATTCGGGAAGCCAGCGCATCAGGAACGGAAGCGTAACCAGCGGGACAACGCCGCCGACAATGAAAATGCATTGCCAGCCGAAGGTCTGGATCGTCGCCGCCGCCACGAAGCCACCCGCCGCGCCGCCGAACGCAAAGCCGCAGACGGCGATGGCGACCAGAAAGTTGCGATTTCGGGTTGGCGAATAGTCCGAGACTAGAGCGATGGTACTCGGCATCGCGCCGCCAAGGCCAAGCCCGGTCAGAAATCGGAGGATCAGCAGGGTGTTCCAAGAGTCGGCCAGCGCCGTCGCGAGCGTCAGCGCGCCGTATGCCACTGTGCAGCAGATCAGGACCGGCCGGCATCCGATCCTGTCGGAAATCGGTGCGAAGACCAGCGTTCCGAGCGTCAGGCCAAACAGGCCAGCCCCGAAGATCGGCCCGAATGCACCCCGATCGAGGTGCCACAGGCCGCTGAGAACCGGCGCGATATAACCAATCGCCTGGGTGTCGTAGCCATCCATGATGAGCAGCGCGACGGCCAGAGCGACGAGACGAACCTGGAACTTTGACAGAGGCTGCGCGTCGAGGGCAACACGGAACGAAAGCACTCGCGTGTCCATTTATTCACCCTGTTTCGCCAGTCGATTGCCGGCCTGCCGTTCAAGAAACTCTCAGGTCAACTCGATGCCTGTTATTGCACGACGTCAAACCCGCTACCGACGCGGCGCACTCTTGTCACCCTCGGTACGAAGAAGTGAGTGGGCGCGATCGCCCAGCCCTCATCGGCGCATCGCGACAGAATGGCGTGGCGGGATGCAGCGGCCTGATCCGGCTGTTCGCAGAATCCGGTATTCACCGCAGGATCGAGTATCTGCAACGGATGATGCAGCGGATCGCCGCCGACGATCACGCCGCGCGATCCGCCGGAGATCTCGACGAGCAGCATTCCGGGCGAGTGGCCGTAGCATGGCACAAGCTTGATGTCGGGAGCCACCTGGACGCCCGGTTCGACAAAATCGGCCAGTCCCACGTCGAGAATTGGAAACACGCTGTCAACGATCGAGCGGTCGTTGGCTTCGAGCGGCATCAGCTTGCCGGCCTTTGCCAGATCGACCTCAAGCCGCGGCATGATGTGGCGTGCATTCGCAAATGTCGGTGACCAGGCACCGTCCACCAGCCTGGTGTTCCAGCCGACGTGATCAAGGTGCAGATGCGTATTGATGACGTGGGTCACGTCTTCGGGCTGGACGCCGAGACTTGCGAGTTTGGACAGCCAGTCATTTTCCTGCATATGAAAGAACGGGTGGCTCGGCAGCCGGTTCTTCAGGTTTCCGAAACAGGTATCGATCAGCAGGACCAGGCCTGCGTCGTCGCGCACCAGCCAGGAGTGCACACTGGTGAACAGCTGATTTGCGACCTTGTCGTAGCATCCTGCCGGTGTGCGCTGCAGCAGGCTTGCCAAGTGGTGCGGATCGGCTTTGGTGAACATCGCGGCCGGCGGCATGCGCGGCCCCTCGAATTCCGCGACCGGATCGAGCCGATACCGGCCCGCCACGATGGTATTGCGCCCCGCGTTCGACATCCCGTCCCCGTCTGCACCGACCGAGAATTGCGACTGCCTCGATCTTGAGGCCGGAAATATGATCGAACGACACAAGACCCGATAGTGGGCGATAGCGAATTGCCTCCATTTGCCTTACGAATGGGTGGCTCTCTTGTAATGCGCCGTCGCGCATGGCTGTTTCATCCGGCTTCTGTCGTGCGATGGCCCTCACCTCCAACGCCATCGCCAGCCGGAAACGCAGTGCATGCATTCGGAAATGGGAACACGAGGCGACCGGTTCGAGCTGATGCGGCTTTTCGTACGCATCGCGGAGGCGCGTTCGCTGTCAGCAGCCGGACGACTTCTCGGGCTTTCCCAGCCCTCCACCAGTCGTCAGCTGAAGCAGCTCGAGACAATGCTCGGCGTCCAACTGGTCCAACGCTCCAGCTCCGAGTTTCTTCTCACCGACGCCGGCAAGCAATTTCTGTCGGCCGCAAGCAACATCCTCGCCGACTGGGACCTGGCCACCGAGGCTGTGCGGCTGAGGCGAGACGGAATTCGCGGGCCGATCCGGGTCGCAGCGCCGGTTGCAGCCGGCCAGACGGTCCTTGCGAGGATCGCCGCCCGCTTCCTGCTCAAATACCCGGCCGTCTCGATTGACTGGCGGCTGATCGACGAGCCGGGCGATCTCGCCGCCGGCGGCTACGACCTCTGGATTCGGGCCGGCCCCATCCAGAACCAGTCTCTCATCGTACGCGACCTGTGGCGGGCGGAACGTACCATCGTCGCCCATCCTGCCCATCCGCGCGTGCAAAACCCGGCCGAACTGGCGACGTGCAGCGCCGTCCAGCTCGTCACCTATGTCTCGCGCGAAGTCCCGCTCCAGACCGCCGACGGACAGTCCGTGATGTTGTCAGTCACGCCGTCGTTTGTGACCGACAACATTTTTGCAGCCCTCGTCGCGGTCAAGGAAGGCGTCGGATACGGCATTCTTCCATATTGGGCGATACAGAACGATCTGGATTCCGGAGCTATCGTTGAATTGTGCCCGGCCTGGCGACCGCCCACGGTAATCCTGTCGGTTGCATATCCGCAGGCGCGGTATCGCCCTTCGCGGGTCGAGGTATTTCTCGACTATCTTCGAAGTGAATTGATCCGCACGGGGGCTGACATCCTGCCCACCAGCGCAGGACTCCCGACAGACGTGCGAAAGACCGTTGCAGGACGCCGCGGCAAGCGACCCGCCACGCGACGAAAGGCCTGAGCCATGCCGGAACATCAGACATTTTACAGCTATCGGGTCGGAGACGTGCGGGTTTCCGTCGTCTCGGATGGATTTGTCGTTGCTCCGCTGGTCGAGGGGTTTGTGCCGAATGCGCCAATCGACGAAGTCCGCAAGGCATTGAACGAGGCCGGGCTGCCGACCGATACGCTGACGACCACGTTCGCACCGCTGCTGCATCCAGTCGGACCTCACCAACCAGGCGGCGCTGTTTGTCCGCAATCCGCGCTGGTACACGATCTTCGATCAGTTTCCAGATCAGGCCGTGAATACGCGATGCAGAGCCTACGAGATGCTCGCGGCCGAACGCATCGCGGTGCAGGGGTTTCATCATCCGTTCCCGGGACGAAGCCACCTCGAAACCGTCGGCAGCGACTTCCGGCCATCCCCGATCAGCTGACCGGCTTTCCGGCTTGCGCGTATGCCGCTCGGCTGCACCGGCGCAACCCCGCACTCTGCCTATTCCGATCCTGTTGCGTCGGCAGAAGATCCTACCCGCGATCCGTCGTCCCCGGCGGGCGGTCGCGATATCCATTCGACGCGATGAGCGATTGAGTATTTCTCCATGACGCCCTTCACGCACGCTTCCAGCCTGTGCCGCTGATTGGGCGGGCAGGCAACGGAAATGGTCGCCATCGTCCCCGATGCAGGGTGAGGCTGAACGGAGACCGTCAGACCGCCGTCTGCCGCGGAAAGTTCCGTCGCCTCCGACAGCACCGAGCGGAACACCCGTTCTGCCGCATCGTTGCGAAGCGCATTCTTCATCGGCTTGCCGACGTCGGTCAGGGGAAGCCTGTCGACAATAAAAATGTCCTTCGGAAACGCGGCGCGTTCGCCGATCCGCCCCTGCAGGAATTCGGCGAGTTGTTCCGGCGTCGCAACGGATCCCGGCGCGAGTTGCACGTAAGCCACAGGAAGTTCTCCCGCATAGGCGTCGGGCTTTCCGACCGCCGCAGCGAGCAGGACATCCGGTGACTGCGACAGCGGTTCCTCAATGAGCGTCGGATCGATATTATGGCCGCCGCGTATGATCACATCCTTGGCACGACCGGTCACAAAAATATAACCGTCGGCATCGATGCGTCCGAGGTCACCGGATACGATCCATCCGTCGTCGGTTCGCGCACCGGCTTCATGTGCAGGATTGACATAGCCGGGCGTGACGCCCGGGCCGCTGACCTGAAGCATGCCGATTTCATCCAGACCGCATACCCGGACTGTGTTGCCCGCAGCATCCATGATTGCCGACCGGACATGTGTATAAGGCATGCGAAGCCCCGAACTGCCCTCTCTCGGCGCGCCGTCGCGCGGATCGATCGCAATCGCCGACGTATTCTCCGTCATGCCGTAGGTATTCAGGACGCGCACACCGGACACCCGCTCGAATTCGTCACGCACCGCAAGCGGCAATGCGGTCGACCCCGTTGCGAAATATCGTTTGAGCGACGAAAGATCCTCCCCTTGCGGCGGCTCCTTCGAGAGAACTGCGAGCGTGGTCGGCACCGCCGAGAGGCGCGAGATCCGGTACTTCTCGACGAATTTCCAGTAACTGGCGATGTACCGGCGATCCCGCGCGCCGAACATGCTTGGAATTAGCATGCTTGCTCCCGACGCGAGCGCCGAAAAAATGCGGCCGATCAGACCCCCGACGTGGAACATCGGTGTGTCGTGAAACGCCACCTCGCCTAGCGTCAACCGCATCCCGGTCTGCATGGTCCAGTGCCGATACGACATCCCGAAGTGGGAGAGTTTGACGATCTTCGGCGCGCCGGTGGTACCGCCGGAATGGACATAGGCAGCGATGTCGTCGCCCGAAATCGTCTCCGCGCACCAGGTGCCGGACCGCAGCGCAAGCGATGCGGCCAGGTCGGAGGCTGCCAGAACGGTTCCCCCGGGCGCCGCCACCGACCAGACCGGCGTCCCGGCCGGAAATTCGGAGACGATCGACTCGATCGACTCCCAAATACTGAATCTTGGCGTCGGGCCGAGCGCGATGATCGCCTTTGCATTCGACTCCTTGAGCAGATGGAGAATCTGACGCGGCTCCATCATCCAGTTGACCGGAAAGGCAATGCCGGCGGACATCGCGCCGAGCAGCGACCAGTAGACCGCCGGAACTGCCGGCATCAACACGGCAACGACGTCCGTCCGCCCGATGCCGTGGGCCCGCAGCAGTGCGGCGGAGCGGTCGATATTGTGGCGAAGCTCTGCGAACGAGGTCTCTTCCGCCAAACCATCGACGTCACCATCGGCTACGAAAAAAATGGCCGTATCGTCCGGTTTGCGCGCGGCGATTGCCAGGTCGACGCGCCTGCAGAAATCCGCGACCGCCAGTCTCTCGCGCAGCGGAGTTCGTTCAACGGCCTCGATATCCGAAAGCGAGCGCAACGGCAGACCGAGTAGCGCGGCGTCCGCAGTCTCCGGCACGAGAGGGCCGATTGCCTCGGCCACGTCCGCGGCTGCTGTCATTTCCCACACTCCGAGTCAGATGTATAAGGCTGGCATCGATCGCGAGTCTAGAGGACTATCGCGCAGGAGTAAGCATGCCAGACCTGGATGACCATCATTCGCGTTGCGAATGGATGAAGCCGGGATGTGACAGATCGGATGCGAGATGAACTCTTTCCATATTCTGCGCAGCCTGCTCTTTGTCCCCGGAAGTCGACCCGAACTGCTTCACAAGGCCGAAGCTTCGGGGCCCGACGCGATCGTGCTTGATCTCGAGGATTCCGTACCACCCGATGCCAAGATTCAGGCCAGGGCCGCGGTCACTGATGCGTTGCGCCAACGCGCTGGGCGTCTGACATTCATCCGCATCAATCACCCGACGCTTGGGATGCTCGAACAGGATGTCATCACCCTGGCCGCGCATGGGTCACAGGTGGTCATGCTGCCAAAAGTCGAGTCGACCTGTGATGTGAGCGCGCTCGACCGCCGGCTGAAGGAATTCGAGCAGACCCATGGCCTGCCCGATGCCGCAATCGGCGTGATGATCGCCATCGAAAGCGCGATCGGGCTGCGAAATCTGTATGACACTCTTCGCGAAGCACTCGCCTACAGCCGCGGCAAATTTGTCTGCGACGCGCGTGCCGCAGGCGCGCTGTGGCTGATGGATGGCGCCTTCATGAACCTTGAGGGCTCGCAGGCGCTTGAGCGCGAGGCGATGCTCGCAAGACGCTATGGATTCAACGGCAAGGTTGCGATCCATCCACGGCAGGTATCGGCGATCAACTCAGTGTTTTCTCCCACACTGGACGAAGTTGATCGCGCCATACGAATCATCGAGGCGTTTCGCGCCGCAGAGGCTGAGGGACGCGGTGCGTTGAAGTTCGAGGGAATGATGGTCGACTACGCCAACGTGAAGCGCGCGGAGCAAATCCTCTCAATCGCAGGACGTTGAATAACTGTGTTGCCTTACACGACTCTTTAGGGATGAACCGATCAGGGTGGAGCATTCAGCGTTGCTTTGAGTGCTCTACGCGGTCCGCCTAATTTTGGTGAATCAATTCCGCTCCACCGCAGAGTCGTAGAAGCTCGACGCGGCTGCCATCTATATCAGGACTGACTGTTCCAAAGCGTCTTCCACACGCCCTCGGCGGTCGCCAGAACTCGTGTACCGACGACAAGATCGGCGTTCATAAAGACCAGCGAACGTGTGCAGCAGCACAACGCTGCACATGGCCTCAACAAATTCACCAATTTGAACGGCATCGATGAAATGCACGTCAAGTTGGACCGTCGCCGGTGGCTGTCGTTCGTTGGCGTACCAGCAGGCCATTCCCATCGCCCGGTCGTCGAAAGTCATCAGCATTCCACCTGAACATCGTCGAGATCAGTCTGTTACGAGCGCTTCGAGCCGGATCCCGCGAGGCCATGCGTCTTTCCTGTTGGTTAGAATCAGCCGTCCATCCTAGCCAATCCGGTCGCAATTTCCTCCTGCCGGTGAGCTGTCCGCGCTCGTGCGCGGACAGCTTTGGCTACTTCATGAACAGGGGGGCCCGCCAGCGAGCGGCAGCATAACGTTGCTCGGGGGCGCCCCTTCGCCAACGCCGATCTGGACGAGCAGCGGGTTCCTTACGGTAACAGACCTCAATGATTTCAATGGTCCAGCCCAGACTACGAATCTGGGGCAACGCACCCAAATTGCTGCCCAACAGCGAACAATCGCGTGGATTTCAACGACGGCTAACGCTGCCATTGCCGTCCTGATCTATTCGCGCGAAAGCGGCTTCTGCCTGAAGATCCGCAGCCGACTGGAACAGATGGGTTTTCGCATCGAGGCCGGTGTCAGATGCCAGCAAGGGCTCGTGCTTTCCGCGTATCGGCATGGCTTCGGCCAGATGGAAAACGCGGCGTGAAATTCCATGACAGCAGTTGCCATGACATCACCTGCCATGACCGCGCCTGCCAAGACGGCACTTGTCATGACAGCACCTGCAAATCCCGCCAATTGGCTCGCGGGCTACATCCCCGATCTTCCCACCCCCTTTGCTGAAACCGGCGCGTTCGACCGTGAAGCCTTCGCAACACTCTGCGAACGGCAGATCGCCGCCGGCGCGCCGGCGATCGTCGTCTGCGAAACTGCCGGCGAGGCTTCGAGCCTGACGCCGATCGAGCACGAGACCATCATCCGGGCGGCTGTCGAGATCGCGCACGGACGTAGCCGCGTCATTGCCGGGGCAGGTTCAAACTCTACCAGCCAGGCCGTCGAATTGACGCGGCGCACCGAAACTGCGGGCGCCGATGCGGTGCTTTCGGTCGTGCCTTACTACAACAAGCCGATGCAGGCCGGCATTGAGGCGCATTTTTGTGCCATCGCTCACTCGACCGGCCTCCCGATCATCCTGCACGACATCCCGTCCCGGTCGATCCGCGAATTGGCGGATGAAACGCTCGCGCGGCTCGCCCAATCCAGCCAGTTCATCGGATTGCGGGATGGCACCGGCGATTGACCCGCCCGGTGCGCCTGAGTTCACTTGTACCGCCCGCATTTCGGCTGCTGTCGGGAGACGACGCCACGGCGCTCGCCTTTATGGCGAACGGCGGGGACGGGTGCATATCGGTGATTTCGAATGTCGCGCCGGATCTGTGCCGGGTCATTTTCGAAAGCTGCAGGAACGGCCGGTTGCAGTCTGCGCGATATTTGCAGCGTCGGCTTGCGCCGCTGACCGCCGCGCTCGCAACGGAGAACCCGGCCGCCCTCAAATATGCCTTGTGCCTGCTCGGCTTCATCTCGCCCACGACCCGGCTGCCGATCGTTGAACTGACCGATGCGGCAAAGGCCGAGGTCGCAAGCGCGATCGCGGAGATCGGGGATGAGGGATATCGCCTGTGCCGGCTAAAGCTGGCGCGACCGTGCAAGGTTCCGCGACGGAATTCGGATTACGCATTTGATGCCTAGCGTTCCACATTTCCGTATTGCCACAACAACTTTGGCAAAAATGTCGACAAGCGGTCACGAAGGTTTGTTTTCCGCACGGCAATAACAGCTAACGTCATCTCCCCCTCAGGATAGGTCCCTAGCGATGCGAAGCCACAACGTGATGCGCGAGTTCGCGCCATGCGGTGAGCATATAGAGGCGCATTTCCGGCTCGCCTTTCTTGCGCAGGTCCGTGGTGTGCTTGTGGATGCAGAAGGCACGGCCGTTGATCTGCGACGCGCGCAGCTTGGACGATCCTTTCCCCAACGTTTCTCACAGCCGTGGTCGAGTGGGCTGGAGCCGTTGTGACTGTGCTTGCCGCCCGCCATGGCCACTCGATGAAGGACAGCCAAGGGAGAGAAGAATGATGACCGACCACAAGACCGGAACACGTGAAGAGTGGCTTGCGGCGCGACTGGAGTTGCTCGAAGCCGAGAAGGAGTTGACGCGGCGCAGCGACGAGCTGGCGCGGCGACGGCAGCCGGGTTCGCCGAAGCCTGCGCGCACGCCCATTCGGCTGAACTTGACGATCGTGCCCGCGTTCGAAAACAGGACGCCGGAGATATGCTCCGTGTCGGACTACGCGAAGAAGTTCGTCGCCACGACCTTGCCGCCCACGACGTGGTCGGGGCCCGGCACGAAGCACTCAACGAGCTGGTTGTCGCCGTCGACGGTCGTCACCATCCGTAGTTGTGTGTACCGAAAACCCCATCCGAGTTGATGACGTGATGGAATCACCTAAGCTGGCGGAATGATCGCGTCTATCTGTTTCGTTCTGGCCGTTCTGGCGTCGCCGTTCAAGTCGAAGAGCAGACTTGAGGCGGAGAATGCGGTGCTCCGACATCAGCTGATCGTTTTGCGGCGGAGGGTGAAGGGCCGCATCCAGCCTACTGACAGCGACCGCTGGTTCCTCGTGCAGATGTATCGATGGTTTCCATTAATCCTGGAGGTTCTTACAATCATCCGGCCTGAGACGCTGGTGCGGTGGCACAGGGCCGGCTTTCGCTGCTACTGGCGTTGGAAATCGCGTCGACGGGGAGGGCGCCCACAAATCGAGATGGAATTGCGCGCGCTGATCCGACAGATGAGCACGGAGAACCAGCTTTGGGGCGCGCCACGCATCCACGGCGAACTGCTCAAGCTTGGGTTTAGCGTCGCTCAATCAACCGTCGCCAGGTACATGGTGAAACGACGTGGACCGCCCAGTCAGGGGTGGAAGACCTTTCTGCGAAACCACGCTCCGGACATTGCCGCCATGGATCTGTTCATAGTCCAGACGATTGGCTTCAAATTGCTGTATGGCTTCGTGATTGTACGGATTGATCGCAGAGATCTTGTCTGGATCAACGCCACAAGCAACCCGACGGCGGAGTGGATCGCACGCCAGATCACCGAGGCTCTTCCTTGGTACAGTGCTCCGCGCTACATGATCCGTGATCGCGATCGGATCTATGGCGCCGTCGTCACACGCCGACTGCGAGCCATGGGCATTCGGGACAAGCCGATTGCACCAGCCTCGCCCTGGCAGAATGGCTTTGCCGAACGGCTGATCGGATCGATCCGTCGCGAGTGTCTCGATCACGCAATCATCTGTGGCGAGACGCATTTGCGCCGGGTCCTGACATCCTACGCTGACTATTACAACCGTTTCAGAACGCATCGGTCCTTGAACAAGGATGCACCGGTCTCTCGCTCGGTACAGCGCACCGGCGTCATTCGTTCACGCGCCATTCTGGGCGGCCTTCATCACCACTATGGTCGGATTTAAGTTGTCGGTACACACCCTCCACACCGGCCAGACGCCGGTGCTGAAATACAATCGCCAGCTCATGCAGGCGATACTTTGGGACAGGCTGCCCATCGCCAAGATCGTCAATGTCAAGGTGATCGATCTTGAGCAGGCGCCGGAAGGTTACAAATCATTCGACGCCGGCGTCGCACGCAAATTCGTCATCGATCCGCACGGGCAACTCTCCAAAGCGGCCTGAGACAAAGGCGGACTGGGCGCATCACTGATTGAGGGTTTCAAGTCCGCTCTTCGGCACCGCCGATGATCGCCCTGGTCGGCCTGTTCGGCAGGGTGTTAGGGCAGCAGACGGTCGACTTGGCGAACCGCCATTTCGTGCCACCGCCTCAGACTTACATACAGCACTGTGTGGACGGTGCTCAGGGTTCGTCGCGGCCATGCACACGAAAGAAATTGCAGCATCATGCACGAATTCGAGAGCCTGGTCTTTGACGTGATCACTAATCTGCAATCTGCGATGTATCGGAGAAAGACTTCGGCATCGTCAGGGCTCTTCTTCGAATAGGCCGCCTCTCAACAAGTTCTGCGAGATAGACAGGCTGCCGTCAGGTGGGCGGGAACGCTATAATCTGGACGTGCCATTTTTCTAGAAAGGACGAGACGGCCTTGGACATTCTGCGAGCGCTGGAGGGTTCCTGTCGGCAGCCGGACGACGACTGGGAATGACGTCCTCCGCTGTTTCCAAGCAGATTTCAGCGCTTGAGCACGACTGTTTAATCGGCGTGGGGTCCCGACGCTGATCGGCGAGCTAAGCTATTGATCTACCTGGCGGTGGAGGGTTGGACGGCTTATGGGCGCAACTCACGACGCAGTGTCTACGTTCACCGGCAGGATGAACTGAAACGTGGCACCGTGGGGCACGTTTGCCGTGGTCCATAGCCGGCCACCGTGGGCTTCCATGATCGAACGGCAGATCGAGAGTCCCATACCCATGCCGCTGGCTTTGGTGGTGAAGAAGGCGTTGAAAAGCTGGTCCGCATTCTCGGCGGAGATCCCAACGCCGCAATCCGTCACACTTACCAGCACTTGTTGTTTCTCGTCATGGTCTGATCGGATCACCAGTTCGCGCGGCCGATCCGCGACCGCTTGCATCGCTTCAATGCCATTCATCACCAGGTTGATGATCACCTGCTGCAGTTGGACTCGGTCGCCAAGGATCATGGCTAGAGCCGGAGCCAACTCCATTCGCAACGATACCCGATGGCTGGTTAGCTCACGCTGCACCAGGGCCACGACCTCCCTTACGACGTCATTGACGTTGAGCGGCGCCTTCTCAATGTCAGTCTTTTTCGCCAGCCCCCGGACGCGCCGGATCACCTCACTCGCCCGATTGCCATCGTCGATGATCCATTCCAACGAGCGGCGCGCTGCGTCCAGGTCGGGAGTTCCGCGGTTAAGCCAGCGCAGACCGGCCTCGGCG
>WNFI01635605.1_pt2 | contig 41505 bp, 38 predicted proteins | sample 5400471 | NCBI WGS metagenome assembly WNFI01 (sample SAMN13153348, study PRJNA577476) | soil metagenome | isolation source: 100 cm saprolite on Douglas fir-dominated hillslope | place: USA:California | collected 2013-09-17 | reverse complement strand
TGTGACGATCCGGTTGTCGAGCTTCACATAGCTGGAGTTCGACGCATCGATGCGGAACGGAGTCTCGCCGTAGCGGCCGTCGTCGGCGCGCACGAGCACCGCTTCGGGGAACTTGAACGGCTCCTTGGCGAGCTGGTAGATCTTGGCGCCCATCAGCGCGGCGAGGGACGAATCGACCGGCGCCACCACGACCCGAGGGTCGAGCCGGAGGAATTGCAGCTCGATGACCGGCGCGTTGAACAAGCCGCGCGTGAGCTGGCCGGTGACCTGCGCGTAGTCGGTGGGACTCTCGACCAGTGTGAACGGCGTGTCGTTCAGGTGCATCAGCGCGTAGACGCGGTCGCCGTCGCTGACCAGCACGGTCTGGGCCTCCTTGTCCTTCACCGTCTCGCTGAAGATACCGGGCCGGCGGGCGGTCAGGTTCGTCGACACGCGGTTGGCGAGGAACTCGGCGAAGATCAGGTTGGTGTTGATCGGGCGGTTGCTCCGGATCTCCTGGCTGAGCTCGCCGGATTTCTCCGCGAGCTGGCCGACGCCCTGCGTCAACTGGGTGGTTTGCTCCTGCACCTTGACGCGCTCCAGGCGCTCGACCTCCACCTGCTGCTTGGCCTCGGTGAGGTTCTGGGTAAGCAAACCGACCTGCTGCTCGGCCACCCCCACCTTTATGTTGAGATTTTCAATGCGCTGCCGGGCCTCGGCGTTCTGCCGCTCCATGCGGGCGAGCTCGGCTTTCTGACGCTCGGCCTCGGCGCGGCGCTCCTCGAGCTCGCGCTGCAGCTTGGCCAGCTGCTCCTTGGACATCGAGGCTTCCTGGGCGGACACGGTGTAACGCTGCTCCAGCTCGCGGGTGCTCGCCTGCGTGGCGGTCAGCGTGCTCTCGAGCTGCCCCTTCTGCTGCTGGAGCGCGGCGAAGTTCTTCTCGCGCTCGGAGAGCGAGCCCTGGGTGGTGGACAGCTGCGCGGCGAGCTGCTCGCGCGAGGCCTTCTCGTCCTCGAGGGACACGCGCATGAGTTCGACCATGTCGGCGTTGATGGCCGGGGCGTTGGCCGCGGACCGCGGCGCGGCGGTCTCGAGCTGGGTGTGCGACGGCTCCGCCTTCTCCCAGCGCGTGAGCGCCAGGAGATTGAGCAACATGAAGTCGCACATGATCAGGAGCAGCGTTTTGTTCATGGTGCGCGCTCCTTAAGCTGTCGCGCCGGACTGGATTTCCATGATGAGCTGGCGCTTGTAGGGGCGGACGTGGCGGATTTTCACCAGCGCGACGCAGACGATGCCGAAGAGATTGGACGAATAGGCGGCGAGCAGGTTGGCGTCGATGAGGTGGAGCACCTGCAGCACCAGCGCGGTGGCCGTGCCGGCAATGCCGATGTAGAGGCCGCCGTCAAAGAGGTTCTCCTCGTTCTCCATGAGCTTGAGCTTGGTCGGGGCGGACACCGCCTGGCGGGAGACCTCGGAGATCTTCAGGAGGCAGATGACATACACGCCGAGCTGGATGGCGGCGAAGACGGTGATGGTGAGGATGGTGGAGATGTCCATGTTGTTGGATGTGGTTGAAGCGGTGGCGGCCGGCGCCGCGAGGGTGCCGATCACGGGAATGGTGAGTTTGATTTTGTAGTCGGAAACCGGGGCGGCGTTGAGCAGGAACGGTTCCGAGAAGACGAAGAAGATGAAGGTGAGCAGGGCGGCGATCACGCCGCTGCCCATGCGGGGGAACGCGCCGCGCAACGCCGACTCCACCGAGAAAAAGAGCCGGGTGTCCACCGAGCGCAGCAGCAGGAATATCCCGCCGAGGAAGGCCGCATACTTGGCGAGCAGCGCGAGCTCCGGGTGCCGCAGGGTGAAGCCCGCGCCGAATTCAAACTCCGGCCCCGCGCCGTGCGTGACCGGCGCCTGGCGCAGGACGAGCTGCTTGACGGCCCCCTCGCCGTAGGACAGCGCCAGCTGCAGGTGCTCCGCGCCGGGCTGGCCGAAGGCGATGAGATAGTGCGCCACGGTGTCGGCGGACTTGGTCATGAGCGCGGCCGTATAGATGACCGGCAGGTGCTCGGGCGCCACGCGGGTCAGGTGCGCGAATTGCCCGGCCGTGCCCAGGCTGCCGGTCGAGCGCAGCAATTCCGCCAGCTGGATCCAGTTCAGCCGTTTGCCGAGAGTCAGGATATCGAGATAAAAATCCTCCAGTTCGCCCATCTGCCCGGTCTGCACCGCGGTCTCGGCCAAAGCACGCACTTCGCGTTGCAGCGAGGCGGACAGATGCTCCGTCTGCCAGAGATAGGCGGTGAGCAGGATGACGGCATCGAGCGGCTGTCCACCGGGCCGGTTGGCCGGCACGAAGCGCTGCGTCGTGGTCAGCTCGGTGGTCTTGAGCAGCGTCTGCACGCCGGGCAGCCGCGAGACGGAGAGGTAACGGCGCAGGTTGTCGCGCGCCTGCTGGGTCACCATGAAGACCAGCACCGGCTGCGAGTCGGCCGACGAGGCGGCGTTGCGCCCGACCAGCAGGGGCTCAAGCGCGACATCCCAGCCGCCCCAAGGCATCATATCGCGATGTTTCTGGACAAAGGAATCATAAATGACGCCGAGCGCGCTGGCGCCGGGGTCCCCCACCTTGCGCGCCGCCTCAAGCACGAGCGCCGCCGGGCCGGGTTTGTCCAGCTCGAGCAGTTCGCGGCCAAAACCCGAGACGGTGGGCGTGTCGCGCCCGGCCTCGCGCAACAGCGCCGTGTTGAGCGACTTCACGTTCACCGGCAACAGCCAGGCCAGCAGCAGCAGGCCCGCGCCCAAGACCAGCCAGAGCTGCCAGAGGGCGGAGCGGGCACCGGGAGCGGACGGAGACATGCGTTGGGTCATAACAGTTTGGCGGGCGGAAACAAATTTATTTGCCGCACCCTTGCACGGACAAATACCCTGCGCAGGCTACCCAGACCCATGGCCCTGCCCATTGTTCACTTCAACCATCCGATTCTGCGCAAAAAAGGCGCAAAAGTCACCGCGTTCAACGCGGCGCTGCGGGAGCTCGCGGACGCGATGGTGCAAAGCATGCACGCCGCGGAGGGCATCGGGCTCGCCGCCCAGCAGGTCGGCCAGGCGGTCCAGGTCTGCGTCATCGACCTGCGGCCCAGCGAAGCCCGGTTTGACTGGATCTACGACGGCACCCATCCGCCCCTGGAGCTGTTCATGCCGCTGGTGCTCGTCAACCCGGAGGTCACCGCCGTCCCCCGGCCGGAAACCGTGCTGGAGGAGGGCTGCCTGTCGTTTCCGCTGATTCGCGGCGACGTGACGCGGCCCGACCTCATCACCGTTAAGTTCAAGGATGTCACCGGCCACGCGCACACCCTGGAGTGCAACGGCCTGCTTGCGCGCTGCGTGCAGCACGAGGTCGACCACCTCAATGGCGTGCTCTTCATCGACCGCATGGACGCGGCGGTCCGGGCGGAGTTGGAGCCGGCCCTGAAGGCACTGCAGAAGCGCTCGCGGGAATTCGCCAAGAGATCCTGACATGGCCAAGCCCCGCCCGCGCCCGCCCCGCTCCATCGCCACCCGCACGGGTGACGACGGCACCACCGGCCTGCTCTACGGCCAGCGCGTGTCCAAGGATCATCCGCAGGTCGAGGCGGTGGGCGCGCTCGACGAGCTGAACGCCGCACTCGGCTTCGCCAAGGCCACCGGGCCGGCGCGCGCCGACCGCGGCGGACTGGAGCGCATCCAGCAGGAACTCGTCGCGCTGATGGGCGAGATCTCCTGCGCCGAGGGCGACACCCAGCGTTATGCGAAATCAAAATTTGTGAAGCTCGGGGCGGCCGATCTCACGCGGCTCGATGACGCCGTCGCCTTGGTGGAAGCGCGCCAGCCGAAGTTCGACGGCTGGGCGACGCCCGGTGCCAACGTCCACTCCGCGGCGTTCGACCTGGCGCGCACCGCGGCCCGCCGCGCCGAGCGGCGGCTCGTCGGTCTCGGCGCCCATGGCAAGACCGTGCGGCCGGTGCTGCTGCAATACATCAACCGCCTGTCCGACCTGCTCTGGTTGCTCGCCCGTGAGGCGGAAAATCTGTAGCGGCGCTCTGTGACCGCCGACGGCGGTCACAGACAGTCGCTACAGCACTTGTCACATAGTCCATATTTGGTCTCACTTACTCCATGCGCACTGCGATCATCCTCATTGTCCTGGCCACGCTCTACCGGCTGCTGCCAACGCTGGACCTGGGGCTGTCGAATTTCTCGCCGGTCATGGCCATCGCGTTTTGCGGCGCGGTCTATTTCCGCAATCGCTGGATGTGGCTGATTCCGTTTGTCGCGCTCGGGCTGTCGGACATCTACATTAACAATTTCTACGCACGGGTCTACGGCTTCAACTGGCCCTGGAGCGGCTTTGTCGCCCGCTCGGCCTGCTTCGCCCTGGCGCTGGGCCTCGGCGCGTGGGTGGCCCGGCGCAAATCCTGGCTCAACCTGCTCAACGGCTCGCTGCTCGGCGCGATCGTGTTCTATATAGTAACGAACACGCAGTCATGGGCCGCGGACGCCTTCTACGCCAAGACGCTCGCGGGCTGGTGGCAGGCGCTGACGGTCGGCCACCCGGAGTATCCGCCCACCGTGTTTTTCTTCCGCAACACTCTCTTCGGCGACCTGATGTTCACGGGCTTCTTCGCCGGCATCATGGAATGGCTGGCGCAGCGCAAGGGCGCGCCCAGCCTGCTCGATGAGGAACCCGCCGAAGCGGAAGAGAAACCTGTCGAAGTTGAGGTGAAGGAGTGAGGTTGTAGGGCGGCATCGCGTGCGTTATCGATCCAGCAATTATAGCCAGTCCGACGCACCAGAGAGTTTCGGGCAGCAATGGGTTGTCTCGGAACATGGCACTGTCATCCTGGCGGGCATGACAACTGGGGTTGCGGCACCAATAATCAGCCGGATTTTGCCGACAGGCGACGCGCTGGCCTCGTGTCCAAGAACTACCCGTGTCGGCAAACAAGTAGTTACCCCTTCCCCTAAATTCCATCCCCGCAGACCACAATCCAGTTTCCTATCAGTAAACGCCATGACACAAATCGGGGCCGTCTTGGCGCTGCTGGCTGCGTTCGTTCCACCCGCATGGGGCGAAGACACGAAAATTCTGACCGCCGATCATTATGTCGGGATCAAGTCCACTGTCCCCGCCATCGCCGGACAGGATGCCAAACTCTATGTGCGCGAGCGCGGCACCGCGGCGGTCCTGAAGCATGGCGCGGGCGATAAGGTCGTGCTGTTCGTTCATGGCGCGGGCACGCCTGCCGAAGTCAGCTTCGATGTGCCCTATCAGGATTACAGTTGGATGGCCTATCTCGCGGCGGCCGGATACGACGTCTTCGCGGTGGACCTGACCGGCTATGGCCGCTCGACGCGGCCCGCGGTGATGAACGATCTCTGTAACCTGTCACCGGAACAGCAGAAGCAGTTCGATGTGCCTGTGTCCTGCAAGCAATCCTATCCCGGCGCGCTCACCAACATCAGCTCGGATTGGGACGATATCAGCGCCGCGGTGGCGTATGTCCGCAAGCTGCGCCATGTCGAGCGCGTCGCGCTTATCGGCTGGTCGCTGGGCGGCCCGCGCGCCGGCGGCTGGGCGGCGCAGCACCCGGATCAGGTGTCGAAGCTGGTGCTGCTGGCGCCCGCCTACAACCGCAACACCAAAGCCGAAGCGCCGCCGCTGCCGGTCCAGGGCGCGGTGTTCAACACCCAGAGCCATGCGGAGTTCACCGCTAACTGGGACCGCCAGGCGCCATGCGAAGGCCAATATGATTCGAACGCGGCGCAGTCGGTGTGGTCGGCGATGCTGGAGTCCGATCCCGTGGGTGCGCGCTGGGGCGCGGGCGTGCGCCGCGCGCCACAGCCGACCATCTGGGGCTGGACCACCGCGATGGTGAACCGGATGACCGTACCGACGCTGATGGTGACCGGAGTGAACGACAAGCAGGTCAATCCCGACCGGGTGCATGATTTCTATGCCGACATCGGCAGCAGTCAGAAAGTCCTGATTGATCTTGGCTGCTCGTCGCACAATGCGATGTGGGAGAAGAACCACCTGATCCTGTTCAAAGCCTCGCTGGAATGGCTGGAAAAAAACACGGTAAACGGCCAGTCCAACGCCATGCTGAAGATAGGCTACCCGGAACAGTAGCCTTGGCGGCGGTGGGACGCTAAAGCGGCGCCATGCGCCACCGTTTCTCCGTCGCCCCCATAATGGACTGGACCGGAACCCCATTCCCGCAGATCACAATCCAGTTTCCTATCAGTCAAAGTAGCTGGCACCCTTGTATCAGTTACAAAAGGTCCGCCGCCAGCTCGGCGAGCCTGGAACGCTCGCCTTTCGACAGTTTCATGTGTGCCGCGAGTGCATGACTCTTCATGCGGTTGTGGCAGGTAACGCCACCGGGCCGGTCAAAGACCGGCCCTACTTGGTCTTCATCACCCACACGCCGTCCCAGACGCCCTCGGGCGGGTGCGCCAGCAGGTATTCACAGCGCAGGATGTAGGTCACGCTGAGCTTGTCGCCGGGGTGCAGTGCGAGTGCCTCGTTGAACTGCTTGATGGCGCGGTCGAACTCACCATTGCGGTAGTAGCCAAGGCCGCCGCGGAACTGGTTGATGACCTCCGGCATGTTCGGAAACGTCTCCTCGGTGTGGAAGTCGAGCACCTCGTAGACCCCGATGGGCTCGGTCTTGCCCTTGACGATGACCCGGTCGATGTCGCGCATGCGGTAGGTGCCCTTGAGCTTCCGGTAGGTGAATTCAGAGCAGAGGATTTGCGCGGAGTATTCCTTGCACGCGCTCTCCAGCCGCGAGGCGAGGTTCACGCCGTCGCCAATCACCGTGTAATCCATGCGCTTCGGCGAGCCGATGTTGCCGGAGATCACCTTGTCGGTGTTGAGGCCAACCCCCATCTGGATGGGCTTCTGACCGCGAGCCGAGCGGCGCTGGTTGAGCGCGTGCAGCTCGGTGATCATCTTGATCGCGGCGCGCATCGCCCGGTCGGGGTCGTCGCCGTGCGCCACCGGGATGCCGAACTCGGCCATCATCGCGTCGCCGATGAATTTGTCGAGCATGCCGCCCTCGTCGGTGATGCATTGCACCATGAGCGTGAAATACTCGTTGAGCAGCGCCACGGTGCCCTGGGCGCCGAGCTCCTCGGTGAGCGTGGTGAAGGCGCGGATGTCGGAGAACAGCATCGTGGCCTCGACGCTCTGGCCGCCCAGCGCTTCACCGCCGGCGGCGAGCAGCTGGTCGGCGAGGCCGGGATCCATGTAGCGCGCCATGGTGGACTTCATGCGCTTTTCGCTGCTGATGTTCTCGATCATCAGGAGCGAGCCGGCGCGCTTGCCCTTGAGGCTGATGAGCGGCTGGAGCGCGAGGTTGACGCTGAGCTTTTCGCCGCGCGCCTCCATCTCGGCGTCCATCAGGATGTCGCCCTTGGCGCCGGCGACCTCGAGCGCGGCCAGGCGCGGCACGAGCCAGGCGTTGGCGCCGGTGAAGAACTCGGCGGTGGTTTTGCCGAGCACGTCGGCCTCGCGGGCCTTGAGGATGCGGTAGCCGGCGGCGTTACAGGTGTGGATGCGGCCGTCGTCCGTGAGGGTGATGACGCCGTTGGACATGCTCTCCAGCATGGACTGGTTGTAGTTCCGCATGTTCTGGACGTCGTCGAAGAGCTTGGCGTTCTCGAGGGCGATGGAGACCTGGGCGGTGAAGGCCTTGAGGCGCGCCTCGTCCTCGGCGGTGAAGGGGCCGCCGCGCTTGTTGAGGGCCTGGGTGACGCCGATGCACTTGCCGTGCTTGTTCACGACCGGCACGCAGAGGATGGAGCGGGTGAAATAGCCGGTCTTTTTATCGAAGGCCGGGTTGAAGCGCAGGTCGGCGTAGGCGTGCGGGATGTTGATGGTCTTGCCCGACTGGAACACGGCGCCGGCGATGCCCGCGGTGTTGGGCAGCTTGATCTGCACGGCGTTGAGGCCCTCGCCCACCTCGGACCAGAGCTCGCTCGTCTTCTCGTTATTGAGGAAAAGCGTGGAGCGGTCGGCCTTGAGCATGCGCGTGGCCTCGCTCATGACGCGGCGCAGGAGCACGGAGAGGTCGAGCGAGCTGGTGATCTGCACGACGCCGATGATCTCGCCGCGCGCGGTCTTGATCGGCGCGCAGAGGATGGACTTGGTGATGAAGCCGGTCTTGCGGTCGATCTCGTCGTTGAACCGCTTGTCCTTGTAGGGATCGTGGATGATCATGCCCTTGCCGCTCTGGAAGACGAGCCCGGCGATGCCGGAGTTGTTGAGCAGGCGGAGCTCGCGGTTGAACGTGCCCTGCGCGATGCGCGAGTAGAGTTCGTTGGAGCCGGGGTCGTTCAGGAACAGCGTGCCGCGCTCGGCGTCGGTCTCGTTGGCGATGATCTCGACAAGCGTGGCGAGCAGTTCGTCCAGGTTGTCGATGATGGAGACGCGCTGCGACAGCTGGATGAGCATCTCGGTCCGCCGCAGGCGCGCACGGAGGGAGGCGATGTTCTCGCGGGGCGCAGGTGCGGCGCGAGCGGGAAGCGGGGGGCGGGACTTGGTTTTAACGGGCATGGGGCTTTTCGAGCTGCTCGCGCAGGCTGGCCACGGCGCCACGGAGCTGGCGCAATTCATCCTGGTGGGCTCGCGTTTGTTTCTCCAATTGGCCGGTGTGCTCCTGGCGGAGCCGCTCCATGTCGTCGCGCAGCATCTGGATGGTGCCGTGCAGCTGGCGGGTTTCGTCGTTCCCGGCGGCGATGGCGGCCTGCACGGCCGCCTCCTTGTCGATCTGCAGCGCCTGCAATTCGTCGCGCAGCGAGGCCGCGGTGGTGCGAAGCTGGCGCGCCTCGTCCTGCGCGACGGCCACGGCGGATTGCACGGCCGCGTCGCTCGCGGCCTGCACACGCTCCAGTTCGGCGCGGAGCGCGGAGATGGTGCCATGCAGATGCCGGAGCTCGCGCTGGGCGAGCAACAGCTCGGCATTGTCCGCCAACGCGGAGCCCTTCTTCGGATGCAGCAGCGTTTTTCCCACAGGGGGGCCAGTTTCGGCACCCACCCGCCGGCGGCAAGCCGAGAATCACGGCCCGAGCGGCCCCGTCCTAGAGCAGGTCGGCCGCGAGCTCCGCGAGCTTGGAGCGCTCGCCCTTGGACAGTTTCACGTGCGCAGCCAGCGCGTGGCCCTTCATCCGGTTGTGGCAGTAGACGAGGCCGTTGCTGCGCGAGTCGACATAGGGATTGTCGATCTGCGCGGGGTCGCCGATGAGCACGAGCTTGGAGCTTTCGGAAATGCGGGTGATGACGGTCTTCACCTCGTGCGGGGTGAGCTGCTGCGCCTCGTCGAGGATGAAGAAGCGCCGCGCGATGGACCGGCCGCGGATGAAGCACAGCGCCTCGATCTCCACGACGCCGTTCTTGATGAGCCGCTCGTAAGGCTTGAGGGGCGGGATGCCGCCGCTGCCGTTGGAGTGGCCGTTGTGACCGGAGGACATCATCGCGAGCCCATCATCGTGCTTTTTCTTTTTCTTGCCGGTCTTCTTGCTGAGGAACTGCGGCTCCTTCTGCGGCTTGGAGGGCATGAGCACCTCGAGGGCGTCGTGGTAGGGCTGCAGCCAGGGCTTCATCTTTTCCTCGAGCGTGCCGGGAAGGAAACCGATGTCCTTGCCGAGCGCGATGACCGGGCGGGAAATGGAAAGGCCGTCGTAGCGGGAACTCTCATCGGTGGTCTGGAAGAGCGCGCAGGCGGTGGAAAGCAGGGTTTTGCCGGTGCCGGCCTTGCCGAAGCAGGTGACGAGCGCGATGCTGTCGTCCATCAGCGCGTCCATGAAAAACTGCTGCTCGAGGTTGCGCGGGCGGATGGGGATGCCGCCGGGGGCTTTCACGAAATCCGGCAGGTGCAGGCGGCGCACCACGCCCTGGCCATAGTAGCGGCCGGGCATCGTCTTGCCCTCGGGTGTCATGAGCAAAACGTATTCGTTGAGGTAGAGCCTCGCGGTGAGTTCGTCGCCGAACTCGAATTCGCCCTCGGAGCAGAAGCGCTGCATCTCGTAGACGTCGAGCGAAAGGGTCTGGTAGGAATCCTCGTCGGGCGCCTCGGGGACCTTGTCGTTGAGGTAGTCCTGCGCCTCGAGGCCGACGGCGCGGGCCTTGAGCTGCACGTTGACATCCTTGGTGACGAGAATGGTCGGCGGCGGGAAGGTCTCCTGGACGAAAAGCGCGCTGGCGATGATGCGGTTGTCCTTCTTGGTGAAGTCGGACAACACGGCGCGCAGGCGCTGCATGGCGGGGGACGACCAGTTGTTCTCCACCAGGTAGCGGTTGATGATGACGGAGAGCGTGCCGCCGTTGGGCAGTTTGACCCCTTCGTGCATCGAGCGGGAGTCCGGCAGGAGCTCCTGCAGGATGCGGTGCACCCGGCGGGCGTTGCGGCCGCGCTCGGTGGACTGCTCGCCCTTGATGGCGTCGAGCTCCTCAAGGACCTCGACCGGAATCGCCAGGTTGTTGTCCTCGAACTTGAAGATCGACTGGGGGTCGTGGAGCAAAACGTTCGTGTCCAGAACGTAAGTCTTCGCTCTTACTTCAACCTGATGCTGCGGCGGATGCTGTCCCGCACTGATTGTGTTTTCCATCGAGTGGATAACTTGTGAATAAGAGATGCATCCGCTTGACGGATTTGTAAATGCAGTAATTGCAAAATTGTGAAGATTCCTTGCCGCCTGCTCCGGCCTCACGGCAACGGCCGGGAGGGCTTTTTTGGTTTCGGCGGCGGCCCCCAGAGGCGGATGACATGCTCGGACAGATTCAGCAGGCTCACGCGCTGCAATCCCCCGGGGCTCAGCTCGCGCAACCGTCCGACATGCTGGCTGCGCTCGATAAAGTAGTCCCAGAGCTCGCGCTCGAGTGCCCGCGCGACCTCGACCGGCTGCGCGGCGTCATGCGTGAGCCCGGCCACCTTGGTTTGCCAGTGGCGTCGCTCATCGGCCTGGGTTTCCCAGTAGTCAAAGAGGGCTTGTTCGAAGCGATTCAGGCTCATTTCGGTGGGATATTTTTACACGGCAAGTGATATTGCTTTTGAACTTTCACCTGCTATGGGTGTCTGCGCACGCATTCAACCAGACACACACTATGTGGCAAAAGCTTAAAGAACAACTCCCTGCGGTTTTATTGACCGCCATCCTCATCTTCGGCGCCTTCTTTTGGTTCTACCAGACGACGGTCAAAGAAATGGCTGCCAAGCAGCGCGACGAGATCGCGGCTTTGCGCGACCAGACCAACGCCGAGATGAAGGCCTCAGCGGACGAGACCCGCCGGCACATCGAATCGGTTAACCAGCTCCTCAAGGACGCCATCTCCAAGCGTGCCGCGGACGTCTTCATGACCGATGAGGAAGTGGCCAAGCTCAACGAGCAGAAGGTCAACCAGCTCGCCGAGGCCATCGCCAAAAAGGTCATGCCTTACGGCTCGAACATCCCGAAGACCCCCGAGGAAGCCGAAAAGCTCCAGAACGAGCAGGTCGACAAGGTCTCGGCCCGCATGGCGGAGAAAATCTCCCCCATTCTCGCCGAGATGTCCAAGGACCAGAATCTGACTCGTGAGTCGATCGGGCAATACAGCCAGCGCATCTCCGATCAGATCAGCGGCGTGCTGACCTCCGAGATGTCCCGCAATCAGCAGCTCAACACCCAGCTCCTCGCCTCGCAGGGCGTCGCGCAGGACTCGATGAAGCTCTCGCATGAGATCACCGCCCTCTACCTGAGCAGCTTCAAGGATCAGGGCCTCATCACCCGCCTGCTCTCCCTGCCCGCGAACGTCGTCCGCGACGCCGCCAGCATGAGCATCGTCAATAGCTCCGATCGCAAAAAGATGGAGGAGCGCCTGGTGAACGAGATGAATACCCTCGACAAGCGCCTGGCCGACATCGAGGCAGCCGCGCCGAAGAAATAAGCCCGCTGTGTCATCTATGCCCAAGGCCGCGCTGGATGCGCGGCCTTTTTCATGCCTGAATTCCCCCGCATGCCCCTGCTCCCAGTATCTCCCGAGATTGCCCGCCGGTTCATGCGCCGCGCGTTGCTGCTTGACGCGCCTGCGCCCGACATCGCCACTGCCCTTGCCCACCACGGCTACATCCAGATCGACCCCATCAATGTCACCGGGCGCATGCACGACCTTATCCTTCGCAACCGCGTCCTCAACTACCGCGAGGGCGGCCTCCACACCCATATCCATTCCCCCGGTCGCCCGGGCTTCGAGCATTATATTCCGCACACTGGCATCCTTGTGGCGTTCCCCGCCGAGGCCTGGCCGCACCTCGCTCCGCTCCTCGCCAACCGCCGGCTGCGCCGGACCGCCGCCTATCGCCGCAAACTGAGCCCGAAGCACGAGCAACTCGCCCGGCACATTCTTGCCGAGATCGCCGCGCGCGGTCCGTTGACCACCGACGACATTGAGCACGAGGGCCGCTCCGTCACCGGTTGGGGCTCGCCCGGCCGGCTGGTGAAAAATCTCCTCGAGGTGCTGCTCGTGCACGGTCGCGTCCTCATCACCGCCCGGCGCAATTTCCGCCGCGTCTATGACCTGCCGGAGCGCGTGCTCCCGGCCGCGATGCTCGCCGCACCGGAACCGGCCCCGGAGGAAACCGCCCGCTGGCTCGTGCTGCTCAAGCTGCGCCAGCGCCGGCTCCTCACGCTCAAGCGCAGCGAACTTCTGTTGGTCGGTGACTTTGTGCAAGCCGTGCGCGTCGAGGGCTGCCCCCTGCTCTACTGCCTGCGCTCCGATCTGCCAATCCTGGAGGAAATCCAAAATCGAGAATCAAAAATCGAAAATCTGCAGCACGAAGCGCTGCTCTTGGCCCCCCTCGATCCGCTCATCTACGACCGCCGCGTGACCTCGGCGCTCTGGAATTTCGACTACACTTGGGAGGTCTACACGCCGCCGGCCAAGCGCCAGCGCGGTTACTACGCCTTGCCGGTCCTGGCCGGTACCGAAATTATCGGGCATGTCGACCCGAAGGCCGATCGGGAAAAACGCAAACTCCGGATTGTCTCCCGTTCGGTCCGCCGCGGGCACAAGGTTGCGCCCGCCGTCGCCACGCTGGCAAAGTTCCTCAGCCTGGCGTAATTTGTCTATTACGTTTGCCCCGGCCAGCGCGCGGAGCCGTAGTGAGCCATGCCGCATCCCGCTCCCCGCGCTTTGGCCGAGAATGCCGGCCTGGTCTTCGTGGGCGAACGCGTGGCCCTGACCGCCTTCATTCCGCCGAAACTGGCGGAGCAGATGCTCGGCACGCGCAATCCACACGGCAAATCCAACGCCGACGTCCTGCGCCGGCTCGCGACCGCAGCCGATCCGCGCCGGCCGGCCATCCACTGGCTGATTGATTTTCCCCCGGAGATGGGCGAGCGCGAGGCGTCGCTCTACGAACATCCTTTCCACTATCTTTACCGGACTGCGCGCCCCACCCGCGACCGCTGGGGGGTCAATCCCCACGCCGACGCCCGGCTCCGGGCTGCCTTGGCCAAGCGCGAACGCTACCTCGCCACGCCGATCGGCGCCGAGCTGCCGGCCTTCCTGTGGTTCGAGTCGGACATCATTCCCGACGACACCCTTGTCGCACTCGCGCGCGACGACGACTTCACCCACGGCGTAGTGCAGTCGCGTGGCTTTGTCCTGTGGTGGCGTCGGTTCCACTCGCGCAGCACTCCTACACTGGCGCTCTCCTCGTTCCCATTTCCCTGGCCATTAGCCACCACGCTCAGCGCCCTGACCGCTACGCAGGAGGAGCAGCGCCACGCGATCGCCCGGGCGGCCCGTGGTGGTGACTCCGACCAGCTCAACGCCACCGTGGCCGCCGCCTACGGCTGGCCGGTGGGACTGGACGACGACGAACTGCTGACACACTTGCAAACGTTGCACCGCCAGCGCGCCGACTGACCCTTCCGATCTCAGGGCGACAGATTTTTCCCAACGGTGGCTTCGAGTTTAAGTATACTATTAGTTGACATCAACCCGGAGCGCACGCCGCCGGTTGGTAACGTAATGCGTTACGAACTATCGCGGATCCTCACGGCTTCTCGCCGGCAAATTTCCACGACGAGCGGTAGTCGCGCGGCAGCTTGGCGCCGGTGACATGCGCACGCACCATCTCGATGGGCATCGTGCCGCCGAGGAGAATGCTGTCGTGAAAATCCTTCTCCTTCATTTTGCCGGCCTTCACGAGGTCGGCGTAGAGCGTGCGGAGCTGGATCGCGCCCATCATGTAGCCCACCTGGTAGAGCGGCGAGTAATTGCCGTTGAACGACCGGCGCACCTCGCCGGTGGCGGTGTGGCGGTCGTGACCGACCTTCTCGACGAGGAAGTCGATGCACTGCTGCGGCGTCCATTTGCCGAGGTGGAAATTGAGCGAGAAAATGATGCGCGCGCAGCGGTGCGTGCGCCAGAAGAGCATGCCGGCCCTGTTCTCCGGTGTCTGCGGGAAGCCCAGGTCCCACAGGTGGAATTCCCACCACAACGCCCAGCCCTCGACGTAGAACGGCGTGTAGAAAAGCTGGCGGTGCGGGTTGTAGCGGTCGGCATACCAGCCCTGCAGGTGGTGCCCCGGGATGAGCTCGTGGAAGACCGTCGCGCGGCAGAAATGCCGGTTGTTGGCGCGCAGGCTGTCGAGCTTTTCGCTGTAATCCATCGTGTCCGTCGGGAACGACACGATGATGCGGTCACCGCCGAGGAAGAACGGGTTCGTTTTCTGCCGCTCGGGCGACATCATGATCATCGTCCAGTCGTCGATCGCGAGCGGCGGCACGGTGAGGAGATCACGCTTGGTCACAAACTCGACCGCTTCGTAGGCCAGGCCCGCGATGAGCGCCGTCTGGTCGCCCGGCGCCACATAATCCTGCTTGGCGCGTTCGAGCGCAGCCTTCCAGTCATCGCCGAGGCCCATGTCGTGCGCGACCTTCTTCCACTCGGCTTGGCACCAGACGAATTCTTTTTCGGCTACGGCGATCAGCTCGTCGGGGGTGTAGGGCATCATTTCGTGCTCGAGATCGAGTGTTAGGCCGTCCGCCCCGATCGGGTCGCCGACGATGGGCTCGTCCTCGCCCGTCTTGAAGCCGACGATTTTCTCGCGAAGGAACTTGGTGTATTCCTCCAGCGCCGTCGTGAGCTTTTTGTAGGGCTCGCGGGTCCACCAGCCGAACTGCGGATCGTAGCTGTCGTAATGCTTGAACCAGTTGTCGAGGGTCTTGCCGAGGTCGGCCAGCCGGTTTGCGGCGCGCAGGGCGACGATCTTGTCCGGCTTCTTCGCCCCCTCGCTTTCCAGCGCCTTCTTCGCCGCCTCTAGGTCCGCACGAATCTTGGCGAGCGTCGCCGCCGCTTTCGCGGGGTCAACCGCCTCATACTGCCGGCGCGCCTCCTGCAACCCGGCGATGTCCTCCGCGAAGCCCATGAAGGGCGCCATCTCGGCGCTGCGCTTCTCCTCGCGCGCCAGCAGCCCGAGTTCGTAGCGGAGTTGCAGGCGCATCAGATGCCAGTCAATCCGGCCCTCGGCGCCGAGGGTCTCGTAGGGCATCGCGTCCAGCTTCACCTGCCAGGCCGAGTAGAGCTCGCGAAAACGACGGAGGCGCAGCGCGGAGCCCGGCACCGAGTAGAATTCGCCCAGATCATCGCGGTCCTTCACAAAGCGCTCGACGAGCTCGCGCAGTTCGCTTGAGACCGGCTTGGCCAGCGCCGCCAGGTCCGGCACATAATTTTCAGCCGGGCGCTGCGGCTGCGGCGGCTGGCCGTGGCGCAAATCTTCCGCGCCGGCCAGTAGCGTGCAAAGCAACAGAGAGAGGACGACCGGGGTGGCGTGAGTCTTCATGGGGATGCGCGATTTTCCCCGTCCGGTAAAAAGCCGCAAGCATCGAGTGCCTGCGGTTTCTTGGAATTCACATGACCGTTCAGAACTTCACTTCGACTCCCGCAAAGACCCCTAGGCCCAGCTGCGGATAGCCGTTCACCTCCTCGTATTTTTCGTCGAGCAGGTTCTCGACCCGCGCCTTGACGGTCATCCGCGGACTGGCCTGCCACGCGCCATAGACCCGCACCACCGTGTAGTCCTCACCGTCAATGGTGGCGAAGGTCGCCGCGTTCACGTCCCGGCGACCCGCCGCAAACGCCAGGCCCGTGCCGGCGCTGAAGCCGCGGCCGAAGTCATGCCACAAATCGAGCGAGCCGCTGTGCCGCGGCCGGCGGAGCAGGCGGATGCCTTGGGTAAGATTGTCCGCCTCGAGGTAAGTGTAGGCCACCCGCACATCCACCGCTCCCGGCAGCGCAAACTTGCCCGACACCTCCAGGCCATTTGTGCGCGCCGACTCCACGTTGGCCGTGGTGCCGGGAAACACGCCAAAGTCGAAGACGATCAGGTTGCGGAAGCGCGTATCGAACCACGTCGCGCTCAGCACTCCACGTTTGTCGGCGAAGAAATAATCCACCCCCGCATCCCAGCCGCGCGCCTTCTCCGCCTGCAGGTTGGGATTGCCGACGTAAAACGAGCTCTGCCCGTAGAGGTCCAGAAAGCTCGGCGAGCGGAACGCGGTGCCGTAGGTCGCGCGGAATTTCCAACGTGAGTCCTGCGACAGCCACGCCGCCGTCGCGCGGCCGGTGGTCGCGCGGCCGAACGTGTCGTGGTCGTCGCTGCGCAGCCCGGCGGTCAGGTAGACATGCTCGACCGGCGTCCACTCGTCCTGGGCAAAGAACGCCAGCAGCTTCTGCCGCTCGTTGATCTTGCCGAAGCCGGTATTGCGCGTGTGGTCCGACTCCGCCGTCAAGCCGCCCGTCACGCGGTGCTGCTCGTTCACCGCATAGGTGCTCTGCCAGTCGAGCACAGCGCGGCGGTTCTTCACGAGGGTAACCTGCGTGCCAAACCGTCCGGGATTCACCGACTCAAAGCGACGGTCCTGCCCGCCGAGCACGACCTTGTTCGTCAGGCTGGCGGTCGGGGTGAATTCGGCAAATACTGTCGCCAGCTGGTTGCTCTCGCGGTCCTCGTTGTCGGGATCGTTGGTGAACCGGTCGCCGGGCGAGCCATACCGACCGATGAAACCGCGGAACGTCGCGCCGATCGCCACTGTCTTGGAGACCTGGTGATCAAGCCGCAGCGCGTAGGTCGCACTGGTGAAATCATTGTTCGGCCGGTCATTCTGCGTCGAGCCGCCGACCGCGGAGAAGTTGTAGGCGGTCGGCCCCGCCGCGCCCTGGGCATGCACCGCGCCTTGCACGGTGCCGAAGGAGCCGGCCTCGACGGAGACCGTCCGCGTCGCCGCGCCGGCGCCGCGCTGGGCGCGGAACGAGAGCACGCCGCCGACCGCCTCGCCACCATAAAGTGTGCTCTGCGGGCCGTGCGCCACCTCGAGGCTGTCGCAGGCCGAGACACACATGCCGCCCAGTGACACGTTGTAGTCGGTGTTGGGGTCGTTGAAGCGGATGCCATCGACCAGGAACAGGGTCTGGTTCGAGTTGGAGCCGCGGAGAAAGAGCGACGTCACGCCGCCCGCCGCGCCGGATTGAAACGCCGGCGCCCCGGGAATGCCGCTGAGGGCCGAGCGTAGGTTGTTGAGCTGCATCCGCGCCAGCTCGGCGGCGCTGATGGTGTCAACGAAAGTGCCCGTGGTCGTCAGCGCCGCGGGGGTGCGGGTCGCCGAGAGAACATAGGGCGGGAGTTCGACGGTGGATTCCTGGGCGGTGAGCCGGCCAAAGGCCAGGCTGACGCCGAGGACGAGGAGCAGGCGCCACGGGGGCGCCGGAATGATTTTTTTCATGGTCGGCTGATGCTACGGCAAGAGCAGACCGCCGCGGCTGGGCCGCGCGCATCCACTCCCACCCTTCACTGTGCGATGAAGGTTTGTCGCCAGCGCGCGCACTACGCGCCGGCGCGGTGAGTTCTGAAGGCAGATGTTCGGACTCCGCATTTCGCCTCGCCCCTCGCCTTCACCGGTTGCCCGATTGGCTTTGCTCCCGCGCCTGCGGCGGAATAGGGGTCTGTGATGCGTTACCGCAGCGCAACTGTGGCCGGATTGCACGGCCTTCCCTGTAACTTCAGAGTTGATGAAAGAACCTCAGGCAACCGCACAAATCGCTCCGCCCCACGGCTTACGCAAGCGCAATCCCCGTCACCATTCGCGTCATAGCCCCTCAAATTCCCTTGGCCTAAGACGTTGCTTGCTTTTTCATATCATCGAATCCTGATGCATCAATACGTCTAAACCGACCATGCGCACCCTCACCCCCCGCCAGACCCATGCCGCCGCCGAGCTGCGCCATCTCCTGGCGCAGCGCATTGTCATTCTCGACGGCGCGATGGGCACGATGATCCAGCAGCACCAGTTGTCGGAGGCGGACTTTCGCGGCGAACGCTTCAAGGCCCATCCGCACGACCTCAAGGGTAACAACGACCTGCTCTCCCTCACCCGCCCCGCTGTCATCGAGGACATCCACCTCCAGTATTTCGAGGCGGGCGCGGACATGGTCGAGACCAACACCTTTTCCTCCACCGTCATCGCGCAGGCCGACTACAGGCTCGAGCCCGTCGTCGCCGAGCTCAACACCGCCGCCGCCCGCGTCGCCGTACAGGCCGCCCTCACGGCCGAGGCGAAGCTCGGCCGCCGCTGCTTCGTCGCCGGCGCGCTCGGCCCCACCAACCGCACCCTCTCGATGTCGCCCGACGTCAACCGGCCGGACTTCCGCGCCGTCAGCTGGGACCAGGTCGTCGCCGCCTACCTTGAGCAGGCCCGCGCGCTGGTCGCGGGCGGAGCCTTCTACAACTCCATCCGCCACGCCCGCCCGTTCAGCATCGGCATCAACTGCGCGCTCGGCGGCGCCCAGATGCGCCCCTACGTCGAGGAACTCGCCGGCCTCGCCGAGTGCTACGTCTCCTGCTACCCGAACGCCGGGTTGCCCAACGCCTTTGGCGGCTACGACGAGTCCCCCGCCGCCATGGCGAAGGTTTTGGGCGATTTTGCGGCGAACGGCTGGCTCAACATCGTCGGTGGCTGCTGCGGCTCCACGCCCGCGCACATCGCCGCCATCGCGCAGGCCGTTGTTCAGGCCAGGCCCCACGTCCCGCCCACCGCGCCGGAGCGCAAGCTGCGGCTCAGCGGGCTCGAGCCGCTCGCCATCGCCTGATGGCGATGCAAGAATCCAGAAGCCAGTATCCAGAATTCAGAATGCGTGCATTAATTTTTGCCTTTGGGCACCCGGTGTTTCCGTCCTCCTTCTGGATTCTGAATTCTGGATTCTTTTCCTGATTCCCCGCGATGCGAAGCAGCGCCTCATCCTTCATCGTCATCGGCGAGCGGACCAACATCACCGGCTCGCCGAAGTTCGCCAAGGCCCTCAAGGCCGGCGACTGGCCCGCCTGCCTGGCCATCGCCCGCCAGCAGGTCGAGTCCGGCGCGAACATCCTCGACGTGAACGTGGACGAGGCGCTCATCGACGGCGAGGCCACGATGGAGCGGTTCATCAACTTCATCGCCGCCGAGCCCGAGATCTGCCGCGTGCCCATCATGCTCGACTCGTCCAAGTGGAGCGTGCTTGAGGCCGGCCTGCGCTGCCTCCAGGGCAAGGGCATCGTCAACTCCATCTCGCTCAAGGACGGCGAGGCCGAGTTCCTCCGCCGCGCCCGGCTTCTCCTGCGCTACGGCGCCGCCGCCGTCGTCATGGCCTTCGACGAGAACGGCCAGGCCGCCACCCGCGACGAAAAGGTCCGCATCTGCACCCGCGCCTACCAGCTGCTCACGGGGAAACTCGGCTTCCCGCCCGAGGACATCATCTTCGACCCGAACATCCTCACCGTCGCCACCGGCATCGAGGAGCACAACAACTACGCCGTCGATTTCTTCGAGGCCACGCGGATCATCAAGGACACGCTGCCCGGCGCCAAGGTCAGCGGCGGCGTCTCCAATGTCTCGTTCTCCTTCCGCGGCAACAACCCGGTGCGCGAGGCGATGCACACCGCCTTCCTCTACCACGCCATCAAGGCCGGCCTCGACATGGCCATCCTCAACGCCGGCATGCTCGGCGTCTACGACGAGCTTGAGCTGACACTCCGCGAACTCGCCGACGACGTCCTCCTCAACCGCCGCCCCGACGCCACCGACCGGCTCATCAAGCACGCCGAGGGTCTGAAAGCCCGCGACGGCGGTGAATCTCAAATCTCAAATTCCGAGTCGCAGATTGCCGCCAACGCGTGGCGCGATGAAAGCATCGAGAAGCGCCTGGCGCACGCCCTCGTCAAGGGCATCGACGCCTTCGTGGACGCCGACACCGAGGAGGCCCGCCGGAAATACCCGAAGCCGCTCGACATCATCGAGGGCCCGCTGATGGACGGCATGCGCGTCGTCGGCGATCTTTTCGGCGCGGGCAAGATGTTCCTCCCGCAGGTCGTCAAGAGCGCCCGCGTGATGAAGAAGGCCGTCGCCTACCTGCAGCCCTTCATGGAGGAGGAGAAGAAGCGCCACGTCGCCGCGGGCGGCACCGCCCGCACCCAGGGCCGCATCGTCATGGCCACGGTCAAGGGCGACGTGCACGACATTGGCAAGAACATCGTCGGCGTCGTCCTCGCCTGCAACAATTACGACGTCATCGACCTCGGCGTCATGGTGCCATGCGACAAGATCCTCGCCACCGCCAAGGAGAAAAACGCCGACGTCATCGGCCTCTCCGGCCTCATCACCCCTTCGCTCGACGAGATGGTGCATGTCGCCAAGGAGATGAAGCGCACGGGCTGCACCGTGCCGCTGCTCATCGGCGGTGCCACCACCAGTGCCGCGCACACCTCCGTCAAGGTCGCGCCCGAATACGCCGAGCCGGTCGTCCATGTGCTCGACGCCTCGCGCGTCATTGGCGTCGTCTCCGCGCTGCTCAGCAAGGAGCAGAAGCCCGCCTTCGCCACGGAGAACCGCGCCAAGCAGGACCGGATGCGCACCGAGTTCGCCGACCGCCGCGGCGCGCGCAAACTCCTCTCGCTCGCCGACGCCCGCGCCCGTCGGCAGCCGACCGACTGGTCGACCGTGGATATTCCGCGACCTGAGTTTCTAGGGACGCGGGTGTTTTCAAGCGGTCAGGGGTCAGCGGTCAGGGGTCAGCGGTCGGATTTCCATAACCTATCACCCTTAACCCTTAACCTCGAACTCGGCGATATCGCCGAGTTCATCGACTGGGGCCCCTTCTTCTCCGCGTGGGAACTCCACGGCCGCTTTCCCGACATCCTGAAGGACTCGGTCGTCGGCGAGGAAGCTACCAAGCTTTTTGCGGATGCGCAGAAGATGCTCGCGCAGATCGTCGCCGAGAAGCGCTACACCGCCCGCGCCGTCATCGGCTTCTGGCCGGCCAATGCGATGGGCGACAGCGTCGAGGTTTACTCCGACGAAAAGCGTTCGAAGGTGCTCAAGACATTCCACTTTCTCCGCCAGCAAAACGAAAAACCCGCCGGACAGTTCAACCACTGCCTCGCCGACTATATCGCGCCGAAAGACTCGGGTCGGATTGATTACATCGGCGGATTCGCGGTCACGACCGGCCACGGTGTGGAGGAGTTCGCGAAGGAGTTCGAGGCGAGGCACGACGACTATTCCGCCATCATGGCCAAGGCGCTGGGCGACCGTCTCGCCGAGGCGCTCGCCGAGCTGATGCACAAGAAGGCCCGCGACGCTTCCGGCTACGGCAGGACCGAGAATCTGGAGATGAAGGACATCATCCGGGAAAAATACCGCGGCATCCGTCCGGCACCCGGCTACCCCGCCTGCCCGGAGCATACGGAGAAGAGGACGCTATTCGACATTCTCGATGCTGAACGCGCCACAGGCATCACGCTCACGGAATCATTCGCGATGAGCCCCGCCAGTTCCGTGTCGGGCCTCTACTTCAATCATCCCGACTCGAAATACTTCGCGGTGGGCAAACTCGCGAAAGACCAGATCGAGGACTATACCATTCGCAAGGAACAGTGGATTGAAGTCACCGAGAAATGGCTCGCGCCATATCTCGACTACGAGCCGACGCCTTAAAGGTGGAGCGCGTTGCCCCCAACGCGCTTCGTTGTAGGAGCCTGCTTGGCGTAGGCGGGCTTCATTCCCGCGCGAAAAGCCACCCGCGTGGATCCCGTCATCGCCCTGCGCTCGGAGTAGATATATGCACACTAAATTCGTAATTCAAAATAGCGTGCTTCAGGTCGTTACTGAGTTCCTCGAACTTCTTTCCTGCTAACTCCGTATTGTGATTCTCGAGAACGACGAATTCATCATGGACAGCCCTGAAATCCGGAATGAGTTTGGGTTGTATATAAGAAACCAGTGTTCGTAAGGCCGACCCAAATGATCAGGTTTTAAGCAATCAGTCGCGCGGGCGGCGCTGGTCCATTTGCTGCAGCAATTCCGGGACACGCGGGGGGCGATCCGTCGAGTTGGGTCTCGCCGGGTTTGCGCAAATCCTCCTCAATTGCTCCGGCATGAAACCCCTGCTCGCCGCCCTTGCCCTCGGTTGCTCCGCCGCGCCCGCCATGGCGGGTCAGCCCTATCACGACGCGGTCCACCCCGGTGGCCCGCAGAAGATTCCCGGCGCGGTGTTCTGCGCCTATTACGACGAAGGCGGTGAGGGCGGCGCCTATCACGACTCCGACGCGGAAAACCAGGGCAGCGGCAAACTCAACCCCGCCGATGGCACCTACCTCAACGAATTCCGGCGGCACGAAGGTCTGGACATCTCCTACACCAAGCAGGTGCCCGATCGCGAATCGCCCTGCAACAAGGTGGTCCCACCGCTTGGTTTGCTCTACGTCGGCTGGAACGAACCCGGCGAATGGTTCAACCTCACGGTCGAAACCGCCGGCGCCGGCACCTACGTGGCCGACCTCCTCTACACGGCGCACAACGACGCAACCGTTTCAATCAGCGTCAATGGCGGCCCGGCCGCCGCGCTCTTCGCCGTCGCCTCCACCTTCGACGCCGCCGAGACGATCCCCTGGCGGCAATGGCACCATTGGAACGTAGCGCGTGATGCGTGCGCGGTCACCTTGCCCAAGGGCGTCAGCGTGCTCACGGTGCGCATCGTCACCGGCGGAAACATCAACCTGGCCACCCTCGCCTTCCGCCGGGCGGGCGCCGCACGCCCCGGCCCCGGCATCACCGTTGTCACGACTCCGTCGCGCTGACCAGCCGGCCCAGATCGGAAGCCCGGAGTAGAATATCCACCGCGGCCTCGAGGCCCGCGGCATCTTCCCGGTCGAACCGCGCCGGTTGCGCGTTCAGCTCGGCATAGGCGGCTGCCTTCGAAAGACCGGCGGTGGATTTGACGACATGCATGGGATTCAGTTCATGCCAATCTTCCGGCGAGCGGTTGGAACGGGTCAAGCGGGTAGAACAGCAGGACCAGGTCGCAAGTGCTCACTTGAGCCGGCGGCCGAAGATGGCCAGCGCCACGCCGCCAAGCACAAGCAGCGACGCCAGCACCAGCCGGGTGGAAATGGTTTCGACCAGAAACGCCACCCCGCCCAATGCAGCCAGCACCGGCACCGTCAGTTGCAGCGTGGCGGCGCGCGTGGCCGTCAGCCGCGGTAGCGCCGCATACCACACAGCGTAGCCGACGCCCGAAGCCAGCGCGCCCGACAGCACCGCCCACAAAATCCCGGCCGGCGAAACATGTGACCCGCCCGAACCCGCGACGAAAAGCAACAAGCCCAGCGGCACGGTCCAGAGAAAGTTCGCCGCGGTCGTTTGCAACGGATCGCCGAGCTTCCGGCCGCGGAGCGAATACACGCCCCACGCCACGCCAGCGAGGGTCATCAAGCCCGCGCCGAGCAACGACGGCGCAGCAAGACCCGGTGACACCAGCCAGCCGAGTCCGCCCAGCGCGAGCAACAGGCCGAGCCACTCGGCGGCGACCGGGCGCTCGCCGCGAAACAGGCCGGTGCCGATCATCGTGACCTGCACCGCGCCGAAGAGCAGAAGCGCGCCGGTGCCGGCGGTGAGGTCGCGATAGGCGAAGGAGAACGCTGCCGCATAGATGAAAAGTGCGGCAGCCGAAAGTCCGTCCAACCGGAGTACCGCGCGGCCGGCCTTGCCCTGCGCCACGCAGATGAGCAGTAGCGTCATTGCGCCCGCGACGAGACGCAGCAGCGTGAAGCTGGCGGCGTCAATCGCGGCGCGACCGAGAGCCAACCGGCAGAACACGGAGTTGGCGGCGAAGGCCAGCATGGCCGCCGCCGGGCCGAGCACTGCAGCGGGCGCGAAGGACGTGGATTGTTTCGGATTGATGTCCGCACGCTGCCCGTCGCCACGCTCCGAGACAAGTCCGCGCCACCCAAGCCGGTTTGTAACCTAATACGTTACAAATTGCCGGTGCGCGGCCGGCGCTGGTCCATCTGCCGCAGCAGTTCCGGGAACGCGTCGCGCACGGGTGAGGCTGCGAGAAATTCATCCGCCCTCGCCTTCGCGCCGCGCGCGCGCAAGCCGGCGTAAACGTGCAGCTCAAACTGCAGGCGAAGCTGCGCCTCCTCCTTCGACAGGCCGAGGGCGGCGAGCAGGAACAGGAGGGACTCGATGGTGGAATATTTCCCCTCGTGCTGCTGCTCGCGCAGTTGATAGCGGCTCGGGCCGGACTCCGGCAGCCGGATCAGCCGGCCCCAGGGTGCAACCGTCAGCGACATCCGCGCCGCCTCGCGCCAGCTGCCATCGAGCAGCAGAACTTGCAGGCCGGACGGCGGTGTGCCGGCGGGAAGCAGTTCACCACGCGGATGCAAAATCCAGAGCGTGCGGCCCGACAACGCGATCGACTCCCGCGTGGGCGGCGTCTCGCGCCGGAAAATGTGGTGCCGCGACGCGGGAATCACGCGGTTGATCAGCCGGCCGGTGCTGGTCGGCCGGTTGAATTCGCGGTGATGGATGAGAACATCCACCTGCAGCGGACACGCGACGGCCTGCCAGCCGGCGCAGATGCACCAGCGGGGTGGGAACTGGCACCGGGCGCAGCGCGGGGTGCTTGCCAGGACAACGCTTCTCGCCATGCTACGCATCAGACCGGGCAACTCCGCCCCAGTCAATCCTCCCCGGCCGCGGGCCGCCAGACGCGGCGGCCCGGGTGACATGTAATTTAGTGCTTGCTTAATTAAGTTTGTGCTTAATTATAGCCGGCATGCAAAGCCTCATCGCCATCGCCGACCCGACCCGCCGCCGCATTGTCGAGCTCCTGGCCAGGGGCGAGCACACCGCGGGTGAACTGGTGGATAAATTCGACCTGAGCGCGCCCGCGATCTCCCAGCACCTGAACGTGCTGCGCGAGGCCGGGCTCGTCACCACCCGCGTGGAGGGTCAGTCGCGCATCCAGACCCTCAACCCCGCCGGGCTCGACGACATCGGGGCCTGGCTCGAGCGCACCCGCAATTTCTGGAGCCAGCGGCTTGACGCCCTCGAGCGCGAGCTGAAGGCCGATGACGAACGTAACAAACGCAAAAAAAAATCATGAAGATCAACGACCAGCCCGCCCAGTTCCCCGCCCCCGGCGAAATCCGCATCATGCGCACGCTGCCCGGCCCCATCGAACGCATCTGGACCTACCTGACCGATCCCGAGAAGCGCAGCCGCTGGTTTGCCGGCGGCCCGATGGAGCTGAAGGCCGGCGGGAAGGTGGAGCTTTTCTTCCAGCACAAGATCATCGCGCCGGGCGAAACGCCACCCGAGAAATACGCCGCGGTGCACAATGAAGGCTTCAAGATGCCCGGCACGATCCTCCGTTGCGAGCCGCCGCGCGTGCTCAGCTACACCTTCGACGACAACTCCGACGTCACCTTTGAACTCATCCCCCAGGACGCAAAGGTCCTGCTGATCCTCACCCATCGCAGCCGCGGCGAAGACCTCCCGTTCCTCAGCGGCTATGCGAGCGGCTGGCATTCGCATCTCGCGCTCCTCATCGCCCAGCTCGAGGGCGCCACGCCCCCGCCCTTCTGGGCCACCCACGGGCGGCTCAAGGCCGAATACGAAAAGCTCCTCCCTTCATGAGCGAGCCTGTCAAAGCCGTGGTCATCCACCGCTTCGCCGTCCCGGCGGAGCGCGTCTACGACGCGTGGCTCGATCCGGAGTGGATCGGCCGCTGGATGTTCGGCCCCAGCGTGCGCGATGAGCGCATCGTGCGGCTGGGCGTCGAGCCGCGCACGGGAGGGAAATTTTCGTTCGTGGTCGACCGCCAGGGCGTGGAGATCAACCACGTCGGCGAATACCTCGAGCTCGACCGGCCCGGCCTGCTCGTCTTCACATGGGCCACACGCGACTCCCTGCCCGGCACCAGCCGCGTCATCGCGGAAATCCTCCCGCGCGACGACGGCTGCGAGCTCACCCTCACCCACGTGATGGGCGCCGATCGGGCCGCCTTCGTGGACAAGGCCGCCGGATCCTGGCGCCAAATGTTCGGGGCGCTGGCCGGCGCGCTCGCCGAAACCAATCCCTTAATCCTCAACCCGTCATGAAAACCACATCATCCAATAAACCGAAAGTAACCACTCCCGAACAATGGCTCGCCTCCCGCCTGGAACTCCTGCGCGAGGAAAAGGAATTCACCCGCTTGCGCGACCGCATCGCCCAGCGCCGCCGCGAGCTGCCGTGGGTGAAGATTGAGAAACCGTATCGCTTCGATTCGCCGCGCGGCAAAGTCACCCTGGCCGACCTGTTCGAGGGCCGCAGCCAGCTGATCGTCCAGCACTTCATGTTCGGACCCGGCTGGGAGGAAGGCTGCAAGAGCTGCTCCTTCATGATGGATCATTTCAACCCGGCCGTGCCACACCTGAAGGCCCGCGATGTTTCCTTCGCCGCCATTTCCCACGCGCCACTCGCGGAAATCCTGCCGTTCAAGGCGCGGATGGGCTGGACGGTCAACTGGGTGTCGGCGCACGACACCGACTTCAACCGCGATTTCCACGTGTCCTTCACGGAAAAGGAAATGGCTGCCGGGCTGGTCGACTACAACTACACGAAGATGCAATTCCCGCACAAGGAGGCGCCGGGCATCAGCGTCTTTGCGCGTGATGCCGCTGGCACCGTGCACCATACTTACTCCACCTATGGCCGTGGAGTGGATGTGGTCATGGGCACTTACAACCTGCTCGACCTCGTGCCCAAGGGGCGCGACGAGGACGGCCTGGAATATGGCATGGAATGGGTCCGCTATCACGACCGCTACGACCATGCGACCGCGGCTCGCTGAAACTCCGCCCCGCTGGCGCGGCTGGCTGATCCCCGCCGCGCTGCTCGCGCTCGCGCCCAAATGCGTCCTGTGCGCGCTGGCCTACGCCGGCCTCGGAGTCGCGCTCGGTCTCGGCGGCCCGGAAATCTGTGGCGCATCGGGCGGTGCCGCCGGACATTGGACAGCGTGGCTTCTCGCGCCCGGCCTCGCGGTTGGAGCCGCCGGGATTTTTTGCGCGCAGCGACGCCGTCGCGTCTGAACCGCAGCGATTCGGACCGTGCGCAGCGGCTTGATCCGGATGCGGCCTTGCGGAAATATTCCGGCAACCGCGATATCGTCTTGCCGTCGGGCGGCGGAACGATTGCCTGTCGCGAAACCAGCCGCCGCACACCGTGCTGTTCAATTCCCTCACCTTTGTTGTTTTCTTTGTCGTCGTCGTTGGCGCCTACTGGGCGCTGAAGTCGTGGGAGGCGCGGAAGAACCTGCTGCTGGTGGCCAGCTACATTTTCTACGGCGCGTGGAACCCGCCGTTCGCGCTGCTGCTCTTCGCGACGACCGCGCTGGATTTCTACCTCGGTTCCCGCATCGCCGGAGCGACGCAGCCCCGGGCCCGGAAGGCCTGGGTGACCGCCAGCGTGATCTCGAACCTGAGCATGCTCGGCTTCTTCAAATACGGAAACTTCCTGCTCCAGAATTTCCAATGGCTGCTGGCGCGCGCGGGCATCGCCTACTCGCCGCCGCACCTCGACGTCTTCCTGCCGATCGGCATTTCGTTCTACACCTTCCACTCGCTGTCCTACACGCTGGATGTCTACCGCGGCGTGTGCACGCCGACGAAATCACTGCGCGACTTCACGCTGGCCGTCTCGTTTTTCCCGCAGCTGGTCGCCGGCCCGATCGTGCGCGCGGCGGATTTCCTGCCGCAGCTGGTCACGGCGCCGGCGTTGCGCGCGGGCCAGTTCGGGTGGGGCCTGCTGCTCATGACCCTCGGCATGTTCGAGAAGATCGTGCTGGCCGACACGCTGCTCGCCAGCTCGGCGGACTCGGTCTTTGGCTACCCCGGCCCGTTGCAGGCGCTCGACGCGTGGACGGGAGTGCTGGCGTTCGCCGGCCAGATCTTCTTCGACTTCGCCGGCTACTCCACCTGCGCCATCGGCGCGGCGCTCTGCCTCGGCTTCCACCTGAAGGACAACTTCCGCTTCCCCTACGCCGCAGTGGGGTTTTCGGATTTCTGGCGGCGCTGGCACATCTCGCTTTCCACTTTCCTGCGCGACTTCCTCTACATTCCGCTCGGCGGCAACCGCTCCGGCCCGGCGCACGCCGGGGTCAACCTGATGATCACGATGTTTATCGGCGGACTCTGGCACGGCGCGCAGTGGACCTTCGTGGTCTGGGGCCTGATCCATGGCGTCTTTCTCGCGATCCAGCGGATCCTCACGGCCGCCGGCGGCGAGGCGGCATGGACGCGGAGCCTCGCCGGGAAACTGCTCCTCGGTTTCGGCACCTATGTCGTGGTCTGCTTTGCGTGGGTGTTTTTCCGCGCCACGAATTTCACCACCGCGGCCCACCTCGTCGGGGCGATGACCGGCGCGGGGCCGAAGGGTGACGCCCTCCTCACCACCCGCCAAATTCTGCAGGTCGGCCTCGTGACCGCCGGCCTGCTGCTCGCCCATTGGAACCTGCGCGACACCAGCGTCGAGGCGGTCGTCGGGCGGATGCCCCGCTGGCTGGTGGTCACGCTCTGGACGCTGATGCTCTGCGCCATCATTCTCACCCAAGGAAACGGCAATGCCTTCATCTATTTCCAGTTTTGAACGGGCCATCCCCGGCCTGCCTTGGCGCCGCCTCACGGTGATCGTGGCGTTGCTGGCGCTCGGCGCGTCGGTCGCGTGGGAAATCCGCGCCCGGGCCTCGGGCTATGCGCCAACATTGAACGACACGTCCGACCTGTGGGCCGACTGGCGTGAGAAGGTGCAGCCAGACTCCACGGTTATCATCGGGGACTCACGCGCGCTGTTCGACACGGATCTCGACACCCTTGAGCAAGGCTTGGGTCAGCGCCCCGTGCAGCTCTCCCTCGTCGGCAGCTGTGCCTACGTGGTCCTGGAAAACCTGGCCAACGACGAAAGCTTCCACGGCACGGTCATCAGCAGCCTCATTCCGCTGATGTGGCTGGCCCCGCCCCCGTCGCCGCCCTATCAAAACTCCCTCAAGGCGTTAAAGCGCTACCAAAGCCGGACGGTGGCCCAGCGAGCCAGCCACCACCTCGGCATGTTCCTCGAAGAGCATATCGCCTTTCTCAAGCAGGAGGATCTCACCCTGGAGGAGCTGCTCAAACAAGTGGAAATTCCCGAGCGCGCCGGTTTCCATACGCCGCCGCACCTGCCGCCCTATTTCCAGACGACTGAGCGGGATCGCCGCACGCGCATGGCCGAAGCCGCGGCGAAGCCCGGCTTGCTCCAGGAACGGGTAAAGAACACCTGGCTGCCACTCTTCACCCCGCCCCCGCCGCCGAGCTACGTGCCGCGGGACGTCTTCCTCAAGGGCGTGGGCGAGGCGGTCGAAGCGCGCTTCAAGGACACCGCCGCCGCCGTGAAAAAGCTTCGCGCCCGCGGCGGCAAGGTCGTGTTCGTCCGGTTCCCCGTGGTCGGAGAACTCAAGAAACTCGAGGACGCCGCCACGCCGCGCGCCGGCCCCTGGACGCGGATACTCAAGGATACCGGCGCGCCGGGCATTTATTTTGAAGACTACCAGGAACTCGCGGGTTTCAACTGCCCCGAGTGGTCGCACCTGTCGGGGCCGGACTCCGTGGAATTCACCAAGCGGCTCGTGCCGCACCTGCAACGGGCGCTGGGCCGGTAGGCCGGGCGGAGTCCTAATTCCACCCGGGAGACCCCGCAGCAGTTGCGGGGATTGTTTTGGATTCAGATATTTTTCGCAGAACCTATGTTGATCCCGGGCGTCATATTTACCGTCACCCAAACCGACGATGAATTCGCCCGCCTCAGCCTCCCCCTTGCCTTCGGCCGGCCGGTCACTGCGCATCCTTTACGCGGAAGATATGCCGCAATTGCGCGAGCTCATGAGCGTGGCCCTGGCGGGCGAGGGCCATCACATCGAGACGGTGAGTGATGGCGCGGAGGCACTCGAACGTCTGACCAAGTCGCACCCGGCGTTCGACCTCCTGATCACCGACCACCACATGCCGGTGATGAACGGGCTTGAGCTGGTGCGGCAGCTCCGCCTGCTGCCCTTCCCGGGCAAGATCATCGTTTTCAGCTCCGAACTCAGCCAAGCCGTGCATGACAAATACCGCCAGCTCGTGGTGGACCTCATCCTGCCCAAGCCGATTTTTCCCCTCACGCTCCGCCGGATGCTGGAACAACTGTTCGCCACCGGTGGCCCGGAGGCCGGGCGGCAGCGCCGCGACTCGCGGTCACCGCACGCCTGCGATTGACGGTGCCGAAACCGCCGGCCGCCCAAGCAGCCCACGCACGGTCCTACTTCTTGCGCAGCAGCGCCGCGGACTGGCGCAGGCCGGCGTTGACGTGCCCGCCGTCGCTGCCGAGCGCGATGACTGAGATGCCGAATTCATCGCAGATCGGCATCAGTGCCGGATTGAGCAGCAGGATGCCAGTGGCCTTGCCGGCCTTGCGCGCCGCCGTCGTCACTTGCTTCACCGCGTCGCGATAGGCGGGATGGTCAAACTGTTCCTGGATGCCGAGGCTGGTGGTCAGGTCCATCGGGCCGATGAAGAGCACGTCGACCCCGTCCACCGCGGCAATCGCGGCGGCGTTCTTCAGGCCCTCCGCTGTTTCGATCTGCACCATCAGCACGATCCGTTCGTGCGCGTGGGCGTAGTAGTCGGCGAAGGTCGCGCCGAAATCGCAGGCGCGGTTGAACTTGGCCACCCCGCGGATGCCCCGCGGCGGGTAGCGCAGGCTGCTGACCGCAGCCGACGCCTCGGCGGCGGTGTTGACCCACGGCACCATCACGCCGCCGGCACCGAGATCCAGCACGCGCTTGAAGCGCGGCGGCTCGTTGGCAGCGATGCGCACGATCGGCACGGCGGGCGTCGCGGCGGCGGCCTGCAACTGGTGGAGCATGGTCTCCTCGCCGCCCGGGCCGTGCTCGTGGTCGAGCAGCAGCCAGTCGTAACCGGCGCCACCGGCCATCTCGACGGTCACCGGCGAACCGAGGTTGAGGAAGGTGCCGCCGAGCCGTTCGCCGGCCAGCACGCGGGTGCGAAAATCCTTGGACAGGTTCATGGGGTGGAAGCAAAGCCGGCGGGACGGCCGGGCCCAAGAAAAATCCCGCTCCACCCGGAGCGGGATTTTTCAGTCAGAGTTTGCAACGCGCTTGCTTCGCCCGGGTGGCGACCCAGTCGGTCTTTTGCCTGGCGCCATCGCGGTTCGGGCGCTCGCTGGCGCCCTTGATGGTGTCACCTTCCAGCTTGCCCGTGCACGCAGAACGCCGCGATCAATTCAAGATATGATTTCATTGGGTGCCTCTCGGAGGTGCGAGGCTATGACGCATCGAAGCACTAAAAGTTTCGCAATTCAGCCCGGACTGGCCGGAATGCGCATAGCGTTGGACACGGGCAGCCCGTCAGCCAATCTCCCCTTATGAAGTTCACTCTCCTGCTCTGTCTGGCCACCGTGGTGACCGCCGGCGCAACCCCTTACCAATTCATGCAGCCCGGCAGCGAGATCGACCGGCGCGCCGCGGCCCTCGTGCGGGAGATGACGCTGGACGAAAAAATCGGCCAGATGACCCAGGTCGATTCCAAAGCCCTGCTGAGCTATGACGACATAACCAAGTATGCGCTCGGCTCGGTGCTGAGCGGGGGCAGTTCCGATCCAAAATCCGGCAGCACGGCGCGCGACTGGGCGGATTTTTATGACGCGCACCAGCGCCCCGCGCTGCAAACCCGCCTCAAGATTCCGATGCTCTACGGCATCGACGCCGTGCACGGCCACAACAATGTGCAGGGCGCCACCATCTTTCCGCACAACATCGGCCTCGGCGCCACGCGCGACTCCGCCCTGCTCGAGGAGATGGGCCGCGCCGTCGGCCAGGAAATCGCCGCCACGGGCATCGACTGGGCTTTCAGCCCCGGGGTGATTGTCGCCCGCGACGAGCGCTGGGGCCGCACCTACGAAAGCTACGCCGAGGAACCGGAACTCGTCGGCGAACTCGGCGCAGCCTTCGTGCGCGGCCTGCAGGGCCCCCAGCTGTCGGGCCCGACTTCAATCCTCGCCTGCGCCAAGCATTTCCTCGGCGACGGCGGCACCACCCGCGGGAAGGACCAGGGCGACACGGTCTGCGACGAGGCGACGCTGCGCCGGATTTTCCTCACCCCCTACCTGCCCGCCATCCGCGCCGGCACCGGCTCCATCATGGTTTCCTACAGCAGCTGGAACGGTGAAAAAATGCACGGCCAGCGCCACCTGCTGACCGACGTGCTCAAGGGCGAGCTCGGCTTCCGCGGCTTTCTCGTCTCGGACTGGGCCGCGATCGACCAGCTGCCGGGCGATTTTCGCAGCGACATCGAGACTTCCATCAACGCCGGGCTCGACATGATCATGATCCCCCACGGGGCGGACGGCAAACCGAACACCTACATTGAGTTTATCACCGACCTGAAGGAACTGGTGCAGGCCGGCAAAGTGCCAATGACGCGCATCGATGATGCCGTGGAGCGCATCCTGCGGGTGAAGCTCGAGCTGGGACTGTTCGAGCATCCCTACACCGACCGCAGCCTGCTCAACCAGGTCGGCAGTGCAGAGCACCGCGCCGTGGCCCGACGCGCCGTGCGCGGATCGCTGGTCCTCCTGAAAAATAACAACCACGCGCTGCCGCTCGCGCAATCCGCCCATCGCCTCGTCCTCGCCGGCCCCGGGGCGGACGACATCGGCCGGCAGTGCGGCGGCTGGACCATCTCCTGGCAGGGCGAGCCCGGCAAAGTGATCGAGGGCGGCACGACAATCCTGTCCGCCATCAAGCAGGGCGTCGCGCCGTCCTGCGAAGTGACATACAGCCCTGACGGCACCGGCACCAAGGGCGCGGACGCGGTGGTCGTCGTGCTCGCCGAGGATCCCTACGCCGAGGGCAGGGGTGACCGGCAGGACTTGAACCTCAAGCCGGGGGAACTCGCCATTCTCCGCAACGCGAAGGCCGGCGGCGCCCCGGTGGTGCTGGTGCTGTTGTCCGGCCGGCCGCTGATTCTCGGCGAAGCGCTGGAACTCGCCGACGCCGTCGTCGCCGCGTGGCTGCCCGGCACCGAGGGCACGGGCGTGGCCGACGTGCTGCTCGGCGATTACGCGCCGACCGGAAAATTGTCCTTCTCGTGGCCGCGCTCGATGGACCAGATCCCGATCAATATCGGCGACGAGCATTACGATCCGCTTTTCAAATTCGGCCACGGCCTGACATTTGACGGGCAGAAAAAATAATCCGGCTTCGGCCTTGCCGACGCCGGCGGGCAACGGACCGGCTGGCTGCGCGCGCGGAAAACTTGCCAAGGATGCGCCCGCCGTATGTGCTGGCGAAAAATGCATCCCCCATGCTGAACCATTCCTTCCTCCGCCGGGCGTCCCTCGGGACGCTGCTCCTCGCCACCCTTGGCCCCGCCACCTTGCTGCGCGCCGCCGCTGCCCCCGCCATGAGCGACAATCCGCTCTTGACCGAGAGCACCCTGCCCTACCACCTGCCGCCCTTCGAGCAGATCAAGGACGAGCATTTCGCCCCCGCCTTCGAGCAGGGCATGACCGAGGACCTCAAGGAGAACGAGGCCATCGCGAACAATCCCGCGAAACCGACCTTCGAGAACACCATCGTCGCCATGGAGCGCGCCGGCCGGCTGCTCGACCGCACCGGCAACGCTTTTGGCATCCTCAACGCCTCGCTCACCAATCCCACCCTCCAGAAACTCGAGGCCGAACTCTCCCCCAAGCTCTCGGCACACCGTGACGCCATCCGGCTCAACCCCGCGCTCTTTGCGCGCGTGCAGGCGCTCCACGACGCCCGCGAAACCCTCGGCCTCGATGCCGAGTCAAAGCGCGTGCTGTGGCGCTATTACAAGGACTTCGTCCGCGGCGGCGCCAAGCTCGCCGAGTCCGACAAGACCAAGCTCAAGGCCCTCAACGCCGAGCTGGCCGCCCTCACGACCAAGTTCTCCCAGAGCGTGCTCAAGGAAGTCGGCGCCTCAGCCGTGCTCGTCGACACCCGCGAGGAACTCGCCGGGCTGACCGACGCCCAGATCACCGCCATGGCCGCCGCCGCCAAGACCGCCGGCCACGAGGGCAAGTTTCTCATCCGCCTCCAGAACACCACGGGCCAGCCCCCGCTCGACGCGCTCACCAACCGCGCGCTGCGCCAGCGGATCATGGAAGCCTCGCTCGCCCGCGGCAGCCGCGGCGGCGAATTCGACACCCGCGAGACGGTCGCCCGCATCGCCCGGCTCCGGGCCGAACGCGCCAATCTCCTCGGTTATCCCACGCACGCCGCCTACCAGCTGGACGAACAGACCGCCGGCTCCGTGGAGGTGGTGAACAAGCTCCTCGCGCAGCTCGCCCCGCCCGCCATGGCCAACGCCCGCAAGGAGGCCGCCGACATGCAGGTCATCGTCGACGCGGAGAAAGGCGGATTCCAGATCGCCGCCTGGGACTGGGATTTCTACGCCGAGAAGGTCCGCAAGGAGCGCTACGCCTTCGATGAATCGCAGCTCAAGCCCTACTTCGAGCTCCGGCGGGTGCTCGTCGACGGCGTGTTCTACGCCGCCACCAGGCTCTACGGCATCACTTTCAAGGAGCGCACCGACCTTCACGGCTACAGCCCCGACATGCTCGTCTTTGAGGTGTTCAACGCGGACGGCACGCCGCTCGCCCTCTTTCTCGGCGACTATTACGCCCGCCCGAACAAGCGCGGCGGCGCCTGGATGAACGCCTACGTGTCGCAGTCCGGCCTGACCGGCGACAAGCCCGTCGTGGCCAACCACCTCAACATTCCGAAGCCGCCCGCCGGCGAGCCCACGCTGCTGACTTGGGACGAAGTGAAAACGACTTTCCACGAATTTGGCCACGCCCTGCACGGCATGTTCTCCAACGTGAAGTATCCGCGTTTCGCCGGCACCGCCGTCCCGCGTGACTTCGTCGAGTATCCCTCGCAGGTGAATGAGATGTGGCGGGACTGGCCCGAGGTGCTGGCGCACTACGCCAAGCACTACCAGACCGGCGCCCCGCTCCCACAGGCGTTGCTCGATAAGGTCGCGGCCGCCGCGAAGTTCAACCAGGGGTACATGACCACCGAGCTCGTGGCCGCCAATGTCATCGACCAGGCCTGGTACCAGCTTGCGCCGGCCGATGTCCCCGGTGCCGACGGGGTCGTGGCCTTCGAGGCGGCGGCCCTGAAAAAGGCCGGCGTGGACTTTGCGCCCGTGCCGCCGCGCTATCGCAGCACTTATTTCTCGCACTCGATGGGCGGCTACTCGGCCGGTTACTATTCCTATTTCTGGAGCGAGGTGCTCGACGCCGACACGGTCGACTGGATCAAGACCCACGGCGGCCTCACGCGCGCCAACGGCGACCGCTTCCGCGCGACGCTGCTTTCGCGCGGCGGGAGTGAGGATGCGATGAAACTCTTCCGGGATTTCACGGGTGGCGATCCTTACATCGAGCCGCTGCTGAAGCGTCGCGGGCTTGAAACGCCCGCTTCCGGCAGTCGTTAATCATTAACAGTTTCGCAGCTTTTTAACATCAGCTGGCGAGACATGGCTTCTGCATTCTGTTAGCACCTTGGTGCAACTGCTGATGTCCACGCCCGTTACAAACGAGACCGCCGCCGCCAGACCGAGGAAATCGTTACGGGTTCTTTACGCCGACGACATGCGCGAGCTGCGGCAATTGCTCCAAGTTGTGCTCGGCCGCGACGGCCACAAGGTCGAGTCGGTGTCCGATGGAAATCTCGCGCTTGAACTCATCCTGCCGGATCCAGCCGCCTATGACGTGGTGATCACCGACCACCACATGGCGACGATGAGCGGATTGGAACTGGTCGCGCGTTTGCGCGCCCTGGCCTATTCCGGCAAGATCATCGTATTCAGTTCCGAACTGAGCGAGAAGGTGGACGCCAGTTATCGCGCCCACAAGGTGGACTTCATCCTGCCGAAGCCGGTTTTCCCCTCCGAGCTGCGCGCGCTCTTTGCCACGCTCTAGGCTGGCGTTCCGCAGCGCGTCCACCCCAAATAAAATCATGCTGCGGTCAAGGGTGGACAATCCACCGCGGCCTGCGGCATGTTTGGGCATCAACCCGATGAAATACGAGCCCGCTGCCAACCGCTACGACAACCCCAAGCTCTACCAGCGCTGCGGTCGCAGCGGCCTGCAACTGCCGCGCATCTCGCTCGGACTCTGGCACAACTTTGGCGATGATGTCCGGCCGGAGAACAGCCGCGCCCTGGTGCTGCGCGCGTTCGACCTCGGCATCACGCACTTCGATCTCGCCAACAACTACGGTCCGCCCCCCGGCTCGGCCGAGACGAACTTCGGCCGCATGTTCCGCGACGACCTCGCGGCCCACCGCGACGAGCTGATCATCTCGAGCAAGGCCGGCTACCTCATGTGGCCGGGGCCCTACGGCGAATGGGGCACGCGCAAATACGTCCTCGCGAGCCTCGACCAGAGCCTCCAGCGGCTCGGCCTCGATTACGTGGATATTTTCTACAGCCATCGTTTCGATCCCGCCACGCCGCTCGAGGAGACCATGGGCGCGCTCGCCCACGCGGTCCGCTCCGGCAAGGCGCTCTATGTCGGCCTCTCCAACTACGACCCGGCGCAGACCGCCGCCGCCGCGAAACTGCTGCGCGAACTCGGCGCGCCCTGTCTGATCCACCAGCCGAAATACCACATGTTCGAGCGCACGGTGGAGCACGGCCTGCTCGACGTGCTCGCGCGCGAGGGCATCGGCTGCATCCCCTTCTGCCCGCTCGCACAAGGTTTGCTCACCAACCGCTACCTCAACGGCATCCCGGCCGACTCCCGCGCCGGCCACGACCCGCGCTTCCTGCGGCCGGAGGACATCACCGAGCAGAAGGTCGGGGTCATCCGGCAACTCAACAATCTCGCCCAGGCCCGCGGCCAGTCGCTCGCGCAGATGGCGCTGGCGTGGGTGCTGCGCCAACCGGCCGTCACCACGGCGCTGATCGGGGCGAGCCGCGTTTCGCAAATCGAGGAAAACCTCGGCGCGCTCAAAGCCGCGCCATTCACGGGCGGCGAACTGGCGGGCATCGACCGGATATTGGCGGGGTGATTTCTCCAAACATGGGGCCGGTCAAAGACCTGCCCCGCCCTCGCCGCCGAGTGGGAACGCCTGCCTGCCGCCTGTTGCCAGATCAAATGGACATGGCGCAGGACGGCATTACGGTCACGGATCGCGCCTACTGAGTGGTGCGATTACGACGACCAGTAGCCCTCGACGTAAACGTGGCCGCGGCCGTGACGCTCCCAGTGCGCAGGCACATAGGTGCGATATTGCGGCGGGGGGGTCTCCCAGTAACCGGGCACCCAGACGTAGCCGCGGGGCTCATAGCGCCAGTAACCCTCAATCCAAACGGCCTCGGGCCGGGTGCGCTCGTAAACCACCTCGCGCTGCCGCGGCGGAGGCGGCGGGGGCGGCGGGGGCGAGTCCACGACGATCTGCGTGGTGGCCTCGGCTTGCGAGCGATAGATTGTTCCCCGCTCGTGATCGATTTGATTCCCCACGGTGCCGCCGACGATCGCACCGCCGGCCGCGCCGATCAGGGCGCCTTGCGCGCCGTTGCCCGAGCCACTGTTGTTGCCGATGATGCCACCTGCGATGGCACCCAGCACACCGCCGGTCAATGCGCCGGTCTGGGTGTTCGGGCCCGTGCCGGCGCAGCCGGCACCAAGCAGAGCCACGGCGAGTGGCAGTAGGATTGTATGTTTTGTTTTCATGGTGAATTTGGTTGGGATATTAGACGGAAATTTTTGCAAAAGGTGACAACGGGGGCGTCAATTCTTGACCACCAGCTGCGAGACCACCTCGTGCACGCCACCGGTCTGCAGGGCCAGTGTGACCGCCCGGCCGATGTGCTCGGGCGCTGTCACCGAGCCGGTGAGCGTAACCGCGCCGTCGCGGCAATCCACGCTGATGGCGAAAGCCGACAAATCTTTTTCCACAACATACTTGCCCTTGATGACCGTGACGATGCGAGCATCGTCGATGCGATCGCCCAAGTCCCGGGCCTTGGAGCGCGCAACCCGCCCGGTCTTGGCCAGCTCCCCCTTGATATTATCTGGCGTCAGTTTCAAGTCCCCGGCTTTGCCGGCAATCGCGTCCTTGGTGTCGCCGGCGACTTCGCGAGTCTTGTCCGCCAGATGCTCCACCCGCTGCCCCATGGTGGGATTCTCGGTGCGCTGGTAATAACGCCAGCCCAAGACGCCTAGGACGGCCCCGATCAAGAGGATAAATGCTGTTTTCATTGGCGCGATAAATTGAGTGCTGGGAAACAAGACCGTGAGACGGCGCCAAGGTTCGACTTGTTCCGCCCACTCTCATGTAAAAGCCGGCGCAACTTCACCCCGGTGGAATTGTCTGTATCGGTCTACGCCATCGCTATGTCCGAAATCAAACCTGCTCCCCGATCCCGCCGCTGGAAAATTCCTTCGGCGGCTACGCCGGCTCCCTCCCTCGCACTGGCCGGCGATAGGCTTATCGCCTTTCCGGCAAGGTGAGGCTATGGCTGCATTTATCTCCTCCGCGCCCGATGGACTGGCCCGGGTTGAAAAATCCCGTTGAGCCTTGGGCGCATTCCCCGTTTGGTCGGATCCGCTGATGACTGAACCGCTCAATCGCAAAATCCGCTGGGGCGTTCTCGGCTACGCGCGCATCGCCCGCGAGAACGTCCTCCCGGCCATCCTGCGCTCGGCCAACTCTGAGCTTTATGCCCTTGCCTCGCGCGACGAGGCCAAGCTCGCCGAGGCCCGGACGCGTTTCAACGTTGCCAGGACTTACGTTGGTTACGAAGCCTTGCTGCGCGACCCCGCGGTGGACGCGGTCTATATTCCGCTGCCCAACTCGCAGCACCGCGAATGGACCCTCGGCACAGCGGGGCACGGCAAGCATGTCCTCTGCGAAAAACCGCTCGGCCTCAACGCCGACGAGTGCCGCGAGATGATCGCCGCCGCCGCGTCATGACGATCGACGCCGCCAACCTCCTCGACCGTTTCCTGCGCTACGTGCGCATCGACACGCGCAGTAATGACCAGTCGCCCACCACGCCGAGCACGCCGGGCCAGTGGGGCTTGCTCCGGCTGCTCGCAAAGGAGCTGACGGAACTCGGTCTCACCGACGTCCTGCTCACCGGGCACGGCTATGTGCTCGCGACGCTCCCGGCCACCTCGCCAAAGACCGCACCCGTCGTGGCCTGGTTCGCCCATGTGGACACCGCGCCCAACCTGCCCGGACTGGCGAAGCCCATCGTGCACCGGGCCTACGACGGCCGCCCGATCATCCTGCCCGATGACCCGGCGCAAAAACTCACCCTCGAATCAATTCCCCACCTGCGCGAGTGCCTCGGCCACGATATCATCACGGCCAGCGGCACCACCCTGCTCGGCGCTGACGACAAGGCCGGCGTGGCCACCGTGATGTCCGCTGTGCGCCACCTGCACCAGCACCCCGAAATCCCGCACGGCAAAATCCGCCTCTGCTTCAATCCGGACGAGGAAATCGCCCGCGGCATGGCCAGGCTCAACCTCGCGGAGCTGGGCGCGGATTTTGGCTACACTCTCGACGGCTCCGTGCCGGGGGAGATTGATTTTGAGACGTTCAGCGCCGACGCCGCGCTGCTGGAAATCCGCGGCGTGGCGGCGCATCCCGGCTGGGCGAAGGACGTGATGGTGAACGCCGTGCGGCTGGCGGGCCGTTTCCTCGCGGCGCTGCCGCCGGACCTCTCACCCGAGCACACGACGGGCACCGACGGCTTCATCCACCCGATCGAATGCGCCGCCCTGGCGGAATCTGCCCGGGTGCGGATGCTCCTGCGGGACTTCGAGCTCGCCGGCCTTGCCGCCAAGCGCGCATTGGTGGAGAAAATCGTGGCGGAGCTGCGCGCCGCCGAACCGCGCGCGCACTTCGAGCTCACCTTCACCGAGCAATACCGCAACATGCGCTACTGGCTGGAGCAGGACATGCGCCCGGTGGAGTTCGCGCAGGAGGCGATCCGCCGCGCCGGGCTGCTGCCCCGTTCGTCGGCCATCCGCGGTGGCACCGACGGCTCCAATCTCACCCAGCGCGGGCTGCCGACGCCCAATATTTTCTGCGGCATGCACGAGGTGCACAGCCAGCGCGAATGGGTCAGCCTGCAGGACATGGCCAAGGCGGTGGAAACGCTTGTCTGCCTCGCCCAAGTCTGGGAGGAACGCTCTATATGAGTATGAGCCGCCGTGTCGCCACTGCTGCGTTTTTGCTCCTGGGCCTGCTGCTGGGCGGGTGCGCGTCGTTCGACGCCCAGGTGGAGCGCGGCCATAGCCTCACCGGCGTCCAACGGTTTTTCATCGTGAGCAACTCCAGTGACAATCACGCCCTTGATCATCGCCTCGCCGAGGCGCTCAAGGTCCGCGGCTGCACCGCCGAGGTCGGCCCGCTGACGATGATGCCCGACAACACGCAGGCCGTTGTCACCTATGAGGCCAACTGGTCATGGGATTTTGGCGAGCATCTGTCCTTCATGAAAATCGCGGTGCGTGATCCGCAATCCCAGCAGTCGTTTGCCACCGTCACCTTCAGCGCGCGGGTTCCACTCCACGACACCGCGCCGGTGATCGTCGGCCGGCTGATGGACCGTTTGCTTCCGGCCAAATCCTGACCCCATGATAGCCTTCGTCCTGGTAAAGAAGGGCGGCGGCTCCTTCGCGCTGTAGCAATTTTGGGCGCGGGCCGTTCAGGCCCCGATGTCAACTAATAGTATACTTAAGCCCGCGGACTTGCCCTGCGGCCTGCCTGGGGTTTAAGTATACTATTAGTTGACATCGATCGGGCGGTGACCGGCTCCTTTCACGCGAAGACCGCCGCGCGCTCGACGGCGGTGAGTTCGCGCCAGCGGCTTGGGGCCAGGTCGCCCAGCGAAAACTTTCCGACCCGCGCCCGCAGCAGCCGCAGCGTCGGGTGGCCGATGGCTGCGGTCATTTTTCTCACCTGCCGGTTTTTGCCCTCGACCAGTTCGAGCGTGAGCCAGCAGTCCGGCACGTTCTTGCGCACCCGGATGGGCGGATCGCGCGGCGGCACGGCGGGGG
>WNFI01675983.1_pt1 | contig 41531 bp, 39 predicted proteins | sample 5400471 | NCBI WGS metagenome assembly WNFI01 (sample SAMN13153348, study PRJNA577476) | soil metagenome | isolation source: 100 cm saprolite on Douglas fir-dominated hillslope | place: USA:California | collected 2013-09-17 | reverse complement strand
AGGCGGCGCTGGCTCGCCTTGCGCGGGAAGGGACCCGCGCGCTGCTGCTGCGCGTGCACCGCAGCAACTTCGCGCTGCTCGGGTTCACCCACGAGCCCGCGCTCTCCGAGCTGGCCGGGCTCGCTCGCAAGCACTCCGTGCCGTTGCTGCACGACCTCGGCTCGGGCGCGGTCAGAGATCCCGCGGCGCCGGGTTTGCCGCGGGAGCCGACGCCAGGGGCTTCGCTGCGCGAAGGCGCGGACCTGGTGCTCTTCAGCGGCGACAAGCTGATGGCGGGGCCGCAAGCGGGCATCGTCCTCGGTACGCGCGAGCTCGTCGACCGGGTGCGTGCCCATCCGCTCTCGCGCGCGCTCAGGGTCGACCGCATGCTGCTCGCCGCGCTGGAGGCGACACTGCAGCTCTACCGGCAGGGTCGCGCAGGTGAGCTGCCGGCCCTGGCCGCACTCAGCCTGGACGAGGCCGCGCTGTCGCAGCGCGCAACCCGGCTGGGGCTCCTGCTCCAGGAGCGCGGCATCGAGGCCACGGTGGTCGAGTGCGAGGGGCACGCGGCCGAGAGAGCGGAGGGCGAGCTTGCGGCGCTCGCCCCGGTGCTGTCGATCGTGCGAGACGAGAGGGTCACGCTGGACGTACGCTGCATCGGCGACCGCCAGCTCGCGGAGGTGGCGGACGCCGTCGCGCTGGCGGTGGAGAAGCTCGCCCGGCGGGGCGCCGGAGCTGGTGAAGGAGGTTCCAAAGGGCCGGAAGGCGGCGACGGCGCTACACTGGAGTTGGATGCAACGGAGGTTTGACCCGGCTTCGCCAGACGATCGCGCGCAGCCGCGATAGGAGGAGTGGTGCTCTCCACGAACGTCCTGGTCTTGAACAGGCTCTACCAACCCGTGCACGTGACGAGCGTGCGGCGCGCGCTGATCCTTTTGTATCGCGGCGCCGCCCGTGCGGTCGACGAGCAGTACCAGACCTTCGACTTCGAGAGCTGGGCGGAGTTGTCGGCCGCCGTGCACGAGGAGTCGCTCGGCACCTCGTCGGGCCGGCTGCGGGTGCCCCGGGTCATCCTGCTGCAGGCCTACGATCATTTGCCGCGCGCCCGGGTCCGCTTCTCGCGCCTCAACATCTATGCCCGCGACAAGAACACCTGCCAGTACTGCGGCCGCAGGCCGCCGCGCGCCGAGCTGAACCTCGACCACGTACTGCCGCGCAGCCGGGGAGGGAACACGAGCTGGGAGAACGTGGTCTGCTCCTGCGTCGCCTGCAACCTGCGCAAGGGCGGCAGGACGCCGGAGGAGGCGCGCATGCACCTCTTGCGCCCGCCCGTGCGGCCGCGCTGGACGCCGTTCTTCCGCAGCACCCCGAAGACCGGCGGCTTCAACATCTACAGGCAATGGGTTCCGTTCCTACACCTCTCCGACATGGCCTACTGGAACGCGGAGCTCCAGGATTAGCGGCGGCAAGGCGAAATCGTGACGAAGACGTCCCTCCGAGCTAGAGTGGGCCCATGGCGAACCTGATCGACACGCCCGAGGCGGCGAACCGGCTGGCGCGCGCGATCGCGTCCGACCTGGCCCTCTACAACGAGGCCAAGATCAAGGAAGGGATCGAGCAGGACACCTTCTTCACCGTCCTCGCCGATGAGATCCAAGAGGGCCGCGCGCACTACACGGGCCGCGTGAACGCGGAGCTGGCGGCGCGGGCCAACTTCTTCGACCGGGCCATCGTCGACGTGATCCTCGCACGCAAGGGACACATCAAGTCGAAGATCTGGTGAGCCCGCGCGGACGGCCCTCGCGCAAGCAGCGCGAGCGGCGGCCGGCGCCGCCCGGCACCGCGCAAGCGCATCCGCACGCGGAGAAGGCGCTCCCCGACATCGCCGAGGTGCGCATGCTCGAGGTTCCCGCCGACGCTGCGGGGCTGCGCTTGGATGTGCTGGTGGCGCGCCTTCTCCCCGAGCTGTCCCGAGCGCGCGTGCAGCAGCTCATCGCGCAGGGGCTGGTGCTGCCGGGGGGGGCGGCCGCGCGCCCGTCGGCCCGGATGGCGGCCGGGGCGCGCATCGAGGTGCGGCTGCCCAGTGCGGTGCCGGTCTCGCTGGCCGCGGTGCGGATCGACCTGCCGGTGCTCTACGAAGACGCGCACCTGGTCGTGATCGACAAGCCAGCCGGCCTCGCGGTGCACCCCGGCGCCGGCGTGCAGCACCCCACGGTGGTGCATGGGCTCCTGCACCAGCTCGGCGACCTGGCTGGCATCGGGGGCGAGCTGCGGCCGGGCATCGTCCACCGGCTGGACAAGGACACCTCCGGGTGCCTGGTGGTGGCCAAGACGGAGCCCGCGCTGCGCACGCTGCAGGCCGCGTTCAAGGCGCGCGCGGTGGAGAAGCGCTATCGGGCGCTGGTGCACGGCGCCCCGCCTGCGGCGGGCGAGCTCGACACGCTCTATGGGCGGCACCCCAAGGACCGCAAGCGCTTCAGCTCCCGCGTGCGCGAGGGCAAGCGCGCGGTCACGCGGTTTCGCGTGCTGGGGCGCGCGGGAGTGGACGCCGCGCTGCTCGACGTCGAGTTGCTCACGGGCCGCACGCATCAGATCCGCGCGCACCTCGCCGACGCGGGCTTTCCGCTGCTCGGCGACGCGCTCTATGGCGGAAGGAAGCGCGAGGCGAAGCTCGACCCCGGCTCCAGGACCAGGCGCGCTGCAGAGGCGCTGGGCCGCCAGGGGCTGCACGCCTTCCATCTCGCCTTTGCGCACCCGGCCAGCGGCGCGCCCGTCGCCTGCACTGCGCCGCTGCCGGCCGACTTCCGCGCTGCCCTCGCGCTGCTCGGCATTCCCTGAAGCTGGCGGCGGCGGGCGGGGCGCGCTATTCGAGCGGCCGTGACGGCCCGCGACGATCTGCTCGCGCACGTACCTGCGCTGCTCCGGCGCGCCCGGGCGCTGCTGTACCTGCTCTGGTGGTGGCCGCAGAGCTACGCCAAGGTCCGGGCGGCGCTAAACTTGATACCCGCCGCGTTGCCCGCGGGCGCCCGCGTGCTCGACCTGGGCGCGGGGCCTGGTCCGGCCTCGCTCGCCGCGCTCGACCACCTGCGCGCGGCGAGCCCCCGCGGACCTGCGCCGGAGGCGCTCGCCGCCGACGCCAGCGAGGCGGCGCTGGCGGAGGCGCGGGCGCTTTCGGGCCCGCATGCGCTGCAGACCCGGGTACATCGCCTGCAGGCAGCGCCCGCGCCTGTCCTGGAAGGGCGCTTCGACCTCGCCATCGCGGCCAACGTGCTCTCCGAACTGGAGGGGGGGCCGGCCGCCCGCGCAGAGCTGCTCGCGGGGATCGCGGCGCGCAATCTCGAGCCGCGCGGCATTCTCCTCCTGCTCGAGCCCGCCCTGCGCGAGACGGGGCGCGGCTTGCTCCAGATCCGCGACGCCCTGCTGGCGCGGCACGGCCTGCGTGCACTCGCGCCGTGCCTCACGCAGCGCCCTTGCCCCGCGCTCGATGCCGCGCGCGACTGGTGCACGGCGGCGCGGCCCTGGGAGGCGCCGCCGCACGTCGCCCAGCTCGCGCGCGAGGTCGGCCTGCGCGCGGACGAGGAGCTGTCGTTCTCGTATCTGGCCGCGGCCCGCGCCGAGGACCCGCTGCCCGCGGCCCCGGCCGGCCTGTGGCGCGTAGTGGGGCTCCCGCCGAGGGAGAAAGGGAAGAAGCGGATCTTCGTCTGCGCCGACGCGGGGCGCCTGCCGGTCAGCCGGCTCGAGCGCGACGAGAGCCCGTCCAACGCGGCGTTCGGCTCGCTCGGCCGCGGCGCTGGTGGTGATCGCCGGCCCCACCGCCTCAGGGAAGACCGCGCTCGCCTGTGCGCTCGCCGGGCCGCTCTCGGCGGAGATCGTCAGCGCCGACTCGCAGCAGTGCTACCGCGGCCTCGACGCCGGCACTGCCAAGCCCGGCCCCGAGGAGCGCGCACTCGCCCCGCACCACCTGCTCGACGTGGCCGATCCAGAGGAGCAGCTCGACGCGGCGTCCTTCGTGCGGCTCGCCGATGCGGCCCTTTTGGGAATCGCCGCACGGGGAAAGAAGGCGCTGGTGGTCGGGGGCACCGGGCTGTGGATCCGCGCGCTGCTGCGCGGCCTCCTCGACGCGCCCGGCGCCGACCCGGAGTTTCGCGCGCGCTTCCGGGACGAGCTGCGGGAGCGAGGCCTTGCGGCCTTGCATGCACGGCTCGCGGAGGTGGACCCCCAGGCGGCTTTTGCCATCAGGCCCGGCGACCGCGTGCGCATCGAGCGGGCGCTGGAAGTGCACGCGGCGACCGGCCGGCCGCTTTCGGAGCTGCAACGGGCGCACGGCTTCGCCCGGCCGCGCTACGCCGCGCGCGTGGTGCTGCTCGATCCTCCAGCCGAGCTCCTGCGCGAACGCATCGCGCGGCGCACCGAAGCGCTGTTCGGGGGCGGCGGCGAGGGGCCGCTGGTGCGGGAGACGCGCGCGCTCCTGGATCGCATCGAGAGGATTCCCGCCGCCGCCAAGGCGCTCAAGATCATCGGTTACGGCGAGACCGCGGCGGCCCTGCGCGAGTCCCTGGCGGGCTCCGCCGGGGCTCTTCAGCGGGCCCTGGAAGCGACCGCGTCCCGCACCCGCCGTTACGCGAAGCGGCAGCGCACCTGGTTCCGCAAGGACGCGCCCGCGCTGGACGCGCTCGGCAGCCCCGCGCTCGCCTCCGGCGCGACAGACGCAGCGCGCCTTTGCGGCGCCCTGCGGGAATGGTACGACGCCGGAGAATGACGACCTTCGCACTCGACTTCGAAAAACCGCTGTTGGAGCTGGAATCCAAGCTGGAGGACCTCCGCCGCCACGTCGCCACCGGGGCCGGAGACGGCGACAACGCCGCGCTGGAGACCGAGATCCGCCGCCTGGAGAAGCGGTGCCGCAAGCTTCAACAAGAGATCTTCGCGGAGCTCACGCGCTGGCAGGTGGTGCAGCTCTCGCGCCACCCCAACCGGCCCTACACGCTCGACTACGTGCAGCGGCTCTTCACCGACTTCGTCGAGCTGAAGGGCGACCGCGCCTTCGCCGACGATCCGGCGCTGGTGGGTGGCCTCGCCCGCTTCGACGGCGAGCCGGTGCTGATCCTGGGCCAGCAGAAGGGCCGCACCGCCAAGGAGCGCGACCTGCGCAGCTTCGGCATGGCCCGGCCCGAGGGCTATCGCAAGGCGTTGCGCCTGATGAAGCTTGCCGAGCGCTTCGACCGGCCGGTGATCGCCTTCATCGATACGCCCGGCGCCTACCCGGGGCTCGACGCCGAGGAGCGCGGCCAGGCCGAGGCCATTGCGGTTTGCATCGAGGAGATGGCGGCCCTGACGGTGCCGGTGGTGAGCCTGGTCATCGGCGAGGGCGGCTCGGGCGGTGCGCTGGCCATCGGCGTCGCCAACCGCATGCTGATGCTGCAGTACAGCTGGTACTCGGTGATCAGCCCGGAGTCGTGCGCGGCCATCCTCTACCGGGACTCGAGCAAGGGCGACAAAGCGGCGGAGGCGCTCAAGCTCACCGCGCGCGACGCCTTCGAGCTGGGCGTCGTCGACCAGCTGGTCGACGAGGCGCCGGGCGGGGCGCACCGCGACTGGGACGCCACCGCGCAGAACATCCGCCTCGTGCTCCGCCGCCACCTGCGCGAGCTGCGTGGGATGTCCCCGGAGCAGCTCGTGCAGGACCGCTATGAGAAGTTCCGAAAGCTGGGACCGATCACCGAGCCGTCGAAGGCTGGCTCTGCGTGACGTCGGCGTAGACCATCTCGAGGAACCCATCCTCGTTGAGGAACGCCCAGCTCATCGAGGACCACTTCGAGAGGACGCGCTCCTTCTTCAGCTCCTCGAGGCTCTTGCGCTGTCCCACGCCGGCCTGTACCGCCGCATAGATGTCGGAAAGGTTGCGCACGTACGTCTTCAGGGCCTCGACGCCCGCGACCTCGCCGTGGCCGGGGATGAGCTTCGCGTCGGCGGGGAGGGTGGGAATGAGCTTCTCCAGCGCCTCGATGGTGCCCTTCACGCTGCCGCCCGAGCCCAGGTCGATGAAGGGGAAGCCGACCGCGAAGAAGTCGTCGCCCAGGTGCACGACGTTGCTTTTCGTGAAGTAGACGATCGAATCGCCGTCGGTGTGGCCGCGCGGAACGTGGACGGCGCGGATGTCCTCGCCGTTCAGGTGCACGGTGGCGGACTGGTCGAAGGTGATGACCGGCAGCGCCTGCGCCGGAGCCGGGTCGGCGTGAGTGGGGCCGGGAGCCGGATTGCCCGCGGCCAGCCGCTTGCGCACGTTTTCGTGGGCGAGGATGGTGACGCCCCCCTGCGCGAACGCCCCGTTGCCGCCGGTGTGGTCGCCGTGCCAGTGGGTGTTGAGGAGGAAGCGCACCGGCTTCTTGGTGATCGAGGCGATCGCTCCTTGCTGGCTCGCCGTGCAGGCGAGCGGACGGCGCCTTGTACCCTGGCCACGCTGCGCACGCTCGGCCGCACGCTCTGCTGCACTAGGCGTTGCGCAGGCGGCGTCTCCAGCTTGCCCCATGGAGCACGGGATCGCCACAGCCGCCGTCTGGGCCTTCGTTCTCCTTTGCGCGGCCCTCTGGCGGAGCGGGACCTTCCGGGCCGCTGCCCCCGTGCTCGCCGGGCCCTACCCCGGGAGCGCCGTCCCGCCGGCGCGGCTGCGAGAGGACGAGGCGGACGAGGTGGAGGAAGACCGCGACGAGCGCGCAGAAGCGCCGAGGCCTTCCCGGCGCCTGACGGCTCCGCTCCCGCTCACTTGCGCCGTGGCCGCCACCGCACTGCTGCGGGTCGGTGTCCTCCTCGCGCTCGGGCGCTGAGGCTGCTTCCGCCTCTGGGGACCGGCGCTGCTCGCGCGGCGGGGCTTGCTGCTTGGCTGCCCGCGGGTTATCTCCGCGCGAATGCGCGCCCAGACGGAGCCCGTCCCCATCGTCGCGATCGACGGCCCGGCAGGCGCCGGCAAGAGCACGGTGGCGCGAGAGCTCGCGCACCGGCTCGGCTTCACGATCATCGACACCGGGGCCATCTACCGCGCGGTCGCGCTCGCAGCCCGCGACGCCGGCGTAGCCTGGGAAGACGACGCGGGTCTGCGCCGCCTGCTCGAACAGTCGTTCCAGCTCTCCTTCCACCCCACACCCGGCGAGGCCGGCCAGCGGGTGTTGCTGGCGGGCGCCGACGTCACCGAGGCGATCCGGACGCCGGAGATCACGCGCGGCTCCAGCGTCGTCTCCGCGCGCGCGGTCGTCCGGGAGCGGCTCCTCGGTCTGCAGCGCCGGCTGGGCAGAGAGGCCCCGCGCGGCGCCGTCCTCGAGGGGAGGGACATCGGCACCGTCGTCTTCCCCGAGGCGCCGGTGAAGTTCTTCCTCACCGCCAGCGACGAGGCGCGGGCCCAGCGACGCCACGCCGAGATGACGGGGAAGGGCGTCGCCGCCCGCATCGACGAGGTCCTCGCCGACCAGCGCCGCCGCGACCGCGACGACACCGAGCGGGCGCTCGCTCCACTACGCGCTGCCCCCGATGCGGTCTCCATCGACACCACGGGGCTCGACCTCGACCAGGTGATCGCCCGCTGCGAACGGTTCACCCGCGAACGCCTCGGGCTGCCATGAGCGGCACCGTTTGCGCCGACGCCGCATCTTGTTGATTCGACTCACCGCGGCGGGTCCCGTCGCCTTGACACTCAAAGGGGCGTAGTCTAGGGTCCGCGCGCTTTCCGGGACCGCAATTCCAACGCCATTGTCATTGCTCCCCGTGGCAATCGGCGAATCCCATTCCAGGGGTACGTCAAAGAATCGCAGGCAAACCTTTACATGGCGAACGCAACCACCAGCACGACCGATCTACGCAACAACCCGCCCAATGTTCCGATCCAGGGCGGCGATGAGGAAGACTTCGCCGCGCTGCTCGAGGAGTCCTTCAAGGGCAAGGGCAAGGGCTCCGGCGGAGAACTGAAAGAGAACGAGATCGTCAAAGGCACGGTCGTCCAGGTCACCAAGGACTACGCGGTCGTCGACATCGGCTACAAGTCCGAGGGCCAGGTCCCGATCATCGAGTTCGGCTTGGTCGACGGCAAGCCCAACGTCAAGCCGGGCGACGCGGTGGACGTGCTGCTCGAGTCGCGCGAAAACGACACGGGCATGGTCGTCCTCTCGAAAGAGAAGGCCGACAAGATGCGCATCTGGGACGAGATCTCCGCCGCGTGCGAACGCGACGAGCTCGTCGAGGGCACCATCGTCGGACGCGTGAAGGGCGGCCTCTCGGTCGACATCGGCGTCAAGGCGTTCCTGCCCGGCTCGCAGGTGGACCTGCGCCCGATCCGCAATCTCGACAAGCTGATCGGCGAAAAGTTCAAGTTCAAGGTCATCAAGTTCAACAAGAAGCGGGGCAACATCGTCCTCTCCCGCCGCGTGCTCCTCGAGAAGGAGCGCGAGGAGCTGAAGAAGGACACCCTCCAGAAGCTCAAGGAGGGCGCGGTCCTCACCGGCATCGTCAAGAACCTGACCGACTACGGCGCCTTCATCGACCTGGGCGGCATCGACGGCCTGCTGCACATCACCGACATGAGCTGGGGCCGCGTCGGGCACCCCAGCGAGATGCTCAACGTCGGCGACGAGATGAAGGTGCAGGTCCTCAAGTTCGACCCCGCAACCGAGCGCGTCAGCCTGGGACTCAAGCAGATCCAGGAGGACCCCTGGGTCCACGCGGCCGGCAAGTACCCGCCGGGCACGCGCATCGGCGGCAAGGTGGTGTCGCTCACCGACTACGGCGCCTTCATCGAGATGGAGCCGGGCGTCGAGGGCCTCGTCCACATCAGCGAGATGAGCTGGACCAAGCGGGTCAAGCACCCCTCCAAGGTCATGGCCATCGGCGACCAGGTGAACGCCGTCGTCCTCGACGTCATCTTCGTCGGCGTCCAGGAAGGCATCGACGGCCTGGTGCACGTGAGCGACATCTCCTGGACGCAGCGCATCAAGCACCCCGGCGACCTCTACAAGAAGGGCGACGAGGTGGAGGCGGTGGTGCTGAACATCGACGTGGAGAACGAGCGGTTCTCCCTCGGCATCAAGCAGCTCCATCCCGATCCATGGACCGAGCTGCCGACGAAGTACCCCATCGGCAGCCGGGTGAAGGGCAAGGTCACCAAGGTCGCCGACTTCGGCGCGTTCGTGGAGATCGAGCCCGGCATCGAAGGCCTGGTCCACGTCAGCGAGCTGCGCGACGAGCGGGTGGAGAACCCGCGCGACGTGGTCAAGGAAGGCGACGAGCTGGACGTGAAGGTCATCGACATGGACCCGCACGAGCGCAAGGTGGCCCTCTCCGTGAAGCAGGCGCTGCACGAGGGCGACGACTACCGCGAGTACATGCGCAACCAGCAGCAGGGCTCGCGCGCCTCGCTCGGCGACGTCTTCGGCGAGAAGCTGGGCCGCAAGGGCCGCGACCGGTAATTCCGGTGCAGGTGCCCGCGCCGTCGGGGTCGCTCCGGCGGCGCGGCTGAGGCGAAAGTGAGGGAAGGGCAGCGGGAGGGCTGGACCACACCAGCGCCAGCCGCCACCCTTCCCTCCGCTCCCCCCGGGGCGCAACCTCACCCTTTCACTTCCGGTGCGTGCTCGTCCAGCGGGAAGTCCCATCCGGGACGGAAGCGCCCGCCTACTTGCGCGCGGGGGGCTCGGCCGGAGCGGGCGCTCGGGGAGGCGGCAGCGCCTCGGCGGCGCTGGTCCGCTTGCTGCGGGAGGCGAAGGCGAGGATCACGCCGGCGAGCAGGCCCACCGCGGTCCCGATGAGCTGGATCTGCACCAGGCGCCGCATGCCGTAGTCGAGCACGCTGGTGCACTGGAGCATCGGGTTGACCCCCGCAGCCTCGGGCGGCGTGAAGTAGTAGGTGATCGCCTTCGGGCCCAGCCAGGTGGCGAGGATGCTGAACAGGATGCCGAAGGAGAGGGCGAAGAGGAGAGTCCGGCGCATGGCGCAACCTACGGCGCCCGCGGATCGACGGTCAACCCAGCCAATCCCCGGCCAATCCTTGACTTCGCTTGCCGTCTCCTCTAGCTTGCGCCGCTTTCTTTTCAGACCTTCCGCCCTCTGGGATTCCGCCGTGAAGCCGCTCCTCGTCAACGTCGATGAAATCAAGGATTCGGCCCAGCCTTGGGAGGGCGATCTCACGCGCGACGACCTGGACGAGCTGCTGCTCGCCGACCCTCCCACCGAGTTTCACGCGGCGGGCGCCGCGCACGTCCGGGCCAAGCTCACCCGGATGGGGCGCAAGGTTCTGGCGCAGGCCGGGTTCACCGTCCCACTGCAGGGGCTCTGCAGGCGCTGCCTGAAGGCCGTGACGCTCGACGAGCCTGTGGACCTGACGCTCACCTACGTGCCCGCGCCGGCCGAACCCCGGGCCGCGCCGCGCGAGGGCGAGCACAAGCAGCCGAAGGGGAGGGACGCCGGGCAACGGGCCAAGCCGGCGCACGAGCAGGGCGAGTCCGCCGCCAGCTTCGATCCCGAGACGGCCGACGAAGAGCTCTACTCGGGCAAGTCGTTCGATCTGGCTCCGGCGCTGCGCGAGGCCGTTCTGCTGGCGGTGCCGCCGTCTCCTCTTTGCACCGACGATTGCAAGGGGCTCTGCCTGACTTGTGGTCAGGACTTGAATCAGCGCGATTGCGGCCACTCGCAGCGGCGTGCCGACCCGCGCTGGGAAGCGTTGAAGAAGCTGAAGCTCGAACCGAAGCAGAAATCGAAGAAGGAGTAGCACGATGGGCGTCCCGAAGAAGCGAACCAGCCGCCAGAAGCGCGACCAGCGCCGCGCATCCAACTTCAAGGCCGTGGCGCCGAACGTCACCGCCTGCCCCAAGTGCGGCAGCCCGGTGCTCTCGCACCGCGCGTGCCCCAACTGCGGCGAGTACAAGGGCCGAGCGGTGGTCCAGGGCGAGGAGAGCTAGGGCCCGCTCCCATGGCGATTGCGCTCGACGCGATGGGAGGCGATCTCGCCCCCGCGGCCATCATCGAGGGTGCGCTGCGCGCCAAGCGCGAGCGCGGGCTCGAGTCGATCCTGGTCGGCGACGAACGCCGGGTTCGCGCCGAGCTCAAGCGGCTCGGGGCCGGCGAGGGAGAGCTGCGCGTACACCACGCCTCCGAAGTGGTGGCGATGGACGAGCATCCGGGACAGGCGCTGCGCCGCAAGAAGGACAGCTCGCTGCGCGTCTGCTTCGACCTCTGCAAGGGCGGCGAGGCGCGCGGCATGGTCAGCGCCGGCAACTCGGGCGCGGTGCTGGCGGGCGCGCTGTTCGTGCTGGGGCGGCTCGAGGGCGTGGAGCGCCCCTGCATCGGCGGTTTCTTGCCCACGCTCTCCGGGGCGGGCCGGGCGGTGCTGGTCGACATGGGCGCGAACGTCAGCTGCAAGCCGCAGCCCCTGGTGCAGTTCGCGCTGATGGGCGAGGTCTACGCCCGCCGCGTACTCGGCATCGCCCAGCCCCGCGTTGGCGTCGTCGCCAACGGCGAGGAGGAGGGGAAGGGCACCGAGCTCACCCGCGCCACCGCCGCGGCGTTGCGCAGGCCCGAAGCAAAGATCCACTTCGCCGGCAATGTCGAGGGCAAGGATGTCTTCTCCGGCGAGTTCGACGTGATCGTGACCGACGGCTTCACCGGCAACGTGCTGCTCAAGACCGCCGAGGGCGCGGTTTGGGCCTTCGGCCAGCTCCTCAAGCGCCAGATCAAGGCCTCTCCGCTGGCCAGCGCCGGCGCGCTCCTGATGCGTTCCTCCCTCGAGCAAGTCAAGAAGCGGGTCGACTACGAGGAGGTCGGCGGAGCGCCGCTGCTCGGCATCCAGGGCACGGCGCTGATCTCGCACGGTCGCTCCGGGGCCCGCGCCATCCTCAACGCGCTCTCCTCCGCCGAGGCGTTCGCGGCCCAGGGGATCTTCGGCGAGCTGTCGGCCGCGGCCCAGCGGACCGACGCGCTCTTCCGCGCGGCGTCTTGACCGCAAGGCCGGGCCGGGTCTAGTACCCCCACTCCTCTCACTCGCGACCAGGAGCAGGCATGCAGCGCACGCGGATCGTCGGAACTGGCACCTACCTTCCCGCGAGGGTGGTGACCAACGACGAGTTGGTCACACAGTTCGGCCTCGAGACCAGCGCCCAATGGATCCGGGAGCGCCCCGGCATCGTCTCGCGCCGCATCGCGGCGCCCAACGAAGCCCCCTCGGACATGGCGGTGGCGGCGAGCCGACATGCGCTCGCCCAGGCGGGCCTCAAGGCCGAGGACGTCGAGCTGATCGTCGTCGGCACCATCCCCCCGGACATGCAGTTCCCCGCCTGCGCGGCCTTCGTCCAGGCCAAGCTGGGCGCGTCGAACGCTACGGCGTTCGACGTCGGCGCCGCCTGCGCTGGCTCGATCTACGCGCTCGCCGTCGCCGACAGCATGGTCCGTACCGGCGCGGTCAAGAACGCGCTGGTGATCGGCGCCGAACTGCTCACCCGCATCGTCAATTGGCAGGACCGCAGCACGTGTGTCCTCTTCGGCGACGCCGCCGGGGCGATGGTCCTGGTTCCGGAGAAGCGGCCCGAGCGCGGCATCCTCTCCACCCACTTGCACACCGACGGCACGCTTGCGGACATTCTCTGCATCCCCGGCGGCGGCTCGCTCCGGCCCTTCGACAAGATGGTCCTTCAGGAAAAGGCGATGTTCGTCACCATGAAGGGCGGCGAGGTCTTCAAGGTGGCGGTGCGCGCACTCGAGTCGGTGGCGCACGAGGCGCTCACCGCCAACGGGCTCAAGCCCGCCGACGTGGATCACGTCATCGCCCACCAGGCCAACCTGCGCATCCTCGACGCCGTCATGAAGCGGCTGGAGATCCCGCTCTCGAAATGCCACGTCAACATCGACCAGGTTGGCAACACCTCCTCCGCCTCGGTGCCGCTCACGCTCGATCAGGCGAACCGCGAGGGGGCGCTGCGCGACGGCCAGATCGTCCTCATGATGGCCATCGGGGGCGGCATGAGCTGGGGCAGCGCCCTGGTGCGCTGGTAGCGGCGATCGCGGCACGGGGCACACATCCCGAAGGGACGAAGCCATGAGCGTCGCGTTCATCTTCCCTGGTCAGGGCTCGCAGTACGTCGGCATGGGCCAGGCGCTGGCGCGGGCGTTCCCCGAGGCGCGCGCTGCCCTCGACGAGGCCGACGCGGCCCTGGGCGGAGGCCTCCTGGCGCTGCTCGCCGAAGGGCCGGAGGAGGAGCTGAAGAAGACCTCCAATACCCAGCCCGCCATCCTCGCGGTCTCGGCGGCGGTGCACCGGGTGCTGATGAAGGAGCTGGGCGGCCGCGCCGCGCGGCCGGACTTCCCCGCCTTCTACGCCGGCCACTCGCTGGGTGAGTACAGCGCGCTGGTGGCCGCGGGCGCGTTCACGCTGGGCGAGGCAGTCCGCGCCGTGCGGGCGCGCGGCGGCTTCATGCAGGAGGCGGTGCCGGCCGGCACCGGAGCGATGGCGGCGATCCTCGGGCTCGCTCCCGAGGAGGTCGTCGCGGCTTGCAAGGAGGCGCAGGCCGAGGAGGCGGGCTGGGTGGTCGAGCCGGCCAACTACAACAGCCCCGAGCAGACGGTGATCGCCGGGCACGCGCCGGCGGTCGACCGCGCCATCACCCTCTGCAAGGCGCGCGGGGCCAAGCGGGCCATGCCGCTGCCCGTGAGCGCCCCTTTCCACTGCTCCTTGATGGCGCCGGTGCAGCCGCGGCTCGCCGAGGCGCTGGCGCAGGTGCAGGTGAAGAAGCCGGGGGCGCCCGTGATCGCCAACGCGACCGCCGAGCCCAACGGCGACCAGGCCCGCATCGTGCCGCTGCTCATCTCGCAGGTGACCGCGCCGGTGCGCTGGGTGGAGACCGTGGAGAGGATGGCGCTGCGTGGCGTCGACACGCTGGTCGAGTTGGGACCGGGAAAGGTGCTCGCCGGCCTCACGCGGCGCATCGACAAGAAGCTGCGGGCCTTCTCCATCGAGGACGAAGGCAGCCTGGCGACCGCCCTGGAGGCCCTGCGATGAGGCAGCGGCACGGGCCCTGGGCGGATTTGATCGCCGCCATCGCCTGCGCGTTGGTCCTCGGCGGGCCCTCGGTCGGCTGCAGCGGGCAGGGAGGCCCGAAGAGGCAGCAGCTCAACGAGAGGTGCGAGAATGGGCGCGAATGTCAGTATGGCCTCGAATGCCGCGCCCAGACCTGCCAGTTCATCGTCTTCGGCGACTGCGAGGGCGAGGGCCAGAACCCCAACGGGCAGCCGCAGTGTCTCTCCGGCCATCGCTGCCGCGGCGGGCGCTGCACTGTGCAATGCGCCGGCGCGTCCGACTGCAAGGAGGGCGAGCTCTGCCGCATCGGCGTGTGCCAGAAGGACGGGCAGGCTTCGCGCCTCTGCTACGAGAACCGGGACTGCACCTGGCCCGAGACCTGTTTCTCCGGCCAGTGCGTCACCAGGACCGAGGCCTTCCGCTGCGTCAGCGACCTGGACTGCGGCCTCGGCTTCCGTTGCCTCAACGGGCGCTGCACGTGACAATCCGTCGGGTTCCTGACGCATCCCCTCTTGTGCCGTTTCCGCCGTGTGCTACAAGGCCGCGCGAAGTTCGGCCAAGCTCTCGTTTCCAACTGCTGCAGGAGTGAAAGCGCATGTCCGTCGAGGCGAAGGTCAAGAGCATCATCGCGGAGCAGCTCGGGGTCGGCGAGGACGAGATCAAGGCCGAAAGCGCCTTCATCGAGGACCTCGGCGCGGACTCGCTCGACATCGTCGAGCTGGTCATGGCGATGGAAGAGGAGTTCGAGGTCGAGATCCCCGACGAGGAGGCGGAGCACATCAAGACCGTCCAGGATGCGATCAGCTTCATCAACGAGCACAAGAAGTAGCTCGGCCCTAAACCTAGGGGCAAAGGAGGCGGAGAGTTTGCGCATGCAGCGCGTCGAGAGAAGGGTGGTCGTGACCGGCCTCGGTTTGGTCACGCCCATCGGGATCGGCACCGAGGCGGCCTGGCAAGCGTGCGTCTCGGGCAAGAGCGGAATCGGCCTCATCACCCATTTCGATGCGAAGGAGCTCCCCAGCCGCATTGCCGGCGAGGTGAAGGGGTTCAATCCGGAACAGTACATGGATAAGAAGGAGGCGCGCCGCAACGACCTCTTCATCCAATACGGGCTCGCGGGCGCGCAGATGGCCCTGCAGGACTCCGGGCTGCCGCTCGACAAGCCGCTCGGCGAGCGGTGCGGCGTGGTCATCGGCTCCGGCATGGGCGGCCTCACCACGCTCGAAGACACGCACGCGACGCTGCGCGACCGGGGACACCGAAAGGTGAGCCCCTTCTTCATCCCGTCGATCATCGTCAATCTGGTGGGCGGCCAGGTCTCGATCCGCTACGGCGCCTCCGGCGTGAACTACGCGCCGGTCTCGGCATGCGCCACCGGCAACCACGCCATCGGCGAGTCGGCGCGCCACATCCAGCACGGCGACGCGGACATCATGATCACCGGCGGGGCCGAGGCCACCATCACCCCGCTCGGCATCGGCGGCTTCATCGCCGCGCGCGCGCTCAGCGAGTCCAACGACACTCCCACCTCCGCCTCGCGCCCCTTCGACAAGGGGCGCGACGGGTTCGTCGCCGGCGAGGGCGCGGGCATCCTCATCCTCGAAGAGTACGAGCACGCGAAGAAGCGCGGAGCGCGTATCTACTGCGAGGTCGTCGGCTATGCCGCCAACGCCGACGCGTTCCACATCACCGCGCCGTCGGGCGTCGGCGCCGAGCGGGCAATGAAGCTCTGCCTGCAGGACGCCGGCCTCAACCCCGAGCAGGTGCAGTACGTCAACGCGCACGGCACCTCCACGCCGGTGGGGGATATCGCCGAGACCAAGGCGATCAAGGCGGCGTTCGGCGACTGGGCCAAGAAGGGCCTGATGGTCAGCTCGACCAAGTCGATGACCGGCCACCTCCTGGGCGCTGCCGGCGGCGTCGAGGCGGCGTTCACCGCGCTGGCGCTGCACCGCGGCGTGATCCCGCCGACCATCAACCTCTCCACCCCTGACCCGGAGTGCGACCTCGACTACGTACCCAACCAGGCGCGCGAGGTCCGCATCTCCGCCGCGGTCTCCAACTCGTTCGGGTTCGGCGGGGCCAACGCGGTGCTGGCGCTGCAGCGCGTCTGAGCGCGGCGCCGCGAAACCTCCGCGGCGGCGAGCAGCAGCAGCGTACCCGCGGCCAGCGCGAGCCCGCGCGGCCGGAAGCGGAGCACCACCGGCGGTCCTTGCTGCCGCCCTTCCCAGGCGGTATGAACCGGGGTCTTTTTCTACCCTCGGAGATCCCGATGCCGTCGTTCGACGCCCCGCTCTCGCAGGTCGACCCCGAGGTCTACGCGCTCATCCGCGAAGAAACCGAGCGACAGGAGTACGGGCTCGAGCTCATCGCCAGCGAGAACTTCGTCTCCGAGGCGGTGCTCGAGGCGGCCGGGACCACGTTGACCAACAAGTACGCCGAGGGCCTGCCTGGCAAGCGCTACTACGGGGGCTGCGAGGTGGTGGACAAGGTCGAGCAGCTCGCCATCGACCGGGCCAAGGCGCTCTTCGGCGCCGACCACGCCAACGTGCAGCCGCACGCGGGCTCCCAGGCCAACATGGCCACCTACTTCGCACTGCTGTCGCCGCGCGACCGCATCCTCTCGCTCTCGCTGGCGCAGGGCGGCCACCTCACGCACGGCTCTCCGGTGAACTTCTCCGGCAAGCTCTTCGAGATCCACCACTACGGCCTCGATCCGAAGACCGAGCTGATCGACTTCGGCAAGGCCCTCGCGCTGGCCCGCGAAGTGAAACCGCGCGCCATCCTCTGCGGCGCCTCGGCGTACCCGCGCAGGCTCGACTTCATCAAGCTCAAGGAGATCGCCGACGAAGTGGGCGCGCTGATGATCTGCGACATCGCCCACATCGCCGGCTTGGTCGCGGTGGGGCTGCATCCCAGCCCGGTGCCGCTCGCCGACGCGGTCACCACCACCACGCACAAGACGCTGCGCGGCCCGCGCTCTGGCCTGATCCTCTGCCCGCAGCAGCACGCAAAGGCGATCGACTCGAACGTGTTCCCCGGCATCCAGGGCGGGCCGCTCGAGCACATCATCGCCGCCAAGGCAGTCGCCTTCGGCGAGGCGCTCCAGCCCGAGTTCAAGACCTATCAGCAGCGCATCCTCGACAACGCGCAGGCGCTGGCGGCGGGGCTGCTCCAGGGCGGCCTGCGGCTGGTCGCGGGCGGCACCGATACCCACTTGATGCTCTGCGACCTGCGCCCCAAGAAGCTGACCGGGAAGATCGCCGAGCAGGCGCTGGGCCGCGCCCAGATCACCACCAACAAGAACATGATCCCCGGCGATCCCGAGAAGCCCTTCGTGACCTCGGGTCTGCGGCTGGGCACGCCGGCGCTCACCACCCGCGGAATGGGCCCCGCCGAGATGAAGGCCATCGCGCGTCTCATCCTCCGCGTGCTCGACGCGCCCGAGGACGAGAAGGTCCTCGGCCGGGTCGCCGTCGAGGTGAAGGATCTGTGCAAGCAGTTCCCCCTCTACGCGAAGCGCCTCTCGCGAATGTGAGAGCCTGCGGCCCATGAAGTGCCCCTTCTGCACCGAGCTGGAAAACAAGGTGATCGACTCGCGCTTGTCGAATCAGGGCGCGATCATTCGCCGCCGGCGCGAGTGCCTCGCTTGCGCGCGGCGCTTCACCACGTACGAGCGGGTCGAGGAGATCCTGCCGATGGTGGTGAAGAAGGACGGGCGCCGGGAGGCCTTCGATCGGGCCAAGGTGATCGCCGGCCTCAAGCTCGCCTGCCAGAAGCGGCCCGTCTCCTCGGAGCAGATCGAGGACGTGGTCGACGGCATCGAGCGGCGCCTCCAAGAGATGGGCGAGAAGGAGGTGGCGAGCTCGGTGATCGGCGAGTCGGTGATGCGCGAGCTGTCCCGCCTCGACGAAGTCGCGTACGTGCGCTTCGCCTCGGTCTACCGGTCGTTCAAGGACCTGGGCGAGTTCATGAGCGAGCTGAAAGAGCTCATCCACGAGCGCAAAGGGCAGAAGAAGTAATCGCCATGGAGGGGGCCGGCACAGCCGCTTCCGGCGCGGGTCGTGCGGGAACCCGATCCCCCCATGAGAAGTTCATGGCCGCGGCGCTGGCCGAGGCCGAGCTCGGGCGCGGCCGCACCCATCCCAATCCCGTCGTCGGCGCCGTGATCGTCCGCGGCGGCAAGCTGATCGCCCGCGGTCACCACCTGCGGGCGGGGGGGCCCCACGCAGAGGTGGTCGCGCTCGCCGGGGCGGGCGACCGGGCGCGGGGCGCCGACCTCTATGTCACCCTCGAGCCCTGCAACCACTTCGGCCGCACGCCGCCCTGCACCGAGGCCCTGCTCGCGGCGGGGATCCGGCGCGTCTACTTCGGCAGCGACGACCCGAGCCCCTCGGTGCGCGGCAAGGGAGCGCAAAGGCTGCGCGCGGCCGGGGTGGAGGTGGTGGCGGGGATCGCCAAGGACCGCTGCGACGCCTCCAACGAGCACTGGTTCAAGTTCATCACCCGCGGCGCGCCGTGGGTTTCGCTGAAGGCTGCGATCACGGTCGACGGCAAGCTCGCCACCGCGGCGGGCGACTCGCGCTGGGTGAGCGGTCCGGAGTCGCGGCGGCTGGTGCACCTCTGGCGCGACCGGTTCGATGCGGTGCTTGTCGGCGTCGGCACCGCGCTCGCCGACGATCCCCGCCTGACGGCGCGGCTGGCGAGGGAGACCGGAGCGCTGCCGGCAAAGGGCCGGCCCGAGCCGCGCGATCCGGTCCGGGTCGTGGTCGATTCGCAGGCGCGCCTGCCGCCGCGGGCGGCGATGCTGCGGCAGCGGTCCTCCGCGCCCACCTGGGTGGCGGTGACCCGGCGGGCGCCCGAGGCGCGGATCGCGGCGCTGGAGCGGGCGGGCGCGGCGATCCACCGCTGCCGCGCGCAGCGCGACGGGCGCGTGGACCTGCGCGACCTCTTGCGGCGGCTTGCGCTTGGGGGGATCACCTCGGTCCTGGTCGAGGGCGGCGCCGCCATCCACGGCGCCTTCCTCTCGCAGGGGCTTTGGGACGAGCTCTCGCTCTTCGTCGCGCCGCGCGTCGCGGGCGCAGGCGCCCTCTCCTGGGCGGGCTTCGCCGGACCGCCCTCGATGAGGCAGACGCTGCGGGTGGGGCCGCTTGCGGCGCGCTCGGTCGGCGACAACTTATTGGTCACCGCGCGGCGGCCCGCCCCGTCACCTCGGAGACCCAGGCATCGATGAGCTTGCGCGCGATGCTCAGGGGCGGCGGCACCTGGGGCAGCGCGTCGGCGCGGAACCAGCCCGCTTCGAGGATCTCGTCGCCATCCACCGCGATGGCCCCGCCCGCGTACTCGGCCATGAAGCCTAGCATCAGCGAGTGGGGAAACGGCCAGGGCTGGCTGCCGAAGTAGCGCGGGTTCTTGACCTCGACGCCCACCTCTTCGCGCACCTCGCGCGCGAGGGTCTCCTCCAGGGATTCGCCCACGTCGACGAAGCCGGCGAGCGTGCTGTAGTAGCCGGCAGGCAGCCGCGGCGAGCGGGCGAGCAGCGCCTCCTCGCCGCGCCGCACCAGCACGATGATCGCCGGCGAGATGCGCGGATAGCTGGCGAGGCCGCAACGCGGGCAGCGGGCGCAGCGCTCGCGCTCGTCGCGCCTGGTCCCCGCCCCGCAGCGGCCGCAGAAGCGGTGTGTCTGCGCCCACAGTGCGATCTGCATCGCGCGGCCAGCGGCGAAGAACAGGTCCTCGTCGAGCGCACCCCACAGCTTGCGCAGCCCTTCGACCGCGAGGTCTTTGCCAGCGGCTGGCGCGCCGCCGGGCTCGGCAGGGTGCTCGTTGCCCTTCGGCTCTTCGTCCAGCGCGAAGGCGAGGCAGTCCTCGTCGCCGAGCCTGCCCACGTAGAGCGCCTGGGTGGGATCGAGCCCCAGGGCGCGCACCTCGGCCTCGTCCGGCAGCAGGCCGCGGGACCGGTCGCGGCGCACGGCGAGGCCGCGCTCGTGGCAGAGGAAGAAGGAGGGGCGCGGCGAGAGCCTCTCGGGCAGCCGGACCCCCGGCGTGAAGATCATGGCGCAGCACCGCGGTGCATGGACATGGCTGGTGCTAGCCGCTGGCGCTCCTTGCCGCAATGGGGCGATGCGCCGACCGACCCGACTTGCTAGACTGGTCGGCTCCCCCCGCAGGAGGGAAGAGAAGCGCGTGTTCACCGGGCTCGTCGAAGACGTTGGCAGGATCTCGGCCCTGGCCAGGGTCGACGGAGGCGGTGCGCGCCTCTCGGTCGAGACCCGGCTTCCCGAGGCCGACCTCTTTCCCGGCGCGAGCGTCGCGGTCGACGGCGCCTGCCTGACGGTGGTGCGGCTCGAGCCGGCCGGCGAGGCGCGCCGGTTCTTCGCCGACGCTTCGGTGGAGACGCTGCACCGCACCACACTCGGCGAGCGGCGGGCCGGCGACGCCGTCAACCTCGAGCGGCCGTTGGCCCTGGGCGAGCGGCTGGGGGGGCATCTGGTCCTCGGTCACGTTGCCCTCTGCGGACGAGGTGGGGTTGCTGCTCATCCCCGAGACGCTGCGAAAGACGGCCTGGGGCGGCAAGCGGGAGGGCGAGCGGGTCAACGTCGAAGTCGACATCCTGGGCAAGCACGTCGCGCGCCTGCTCGGCGCGAGGCAGCCGCCCGCGGAGCAGCTGCGAGCAGCGGGAGAGACGAGGGAGAGATGACCGACGAGATGGACCTGGCGATCGCCCGCGTAGAGCGGGCGCTGGACGAGATCCGGCGCGGCAAGATGGTCATCTTGGTCGACGACGCCGATCGCGAGAACGAGGGCGACCTGGTGCTGGCCGCGGAGCACGTCACGCCCGAGGCGATCAACTTCATGGCGCGCCACGCGCGCGGCCTGATCTGCCTCTCCATCACCGAGGAGCAGGTGAAGCGGCTGGGCCTGCCGATGATGGTGCAGGACAACCAGTCCACCTACGCGACCGCGTTCACCGTCAGCATCGAGGCCGCGCGCGGCGTGTCCACCGGCATCAGCGCCGCCGACCGGGCCGTCACCATCCGGGCGGCGATCGACCCCAGGGCCTCGCCCGACGACGTGGTGCGGCCCGGGCACGTCTTTCCGCTGCGCGCGCGCAAGGGCGGGGTGCTGGTGCGCGCGGGCCAGACCGAGGGTTCGGTCGACCTGGCCCGGATGGCCGGCTGCCTCCCCGCCGGCGTGATCTGCGAGGTGATGAACGACGACGGCACGATGGCCCGGATGCCCGACCTCGAGCGCTTTGGCAAGGAACACGGGCTGCTGGTGCTCTCGGTCGCCGACATCATCCAGTACCGCATGCAGCGCGAGCGGCTGGTTCGACGGGCCGCCGAGGCGCCGCTGCCGACGCAGTACGGCGGAGAGATGCGCGCCATCGCTTACGAGAACGACGTCGACGCCACCCAGCACGTCGCGCTGGTCAAGGGGACTTGGGCCGCCGACGAGCCGGTGCTGGTGCGGGTCCACTCCAAGTGCCTCACCGGCGACGTGTTCGCTTCGCAGCGCTGCGACTGCGGTGCGCAGCTCCACCGCTCGCTGGAGATGATCAACGAGGCGGGCAAGGGCGTGCTCGTCTACCTGGACCAGGAGGGCCGCGGCATCGGGCTCGCCAACAAGCTGCGCGCCTACAATCTGCAGGACCAGGGGCACGACACCGTCGAGGCGAACCTCCAACTCGGCTTCAAGGCCGACCTGCGCGACTACGGGATCGGCGCGCAGATCCTCCGCGACGTGGGTGTGCGCAAGATGCGGCTCATGACCAACAACCCGAAGAAGATCGTCGGGCTCAACGCCTACGACCTCGAGGTGGTCGAGCGGGTGGGCATCGAGCTGCCCGCGGGCGAGCGCAACGCCGACTACCTGCGCGTCAAGCGCGACAAGATGGGCCACCTGCTCTCGCTGGTGGGGGACAAGCAGAAATAGGCGACGGACTCCTCCCTCCTGCTAGGATGCGCCGCATGGTCCAGGCAACGCCCGCAGTCTTCGAAGGAAACCTGATCGCTCAGGGGCACCGCTACGCGATCTGCGTCTCCCGCTTCAATGGATTTATCACCGAGCGGCTCCTCGAGGGCGCACTGGACACCCTGCTGCGGCACGGCGCCGACCCGGCCGACGTACGCATCTACCGCTGCCCTGGCACCTGGGAGCTGGGGCCGCTCGCCGTGCGGGTGGCACGCGCCGGCAAGCTCGACGGACTCATCGCGTTGGGCTGCTTGATCCGCGGCGCCACCGATCACTACGACCTGATCGCGGCCGAGGTCACCAAGGCGCTGGGCCAGGTCTCGCTGGAGGGCGCCAACGCCGCGGCGCCGCTCGCGGTGACCTTCGGTGTGCTCACCACCGAATCCGTCGAGCAGGCGATCGAGCGGGCCGGGACCAAGGCCGGCAACAAAGGGGCTGAGGCGGCGCTCGCCTGCGTCGAGCAGGTCAACTTGTTGCGCGCGGTGAAGGGCTAGAGGCGTGGGCTCGCGCAGCAAAGCCCGTGAATGTGCGCTGCAGGCGCTCTACCAGCTCGACACCTCGAGCGGCCCCCCGGGCGACGCCCTGGCCGGCATCCTCGCGCACTTCGAGGCTGTCGACGCCGACACCACCCGCTTCGCCGAGCAGCTGGTGCGCGGCGTTCAACAAGAAAAGGCGGTGATCGACGGGCTCATCCAGCGCACCTCGACCAACTGGAAGATCGAGCGCATGGCCCGCGTCGACCGCAACATCCTGCGCCTCGCCGTCTACGAGCTCTTGCGCAGGCCCGAGGTTCCCGTGAAGGTGACGCTCAACGAGGCCGTCGAGCTGGGCAAGAAGTACGGCTCGGAGGAGTCGAGCGCGTTCGTCAACGGCATCCTCGACCGAATCGCGCACGCGTCCGACCTTCCGGACGCGCTGCCCAAAGTGGAGTAGGTTCCGACGATGGAGCTGTCGTTCCTTCCCCTCACGCTGGAGGCGGTCGATCAGTCGGCCGCCGAGGCCCTGTGCGTGTTCGTCGGCGAGGACGAGCGCCCGCTCGCGGGCCTCGCCGGGCTCGCCGACTGGCGGCTCTCGGGGGGGCTCTCGCGGCTGCTCCGCGCCGGTCTGCTCAAGGGCGTGCAGGGGGAGGCGCTGTTGACGCCGGCGCGGCGGCTCCCGTTCCGCAAGCTGTTCCTCTTCGGCATCGGGCCCCAGCAGCAGGGCGATGAGGCGCTGTCGGCGTGCGTGATCGAGGCGCTGCGCAAGCTCGCCGCGGCCCGCGTCGAGGACGCCGCGCTGCAACTCCCGGCGCGGCTCTCGCCCGAGGCGGGGATCCGCGTGCTGCTGGACGCCGAACAGGCCGCCTCGCGGGCGCTCGTGTTGGGGCCCGACCCGGCCGCGCTGGTGCGCGCTCTCTCGCAGGCAGCCCGCAGCCGCGGCACTTCGGCCCCGCCGGAGCGGCGCGTGGTCAAGGTGCCGGGTCCGCCCAGGGCCACCTCGCTCCCACCCCGGCCGGCGCCGCCGCCCGCGTTCGCCGCGCCACCGCCCACGACCGCTCCCGCGACCCCCGCGCCTCCGCCTGGAGCTGCCGCGCCCCCGCCCGACGCAGGCGCGGACGGCCCGCGTCCCATGCCGTACCGGCCGCAGCGCTACGTCCCGCCGCCGCCGAGGGAGAAGAAGAAGCCCTGAACGGTCTGAGGAGCTCGACCCCTTGCGAAGCCCGCGGTGGTCCCGCGGCCTGGCTCAGTGGATGCGGCGCAGGACGATGGCGACGTTGCGCCACTCCGTTCGCGGCGCGATCAGGCTGTCCGACGAGGACTCCACCACCAACGTCTGGCCGTCGCGCCAACGGAGCTGGACTGGTGCAGGATCGCGGGTGGCGAAGACGGTCGAGCGCTCGTCGGGCGCGAAGGGCGTGCCGGCGGGGCGCAGCGCCACTTGGGTCGCCGTCGGCGCCCGGCCGCAGCGGTGCGCGAAGCGGGCGGCGACGTTTCGCCCGTTGGGCGAGGTGACTTCCTCGATCAACAAGTCTTCGCAGCCTCCGCCGGGCGCGGCGCGGAAGACGAGAAACGTCGCGCCGCCGATGGCGAGCATGATCAGGAAGAGGGCGGCGACCAGCTTCACGGCGACAGCCGCTCCATCATGCGCGGGAAGGGAATGGTCTCGCGCACGTGGTGCAGCCCACAGATCCACGCCACCGTGCGCTCGACGCCGAGGCCGAACCCCGCGTGGGGCACCGAACCGAATTTGCGCAGGTCGAGGTACCAGGCGAACGCCTCGCGCGGGAGCTTGTGCTCGTCGATGGCCCGGGCCAGCGTCTGGTAGTCGTCCTCGCGCTGGCCGCCGCCGATGATCTCGCCGAACCCTTCCGGCGCGAGCACGTCCACGCCCAGGGCGAGCTTGGGGTCCTGCGGGTCCTTCTTGAAGTAGAACGCCTTCATCGCCGCCGGGTACCGGTGCACCATCACCGGCCGGTCGAACTGCTGGCAGAGCAGCGTCTCCTCGTCGCCGCCGAAGTCGTCGCCCCACTGGATGGGGTTCCCCGCCTTCTGCAGGGCGGCGACGGCTTCGGTGTAGGTGATGCGCGGGAACGGCTTCTGCACCCTCTTCAGCTTCTCCACGTCGCGCTCGAGCACCGTCTTCAGCTCGGCCTCGTGCTTCTGCAACACCCGCTGCACCAGGTGGCAGAGGAAGTCATCGGCCAGGTCCATGTCGCCAGCGAGATCCATGTACGCGACCTCCGGCTCGACCATCCAGAACTCGGTCAGGTGCCGGCGCGTCTTGCTCTTCTCGGCGCGGAAGGTGGGGCCGAAGACGTAGGCCTTGCCGACCGCCATCGCCGCCGCCTCGCCGTAGAGCTGGCCCGACTGGGTGAGGTAGGCCTTGCCCAGGTCGAAGTAGGGGACCTCGAAGAGCGTGCTGGTGCCCTCGCATGCCGCCGGGGTGAGGATCGGCGAGTCGACCAGCGTGAAGCCGCGGTCGTCGAAGTAGTCGCGGATGGCCTTGATGATGGTGTGCCGCACGCCGAGCACCGCGCGCTGGCGGGCGCTGCGCAGCCAGAGGTGGCGCTGCTCCATCAGGAAGCCGACGCCGTGCTCCTTGGGCTGGATGGGATACCCGGGCTCGCCCTGCAGGACGGTCAGGTCGCGCGTCTGCAGCTCGAATCCGAGGGGGCTGCGCGGGTCCTTGGCCACCGTGCCGCGCACCGAGAGCGACGCCTCCTGGTGCGCCTGTTCCGCGGCGGCGAACGCCTCGGGCGGGACGTCCTTCTTCGAGACCACGCACTGGATGACGCCGGTGCCGTCGCGGACCTGGAGGAAGTGCAGCTTGCCGCTCGATCGCTTCGCGTAGAGCCAGCCGCGCAGCTCGACCTCCTCCCCGTCGTGCTGCGAGATGTCCGCGATGTAGACGTGCTTCGCCATGGGTCGGTCGCTCCGTGCCGTCGTCGAGGGGCGCGGAGTCTAGCAGGCCGCCGCGGAAACGCGAGCCGCGGCGTCTGCCGTCCGCACCGCTTGCACAGTGCCGCTGCGGTTCCCACTCGCCGCGCCGCCCGACCATCTGCTAGCAGGGTGTCATGACCCGTACCCGGCTGTCTCCAGGGAGCGCCGCCGCTGCCCGGCCGGCATCCGCCTGCGCGGCCGCGGCCGCCGCCGTCCTGGCCGCGCTGGCCCCGGCAGCTGGCGCGACGCCGCCCACCGCGCCCCCACCGGCGGAGGCCGGGGAGGCCTCCCCGGCCGAGCGCTTCTCCCCCGACGGCATCGAGGTGGCCGGCTGGGAGGCGGGCTCCACCCGCGACGAGAGCAGCCGAGCCGCGTGGGGCGGGGAGCGTCCCGCGGCTGCTCCGGGCTCGGGCGCGCCGCTTTCGCAGCGGGTGGCGAGCTACTCGCTCAGCGCGGTGCTCGACCCGGTCCACCACACCATCGAGGGCAGGGAAAAGCTGCGCTGGCTCAACCGCAGCGCGCGCCCGGTGCGGAGCCTCTACTTCCATCTGTACCTCAACGCCTTCGAGGGAGCGGGGAGCACGTTCAACGTCGAGCGGGCCCGCTACGGCCAGTTTCGCAGCGGCGTCGAGACCAAGAAGGGCGAGTTCGGCTACATCGAGCTGAAGAGCGTGAGACAGGATGGCCGGAGCGCGACCTGGGCCTTCGTGCACCCCGATGGCGGACCGGCCACCGATCGCACGGTGGTGAGGGTCGACCTGCCCGAGGCGGTGGCGCCGGGGGCGACCGCGGTCGTCGACATCGAGTTCCACGACCGCCTGCCGCGCGTGGTCGCGCGCACCGGGTACTTCCGCAAATACCACCTCGTGGCGCAGTGGTTCCCCAAGGTGGGTGTGCTCGAGCTGTCCGGGGAGCGCGGCGCGACCGCTCCCCGCTGGAACTGCCACGAGTTCCATCTTCATTCGGAGTTCTACGCGGACTTCGGCAACTACGAGGCGCGGATCACCGCTCCAGCCGACTACGTGGTGCGCGCCACCGGCGAAGAGCAGGGCGAGCCAGAGCGGACGCCGCAGGGTCTCGCCCACAGCTTCGTCCAGGACGACGTGCACGACTTCGTCTTCACCGCCTGGGACGGCTTCGCCGCGCCCCTGGTGGGCGTGTACGAGGGGCCCGGCAGCCCGCGCGTGAAAGTGGAGGTGCTGGCCGCCGCCGAGCATCGCGCCGCGGCGGAGATCGCGCTGAAAGCCACGCTCGATTCCCTCGCCTACTTTTCCCGGACCTTGGGCCCCTATCCCTACCGTCACGTGGTCTGCGTGGTGCCGCCGTTCAACGCGTGGGAATCGGGCGGAATGGAATACGAGACGTTCTTCACCACCATCGGGACCCGAGACGAGCGGCTCATGTCGTCGTTCGTGCGCTACGTCACCGTGCACGAGTTCGGCCACGGCTACTTCATGGGCCTGCTCGCCAGCAACGAGTTCGAGGAGCCGTTTCTCGACGAGGGCCTGAACGATTTCTGGGACGCGCGCATGCTCGCTGGCGAGGCCATCGAGATGCGCCTTCCGGCCCCGGTCGAGGCTGCGGGCCTCCGCCTGCCCGGCGTCGGCTGGTGGGACTTCATGCACCTGAGCGGCACGCGCCGCTTCCAGGCCGACCCGATCGCCGGGAATTCGTGGCAGCGGTATTCCCGCGGCAGCTACGGCCTCGTCTACGCGCGCACGGCGCTCGTGTTCCACGATCTCGAGAGCCTGGTCGGGCGGGAGGCGCTCGAGCGCGGCATGAAGCTGTACTACCGGCGCTGGCACCACCGCCATCCGGGCACCGCCGACCTGCGCGCCGCCCTCGCCGAAGGCACCGGCCGCCCGGAGATCGTCGACCGCTGGTTCGCCGACCAAGTGTACGCCAACGCGCCCATCGACGATCGCCTCACCGCGCTGGAGAGCGACGAGGTGCTGCCGCGGCCGGGCCCTGTGCTCCGCGAGGGAAAGCGCGTCGAGTTGGACGCCGAGGCGGTGCGCAAGGAGATCGACGCCGCGCGGGCCGCCTGGAGGAAAGACCATCCCGGCGAGGGCGGGGGCGGGGCGAGGGGCCCGTTCCCGTTCAGCACCGCGGTGACCGCGCGCAGGTTCGCCGCGCAGGTGCCGCAGACGTTGGTGGTGAAGTTCGAGGGCGGCGGCGAGGAGAGGATCGACTGGCCGCCCGGCGAGCGCTGGCATCGCTGGGTGCTGGTGCGACCCATGCGCGCGATCTCGGCGCAGCTCGACCCCCAGCGCGCCTTCCTGCTCGACCTGAACAAGCTCGACGACGGCCGCCTGCGCGAGCCGGCGCCGCTCGCCTCGCGCAGGTGGACTGCGGAGGTGGCCTCGTTCGTCTCCCTCGTCCTCTCCTTCCTGGTGACCCTGTGATCACGCCCGGGCTCTGGCGGCGCGCCCTGGCGCGCGGTGCGCAGTGGCGGCTGCTCCTCCTCTACCCCGCGGCGCTGGCGGTGCCTGCGCTGCTCGCGGCGTTGCCCGTCGTCGGCTTCCTCGGCGAGCTGCTCGACCACAGCCCGCAGGCGCCCGGCCTGGTGCGGGCGCTCGACTCGGCCGCGACGATCGAGCTGATTCGGCAGTTCGACGAACTGAACGCGGCCCGCGTCTTGGCGCCGGGGCTCTTCTCGGCGGCGCTGGTGGCGCTGGTGCTGGCCCCGCTGCTCGCCGCTGCAACCGTCGCGGTTGCGCGCGCGGAGGAGCGCCTCGACTTCCGCACCCTGTTCCAGGGGGCGGGCGAGTACTGCGGACGCCTGGTGCGGATGGCGGCCGTCGCCGTGCTGCCCCTGGGCGTCGCCGCCGGCATCGCCGCCCTCGCGTTCAGGCTGGCGAAGAAGGCCAGCGAGGCGGCGGTGCTGGAGACCGCCGCGCAGCGCAACTCGCGCCTCGCGCTGGCCGCCGCTGTGCTGTCGGCGCTGCTCGCGCACGTCACGCTGGAGGCCGGGCGCGCGCACTTCGCCGCGCAGCCCGAGCGGCGCTCCGCCTTCCTCGCCTGGTGGAGCGGGGTGCGGCTGGTGGTGCGCCATCCGCTGCGGGTGCTCGGGCTCTGCGCGGTGACGTCCGCGCTGGAGCTGGGGCTCGCGGCGGCCCTGATGGCCGCGCACCTGCACGTGCCCCAGAGCAGTGCCGGCACGGTCCTGCTGGCGCTCGCGCTTGCGCAGCTGGCGGTCGCCGCCGTCGCCTGGGGCCGATCGAGCCGGATGGCCGGCCTCACCGAGTTGGTCCACGCCGACGCCGCCGAGCGGGTGCGCCTGCGCGCTGCTCGCTTCGAGATGGCGCCGCCGCGCACCAGTCCGCCGCCTCCGGCCGCGGCCGCGGAAGGGCCGCTTGCCGCCCGGGGCGGGACCGCGGGCTGAGGGGGCCGCGGCGCCGCTGGCCCTCCGAGCATTTGCCGCCGCGCTGCGCGGCGCCCTGCTAGACTCCGCCGTTCATCTCCGCGGCGGAGGAGCCACGTGCAGGATCGGTACGACCCAAAGGCGATCGAGCCCCGCTGGCAGCAGCACTGGGCCGATCGGGACCTGTTCCGCGCCGGCCACCGGGGCGCGCCGAAGCATTACGTGCTCGCCATGCTGCCGTACCCCTCGGGCGAGATGCACATGGGGCACGCGCGCGTTTATTGCATCACCGACGCGCTCGCCCGTTACGCGCGCAAGCGCGGCTTCGACGTTTTGCACCCCTTCGGCTGGGACTCGTTCGGCCTGCCCGCCGAAAACGCCGCCATCAAGGAGGGCGTGCATCCAGCCATCCGCACGCCGAAGAACATCGCCTCCTTCAAGCGCGACGTGGTGGAGCTGGGCGTCTCTGTCGATTGGTCGCGTGAGATCGCCACCAGCGACCCCGAGTACTACCGCTGGAACCAGTGGTTCTTCCTGCGCATGCTCGAGCGCGGGCTGGTGTACCGGCGCCGCAGCAAGGTGAACTTCTGTCCCTCGTGCAACACCGTGCTCGCCAACGAGCAGGTGGAGGACGGCCGCTGCTGGCGCTGCAACTCGGTGGTCGAGGAGCGCGAGATCCCGGAGTGGGCCGTCCGCATCACGCAGTACGCCGACCGGTTGCTGGAGGGCCTCACCGGGCTCGATTGGCCGGAGCGCGTGGTGGCGATGCAGCGCAACTGGATCGGGCGCAGCGACGGCCTGGAGATCGAGTTTCCGCTGGTCCAGCCGCGCGGCGCACCGGCGCGAAAGATCCGCGTCTTCACCACGCGGGCGGACACCATCTTCGGCGCGACGTACATGGCGGTCGCCCCCGATCATCCGCTGCTCGAGCTCGCGCCCAAGGAGAAGCAGGCGGCGCTGGCAGCCCTCGCCGAGAAGGTGCGCAACGCCTCGCGCGAGGTCGGCGCCGGGGCCGCCGCCGCCGAGAAGGAGGGCATCGACACGGGGCTCTTCGCCAAGAACCCGTTCACCGGCACGCGCATCCCGGTGTGGGCGGCGAACTTCGTGCTCTCGAGCTACGGCACCGGCGCGGTGATGAGCGTGCCCGCGCACGACGAGCGCGACTTCGAGTTTGCGCGCAAGTATGGGCTGCCGATCAGGCAGGTGATCCGGGCCGGCGACGGCGAGGGGGAGGACGACGCCGGGCAAGCAGCCTCCGAGGCCGCGCCCGACCGGGCATTCACCGCGTACGGCATGGTCTTCGACTCCGGCGAATTCTCCGGCATGCCCTCGGAGCAGGCGCGGCTGGCCATCGCCGCCGAGGCGCAGCGGCGCGGCATCGGCACGCCCGCGGTCAACTACCACCTGCGCGACTGGGGCGTTTCGCGGCAGCGCTACTGGGGCACGCCCATCCCCATCCTGTATTGCGAGAAGTGCGACCCCGAGCACAAAGGCATTCCGGTGCCCGACGAGGACCTGCCCGTCCGGCTGCCCGACATCGACGTGAAGGAGGTGCTCACCGGCAAGGGGGAGCCTCCGCTCGCCAAGGTGAGCTCGTGGGTCAACACCACATGCCCCCGCTGCCGCGGGCCGGCGCGCCGCGAAGCGGAGACGATGGACACCTTCGTCGACTCCAGCTGGTACTGGGCGCGCTACCTCACCCCGCATGACGATCACGCGCCGTTCGCCCGCGCCGACGCCGACCGGTTCTTGCCCATCGACGTCTACGTGGGCGGGCCCGAGCACGCGGTGCTGCACCTGCTCTACTTCCGCTTCTGGACCAAGGTGATGGCCGAGCTGGGGCTCTGCGCCGTGGTCGAGCCGGCGCTGAAGCTGGTCACCCAGGGCATCGTCAAGGGGCGCGACGGCGAGAAGATGTCCAAGAGCAAGGGCAACGTGGTCTCGCCGCGCGAGATGGTCTCGCGCTACGGCGCGGACACCGCGCGCCTGTTCATCCTCTTCGCCGCGCCGGCCGAGAAGGACATGGACTGGAGCGACGAGCAGGTGGAGGGCCAGCACCGCTTCCTTGGGCGGATGTGGCGCCTGTTCCACGCCGCGCTGCCCCGGATCGAGGGCCCGCCCGGCGAGCTCGCCCACGCCCACGGCGAGGCGCTCGAGCTGCGCCGCCGCTCGCACCGCACCATCGCGCGGGTGACCCAGCAACTCGAGCGGCTGCAGTTCAACACCGCCATCTCGTCCCTGATGGAGCTGTCCAACGCCGCCAGCGCCTTCGCGCCCGAAGGCGGCGCGGGAAAGGCCGCGCTGCGCGAGGCGTTGGAGGTGCTGGCGCAGCTCCTCTCGCCGTTCGCGCCGCACATGGCGGAGGAGCTGTGGTCGCTCCTCGGGCACGCGGCGCGCACGCCGGACGAGGAGCTCGGGCTCTCGGCTTGGCCTTCGCCGGACCCCGCGCTGGTCGCCGAGGACACCGTGCACATCGCCATCCAGGTCAACGGCAAGCTGCGCGGCGAGATGCAGATCAGCGCCGCGGCGCCCGAGGACGAGGTGCGCGAAGCGGCGGCCGGCGATCCAAAGGTCGCGGCCTGGCTCTCGGGCAAGACCATCAAGAAGGTGGTCGTGATCCCCAAGCGGCTGGTCAATTTCGTGGTCGCATGAGGCGCGCCCTCGAGAAGTCTTTGGCGTGCGCTCCGGCGCTCCGGAGGATCGCGGCCGGCGGCTCCTGCGCCGCTCTGCTGACCGGCCTGCTCGCCTCCTGCGGCTATCAGCTCTCGCAGGGCGGAGCGCTGCCGTCGGGCGCGCGCGCGGTCCGGGTGGGACCGGTGGACAACCGGACGGCGCAGGCCGAGGCCGGAGGGCTGTTTGCGGCGGGGCTGCGCGACGAGCTGTCGCGGCGGGGAAAGCTCTCGCAGGAGGGCGCACGGGTGGCGGTGCTCGACGCCACGCTGCTGGCGATCCGCAGCGTGCCGAGCGCGTTCGGCGCTGCCACGGCGGCGGCCTACCGGCTGGAGGCCGATCTGCGCGTCCGGCTCACGGACGCGGGTGGAGCGGTCATCTACGAGGACTCGCAGGGGGCCGGCGAGGATTACTTTGCCGGGATCGACGTCATCGGCACCGAGGCCAACCGCCGCGCGGCGCTGCGCAGGCTCATCGCCACCCTGGCGCGCGACGCGATCGATAAGATGGAAATCGCGGCGCGCCTGCGCTGACGCGCAGCTCGCTCGTGGCCGCGAGGCGTCGGACGCGCTCCCCGCAGGGGTCCGGGTCCCTCGACGGGGGCTACTTCGCCGCGACCGCCGGCTGGGCCTTGGCGTGGTGGGCCGCCTTGGTCAGACGCGAGATGCGCCGGGCGGCCTGCGCCTTGTGGAGCACGCCTTTGGAGGCCGCCTTGGCGATCAGTCGGACCGCCGCTGCCAACTCGGCCTTCGTCCTTGGCGCGTCGCCGCCGCCGATCGCTTCGCGCGCCTTGCGCACCTGCGTGCGGAGCCTGGAGATGACCTGCTGGTTGCGCGCGCGGTGCTTCTGCGCCTGGCGGTTGCGCTTCTCTGCGGACTTGGTGTTGGCCACGGACTTCGAACCCCGGAAGGCAAGGAGAGACGTGAAAAGGGGGTCGCAGATAGCATCGCCCGCACAGGGTGTCAACGACCGTTCCGGGGCCCCGTACGAATGCGGTGGCCGCGACGCACCTCGCTAGAAGCGCCCGCCCGCCCGCGTGCGACCTGCCGCGAGCCGTCCACAGGTTGCCCACGCTGAAAAAATGGGGCTGGAAGGCGCGCCCCGGGCGTCACGCCCCTGACACCCGTGGACGGTCTATTTTGCAAGCCTTGGGAAAGACTATTGTTTGGCCCGGGCGATCCCCGTGGCTTCGAGCGGGGTGGAGGCGCGGGAAGCTTCTTGTAAAGATACACGAGGGCTCAACTCACAGCCCGTGCACAGGCAGGGTGCGACCCCTGGAATGACGGGCCCGCCGACCTGCAAACCTGTCGGGTCAGCGGCCCGGTGGCCACCGCGATGCCTTCTCTCGCTCCTTGGCCTCGTCCCAGTAGCTGTCCATCTCCGCGAGCGTCGATTCACGCGGAGTGCGTCCGCTCTCGAGCAGGCGCGCCTCGACGTGGTGGAACCGCGCCTCGAACCGCCGCAGCGCGCCGCGAAGCGCCTCCTCGGGATGGACCTTGACGAAGCGGCCCAGGTTGGCGAGCGCAAAGAGCAGGTCGCCCAGCTCCTCGCCGATCCGCTCACGCGCGGGCCCTGACTCCGGTTCCTTGCCGTGCGAGGCCAGCTCGTGCTCGAGCTCCGCCAGCTCCTCGCGCACCTTGGCCAGGACGCCGTCCACGTCCGGCCAGTCGAAGCCCGCGGCGGAGGCTTTCTCGGTGATCCGCTCCGCGCGCACCAGCGCTGGCAGGCCGGCGGGGACGCCGCCGATGGCGCTGCGCGGCTTCTCTCCCTTTTCCTTGCGCTCTTCGGCCTTGATGCGCTCCCAGTTCTTCACCACTTCGCCCGCGCCGCTGACGGTCGCGTCGCCGAACACGTGCGGATGCCTGCGGGTGAGCTTGTCGGAGATGGCGTCGCAGACCTGGGCGAAATCGAACTTGCCTTCCTCGCGCGCGATGCGCGCCTGGAAGACGACCTGGAAGAGCAGATCGCCGAGCTCCTCGCGGTGGTGGGCGGCGTCGCCGGCCTCGATGGCCTCGATCACCTCGTGCGCCTCCTCGAGCAGGTAGGGCGTCAGCGTGCGCAGCGTCTGTTCGCGGTCCCACGGGCAGCCGCCCGGGTCGCGCAGCCGGTCCATGATGCCGAGCAGCCGCGCCACCGCCCTCTCCGCTGCCGCCGCCTGCGCCGAAGGTGTTGGCCGCTTTCCGGCGCCTGCGCCCTCTCCCGCCGAACGATCGTCGCTCATCGCCCCGCTCTAGCACGGCGCCGTTCGGCGCACATGTGGTTCGCGCGAGCCCAAGCCGGCAGCGCAAGGACCGTTTCCTTGCTGCTCCCGGCGTGCGAGGGCTAGGATGCCCGGGTGGATCGCACGAAGACTTTTCCTTCCTGCGCCGCAGCGCTCGTGGTGGTGCTCGCGGTCGCGTCTGGCCTCGCGGCGCCAGCTCTGGCGCAGTTGGCAGCGTCCGATCCGGCCACCTCGAAGCCGGTTCCGATCATCCGCAAGCGCGTGCAGGTCCCCGCCGCCGAGCTGCAGCGCGACGATCCACCTCCACCGCTTCCCGCGATCGCGGCGGACGCCCCTACTGCGCAGGCCGCGCCCGCGCCCGCGCCGGCCGCGCAGGGCGGCGGGCTCACCGGGCCGGCCCGCTATGGGCTGGTCCTGCCCGCCGAGCACGGCCCAGATCTGCTCGCTCACTGGGCGGCCCGGCGCGACTACCTGCGCGATCGCGACGAGCGCCGGGCCGAGGATGAGGAGCAACGCGTTCGCGAGCTGAAGAAAGAGCTCGCCATCGACAACCTGTTCGTCATTGGCGCCGCGCTGGTGCGAGAGAGCCACGAGGCGCTCGCCGCGGGCTCGCCGGCGTTGGCGAGGAAGCGCTGTGCGCTGGCGGTCGAGTTTGCCCCGGCGCTCTCCGACGCGCACTTCTGCCTGGCCCGCACGATGCTGGCCGAGGACGGCACGGCGTTCAAGGCGGCGCTGGGCGAGGTGGTGGCCGGCGCCGAGGCGGCGCTTGGCGACCCACGGGTGCGCCGCGCGCAGGTCGCGAACGCCGCCACGATCCTGCTCGCGGGCCTGCTGCTCGGGGGCCTCGTCTTCGTGGCCCTGCTCGTCCTGCGCTATGCGCAGCTCTACATCCACGATCTGCGCCACCTCTTGCCCGCGGGTACCCGACAGTGGCAACCCGCGCTTCTCGCACTCGTGATCCTGCTCCTCCCGTTGCTCCTTCACCTGGGGCCGGTGCCTCTGCTCGTCACCGCGCTCGCGGCCTGCGCGCTCTATGCCTCTACCGCCGAGGTAGCGGCGGCCTGCGCGGTGCTGCTGGTGGTCGCCGCCACGCCGTTCTTCGCCGCGGGCATCTCGCGGGTAGCGGCGTTCGGTGGCTCCGCCGCCGACGTCTACCTGGTCGAGCGCGGCGAAGGCTCGCCGCCCTCGCTCGCGCGGCTGCAGCGCCGCCTCGAGAGAGGGGCCGCGGCCCGGGCAGGTCCCCCCGATGGGACGCAGCCGTCCGACTTCGCCGTCGCGTTCGCGCTGGCGCGCAAGGCCAAGCGCGAGGGCGACCTCGGCTCTGCGCAGGCGCTCTACGCGCGGGCGCTGGAGACCCCGGGCGCTGCCGGTGAGAGCCTGGCCGCCGCGCACAACAACCTCGGCAATGTGCTGCTCCTCTCCGGCGACAGCGCCAGGGCCGCCGCCCAGTACCAGCAGGCGATCGACCTGCAGGAGACCCTCGCCGCCGCCCATTTCAACCTCAGCCGCGCGCTCAACCTCGGCTCGTCCGACCAGCTCCCCAAGGTCCAAGGCGAGCAGCAGCGCGCTCTCGATCTCGACCGGCCCGGCGTCGAGGGCTTCACCGAGGGCAACCTTCAAGTCAACCGCAAGTCCAACAAGTTCGTCATGGACGTGCCGTTGCCCGACTCGAGCCTCCCGCCCCTCGAGGCGGCAGACGCCGCCCTGGCTTCCGCCGTCGGCGACGAGGCCGGCGCGGCCCTGAGCGGTCCCTTGCCACCCTCCCTTGCCCTGGTCTGGCCGCTGCTCGCGGGCGTCGCTCTGCTCGGGCTGCGCTTCTCCGGTCCGCGCCTCAAGCCCAGCGGACGCTGCGAGCGCTGCGGCCGCGAGGTGTGCAGGCGCTGCGACGCCGACGCTCGCCCCGCCGAAGCGCTCTGCGCGCAGTGCGTGAACGTCTTCGTGCGCCGCACCAACGTCGACCCCGCCGAACGCATGCGCAAGGAGATCGCGGTCCAGTTCTACCACCGAAGGCGGGCCATCCTGCTGCGGCTGATGGGCGTCGTCTCCGGCGCCGGGCACGTGCTGATGGGCCACCCGCTGCGCGGCCTCGTCTACCTGGCGCTCACCGGTTGCCTGCTCGCGAGCGTGATCTTCTTCCACGGCGTCGCCCGCGCGCCCATCGCTGTGCGCAGCGGCGTGTCGCTCCTGCGGGTGGGCACCACCGCCGCGGTCCTGGTCGCGGTCTACGCGCTCTGCCTGCGCGACCTGCTCGCGCGGCAGCGGGCGGAGGGCAGATAATGGCCCTGTCCGGAACGCTGAAGGACTTCGGCATTGCCGACATCCTCCAGCTCATCGGCCACCAGACCAAGACCGGCTCGCTCCTCCTGCGGAACCAGCGCGAGGAGGTGGAGGTGAGCTTCGTCGATGGCAACGTCGTCTTTGCCAGCGAAAAGGCGCGCAGCGAGCAGAACTTCCTCGGCAGCATGCTGGTGCGTGCGGAGGTCATCGCCGAGGCGCAGCTCGAGGAGGCGCTCCGGCAGCAGCAGCGCTCGCTCCGGCGGCTCGGCGACGTGCTCATCGAGCTGGGGTTCATCTCCGAGGTTGCGCTGTCGCAGATGACGCGGCTGCAGACCACCGAGACGCTCTACAAGCTGTTCCGCTGGAAGAGCGGCACGTACGAGTTTACCCAGAAGGAGATCGAGCGGGAGAAGAGCGGCTTCGATCCCATCCGCGCCGAGTCGATCTTGCTCGAGGGGTTTCGGCGGATGGACGAATGGCCGGCGATCCGCAAGAAGATCCCCTGGGACGCCGCCACCTCCGAGCGGGCCCTGGAGCTGGACGTGCGCGACCTGCCACCGATGGAGGGCGCATTCGCGCTCGACGGAGGAGGCGAGGGCGGCGAGGGCAAGCCGTCGGCGCGGCACAAGCTCATCTATCGGCTGGCCGAGCCGGGGCGCACCACGCGCGCGATCGTCGACCTGTCGCGGATGGGCGAGTTCGAGGCGCTCAAGGCGATGCAGGGGCTGGTCGACTGGGGCTACCTGCGCATCGTCCCGCCGGCGCGGGGTACCGCCGCAGCGGTGAAGGGCCTGGCCGCGGGTGGCCGGGCGCTGGCGGCGAGCGGCGCGCTGGTGCGACTCGCGATCTCGGTGGCGTTCTTCCTCGGCACGCTCTTCGTCGTGCGCGCCGTCGCCCCCGCTTTCGGCTCTGCGCGGGCGGAGGTGCACGCCCGCAGCGGCGCCGCCGCGCGGCTGCTCGCCCGCGACCAGATCCTGCGGCTGGAGAGCGCGCTCGAGCTGTACAAGATCGAGCACGGCGAGTACCCGAAGGAGCTCAGACTGCTCGTGGACGGGCAACTCGTGGTCGACGGGGACCTGCGCTATCCCTTCCCGGAGCCTTACTATTATCGGCGGACCGGGCAGGGCGCCCAGCAAGCGTTTGTCTTGCTGCCCCCGCTCGATTAAACACAGGGGCCGATGGCCGAACCGTCCGCGCGACTCGAGCTGGAAGACAACGACGGGGCCCGTACGCTCGCGGGCGGGCGCAGCGAGAACCTCAAGCTGCTCGAGAAGCGGCTCGGCGTTCACGTCGGGCAGCGCGGCAACGTCTTCCTGCTCTCCGGCGCGCCGGACAGGGTTGCCCTGGCCGAGAACGTGATGGGCCAGCTCATCGGGCTCATCCGCAAGAAGTACCCGCTCGCGCTCGAGGACGTCGAGCAAGCGATCAAGGTGCTGCAGGCGGACCCCGGGGCCGATCTCAAGGAGATCTTCCTCGACACCGTCTACATGGCGTCGGGCAAGCGTCCGGTCACGCCCAAGGGCTTCAACCAGAAGGCGTACATCGACGCGATCCGCAAGTTCGACATCGTCTTCGGCTACGGGCCCGCCGGCACCGGCAAGACGTACCTGGCGATGGCGATGGCGGTCGCGGCCCTGGTGGAGCGGCGGGTCAAGCGCATCGTCCTCTGCAGGCCGGCCGTCGAGGCGGGCGAGAAACTGGGCTTCCTCCCTGGCGACCTGGCCGAGAAGGTGAGCCCTTACCTGCGGCCGCTCTACGACGCGCTCCACGACCTGATGGACATGGACCGCGCCAGCGACCTGCTCGAGCGCGGCACGGTGGAGGTTGCGCCGCTCGCGTTCATGCGCGGGCGCACGCTGAACGACGCCTTCGCCATCCTCGACGAGGCGCAGAACACCACCACCGAGCAGATGAAGATGTTTCTCACCCGCCTGGGGTTCGGCTCCAAGGCGGTGGTGACGGGCGACCTCACCCAGATCGATCTGCCGAGCGGAAAGGCGTCGGGGATGGCCGAGGCGCGCGAGGTGCTCGCCAACATCGACGGCATCCGCTTCTGCGAGTTCACCGATCGCGACGTGGTCCGCCACCCGCTGGTGCAGGAGGTGGTCCGCGCCTACGAGGCGCAGGCCGCTCGCCGCGGCGAGCAGGACGAGCGGCGCAAGGCCGCGGTCAAGTCCGCCGCGCAGGCGCTGTCCGGGAACGGCCCAGCGAACGGCGTGGAGCCCCCATGAGCAGCGGTTCGCCCGCGACCCGGGCGCGGGTGTGCGCGCCGCTGGCCGCGGCGCTGATCTCCGCGTTGCCGGTGGCGGCTCCGGCGGCTGAGCACGTGCTGCCCTTCCTCGAGGACGATTATCCGCGCGCGCTCGCCCAGGCGAAGGCCGAACGCAAGCTGCTCTTCGTCGACGCCTGGGCCACCTGGTGCCACACCTGCTTGAGCATGAAGCGCTTCGTGCTCGACGATCCCGGGCTCGGCGCAGTGCGCGACGCGGTGATCTGGCTCGCCGTCGAGACAGAGGCGGAGCGCAACCGCGACTTCGTGGAGAAGTACCCGATCGACGGGCTGCCCACCTTTTTCCTCATCGACCCCGCGCGCGAAGAGGTCGCGGCGCGCTGGCTCGGCGCGGGCACCGCCAACGAGCTGCGCGCGTTCGTGCAGGAGCACGCGGCGGCCTGGGCGGCGACGCGAGACACGGGCCGGAGCCCGGCGCTGCTGGCGACGCGCGCGGGCGACCAGGCCCGCCAGCGCGGCGACCTCGACGGCGCCGCGGCAGCGTATCGCACGGCGGTACGCAGATCCCCGGCCCACGATCCGCAGCGGCCGGAGCGCTTGCTGCTCCTCGCCACTGCGCTGTCGAAGCTGGCCACGCCGCAGGCGGCCCGCGAGTGCGCGGGGCTCGGCCTCGCCGAGATGGGGCACACCGGCTCGTCCGCTGTGGCCGCCGACTTCGCCGCCGCGGCGTCGGAGTGCGCGGGCCGGCTTCCTCCGGGATCGGCCGAGGCGCTCCGTCTGCGGAACGCGGCGCGGGCGCGCCTCGCGGCGCTGGCGGCGGACGAAGCGGCGCCGCTGTCGGTCGACGACCGCAGCGACGCGCTCGCGAACCTGGCCGAGTTGCAGGGTGGCCAAGGCGACCGCGCGGCGGCGATGGCGACGATGCGCAGGCGCGCTGCGCTGCTCGAGCAGGCGGCCCTCGTAGCGCCCGACCCGACCCTGGCTTCCACCTTCGACGCGCACCGCACCGACACCTATCTTTTCCTGGGCGAGCCGCAGAAGGCCGAGCGGATGCTGGAGGAGCGCGAGAAGCAGATGCCGGAGGACTACAACCCGCCGGCCCGGCTGGCGCGCGTGCTGTTCGAGCAGGGCAAACATGGCCTTGCCGAGGCGGCCGTGAACCGCGCCCTCGATCGGATGACGAGGGGCCCGCGGCGCATCGGCATCCTTGCGCTCAAGGCGAAGATCCTCAAGGCCGAGGACAAGCCGCGCGGCGAGGTGCTGCGGGAGGAGCTGGACGTGCTGCGCGCGCTGCCGCGTCCGCAGCGGCGGCCTTCGCTGGAGCAGCAGCTCGAGGCGGAGCTGGACGCCTCCGCGAAGGGAGCCCAGGCCCGCTGAAGAACGGTCGTCTGCTTGCCCTCCTGCGTGGGAAGCCGCAGAATCCCCGGTTCCCGATGAGCGGCGACCGCATAGCTCCGCCCGCGCCCACCGCCGCGACTCCGCGCGGGTCGCGCGACCGCGCCTCGCCGGTGGCAGCCGGGGAGGCGGTCCCGCGGCGCGTCGCCATCATGAAGGGCGTGCGGTCGCTGGCCGGCGTCGGGCTCCTCGCGGCGGTGGCCATCGCCTCGGCGCTCCTGCTCGCGCCTCCGCGGCTGACCGCGGGCATCCCCGGAGACGAGGCACTGGGCGCCCTGGCCACCGCCACGGTGAAGGCCGACCGCGACTACGACGTGCTCGACCCGGACACCACCGAGCAGAAGCGCGAGGACGCGGCGCGCTCGGTGTGGCCGATCTACACCTTCGACGGTTCGGCGCAGGAGCTGCTCGCGCAACGCATCGCGCTCGCATTCGCGGAGGGCCGGTCCGCGTTGGCAGAGTGGCAGCGGGCGAATCCCGCCAAGGCGGCACGGCTTGCGGCCGCCCAGGAAGCGCGCGCCCGCGCGTCCACGGCGGCCCAGCGCAGGCGGGCCCCGGAAAAGGCGGAGCTGCTCCGCTTCCTCGCCGGGCGCCGCGACGCCTTCGTCAAGGCGCTGCAGGCGGTGCTCGACGACGAGGATTACCTCGCGCTGGCGTCGGCCGGCTTCGATCCATCGGTGGAGCGAGCCGCCATCCGCCTCGCGGCGCTGGCCTCGAGCGGATACGCGGTGGTCGAGCGCGAGCTCCTCGCCGCCGACCGCGAGCGCGGCATCACCGTGCGCACGCTGTTCGGCGAGGGACCGAACGCGGCCGAGAAGCAGGTGCGCGACATCGACCGCATCCGCGACCTTTCGCAGGTGCGGGGAGAGGTGGAGCACCTGGCGCAGGACCAACTCGGCGGGCTTTCGCCGCCGGTGCGCCGCGCGGTCGCCCAACTCGTCCGCCGCGGCCTGCGGCCGAACCTCGTCTACGACGACGTCGAGACCCGGCGGCGGATCGTGGCCAAGCGGGCCGCGGTCAAGGACGTGCTGCTGCAGATCAAAAAGGGCGAGAAGGTCGTCGGCGACGGCGAGCCGATCACCAAGACCACGCTGCTCGTTTTCCACGCCATCAGCGCGGCCGGCCGCGACCGCGGCGCCGGGCAGGTCCGCTGGGGAGGCGGCCTCTTCGCCGCGCTCGTCTGCGTGGTGCTCTTCACGTTCGCGCGGCGCAACGTCCCGCGTTTCCGGCCGCGGGGGCGCGACGTGCTCCTCCTCGCCACCGTGCTGGTCGGGCAGCTCTGTCTGACCCGGGGAAGCCTCGCCGGAGGCGAGCTGCTGCACGATCTCGCGCGCGACCGGTTTGGGCCGAACAGCCTCCTCTCGGCGACGATCGGCGAGGCGGTCGCCGTCGCCGTGCCCTACGCCGCGGGCTCGATGCTGGTCCGTTTCCTCCTCTCCGGGGAGGCGGCGCTGGCCTTCTCGGGCGCGTTTGCGCCCCTCTGCGGGTTGCTCGCGGGTGGCGCGCTCCAGCCCGCGGTGTTGGCGCTGGTGGGCGGTCTGGTCGCGGCCGATCGGGCCGGCCACGCCGGCAGCCGCAGCGCGCTCTTCCGCGCCGGCGTCTGGGCTGCCGGCGCGAACTTGACGGTGGTGGCCGCCTTCGCGCTCTTCGGCGCGCGCTTCTGGACGCCCGAGTCGGCGGCTGCGATGGCCGGCGCGGCGGTCGGCGGCGCGCTGCTCGTGCCGCTCACGGTGCTGCTGGTGGCGCCGCTCTTCGAGTTGGCGTTCGGCGTCACCACCGATATCCAGCTGCTCAAGCTCGCCAACTTCAACCACCCGATGCTCAAGGACTTGATCGTCCAGGCGCCTGGCACCTACCACCGCAGCATCGTGATCGGCGCTCTGGTCGAGGCGGCCGCGCGCGCGATCGGCGCCAACCCTCTGCTGTCGCGGGTGGGCGCGTACTACCACGACATCGGAAAG
>WNFI01682631.1_pt1 | contig 41596 bp, 38 predicted proteins | sample 5400471 | NCBI WGS metagenome assembly WNFI01 (sample SAMN13153348, study PRJNA577476) | soil metagenome | isolation source: 100 cm saprolite on Douglas fir-dominated hillslope | place: USA:California | collected 2013-09-17 | reverse complement strand
GCGGATGTACTCGCGGCCCAGGGTGATCGGCGGCAGCGCGCAGGCCGAGTCGCCGGAGTGGATGCCGGCCTCCTCGATGTGCTCCATCACGCCGCCCAGATAGAGCTCCTCGCCGTCGTACAGGGCGTCCACGTCGATCTCGATCGCATCATCGAGGAACCTGTCGATCAGCACCGGGTGGCCCGGGCTGGCCTCGGTGGCCCGGGCGACGTACGCCTCCAGCGTGTCGTCGTCGTAGACGATCTCCATGCCGCGGCCGCCGAGCACGTAGGAGGGCCGGACCAGCACCGGGTAGCCGATCTCCGCGGCGACCGCCTTCGCCTCCGCCAGCGATGTCGCCGTGCCGTAACGCGGCGCGGGCAGCCCGGCCGCCGCCAGCACCGCGCCGAACTCGCCCCGGTCCTCGGCCAGGTGGATGGCCTCCGGCGGCGTGCCCACCACCGGGACCCCCGCCGCGGCCAGCGCCCGGGCCAGGCCGAGTGGCGTCTGCCCGCCGAGCTGGACAATCACCCCGGCGACCGGCCCGCTGGCCTGCTCCGCGGCCACCACCTCCAGGACGTCCTCCAGGGTGAGCGGCTCGAAGTACAGCCGGCCGGAGGTGTCGTAGTCGGTGGAGACGGTCTCCGGGTTGCAGTTGACCATCACGGTCTCGTAGCCCGCCGCGGTCAGCGCGAACGAGGCGTGCACGCAGGCATAGTCGAACTCGATGCCCTGGCCGATCCGGTTCGGGCCGCTGCCGAGGATGATCACCTTGGGGCGGTCCCCCGCGGGTACCTCGGTCTCGGCGTCGTAGGTCGAGTACAGGTAGGGCGTGCGCGCGGCGAACTCCGCTGCGCAGGTGTCCACCGTGTGGTACACCGGCCGCACGCCCAGGTCCTGGCGCAGCGCCCGGATCCGGGCCTCGGTCGTCCCCCGGATCTGGGCGACCTGCGCGTCGGAGAACCCCGCGCCCTTGGCGGCGCGGAGCACGTCAGCGGTCAGCGGCCCGGCCTCCGGCGCGTCCGGCCCCGGGACCGTACCCGGCCCCGCCAGCGCGATCGCAGCGGCGCCCGGCCCCGCAGGCGCGCCCCCGGATCGCGCGGGCGGGTCTGAACTGCCCGCGCGGATCCGTTCTGCGTGCTCTTCGATGCCCTTGATCTGGTCGATGAACCAGGGATCGATCCCGGTCGCCTCGGCCAGCTCGGCCACAGTCAGGCCGGCCCGGATCGCCTGGTGCAGCGTGGCCATCCGGCCGTCGTGCGGGCTGGCGCACCGCCGCAGCAGCTCCGCCGGGTCGCCGGGCGGCTCGCCCCAGCGCAGCGGCGCGCCGGGATGCTCCAGCGAGCGGAGCGCCTTCTGCAGCGCCTCGGGGAAACTGCGGCCGATCGCCATCGCCTCGCCGACCGATTTCATGTGCGTGGTCAGCACCGGATCAGCGCCGGGGAACTTCTCGAAGGCGAACCTGGGCACCTTGACCACGACGTAGTCGAGCGCGGGCTCGAAGCAGGCCGGGGTCTCGCCGGTGATGTCGTTACGGATCTCATCCAGGGTGTAGCCGATGGCCAGGCGCGCCGCGATCTTGGCGATGGGGAAGCCGGTCGCCTTCGAGGCCAGCGCGCTGGACCGGGACACCCGCGGGTTCATCTCGATCACGACCATCCGCCCGCTGCCGGGATGCACGGCGAACTGGATGTTGCAGCCGCCGGTATCCACGCCGACCGCGCGAGCCGTCGCGATCGCGATGTCGCGCATCCGCTGGTACTCCCGGTCGGTCAGGGTCATCGCGGGCGCGACCGTGACCGAGTCGCCGGTGTGCACGCCCATCGGGTCGATGTTCTCGATCGAGCAGACGATGACCGCATTGTCGTGGCGGTCGCGCATCAGCTCGAGCTCGAACTCCTTCCATCCGAGGATCGACTCCTCGAGCAGCACCTCGGTGACCGGGCTGGCGTCCAGGCCCGCCCCGGCCATCCGGTGCAGGTCGCGTGAGTCGCGGGCGATGCCGGACCCGAGGCCGCCGAGCGTGAACGACGGCCGGACGACCAGCGGGTAGCCGAGCTGGCTCGCGGCCTGCTCGCACTCGCCGAGCGTGTGGCAGACCCGGCTGGCCGGAACCTCGGCGCCGAGGCCGGTCACGATCTCCTTGAACCGCCTCCGGTCCTCGCCCGCCCTGATCGCCTCGATGCCGGCGCCGATCAGCTCGACCCCGTAGCGGGCCAGCGTCCCCGACTCGTGCAGGGCGACGGCCGCGTTCAGGGCGGTCTGGCCGCCGAGCGTGGGCAGGACGGCGTCCGGCCGCTCCTTCGCGATCACCTTCTCCAGCACATCCAGCGTGATCGGCTCCACGTAGGTCGCGTCGGCGAACTCGGGGTCCGTCATGATCGTCGCCGGGTTGCTGTTGACCAGGCTGACCCTGATGCCCTCCTCCTGGAGCACGCGGCAGGCCTGGGTGCCGGAGTAGTCGAACTCGCAGGCCTGGCCGATCACGATCGGGCCGGAGCCGATCACCAGGACCGAGTTCAGGTCAGCGCGCCTCGGCACGGTGCCCCCTCCCCGCGACCCGCCAGTGCGGCCGCGCACACCCCCGGTTGCAGGCGCGCGGACCACCGCGGCAGGCGCGCGGACCACCGCGGCAGGCGTGCGGACCATCGCTGCGGGCGCCGACGCCACTCAACTCGGCCACGCACGCCACGCTCGTCACATCCGCACCAGAGAACCCTCGCCTAACGGGATAGGCCGCTGCGCGGGGCCCGATTTCATGATCCCGGACTGAAACCCACTCATAGCGTGGGTTTGGGTCCAGGATCATGAACGAGCGCCTTGGCCGAGCCCCCTCCCCGCTAACCAGCCGCTGTCTGAGGGCGCTCACCGGGCACGTTCCATGAGCTCGCAGAACTCGGCGAACAGACCGGCCGCGTCGTGCGGGCCTGGCGCCGCCTCCGGGTGGTACTGCACGCTGAACGCCGACGCGTCCAGCAGCCGCAGCCCCTCGACCACGCCGTCGTTGAGGTTCACGTGGGTGACCTCGGCCGTGCCGAAGGCGGTCTCGAACCGGGCGGGTGATTCCGGCCGGGCCAGGCGGGCCTCTGCGCGCGGGGCCCACTCGCCAGCCCCGCGCGCGGCCGCCTCGGCCCCCGCCGACTGACCGCCCGCCGAACCGGCCCCCGCCGAACCGGCGCCCGCCAAGCCGCCCGTCCCGTCACCGCCCGCCAGGCCCGGCATGGCCACCGCGAACCCGTGGTTGTGGCTGGTGATCTGCACCCGCCCGGTCCGCAGGTCGGCGACCGGCTGGTTGACGCCGCGGTGCCCGAAGCGCAGCTTGTAGGTGTCCAGGCCGAGCGCCCGGCCCATGATCTGGTTGCCCAGGCAGATCCCGAACACCGGGATCGCGGCGGCGAGCACCCCGCGCATCGCCTCGACCGTGTAGCCGGCGGCGGCCGGGTCGCCGGGCCCGTTGGAGAAGAACACGCCGTCCGGGCCGGAGGCGAGGATCTCCGCGGCAGTGCTGGCCGCGGGCAGCACCGTGACCTCGCAGCCCAGGCGCGCCATGGACCGGGGCGTCGCGGCCTTGATGCCCAGGTCGACGGCTGCGACCCGGTACCGCACCGGCGTGCCCACAGGGGGGCTGACCACGTAGGACTCGGCCGTCGACACCTCGCGGGCCAGGTCGGCGCCGGCCATCCGCGGGCTGGCCAGGACCCGTTCCAGCAGCCGCCCGGGATCGGCCTCCCGGGTGCTGATCGCGGCGCGCATCGCGCCGCGCTCCCGCAGGTGCCTGGTCAGCGCCCTGGTGCCGGTGATCGCGATCCCGGTGATGGCGTGAGCCCGCAGCTCGTCGGAGAGGCTGCGCTCCGCCCGCCAGCTCGAGAAGATCCTCGCGGGCTCGCGGATCACGTAGCCGCTCACCCAGATCCGCCGGGACTCCGGATCGGCGTCGTTGACGCCGGTGTTGCCGATGTGCGGCGCCGTCATCGCGACGATCTGCCCGCAGTACGACGGGTCGGTCAGCGTCTCCTGGTACCCGGTCATCCCGGTATTGAAGACCATCTCGCCGAATGTCTCGCCGTCCGCCCCGTAGGCCGCACCGCGGAACACCACGCCGTCCTCGAGGACCAGCACCGCCCCGCCCGCAGTCACCCGCCCATCCTCCGTCCCCGGGCCGTCATCCGTCACCGGGCCAGCTTCCCGTCCATGACGGTCGGGATTCCGCGCAGGAACGTCGCCGTCACGCGTCCCGGCAGGACCATCCCGGCAAACGGCGTGTTGCGGCTCCGGGAGGCGTGCGCCGCCGGGTCGACGGCCTCCCGGGGCGACGGGTCGTACAGCACCAGGTTGGCCGGCTCGCCCGGGAGCAGCCGGCCGTGCCCGGTCAGGCGGCCGATCGCGGCCGGCCGGGTTGACATCCGGTCGGCGACGCCGGCCCAGTCGAGCAGCCCCGGCTCCACCAGCGCTTCGTGGACCACCCGCAACGCGGTCTCCAGCCCGGTCATGCCGAACGCCGCGGCCACCCACTCGGTTTCCTTGTCCTCCAGCGGGTGCGGGGCGTGGTCGGTGGCCACGCAGTCGATCGTCCCGTCGGCGAGCGCGGCCCGCAGCGCGGCGACATCCTCGGCGGTGCGCAGCGGCGGGTTGACCTTGAACACCGGGTCGTATCCCGTGGCCAGCTCCTCGGTGAGCAGCAGGTGGTGCGGGGTCACCTCGGCGGTGACCTGCCATCCCTTGGCCTTCGCCCACCGGAGGATCTCCACCGACCCGGCCGTGGAGACGTGGCAGACGTGCAGCGCGGATCCGACGTGGGCCGCGAGCAGGCAGTCGCGGGCGACGATCGCCTCTTCGGCGACCGCCGGCCAGCCGGCCAGGCCCAGCCTGCCGGAGATCTCCCCCTCGTTCACCTGCGCGCCGTCGGTAAGCCGCGGCTCCTGGGCGTGCTGCGCGATCACCCCTCCGAACGCCCTGACATACTCCAGAGCGCGCCGCATCAGCACTGCGTCATGCACGCACCGGCCATCGTCGGAGAAGACCCGGACCCGGGCGGCCGAGTCGGCCATGGCGCCCAGCTCGGCGAGCCGGGTGCCGGCCAGGCCTGCGGTGACCGCGCCCACGGGATGCACGTCGCAGAGGCCCGCCTGGCGGCCGAGCCGCCAGATCTGCTCCACCACGCCCGCCGTGTCGGCGACCGGATCGGTGTTGGCCATCGCGTGCACCGCTGTGAAGCCGCCGAGCGCGGCCGCCGCGGTGCCGGTGAGCACGGTCTCGGCGTCTTCCCGGCCGGGCTCGCGCAGGTGCGTGTGCAGGTCGACCAGCCCGGGCAGCAGGATCAGCCCGTCGGCGTCCAGGCGCTGCGCGGCCGCGTCGGCCAGGTCGCGCCCGATCTCGGCGATCGCGCCACCGGAGATCAGGACATCGGCGGGATCACCGCCCAGCGGCCTGGCCCCCCTGATCAGCCACGCCCCGGCGGCCCCTGGGCCAGTCATCACGCGGCCCCCGATCCGCCGAGGAGCAGGTACAGCACGGCCATGCGCACGCTGACCCCGTTGGCCACCTGCTCGACGATCGTGGACCGGACCGAGTCGGCCACCTCGGCTGCGATCTCCACTCCCCGGTTCATCGGCCCGGGGTGCATTACGATGCCGTGGTCGGGCAGCAGCGCCATCCGGCCAGCATCCAGCCCGTACCGGCGGCTGTACTCGCGCACGCTCGGGAAGTAGGCAGCGTTCATCCGTTCCTGCTGGACCCGCAGCATCATCACCACGTCGGCCTTGGGCAGGGCGGCATCCAGGTCGTAGCCGACCGAGCAGGGCCAGCTGCCGACGGCGACCGGGAGCAGCGTCGGCGGCGCGACCAGCGTGACCTCCGCGCCGAGCGTGCTCAGCAGCAGCACGTTTGACCTCGCGACCCGGCTGTGCAGGATGTCGCCGACGATGCTTACCCGGAGCCCTTCCAGCCTGCCCAGCCTGCGGCGCATGGTGAACGCGTCGAGCAGGGCCTGCGTCGGATGCTCGTGGGCCCCGTCTCCCGCATTCACGACGCTGCCCTTCACCCAGCGCGCGAGCCGGTGCGGCGCGCCCGATGCGCCGTGCCGGATCACCACGGCGTCGGCGCCCATTGCCTGCAGGGTCAGCGCGGTGTCCTTCAGGCTCTCCCCTTTCGCGACGCTGGATCCCTTAGCCGAGAAATTGATCACGTCGGCGGACAGCCGTTTCGCCGCCGCCTCAAAGGAGATCCTGGTCCGCGTCGAGTCTTCATAGAAGAGGTTGACGACCGTGCGGCCGCGCAGCGTGGGCAGCTTCTTGACCGGCCGCTCGGCTACGAGGTCCAGCTCGTCGGCGGTGTCGAGGATGAGCAGGGCATCGTCAAGACTGAGGTCGGCGGCCGAGATCAGGTGGCGGTTCATGACCCCTCCCGGTCGTTCGCTCCGGAGCGGGCGCTCAGCAGCACCGCGTCCTGGCCATCCACCTCGGTGAGCAGCACCCGGACCATCTCGCGCTGGGAAGTCGGCAGGTTCTTGCCCACGTAGTCGGCCCGGATCGGCAGCTCGCGGTGCCCGCGGTCGACGAGGACCGCAAGCTGAACCGCGCGCGGGCGGCCGAGCTCACCCAGAGCGTCCAGCGCGGCCCGGACGGTACGGCCCGAGTAGAGGACATCATCGACCAGGACCACGATCCTGCCGTCGATCCCGACCGCCGGGACCTCGGTGTGACCGAGCGCACGGGCGGGCCGCAGCCTCAGGTCATCCCGGTACATGGTGATGTCGAGCGATCCGGCGGGAATCGCGCGCCCCTCGACCTGCTCGAGGCGCTCGGCCAGCCGCTGCGCGAGCGGCACCCCCCTGGTCGGGATGCCGAGCAGGACAACGTCGCCGGCGCCGTTGGTTCGCTCGAGGATCTCGTGCGCGATCCTGGTCAGCGCCCGCCTGATCTCGGCCGGCTCCAGCACCGCCTTGGCCTGCGCTTCGCCCCGGCGCTCGGCATCCCGGCGCGGACCATCTTGCCGCCGCCCGGCCCGCGGCGGCGCGGCGGCGGGGCGAGGACGGCCGGGACGCTGATCGCGCCCGGCCTGATCGGCCACATGCACCATGGACCTCCTTTCCCGCCTCACCGGACGGGCCTTAAAGGACGTCAGTTCGGACCACCGTACCAGCCGGAAGCCTACTGGCCGGGCCGACTGGCCGGTACACGCCGTGACGATGAGTAATTTTTATCACCTGATGTCCTGATCTAGCGGTATCTTGCACGCCCCAGCGGCGATTCGCGGCGAACGCAGGCATCCGCAATCCCCTGCCCCGACGGGCTTCCTATGACCTGGAACGGACCGCCGGCGCGCGCCGCGGCGATGCGCCGCGGCGCGTAAGTTCATCCGCTTTTTGCCATTCGGCTTGACCTTGTCGGCCTCGCGGCCTACCGTCACTGTGCGTAACCATCACTATCTCCAACGACAAGGCCAGGGGGCCACGACCATGCCATCTGACTACGCGAAGACCCTCGGGGCGCGGCTGCGCGCGATCCGCACCCAGCAAGGGCTCTCGCTACACGGAGTTGAGGAGAAGTCTCGCGGGCGGTGGAAGGCCGTGGTCGTCGGGTCTTACGAGCGCGGCGACCGTTCGGTGACCGTACAGAAACTTGCCGAGCTGGCCGAGTTCTATGGTGTCCCGGTATCCGAGCTGCTTCCGGGAGATGTGCTGCCTACGCTACTCGCGCCATCTCCCAAGCTTGTGATAGACCTCGAGCGCATGGCGCAGCTGCCCAAGGACAAGGCAGGACCGCTCGCGCGTTACGTCGCCACCATTCAGAGCCAACGCGGCGACTACAACGGCCGGGTGCTGTCGATCCGCCAGGAGGACCTGCGCTCCCTGGCAGTCATCTATGACAAGTCGCCGACTGACCTCACCGAGGAATTGATCAGCTGGGGAATCCTGGACTCCGAGGCCCGGGGAGCCATCGAGGCGTTCTGAGTCTGCCGACGCGCGCCGCGTCCCGGCCGGAGGGCGCGTCAGCCTGCTACCCGGCCGTCAGCAGCGGCAGCAGCGGCTGGGCGAGCACCCCGAGCGCACTCTCGGCGAGCGACAGGAACGTCTCCGCATCGCGAAGCAGGTCGTCGGCCTCTCGGAGCGACACCGCGCGGGGCAGCCCGGCCTCCGCAGCCGCCCGCTTGGCTGCGCCGGCGGCGAAAAACGCGGCCCACTCGGACAGCGCAGGCTCGACCTTCGGCAGCAGCTCCCAGACGCTCAGCGGCTTCCTGCGGCGCGTCGAGGCGCCCGGATCGGCCTTGGCGGCCACGACCGCCGCCGCGGCCCGAAGGGCCGCCAGGTGAGCCGATACGTACCTCGCTGCGGCCGAGGCCTCGCCCTCGGCCGCAGCCAGCCCATACCTGGCCGACTCCAGCAGGGCCAGCGCCGACGGCGCGACCCGGCATCGTGGCCGGGCGCTATTCCCGTCACTGCCCGCCTGCGCGGCCGCGCTCATCGCAGCTGTACCCACTGGAGCTCCTCCCATCAGTGGCGCCTGGCCGACGCCCCGCCCCCTGGCCGGGCGGAGCGCTTCCCCACGCCCCGCCCGGTCAGCGGCGGTCCGACGGTCCGCGGGGGACGGATCTCGCCGGACTGCCTGCCTCTCAAGTATTCGAACATAGGTTCGCTCGGCTGTCTAGCCAATTGCACCTGCGTTCGAAGTTACAAGAGGGGTCCGACAAAATGGGGGCGACAACGCGCCGGCCCGGACTCGCACCGGACTCCCGCACCGGGCTCCCGCACGAGGCTCCCGCACGAGGCTCCCGCACGAGGCTCCCGCACGAGGCTCCCGCGCGGGGCGGGCCCGGCCTGGCATACGCTTGCCGCCGTGCGATCCCCCAACCCGCCGCGGGAACTCAGCCGGACGGCCTTCGTGTCCGAGCTCGACGCGCTGACCGCGGTGTACGCGGCGGCCATGAGACCCGATCCGCAGCAGCTTCCCGGTCGCCGCTCGATCATGGAGCAGCATGCCGGCTATCGGGGCTTCCGCGCGCTGGCCGTGGCTGCTGACCCCCCCGGCCCGGCCGGCGGTCCCGGCGGGCGCGCGAGGCCCGGCCAGATCATTGGCTTCGGCTACGGCTTCAGCGGCGCGGCCGGGCAGTGGTGGCACGACGTTGTCGCCGCCGCGCTCACCGCCAGGGCCGGAGCGGCGGTGGCCGCTGCCTGGCTGACTGACTCGCTCGAGATCGCGGAGGTGCACGTCCACCCGGACTTTCACCGCCGCGGCATCGGCAGGAGCCTGCTGCTCGGGCTCGCCGCCGGGCGCGCGGAGCGTACGGCGGTGCTATCCACGCAGGATGCGGACTCGCCGGCCAGGCGGCTCTACCGCGGCCTCGGCTTCGCCGACTTGCTCACGGCATACAGCTTTCCCGGCTCGGCCATCCCGTACGCGGTGATGGGCGCCACGCTCCCGCTGCGGCCGGCCACAGCGCCGGAGGCCGCGTCGTCCTGGCGGGCCTGAGCCTGGCGGGACGTGATCGAGCGTGACACCGTGGTCAGACACTATGCCGGGCCGGACCGGAGGGCTGAGCCCGGCGGGCCCGGTCCACGAGTCCCAGCAGCTGGTAGATCTCCTGGGTGGCCCGTGAGCCGTTCAGCGTGTAGAAGTGCAGTCCCGGCGCGCCCTCGGCGAGCAGCCGGTCACACATGCCCGCGGCGAACTCCACGCCTATCTTCCGCGTCGCGGCCCGGTCACCGTCCTCGGCATGCAGCCGGTCGGCCAGGCTCGGCGGGAATTTCGCGCCGGACAGCACCACGATGCGCTCGAGCGTCCGCACGCTGGTGATCGGCATGATGCCAGCGATGATCGGCACGTCGCAGCCCCGTGCCGCCACCCGGTCCCGCAGCCGCAGGTAGTCGTCCGGGAAGAAGAACATCTGAGTGATCGCGAAGTCCGCGCCTGCCCGGCACTTGGTCACGAAGTGCGCAACGTCGGAGTCCATATCAGGCGACCTGGGGTGACTCTCGGGAAACGCCGCGACACCGACGCAGAAGTCACCGGACGCCTTGATCAGGCGGACAAGTTCCTCCGCGTACCGCAGGCCGTCTGGATGCGGCACCCACTCGTCGCCGGGCGCGCCGGGCGGATCTCCGCGCAGCGCGAGCACGTTCCGGACGCCCACGGCCGCGTACGAGCCGATCACATGACGAAGCTCGGCCACCGAGTGGCTCACGGCAGTGAAGTGCCCGACCGGGGTGAGCGTCGTCTCCTCCGCGATCCTGCCGGTGACCCGGACCGTCCGGTCGCGGGTTGAGCCCCCCGCCCCGTAGGTCACCGATACGAACGTCGGCCGGAGCGGCTCCAGCTGGCGGATGGCCCGCCACAGCTGCAGCTCGTCCGCCTCGGTCTTGGGCGGCATGAACTCGAACGAGAAGGACTCGGCGCCCGAGGCCAGCAGGTCCCTGATCGCTGGCGCGGCCCGGAGCTGGCGCTGCGGCATAACGACAGGCTAGCCGGAATCGGCCCACTCCCCGCCCCGGTCCAGCTTCCGTCCGGACGGCGTGGTGCCCGCCTGAACCCGGCAGCGGTTCTGACCTCGGAATAGCGGAGGGCGTCAACGCGCCGCTACCAGGCTAGTCTCGCCAGCATGGCGACCCGCCAGGCCGATCTTGCCCGAATCCGCGATCAGGTCGGACGTGCCCTGGAGGACTTCCTCGGCCGGCAGCACGCCGCGCTCGGCGACATCGGCCCGGACATGCTCCCGTGGCTCGACGTGATCACCGAGCTGCTGGCCGGCGGGAAGCGGCTGCGCCCGGCGTTCTGCTACTGGGGCTGGCGCGCGGCTGGCGGCGAGGACTGCCCTCAGATCTACGCCGCCGCGGCGGCGCTCGAGCTGCTGCACGCCAGCGTGCTCGTGCACGACGACGTCATCGACGCCAGCGACACTCGACGCGGTCAGCCGTCGGTGCACCGCCGGTTCGCGGCCCGCCATGCGGCCCGCGAGTGGCGGGGATCAGCCGGCTCGTTCGGCGCCGGAACGGCCATCCTGATCGGTGATCTCCTGCTCGCCTGGACCGATCAGCTGTTTCACGCCAGCGGGCTGCCGCCCGCCGCGCTGCGGCGCGGCCAGCCGGTGCTCGACGCGATGCGCGCCGAGGTCATCTCGGGCCAGTACCTGGACCTGCTCGCCCAGTTCGCGGGAGATGGCACGGTCGACAGCGCGCTGCGGGTCGCCAGGTACAAGTCCGCGAAGTACACGGTCGAGCGCCCGCTGCATCTCGGGTTGGCGCTGGCCGGCCCGGACGCGCCGACGGCCGACGCTTTCACCCGTTACGGCCTGCCCCTCGGCGTCGCGTTCCAGCTCCGGGACGACGTGCTCGGCATGTTCGGCGATCCGCGACGGACCGGGAAGCCGGCCGGCGACGACCTCCGCGAGGGGAAGCGCACGGTCCTGGTCGCGCTCGCGCGGGAGCGGTCCAGCCGGGCCGAGCGTGACCTGCTCGACCGCCGCCTCGGCGACCGGCAGATCGGCGAGAGGGGCACGCGGGACGTCCGTGCGGTCCTCACCGACACCGGGGCGCTGGCCGAATGCGAGCGGATGATCGACTCCGGCGTCGCCGAGGCGCTGGCCGCGCTCGAGGACGCGCCCATCACCGGCCGGGCCAGGCGCGCGCTCGCCGAGCTGGCGCTCGCCGCGACCGCGCGCACCGACTGACGTGCGGTCAGAACGCGAGCGCCTGGGCCCGCCGGTTCACCTCGGTGCCCCGGTGCTCGGCGATCGCCTGGATCGGCGTGCCGGGCAGCGACTCGTCGGCTGTGAACAGCCAGCGCAGCGCCTCGACGTCGTCGAATCCGCAGTCGAAGAGCAGGGTGAGCGTGCCGTGCAGTCCCCGGACGACCTGATCGCCGTCGAGGAAGGCCGCGGGCACGCAGAACGCACCGCTGGGGCGCTGGACCGCGAGCAGCTTGCGGTCGCGAAGCAGTTGCTTGACCCGGCTCACGGCAAGCCCAAGCCGCTCGGCAACCTCGGGAACGGTCAGCCAGTCGCCTACGATGGCGTCGGCCGGGGGGTCGATCTGTGCCACGTCTGAAGAGTTTCCCACTTTGAGGCCGTGGTCAAACACTTACCATAACGGCCAGGCCACAGGCAGGCCCGCACCGCCGGCACCCTCGGCCGCCGCCCTGCGCCTGCCCGGACCCTGCACGGCAGCGGCGATCAGCCGCGAACGGCGTCCCGCACCGGGATCGCTGGGTCGCTGAGCCGGGCCGCGTCGACCGGGGTCCCCGACTCGATCACGCGACGGCCCTGCGCCAGGTCCCGCGGCGAGCTCACGGTCAGGAGCGCCACGAGCAGCTCCCCGGCCAGCCAGCACGCTCCCCACTGATCCGCCGCCGGGTCGCCGCGCAGGATCATACGGTCCGCCCCGCCGTGGAAGCCGACATACTGAATCATTCGCCCAAACTGCTCAGACCAGAAATACGGAACGGGATCGTAGGCGTCAGTCCCGCCCAGCAGGTTGCCTGCCAGCACGGCCGGTGCGCGCAGGGCCATGTCCCAGTGCTCGAACCGCAGCCTGCGCCGGTATCGCCGCGACCAGAACGCCATGCAGTCTCCCGCCGCGTACACGCCGGGCACCGACGTGCGCAGCTGCTCATCCACCGCGACGCCGTTGTCCAGCACGACGCCGGAGCCATCCAGCCAGCCGACCTCCGGTCGCACCCCGACCGCGGTGACAATCTCGTCGGCGGCCAGCCAGCCGCCGCCGGCCAGCGCCAGGCCTCCCGGCTCGATCGACTCGACCGGCTGGCGGAGCCGCAGCTCCACCCCTGCCGCGGCGTACCACGGAGCGGTCAGGGCGCCGACCTCGGCTCCCACGGCCGCGGTCAGCGGCGCTGCGGCCGCTTCGAGCACCGTCACGCGGCAGCCGTGAGCGGCCGCCGCGGTGGCCAGCTCGGCACCGATCCAGCCGGCTCCCACGATGGCCAGCCGCAGCCCGGGACGGAGCAGAGTCCGCAGCGTCAGCGCCTCATCGAGCGTGCGCAGGAACCGCTGCCGACCGGCGCCCGGCAGGGCGACCGGCGTGGCCCCGGTGGCCAGCACCAGCCGGTCGAAGCCGTACCCCCCGCGATCGGTACGCAGTACGCCTCCGCGCAAGTCACCGGGCTCGAGGCCGGTCGCGGCCTCGCCGAGCCGCAGCTGCGCTCCGAGCGCGTCCAGGTCGTCCCGCAGCGTGGTGTCGGCCAGCTCGCCGGTCATCAGCCGCTTGGAGAGCGGCGGCCGGTCGTACGGCGGCCGCTTCTCTGCGCCGACGAGGGTCACCGCGCCCGCATACCCGCGGGCCCGGAGCTCCTCGACGGTGCGCAGGCCAGCCAGCCCGCCGCCCACCACGACGATCCGCTCCGGGCTGGCGGGGATCTCCGGGCTGACAGGGGTCTCCGGACTGGCCGATGTCAACGCATCACCTCGGTTCCGCAGCTGTTTCCTGGTCCGCGCAGCTTCCCCGCGCGGCCGCCCGCCAGGTATGCCCGCGCCCACGCCGAGCTTGCCATACCCGGCATCCAGGGCGGCCTGGACGGCCCCATCTCCGACTACCCTGACGACCGCTGAGGTGCCATTAGGCGCGCAGCCAGGCGCGACGACGCTTACACTTTGACCCGATGGATACCACCCTTTCGCGCCCCAATTCCGGGCAGCTGCTCGACGGCAGGTACCGGGTGGGCTCCTGGATCGCTCGCGGCGGCATGGCCACGGTCTACCTGGGCATCGACACCAAGCTGGATCGCGCGGTGGCACTGAAGATCGCCCACGCGGAGCTGGCCGGCGATCAGGAATTCGTTCGGCGGTTCACGGGCGAGGCGCGGTCCGTGGCCCGGCTGTCCAGCCCGAACGTCGTCGCCGTCTATGACCAGGGCTCCGACGGCGATGTGCTCTACCTCGTTATGGAGTACATCCCCGGCCGCACGCTGCGGGAGCTGCTGCGCGAGCGCGGCAGGCTGGGCCCGCGCGAGGCCCTCGACATCATCAACGGCGTCCTCACCGGGCTCGCCGCCGCGCACCAGGCCGGCATCGTCCATCGCGACGTCAAGCCGGAGAACGTGCTGCTCGGCGAGGGCGACACGGTGAAGGTCGCCGACTTCGGCCTGGCCCGAGCCGCAGCCGCCGTCAGCCACACCAGGACCGGGATGCTGATCGGCACGGCCGCGTACCTGGCGCCCGAGCAGGTGTCCCGCAGCACCTCCGACGCGCGCACCGACGTGTACGCCGCCGGGGTGATGCTGTTCGAGATGCTCACCGGCGCCCAGCCGCATACCGGCGACAGTCCGCTTGCGGTAGCCCAGAAGCACGTCAGCGACGTGGTTCCGGCGCCATCCAGCCTGGTGCCGAGCCTGCCGCCGTCGCTGGACGCGCTGGTGGCCCTGGCCACTAGCCGGGATCCCGAGTTGCGGCCCGCCGACGCGGGCCAGTTCCTGCACGCCATCACCGATGTCAGGCGCGGCATGCCGATCGGCAGTCCCCAGCCGGAGCCGCTCGCCCACCAAGCCCAGCACCTGCCGCCGGGCGGCCCGGTGCCTGGCACCAGTGCCCTGGCCGGCCCGGACGCCGTCAGCTTCGCCGGCGCACCAGCGAGCGACTTCGCCGGCACGCCTGCGAGCGACTTCGCCGGCGCGGGCGCGAGCGACTTCCCCGGCGAAGTCGCCCGCGCCGGCGCACCAGCGAACGACTTCCGCAGCGCACCAGCGAGCGATCTCCTCGGCGCACCAGCGAGCGACTTCCCCGGCGCACCAGCGAGCGAGCCGCGCGCCCCTGCTCCGTCCGGATTCCCGTTCTTTGACAACAGCGGCCGCGGGCCTGCCGGATACGGCCCCAGCCCGGACGGCTCCGGCGAGACGAACCATACGCTGATCGTCCCGGGCGGCGGCCTCTCTTACGACGGCCTGCCCTACGGTGGCGTCCCGTACGGCGAGGGCGAGGGACCCGCCTATCCGGGACGGCGGGCGGGCGGGGACCGCCGCCGCGGCGAGTCCCTGCTGCAGCGCGGCGAGCCACTGCTGCAGCGCTGGCTGTTCAGCCGCCGCCTGGTCTACACCGCCCTGGCCCTCGGCGCGGCCCTTATCATCGGCCTGATCACCTGGTGGGTCACGTCCGGGCAGTACGTGACCGTGCCCCCGGTGCGCGCGATGGCGGTCAGCACCGCGCGCACCGAGCTGCAGAACCTCGGCTTCGCCGTGAAGATGGGCCCGAGCCAGCACAGCAACGCGATCCCGAAGGGCGACGTCGTCCGGACCGACCCGGCGATCGGCGCCAGCGCCTCTCGGGGCGCGGTGGTGACCATCTTCGCGTCTTCCGGCCCGGTCATGATCGGCGTCCCGCAAGTGACCGGCCAGCCGCTGGCCGCCGCCGAGGCCGCGCTCAAGAACGCGGGCCTGACCCCGGGCGCGGTGACCACCGCCGGATCGTCCACCATCCCGCCCGGCATCGTGATCAGCACGAACCCGGTCGCCGGCACCTCCTGGCCGCAGCCCAGGCCGGTCAGCATCACGGTCAGCGCCGGCCCGCCGCTGCCCGACTTCGTCGGCATGCAGTTCCAGGCCGCCCAGGCGATAGCGCAGCCCGGCGGGTACCAGCTGAACGAGGTGCCCGACACCAACAGCAGCCAGCCCCAGGGGACGATCACCAGCCAGTCCCCGGCGCCGGGCACGCCGATCACCAAGGCCGAGGTCGTGACCGTGCACGTCTCGAACGGGCCGCCCCTGGTCCCTATCCCTAACGTCCAGGGCCTGAGCGTCGACGACGCCACAAAGGCCCTGGAGCAGGCCGGATTCCAGGTCCAGGTCAACCAGGGCCCCGTGGGCGACCACGTGACGGGCACCTCTCCCTCTGGCCAGGCGCCCAAGGGCAGCACAGTAACCATCAACGTAGGCTTGACGCTCCAGCTCCCCTAGTGCGCCGGAAAAGCGGCTCTGGCGCGGATTCGGTGAAGGACCTTCTGGCTTCTCCTGAGACGAGGTCATTCCGGCCAGGCCCGGTCGGACCTCCCTGCAACGAGGCAGTGAGGATTCCGGCTAAAACGGGGCCAAAGTGGCCTACCTGACCGGAGGGCGGGCGCCTGCCGGCCCGGTCTTCATGGCGCATTTCATGATCCCGGACCGAAACCCACGTATTTGGTGGGTTTCGGTCCGGGATCATGAAATGCGCCTCGTGATCATGACGGAATCCGCGCCAGAGCCGGAAACCCGCTCGCCGGCCCGCCGATCGGCGCCGAGGCGATCCCGGTCTGCGTCTTCAACCCGCGCGGCTGGGCACGTTCATGCCAGGGACATCGCGGCCCTGCGAGCGCTCTGGGAGGACCACGGTCAGAGGGGAGGGCCCTCGCCGGGCAGCTCCTGATAGGAGTACCGCTGCTCACGCCACGGGTCGGCGGTGTTGTGGTAGCCGCGCTCTTCCCAGAATCCCCTGCGGTCCCTGGTCAGGTACTCCACGGCGCGCACCCACTTCACGCTCTTCCACGCGTAGCGGGAGGGAACCACGAGGCGCAGCGGATAACCGTGCTCGGAGGTGAGCTCGGCACCGTTGCGATGGGTGGCGAACAGGGTGTCGTCGGCGGCGAAGTCAGCGATCGAGAGGTTGGCGCTGTAGCCGAAGTCGGCCCAGACCATGACGTGGGTCACGGCGGCGGCCGGAGGTGCGGCGCGCAGCAGCTCGGCGGCCGCCACTCCCTCCCAGGCGATGCCGGGAACCGTGAACTTGGTGACGCAGTGGAAGTCAGCTACGACCCGGGTGCGCGGCAGCGCATCCAGCTCGGCCCAGTTCCACCGGTGCTCCCGGCCCGATTCGGTCGCGCCGCCCACACGCAGATCCCAGGTATCCGGCTTGAACACCGGAACCGGACCGTAGTGCAGAACGGGCCATCCCGCCGGGATGTACTGGCCGGGCGGAAGGCTTGGCTCGGGCGGGGCAGCAGGCGGCGGCTGGTCGGCCGCAGCCCGCGTCCTCCCGCGGCTACGCCGTGCGACCTGAGCGGACTTCAGCCGTCCCCGCCAGGAGACGCTGACCGCCGTGTTGGACGCGCCAGAATGCTGCGCGCCGGTCTCCGGATGCCTCATGTCCGGCTGACCTGCTCCTTCCTGCACTCGCGCCGCCCCGCCTCGCCATGGCCGCGGCGCAGCGACCCCTCGTTCGCAGGTGGGGCTATCTTGCCACCTCGCTCGCGGCCCTGATCCGGCACCCGCCACCTGCCCGGGGCGGGGCGGGGTGCGGGACGGCAGGCGGGCGCGGCAGGGCAGGCCGGTGCGGGACGGCAGGCCGGTGCGGGACGGCAGGCCGGTGCGGGACGGCAGGCCGGTGCGGGACGGCAGGCCGGTGCGGGACGGCAGGCCGGTGCGGCAGGGTGGGCAGGGTAGGCGAGCGCGGTGAGGCGCGGCGGGTGCGCTAATGTGCGCCCCTGGGTGCCTGTTTCCTATGGCTGCGGGCTGAGCCCTGGGACCCCGCGGGAGCTGACCCTGGATCTTCCGGAACAGGATGCAAGACGACTGCTCTCCGGGGCCAGCGTAGCCACGCTGGCCACGGTGACCGAGGCGGCCCGGCCGCATATCGTCCCGGTCACCTTCGCCCTTGACGGCGATCACATCTATGTCGCCGTGGACGCCAAGCCCAAGACGACCCGCAACCTGCGGCGGCTGCGGAACATCCGCGGCAACCCCCAGGTCGCCGTGCTAGCCGACCGCTACGACGACGACTGGACCTCGCTGTGGTGGGTGCGCGCCGACGGCCGCGCCGCCATCCTTGAGGACCCGCGGCAGATGGCCGGCCCGATCGCCCTGCTGGCCAGCCGTTACCGCCAGTACCGAGCCATCCCGCCAGCCGGGCCAGTGATCGACATAACGATCGAGCGCTGGACCGGCTGGGCCGCGTCCCCGCAGGGATAGCGCCGCAACACCAACGGCCCGGGACCACGGGCCCGGGAATCACAAGCCGGCGACGGCCGGGATCACCTCGCTGCCGATGACCTCAAGCGGAGATACCTCCCAGACCCGCGCCACCGCGCCGATCGCGGTCTGGAACCCCATCTCGGCCAGCGCGCCGAGCTGGTCGACGACTTCTGCGGCCTTCTCCCCTTTCTCGCCCACGTCGAAGATGAAGTAGCACGTCTTGACGATCTCGTCGTAGTCGCGGCCTTCGGTCTCGCAGTGAGCGCGCAGCACGTCGAGCTTGCGGGCGAGGTCAGGGCCGGGGAACAGGTTGCAGGCCTGGGCATAACGCGCGACGAAGCGCAGCGTCTTCCGCTCGCCCGATCCGCCAATCATGATCGGCGGATGCGGCTCAGACAGGGCCTGCGGCGAGTTGATAGGGCGCTCCAGCTGGTAGTGCCTGCCGGTGTACGGGGTCTCGTCGCCGCGCCACATCTGCAGGCAGATCTGTAGCGTCTCCTCCAGCCGCTCAAAGCGCTCGGCGACCGGAGGGAACGGAATCCCCAGGCCACGCGACTCCTCCTCGTTCCAGGCGGCGCCGATGCCGAGCCAGGCGCGGCCGCCCGACAGCACGTCCAGGGTGGTTACGATCTTCGCCAGGATGCCGGGATGCCGGTAGATCGCGCCGGTGACCAGTGTCACCAGCCTGGCCCGGGATGTGCGGCCAGCCAGGTACCCCAGCGTGGTGTAGGCCTCGAGCATCGCGTGGTCGGGCGGGCCGACCACGCCGATCTGGAAGAAGTGGTCCATAACGCTGATGAACTCGAAGCCGACCTCGTCGGCGGTTCGGGCCACTGTGGCCAGCTCGGCTCCGAGCCGGGCAGGACCGCCGGGCCAGGTGAAGTCAGGAATCTGCAATCCGATCTTCACGCGATCACCTCCTCGGAGAGCTTGCCACACAGAGCCTGTCGCACGGGGCCTGTCGCACGGGGCCTGTCGCACGGGGCCTGCCACACGGGGCCTGCCACACGGGGCCTGCCACACGGGGCCTGCCACACGGGGCCTGTCGCACGGGGCCTGCCACACCGGGCCAGCGCCTCCCGCACGGTAAAGCGTGGGACGGGCTTCACGGCGTCAAGAGATCTGGTAGTAACTTGGGACCGGCTTTCCCAACGCTTTATAGTGATCTAGCCTGACCGTAAATCGACCGATATCCCCCGTTCCCCTCCCGTCAAGCGGAGACCGCGATGAAACGAGCCCGCCGCGCAGCCAGCGTCGTCGGCTTCATGTTCGCCGCCGCGGCGCTCCTGGCCGCGGGCATCCCCGCCCACGCCGCCGACGCCCACGCACCGGACTGGCAGATTGCCGCTACGGTCCATTACGGGCCGGGCGGCAACGCTTCCGGCTACTCGGCCATCGTCGCGCTGAGGAAGGACGATGCCTGGGCATTCGGCGGAACCAACCCAGGCGGGGCCAGCTCACCGACGGCCGAGCACTGGAATGGGACACGCTGGCAGTCATCGTCCCTGCCGCCCGGGCTCAGCGGCTTCATCGTCGCCGCAGACGCCTCCTCGGCCGGGAACATCTGGGCGGTGGGCGACGGTTATGCGCTGCGCTGGAACGGCACTCAGTGGTCCGTCGCGAAGACATGGGCTCCGTTCAGGCAGCTGACGTCGGTCGCCGCGATAAACACCGGCGATGTGTGGGTCTTCGGGTCCTCACCTTTCAGTGGCGAGGTCAGCCTCGGCGCCTGGCATTTCAACGGCCGAGCCTGGACCAGGGCCAGAGGGATGGCGAACTCGATCTACCGGGCGAGCGCAGTCGCCAGCCGCGACATCTGGGGGATCACGACCGGCCCGCGCGGCGGCTCGGTAGCCCACTACAACGGGCACGCGTGGGCGCGCGTGCGCTCCGCCGCCTCGGCGCTGGCCAGCACCCAGCTCGACAACGTCCTGGCCGTGTCCCGGACCAGCGTCTGGGTGTCGGGAATCTCCCCGGCCAGCGGGCAGGCCGGGCATCTGGTTCTCGCCCACTGGGACGGCTCGCGCTGGAAAAGGTTCGTGGCGCCCTGGGCAGTGCAGCAGCCCGAGCGATTCGCCTCGGACGGCGCGGGCGGAATCTGGATCCCGGTCGTGACCGGAGGAGGGAATCCCGCGACGTGGATCCTGCACATGTCGCGCACCGGGCAGTGGACCCGAACCAGGATCGCCGCGGGTCCAGCCGCCGGAGTCGGCGTAGGGGATCTGGCGCTCATCCCCGGAACCACGTCGCTGTGGGGCAGCGGCGGGCTCCTGACCATAGCAGGCGGGGACGCCACCATCTGGGCGCATCTGGCCGTGCCTACCGGTGCGGTCGGGCACCACGCCGAGGCGGCCGGCGAGCGGACGTAACGTTACGAAGTAAAAGCTAAGACCGAGCCGGCGTGTGCTCCTGCGCGGCGGCGGCCAGGTCCTCGGCGAGGTCGTCGGCGTCCAGCCGCGCCTCGATCCGGCGCAGGTCCTCGATCCGCGCCCGGGTCTCGACCTGGTCCAGCGCGGTGATGTTGGTCAGCGTCTGGCTGCTCACCTGGCCCAGCGAGTCGCCGGTGACCAGCGCCGCCGCGTGCAGCCGCCGCGCCAGCGCCTCTCCGGTCTTGAGCATCAGCCGCCGCTGCGCCATGATCTGTAGCCTCCCGGCTCCGGACGACGCCAGCCGCTGCTGCGTCCGCCCGAACGCGACCACGAACAGCCTCGATCCGCCCTGGAACTTATCCAGCTCTCGGACCAGGCCGTAGGCCTTGTACACCGACTCGGGCCCGGTCAGCGGCATGCCGGAGAAGTGCAGGAAGCTGCAGCGCAGGCCGCGACGCATCATCCGGTAACCGGCCACCGGCGAGTCGATGCCTCCCGACATCAGGACCAGCGCGCGGCCGCTCATGCTGACCGGCAGCCCGCCCTGACCCGGCAGCCCCTCGGTGAACACGAACACCTCCGACTGGTCAACTTCGACGAATACCGTGGTGTCGGGGTGAGACAGGTTGACCGGGTAGCCGTGCGCCTCCTGGATCCGGGTGCCGATCAGCGTGGCAAGCTGAGACGAGTTAAGCGCAAAACGCTTGTCGCGGCGCCTGGCCCGTACCGCGAACGTGCCCGGCCGTCCGGCGATCAGCTGCACCGCCGCGGCGGCCGCCGCCTCAGGATCCTTCGCGACCCGCACCGCGCGGCAGACCCGGGTGACACCCATGACGTTGCGCATGCGCTGCGCTAGCAGGTCGGCCGTGGCCTCGGCCGTGGCTCCCCCGGCGGCGCCGGGCGCGACTCGCAGCACGATTACGCCCTCGCGCTGCCAGATCTGCACCCCGATATCGCGCACCGCCCGCCTGATGTTGTCGTGCAGCAGCCGCTCGAACTGCTGCCGGTTCTTGCCCTTGAGCACGATCTCGCCCAGCTTCAGCAGCACGCACGGCTCGTGCAGTGGCGTCTCGGCGGCATCGCGCACGTGGCGGGAGGTTAGGGGCAGCGCGGACATCTCCCCAGTCTGCCAGTACTCGCGGCGATGCAGGCCACACCAGCGTCCAGGTCTCCAGGTTTGGGAACAACCGATACGCACCGGCTGACGTCTCTATATGGTGTGCGGGCCGGTAACGCGCCGGCGTGGCCGATCACTTCGGAGCGGGCCCGGCCAGCGCGAGCCATTACGGGACGGGACTCAAGTGGATACAGCGCATGAGGCACCCGAGCCAGCCTGCGTCGGCGTGCCGCGGCGGATGCTGCTGGCGCTCGGCGGGATGGTGCTGCTCGGCGGGTGCACGGTCACCGACTCGACCGGGCCAAGCACGGCGGCGGGGCGAGCGCACCGCGCGGCACCGGGGCCGTCTGGGCCCGCGGGCGCGCAACCCGCTCCGGGTCCCGTCCAGCCGGCCGTCGCCCGCGTGCGGGCCGCGGGCCGGCACCATGAGGCCCCTGCGCCTCACGTTCGGCGAATCACCGCCGACGAACAGCCGATGCGCTACATCGACGACGGGCACAAGGCGATCGCGCTCACGATCGACGACGGTCCCAGCCCCGTCTACACCCCGCAGATTCTGCGCCTGCTACACCAGTACGGGATCACTGCATCGTTCTCCATGATCGGCATCAACGTCGGCGCCTACCCCGGCGTGGCCCGTGAGGTCGCCGACGCGGGCCACGTGATCGTTAATCACACGCAGACCCACCGCGACCTGGCGATCATGCCGCTCGCCGAGGTAACCGACGAGATGGACTACGCCTCCGAGGCGATCCATCGCGTGACCGGCAGGCTCCCGGACATGTTCCGCGCACCCTACGGCGCGTGGTCGCCGACCGTGATCCAGCGATGCCAGGCCATGGGCATGACGCCCCTGGACTGGTCGGTCGACCCGCGTGACTGGTCGCGGCCGGGCATCACCGCGATCGTCAACAACATCATGGACCACACCCGAACTGGGTCCATCATCCTGGAGCACGACGGCGGCGGTAACCGGTCACAGACGGTGGCCGCACTGCGCGTCGTCCTCCCCCGCCTGCTGGATGCCGGGTATCACTTCCGTACCCCCTGACGAGGACCGTCCGCCGAGAACAGCCCTGCCGAGGCCGGCCAGCGCCGGATCCGCCGTGGCCGCCTCCCACCAGCCGGCCCAGGTCTCCGCGCCGGCCGCGGGCGGGTGCCGGCGCGCTTCGCGCTCGGCCAGGGCCCGGCCGAGGCGGGCCAGCGTCGGCGACGCCGCCTCGTCCTCGGTCAGGTGATCGCCGTCGAGCATCAGGCCGCCCGGCCGCAGCACGGTGGCCACCTCCCCGTACATCGCGACCAGCGCCTCGGGCGGGAGCCAGTGCAGGGCAGTGGTGCTGACCGCGGCGTCGGCCGGGCGGTCCAGCCCGAGCGCGCCGGTCCATCCGGCGCCGCGCAGGTCGAGCTCGGTGAAGCGCAGGCCGGCCCGGTCCGCCCAGGCGGCCTGGGCCAGGGCGAGCAGCAGCGGGTCAGCATCGACGCCGACCACGGTGGCCCCGGGAATCCGGTCGAGCAGGCGCACGCCGAGCGAACCGGGCCCGCAGCCGAGATCGAGCACCAGCGGATCCGGCCGGCCGGCGCCGTCGGCGACCGCGTCGATGAGCGCGGTGAACCGCTCCTCCCGGTCCGGCATGAACCCCTGCTGCTGGGCATCCCAGCGGTCGATCCAGGCGGCCGCCGCCTCCTGGCTGATCCCCGCATCACGATCCGGCATTGATACCTCCCAGAATTAGCGCACAGCGCCGGTTACCAGCCAGCGGCTCCCGCGGGCGCGCAGCACCAGAGTGACGAACCTGACCAGCAGCCACAGGCTGTAGGCGAGCCACAGCGCCACCAGGCCGCCGTGCAGGACGCGGACGGCGAGCACGGCGGGCAGGTATACCGCCAGCGCCGCGACCCCGGCCTTGGCCAGGTACCGCTGGTCGCCCGCGCCGATCAGCACCCCGTCGAGCACGAAGACCACGCCCGCCACCGGCTGCTGCAGCGCCGCCACTACCAGCACGGCCAGCAGCAGCCCCCGCACCGCCGGGGTGACCGCGAACAGCCCGGGCAGCAGCGGCCGCGCCAGCAGCAGGATCAGGCAGAAGCCGGCCCCGTACACCGCGCCCCAGCCGATCATGCGGCCGGTGGCCGCCCTGGCCCCGGCGACGTCGCCCGCCCCGAGGCAACGGCCTGTGATCGCCTGGCCCGCGATCGCGATCGCGTCGAGCGCCAGCGCGAGCAGCATCCAGATCCGGAACGCGACCTGGTGCGCGGCGATCGCGGCGTCCCCCTGCCGCGCGGCCACCGCCGTGGTCACCACGAGCACTACCTGCAGGGCCAGCGTGCGCACGATGAGCCCGACCGCCGCCGTCGCGGCCGCGCTCAGGCCGGCCCGGTCGAACCCAAGGCCGACCCCGGCGCGCCGGGCCCCGCGCGCGATCATCGCGAGATAGGCGCCCGCGCCCGCAGACTGGGCCATGACCGTACCCGACGCCGACCCGGCCAGACCGAAGTGCAGTCCGAGAACAAGCGTCGCGTTCAGCGCAATGTTCACGGTACTCGCGGCCACCGACACCGCCAGCGGCGTCCGCGTGTCCTGCAGGCCCCGGAGTACGCCGGTCCCGGCCAGGATCACCAGCATGGACGGCGCCCCGAACAGGCTGATCCGCAGGTACGTCACCGCGCCGCTGCTCACCGCGGACGAGGCGCCGAAGACCCGGACGATCTCCGGTGCCAGCGGCCAGCCCACGGCGAGCACGACGACGCCGATCGCCGCGGCCAGCCAGATCCCGTCGATGCCCTGCCTGATCGCCTGCAGTCGCCGGCCGGCGCCAACCTGGCGGGCTACCGCCGCCGTGGTCCCGTAGGCCAGGAAGATCGAGATGCTGACCAGAGTGGTCAGCGCCTGGCTGGCGACACCGAGGCCGGCGAGCGGCACGGTGCCGATCCGGCCGACGATCGCGGAATCCGTGAGCAGGAACAGCGGCTCGGCGACCAGGGCCCCGAATGCGGGCAGCGCCAGCCGCAGGATCTCCCGGTCTTCCGGCCGGAGGACCGGGCAGCCCGCGGCCTCCTGCCCCGGGCCGGCCGAGATAGGGCCCGCGGGGGTGGTGCTCGCTGGGCTGGCTGACTCGGCATCGGGCGGCACGCGGCTCCCCATGTCACTGGCTACTATCATTTCGGCAGTAACGAAGCTAAGTGGCAAGGATGTAACTGGTCAAGTGAATTTCACCAGTCACATGGACGCGGTGGTGACCGTGGCGGTCCGGCTGGTCAACGCGCTGACCCCGGGCGAGGCGCACGGCCGGCCGTACCTGCCGCCCGATGGCGCCGCCCTGCCCCCCGCGGTGACCGCCGCGCTCAGGGCCGGCCGGCGTGATACCCGGGAGGCCTCGCCGAGCGAGGCGGCCGAGTTCCGCGCGGTGGCCGAGGCGATCCGCGACGTCTTCGACGCGGTGGCGGCCGGCCGCACCGACGCGGCCGCCCGTCAGGTCAACGAGCTGCTTGACCGCACCGGCGCCCGGCCACGGCTTGACCGGCACGACGGCGAGCCATGGCACCTGCACTTCCACGGAGCCCGGGATTCGCTGGTCACCGGCTGGGCCGCCGGGTGCGCCACGGGCCTGGCCGTGGTGCTCGGCGGCGACCAGCAGGGCCGACTGGGGGTCTGCACCGCGCCGCGGTGCGACCGGGTCTACGTCGACACCTCGCGCAACGCGACCCGCCGCTTCTGCTCGACCTCCTGCCAGAACCGGGTCAAGACCGCGGCGTTCCGGGCCGCCCACCGAGATCAGCCGAAGAAGAGCTCGGCCTCGGCGTAGCGCTCGGGCGGCACCAGCTTGAGCTCCTGGGTGGCCGCCGCGATGGGGACGCGGACGATGTCGGTCCCGCGCAGCGCCACCATCGCCCCGAACGCGCCGTCGGCGACCGCGCGGATCGCGTGCTCGCCGAAGCGGGTAGCCAGCACCCGGTCGAACGCGGTCGGGGTGCCGCCGCGCTGGATGTGGCCGAGCACGGCGACGCGCGCCTCCTTGCCCGTGCGCTGCTCGATCTCGCCGGCGAGCATCTGCCCGACCCCGCCGTAGCGGACGTGGCCGAACGCGTCCCGCTGCTCCTCGGCGACCTCGGCTCCGCTCTTGGGGTGCGCGCCCTCGGCCACCACCACGATCGGCGCGTACCTGGTCTGGAACCTGTGCTCCACCCACCCGCAGACCTGCTCGATGTCGAACGGCTGCTCCGGGATCAGGATCACGTTCGCCCCGCCGGCCATCCCGGCGTGCAGCGCGATCCAGCCGGCGTTGCGCCCCATCTGCTCGTGCAGCCGGGCGGCGACGCCCAGGGTGTCCTCGCCGCCGATCGCCACCAGCGCGTCGATGCCGAGGTCCGCCAGGTTGCCCTGGATCCGCTCCAGTCCGGAGCGTCCGCCACTGGCGGCGGACTCGCCCAGCGGGTTGGTCCGGGATGTGCCGAGGATCGTGCCGCCGCGGGGCAGGATGCCGCGGACCGCCTGCACGTCCAGGGGCATGGTGTCGCCCTCGAGCGGGCCGCGCCAGCCGTCGCGGAACCCGGTGAACTCATATCCGTACTCCGCCACGCCGGTGCGCACGATGGCCCGGATGACGGCGTTCAGGCCCGGGCAGTCACCGCCGCCGGTCAGCACTCCGACTCGCATGGATCTTCCTCTCGCGTGGGTCTGCGTCTCGCCGTTCCGCCCGCAACACTAGCTCCCCCTAGGTAGATGACCGGGAACTCGCGCCTGGGCATAGTGGCGCGTGCTACTGGGAGGAAGCGGCAAAATTCCGCCCGCCCGGTCCAGCTGGCGGGCTTTGTGGTCAGCAGCGGCTGTTCCTCCTACGACCGCTTCTGACCACGTTTCAGCCGAGTGCTTCCGCAAAACGGACATCCCAGGCGCCGGCCGGCCCCGCTCCCGCGCACCGCCCGGCGGAAGGGCCCGCGGATCAAGCACTACGCCCGCGACCTGCGCGGATATCCCGGTTAACAATCTGGGGGCGACGACCCCCTTCAACCCTCCGCCGCGGAGCAAGCTCCGCGCGTCTAGTGCCTGGGCAGCGCGCACCGAGCCCGCCGGCACCCGCGTTAGGGCAAGTTCCAGTGCTCCGGTGCGCTGGCCGCGCAGCGGGTCACCTCCAGCTGCAGCACGACCCTTGTGCCGACGGCAGTGCGGAACGGTTATCCGCGTTAGCTGCCTATGCCCGCTTCGGCCGCTGCGTAGCCGGAACCATTCGGCCGCGGCCCTAGCTGGAACCATTTCGGCCGCCCTAGCCGGAACCATTCGGCCGCTCCCCGGCCGGCGGCCAGAGGTGGCGTCACTCGTCGTCGGGCTCGTCCGTGCTTACATCGACCGCGCTCGCGCTGACTGCGCTCGCGCTGACCGCCCGCGCGCCCACTGCAGTGTCGGCCACTGCAGTGCCGGCCACTGCGGCGCTGGCGTCCCCGCCGCCTGCGTCGCCATCCCCGTGCTCGTGCCTGCGGCTCCTGCGCGCCAGAGGCAAGCCGACCTTCGTGCGCTGGGCGTACTCGTCGACGTACTCCTGGCCGGAGAGCTTCATGAGCTCGTACATGATCTCGTCAGTCATCGCCCTGAGCACGATCCGGTCGTTCTCCAGCCCGTAGTAACGGGAAAACTCGAGCGGCTTGCCGAACCTGACGCCCGGCCGGATCCGGAGCCTCGGCGTGATCTTGCCTGGCGGCTGGAACTCGAAGCCTCCGATCATCGCGCAGGGAATCACCGGCGCCTTCGCCTCCAAGGCCAGCCTGGCCACGCCGGTCTTCCCCCGGTAGAGCCGCCCGTCCGGGGTGCGGGTGCCCTCCGGGTAGATACCGAGCAGGTCGCCGTGCGCTAGGACGCGCAGCCCGGTGCGCAGCGCCCGCTCGCTCGCCTCGCCGCCCGAGCGGTCCACGGGAATCTGTCCGACGCCGCTGAAGAATGCCCTGCTGATCAGGCCCTTAAGCCCACGGCCGGTGAAGTACTCCGACTTCGCGAGAAAGACGACCTTGCGCGGAAGCGGCAACGGGGCGAAGAAGTGATCAGAAAACGACAGGTGGTTGCTGGCGATGATCGCAGGTCCCTCTCTCGGGACGTTCTCGGTGCCCTCCGCCCAGGGCCGGAACAGCCTGAGGAACGGCCAGAGCACCGCCTTGACCACCCAATAGAACACGTACATATGTTGCCACGCGATCGCGCCCATGGGGATGCCTCAGCGGGCGCGGTCTGCGACGATGCGGGTGAGCGGGAGCTGACCCTGAAGTAACCCGCGCGACGCCGGCCCGTGAAAAGGAGAGGATCCGGCCATGCCCGTAATGCCAGGCGCAGAACCCTTCACCCACGTGGGCGGGACCACCGGCGTGCTGCTCTGCCACGGATTCACCGGCAGTCCCCAGTCGCTGCGGCCGTGGGCGGAGTACCTGGCGGAGGCGGGCCTGAGCGTCTGGCTGCCGAGGCTGCCCGGGCACGGCACGACGTGGCAGGAGATGGCGCACACGCGCTGGGAGGACTGGTACGCGGAACTCGACCGGGCCTTCGACGAGCTTCGGGCGCATTCAGTCGAGATCTTCGTCATGGGCCTGTCGATGGGAGGCTGCCTCGCACTGCGGCTCGCCGAGCTACGCGGCCCCGCGATCAGCGGGCTCGTGATCGTCAACCCGTCGGTTACCGCCGACACCCGCCTGTTCGCGCTCGCCCCCGTGCTGAAGTTTGTGGTGCCGTCGCTGAAGGGAATCACCAGCGACATCAAGAAGGAACAGGTCAGGGAACTCGGCTACGAGCGGATCCCGGTCAGGGCGGCGGCGACGCTGCCTGGGCTGTGGCGGGTTACCCGCGCCCAGCTCAGCGACGTGACTCAGCCGGTGCTGGTGTACCACAGCACGGTTGACCACGTCGTCGGGCCGGCCAGCCTCCGAGTGCTGCGGGATGCGCTGCCCGACGGGCAGCTGGATATCCGGGAATGCGCGGACAGCTACCACGTTGCAACCCTTGACAACGACGCGCAGGCCATCTTCGCCGGGAGCCTGGAGTTCATCGGGACGCACAGCGCCGAGAGGCACGGGGCCGCCGGGGCTGGCCCGCCTGGAGAGGGAGAGGAAAGTGGCGCGCCAGAGGGAAGTGGCACGCCGGGAGACGAGAGCGGTGGCACGCCGGGCAGCGATGCGCGAGGGTAATGACGTGACTGGTGAGGGCGCTAGCGGCGGGGACGCTAGCGGTGGGGGTACGACTGGCGACGAGGCTGCCTGGCGCGACCTTGTCGCTCGCTACGAGATGCCGGCCGACCGGAATGCCGCCGCAGTTCCGTGGCCGGATCGAGAGAACCTGACCGGGCCGCCCCGCGGCCAAGGACGGGAAAGCGCGGAGGGAGCGGACGGCCGGGCCGGGCACCTGAACCCGGGCCACGACTCGGGTGCAAGACCCGGCCGTGCCACCGGCCCAGCCGGTCAGGGACCGGGAGCCGGAGCCGGTCACGGGCCCGGAGCCGGTCACGGGCCAGGAGCCGGTCACGGACCCGGAGCCGGAGCCGGTCAGGGGCACGGAGCCGGAGCCGACCGGGCCCGCGTCATCCGTGCCGCGGTGCCGCCGCGCGGGCCCACGTCAGGCCCGGCCCCGGACCGTTCCGCGGAAGCAGAGGGCGACGACGAGCACTACGTCCCGCCTCCCCCGCCGCCGCTGCCGCACCTCGACCCGATCGCGAAGGGTGCCTGGACCGCGCTGTTCGGCGGGCCCGCCTATCTGGTGTTGACATCGCTCATCGGCTGGACCGTGCCGGGCTGGGCGGCGCTCCTGGCCGTCATGGCCTTTGTGGGCGGCTTCGCCATCGTGGTCCTGCGCCTCGGCGACGGGCCGTCACGCGGCGAGGGACCCGACAACGGAGCCGTGCTCTGAGCCGCCGCGCTCAGCCGCCGCGCTGTGAACCACGGGCCCTAGAAGGTCGAGATCGCGGAGATTAAGGAGCGGCGAGCGAGGTCGGCGGCGCCGATGACGCCGGCGTCGGCGCCCAGCTCCGCCAGCCTGATGTCGGCCCGTGTCCGGTAGGACCCTCCGGTGAGCCCGTCCCCGAACGCGGCCCGCGCCGGGCCGATCAGCAGGTCACCCGCTTCCGATACGCCGCCTCCGATCACGAAGCAAGCGGGGTCGAGTATCGCCGCCAGCGCCGCCAGGCCCTGGCCCAGCCAGCCTCCTACGATCTCGAAACAGCGCCGGGCGCCGGCGTCTCCCTCGCGAGCGGCCTGCGTGACCTCCGGCCCGCTGATCCCCTCCGCGGTGCCCCGGCCCAGCTGAAGCAGGCGGGCCGCGGCGCCCGGCGAGCGCCTCGCCAGCTCGCGGGCCTCGGCCACCAGCGCGTTCCCGCTCGCATACTGCTCCCAGCAGCCGCGGTTGCCACACCCGCAGGGTCGTCCCTCGGGCACCACCCGGTAGTGCCCGGGCTCCCCGGCGATGCCCCACTGGCCGCGATACAGCTGACCGTTGATCACGATCCCGGCTCCGATGCCGGTGCCGACCGCGATGAGGACGACGTGCTCGTGTCCGCGACCGGCGCCAAGGAGGGTCTCCGCCCATGCCGCCGCGTTCGCGTCGTTCTCCACCACGACGGGAAGGCCGACGCGATCCTCGATCTCCTTCTTCAGCGGCTCCTCGCGCCAGGCCAGGTTGGGCGCGAACATTACGCTGGAGCGGATCGCGTCGACGAATCCGGCGGCGCCGATCCCGACGGCGTCCGCCTTGTGGCGGCCCAGCATCTCGGTGACAGCATCTCCGATCACCTGCGTGATCTGCTCCGGGCTGGTTGACGGCGTGGAGTGCTTCAGCTTCTCGATGATGTGCCCGTGCTCGTCGACGGCACCGACAGCGACCTTGGTGCCCCCGACGTCAACCCCGATCGTCAGGCTCACGATCCGGGCCTTCGGAGGGCGCGCCTGCCGCGCGTGCTTCCGGCCTGCCCGCGGTGGCCGCGCCCGGGGTGGCCGCGCCCGCAGCAGCCATGTCCGGGGTGGCCGCGCCCGCAGCAGCCATGCCCGGGGTGGCCGCGCCCGCAGCAGCCTTGTCCGCGGTGCCCGCGGTGCCTGCGCCCGTAGCGGCCGTGCCCGGGGAGGTCGCGCCCGCGCTCGCCGTGGACGCCGGGCGGGAGGAGCGGCCGCTCGCAGGATCCGTCCGCGGACGCATCGAAAGAACAGTGTCGAATGCTGACAGCGCTTCCTGCACGGCCGCGGCGACGGCGTCGCCGGCGCCGGCCAGCTGCCCGCCCAGGCCGGGGCCGGATTCCCGGATCCGGCGGGCGGCCCGGCACACGGGGCACCAAGCGCACTCGGGCGCCTCGCCCGACTCATCCGGCGGCGGTTCCGTCGTCGCGGTGTTCCAGACGTCACCAGGGGCGGGGGTGTTGGCGCCAAAGGTCCTGCGGAACTGCCCGGTCAGTTCCCGGCGCATGCTGCGGGTGCCCGAACGGATGAGCCATCGCTGGAGGCCGGCAGCGAGGTCCGCGCCCTGCGGACGGGACTGCCCGCCGGCACGGGACTGCCCGCCGGCACGGGACTGCCCGCCGGGATCGGCGCGGCGCTCGCCGTCGGCCGAGCCGCTGCGGTCCTGGCCAGTACTGCCTGGCGGCGCGGTCATCGAGTGCTCCCGATGGACTCGGCTCGCGACCTGAGCCCCTTGAGCGCGGTATCTATGATCATTTTCTCGGCCCGGCGCTTAAGCATCCCGATCATCGGTACCCGGATGCCCACGGCCAGCTCGTAGGTCACCTCGGTGCTGTCGCCACGGTCGGCGAGCGTGTACCCGCCGGTCATCTCCGAGATCACCGACCCGGCCTCGGAAAGGTTCCACCGGACCCGCGCGTCACCATCCCAGTCGTAGCCGAGCACATAGCTGTCCTTGATCACTCCGGCGTCCAGCCGGAAACGGACCGCGCTGGCGCGACCGCCAGGGTCCTGCGACAAAACCTCCGCAGAACGCACCGCGGCCGCCCACTCGGGATACGCCGCGAAATCTGCAATCACCGTCATGACATCCTCTCGCGGCACCTCGATCACGATGCTGGAGGTGGTCTTATCCGCCATCCTCGGAGCGTACCTCCAGCGCCGCGTCGGCCAGGCCGGGGATCATAGCCGTGGGAGTTTTACCACTCGAGTGCATAAGGCGTCCCGGTAGCGCGGAAATGCCCGACGTTGATGCATTCGGTCCGGCCGATCCGGACCCGGCTGGCGAGCGGCTGATGCACGTGCCCGAACAGCATGTACCGCGGCTGGGTCGTCCGGACCGCGTCGAGCAGGGCCTGGCTGCCGCGTTCCATCCTGCGCGCCACCGTGTCGAACAGCAATTCCGGCACGTCGGGTGGGATATGCGCGCAGAGCACGTCCACCTGGCCGACTGCGTCGACCTTGGCCGCGAAGATATCGTCGCCTAGCTCGTTCGGCGTCCGGTACACCGTGCGCAACCCGCCGCCGACGAATCCGAACGACCAGCCGCCGATCTCCGTCCGCTCGCCGTCGAGTACGCGCTGGCCAGGCCGCAGGTGCGAGGGCCACATCTGGGGTATGTCGACGTTGCCGTAGGTGAGGTACGACGGCGAGGGCAGCGCGCCGAACAACTCCGCGTACTGCCGTGACGCCGCCGCCTCCACGTGCGCCCTTGGGTCACCGTCAAGCCCCGCCCACAGCTGCGCCGACATCTGCCTGGCCTCGTCGAATCGCTGTGCGGTACGCAGGGCGATGAACTGCCTGGCCGCGTCCGCGCCGAACAGGTCGGGGAAGATCCCTTTCCTATGGTCGGCGTAGTCGACGAACAGCAGCAGGTCTCCGAGGCAGACCAGGGCGTCCGCGCCGTCGGCCGCGCCCCTGAGCGCGTCGGCCCGGCCATGAACATCGCTGACTACGTGCACCCGCATGCACACACCCTAGGCTCACGCTCATCGCGGAGTTTGCCGCGCGGCTGTGCCTCCCGCTCGCCTGCGGGGCCCCACCGGCCTCCCCATCCCCCTTCACTACACCGCCTTCCCTCGTCGCTCGTCCCTCGCTCCTCAGTCCAGGCGGCGCCGCGCCCCTCCGGCTCGCTCATGGGGTTGAAAGGGGGGTCGTCCCCCTAGGGCAAATCGAGTGTTGTGCAGGAATGAGTAGCTGGCCAGTGAGGTACGTTCCATGATGATCCGTGCCGACGCGTTCAGCCAGAGGAGGCCCCGTGCGCGAGTACAGCATCCCCGCCCTGGTGGACGTTCCTGCCGCCGCCAGTCTCGCCGACATCGTCTTCACCCGCGCCACGCAGGACCCGCATGCCGTGGTGATGCGCAGGAGAACCGGCGACGGCCAGTGGGAGGACGTAACCGCCGCGCAGTTCCGAGACGAGGTGGTCCCCCTGGCCAAGGGGCTCGTCGCGGCGGGCATCGAGCCAGGCGACCGGGTCGCTCTGATGTCGAGGACGCGGTACGAATGGACCCTGATCGACTACGCCATCTGGGCCGCCGGCGGGGTCACCGTGCCCATCTACGAGACCTCATCCGCCGAGCAGGTTGAGTGGATCCTCGGCGACTCCGGCTCCCGCGCCGCTTTCGCCGAGACCAGCAAGCACGCCGAGACGATCAGCGGGGTCCGCGGCCGCGCCCCGGCCCTCGAGCGCGTCTGGCTGATCGACGCCGCGGACGAGGCGGACGGGACGGGCCGCACCGAAAGCATCGCCGGCCTGGCCGCAGGCCCCGACGCCGCGAGCATCACCGACGAGCAGCTTGAGCAGCGCCGGGCGGCGAGAAAGGCAGCGGACCTGGCCACGATCATCTACACCTCCGGCACCACGGGCCGCCCCAAGGGCTGCGAGATTACCCACCGCAACCTGCTGTCCAACGTTCGTAACGCAGTGCAGGCGACCGTGGCCCAGGGGCTCCCCGAGTTCCAGCCCACGTTCCTGCTCGCCGTGCCGCGGGTGTTCGAGAAGGTCTACAACACCGCGCAGCAGCAGGCCTCGGAGAGCAAAGCGAAGAGCCGGATCTTCCGCGCTGCGGTGGAGACCGCGATCGCCTGGAGCAAGTCCCGTGACGCCGCCGCTGGTCCGGACGGCGCGGCCGGCCAGGGCCGCGCTGGCCAGGCTCTGCGCCTCCGCCACGCGCTGTTCGACCGCCTGGTCTACACCAGGCTCAGGGCGGCGGTCGGCGGAAAGGTAGCGTACGCGGTCTCCGGCGGAGCACCGCTCGGCGAGCGGCTCGGCCACTTCTTCCGCGGTGTGGGCATAACGATTCTCGAGGGCTACGGGCTGACCGAGACCTCAGCCGCCGCCACCGTGAACAAGCCAAGCCGCAACAAGATCGGCACCGTCGGCCTGCCCCTGCCCGGCGTCGCCATCAAGATCGCCGACGACGGGGAGGTCCTGCTCCGGGGCCCGAACGTCTCCCCCGGATACTGGCACAACGAGGCCGCGACGGCCGAGGTCCTGGACCATGAGGGCTGGCTGCTGAGCGGCGATGTCGGCAGCATGGACGAGGAGGGCTTCCTGCGGGTCACCGGGCGGAAGAAGGAACTCATCATCACCGCTGGCGGCAAGAACGTGGCGCCCGCCGTGCTCGAGGACCGGCTCCGCGCCCACCCGCTGATCAGCCAGTGCATCGTGGTCGGCGACGCCCGGCCGTACGTCGCCTGCCTGATCACCCTGGACCCCGAGGCGCTGGAGTTCTGGAAGAAGCAGCACGGACGCCCGGCCGACGCCACACCAGCCGAGCTGCGCGATGATCCGGAGCTGATCGCCGAAATCCAGCTGGCCGTGGACGACGCCAACCAGGCGGTGTCCCGCGCCGAGTCCATCCGGCGCTTCCGCATCCTGGGCACGGACTTCACCGAGGACAACGGCTACCTCACGCGACCAGGTCCCAGCGCCACTCCCGGTCAACCCAGGCCGCGCCCTTCTCCCCCATGGCCGCCGCGCCCGCCGGATCGGCCAGCAGCTCGGTGATGCGGCCCGCGACCGCGGCCACATCGTGGCCCGGCACCACGTAACCGGTCTCGCCGTCCAGGATCGCGTCGGGCGCCCCACCGGAGTCGCCGCCCACCACCGGCAGGCCCGACGCAGACGCTTCCAGGTAGACGATCCCGAGCCCCTCGACGTCCAGGCCGCCCCGCCGGGTCCGGCACGGCATGGCGAACACGTTCCCGGCGTCATAATGGGCCGGCAGCTCGGCCAGCGGAACCGCCCCGGTGAATACGACGGAGCGCGAGACCCCGGTCCGCCGCGCCAACCTGCCGAGGTCCGCGCGGTACGGCCCGTCACCGACCAGCATCAGCACCGGCCCCCCTCCCATCTCAGCCCCGCCGGCCACCTCGGCCAGCACCCGCGGCCAGGCGCGGATCAGCGTGTCCTGGCCCTTGCGCGGGACCATCCGCGATACGCAGACCACGACCGGACGGTTCCCCAGGCCGAGCCGCTCCCTGATCTCGCTTCCGCCAGCCCCGGGCCGGAACGCGCCGGTATCCACGCCGGGCGCGAGCCGCACCATCCGCGCGGCCGCCTCAGCCGACAGCGCCCGGGCCAGCCGAGTCCGGAAGTACCCGCCCAGGTAGGTGACCACGTCCGCCTGGTCGCCGATCCTGCGCAGCAGCGCCCGGGCTCCTGGCAGTGCTGCCCAGCCGGCCTCATGACCGTGCGTTATGGCGACCACCCGCCGAGCCCCGGCCTGGCGCAACGACGGCGCGAGCAGCCCGAGCGGCGCCGCGGCCCCGAACAGCACCGTGTCGCAGTCATGCTCGGTCAGGATCCGGGCCGCGCGGCGCGCTACCGACGGTACCGGCAGCATCAGCGAGGTCGGATGCCTTATCACCGGGAACTGCTGGCGGGCGTCGAACGCGGCCGCGCCATCCCACGCCGGCGCGTAGACAACCACCGTGCCGACCGGCATCCGCGACGCGAGCGCGTGCACGAACGACTGGATCCCGCCGCGGCGCGGCGGGAAGTCGTTGCTGACGATCAGGACCTTCGGCACCTGTACCCCCCGTGCTACCGACCACCGGGCGCGGACCGCCTTGCTGACCTGCCGATCTCGGCCGCGCCCGGCAGCGGTGATCTCGTCGATCGTAGCGGCGCCGCCCGGCCCGGGGCGGCCAGAGGGGTAGCTACCCCGTTATGACACCCCGGCCTCACGTGCCGGGCCAGCCCGCAAACCAGGGCTACGGCCGGACAGCCCCCGCGAACGTTTGCGAGTACCAGCCCGAGAACGGGACCAACTCCACGGGCACCCCGGTATGCAGAGCGTCGATCAGCATGCCCTTGCCTACGTAGATGGCGACGTGCCCATCGCCGTTGAACTCAAGGATGTCGCCGGGCTGGATCTGCGACTCAGGGACGCTCGTCAGGCCCGCCTGCGCGTAGCTGGTGCGCGGGATCGACACGCCGGCCGCGGCCCATGCGGACATGGTCAGGCCGGAGCAGTCAAAGCCGTTCTGGTGGCACGGTCCAGCACCGCCGAACACGTACGGGCAGCCGATCTGGGCATAGGCGAACGCGACCGCCTTCCCGGCCTGGGAGTTGGTCGGCACCGGGTCGTGGCCGCCGGTCGGAGCAGTCGAGCCCGTCGGGACGCCGCCGCCGGGGCCGGTGGCCGCCTGCTGGGCCGGGGTGAGCTGCGCGAGCAGTGCCTTCTGCTGGGCGAGCGTCTTTTCCACCGAGCTCTTCTCACTGGCCAGCTTGTTCCTCAGCTGGGTTTCCGCGTCCCTGGTCCGGCGCGCCGCCTGCTGTGCGCCGGCGAGCTGGCGTGCGGCCGCGAGGAACTGGCTCATCGCGGCATTGTTGGACGACGACAGCTCCTGCAAGATCGAGGCCTGGTTGAGAATCTGCTGCGCGTTACCGGAGGTGAGCAGCACCGCGGGGGACGTCAGGCTACCAGTTTCGTAGGCGGCCGCGGCGATCTGGGCGACCTGTGCCCGCATGGCGTTGAACCGGCTGAGGTACCGCGCCGCTTCGCTGTCCACCAGGGTGAGCCGCTGGCTGGCCGACGACAGTTCCTGCTGCGCCTGGTCGTATCGCTGAACGAGCTGCTCGAACTGCGAGTTCAGCTGATTGAGCCGCGCCTGGACCTGGGACACCGTCGGCTGGGGCGCCGCGTTGGCCGCGACACCGGAAAGTATGGAGAGGACCAGTGCGCCGCCGGCGAGCAGACCGAGGGGAATGGCCACGCCGCGGCGCCTGAGAGTACCGATCAGAGTCGTACTGCCCGATGGCCGCGTATGCACGTGCGTGACACGCTCCTTCTCCCACTGTCCGCCTACCGGGTGAGCTGACGGGTTCGGGCTGTGGAAGCGCGCCCTACGGTCCGGTCCGGTGCGACGCGGGCCGATTCACCCCTGGAACACCTCCGGGTGGCGCCCGGTGGTCCTCCGGTGGGTCCCCGGCTCCCCGGCCAGCTGCGAGGGCAGGCCGGAGACTCGGCGGCGGCCGATCGCCGTCGCCTAGGCGGCGACTGCTGAGCGATGCGGCTCGCTGCACGAGACTAGTGATACTCGGGTGGTGCATTCAACCACTTCGCACACTCTCGCATGACTGAAAATGCGCCTCGGCCGGCCTAGACGATCACAAGTCCATAACGAGAGCGCCTCCGCGCGGCCACGGAGTGCCCGGCAAACGCCCGGGGCTGGCTGCGCCGGCGCGCTCCAGACCGCGGACGGCGCGCCTGGGCCAGACTGTCGGTGCCCCGCCCTACGGTGAGCCAATGACCACAGGGGAACCGATCGCGCCGCCTCCCGCCGAGGCGAGCCGCTCGCTCGCGAGCGTCGAGTTCGTGATCGTCGACGTCGAGACGACGGGCTGGCTGCCGGAGGAGGCCAGCATCACCGAGATCGGCGCAGTCAGGATCGCTGGTGGCCAGCCGCCCTTAGAGTTCTCCGCTCTCGTCAATCCCGGGCACCCAATTCCGGAAGACATCACCGCCCTCACCGGCATCACCGACGCAATGGTCAGCCGGGCGCCGCCGATCGGCGCCATACTTCCGGGATTCCTCGCCTTCGCCCGCGGCTGCGTGCTGACGGCGCATAACGCGCCCTTCGACATCGGTTTCCTCACGGCGGCGTGCGGCAACTGCCGCATTCCCTGGCCGACCTTCCCGGTTCTCGACACCGCGGCGCTGGCCCGCTCGGTGCTTGACGAGACCGAGGTGCCCGACTGCAAGCTCGCCACGCTTGCCTGCTTCTTCGGCGCGCGGACCCGGCCGTGCCACCGGGCGCTGGCCGACGCCAAGGCCACCGCCGATGTCCTGGAGGCCCTGCTCGCCCGGCTGGCGTCGACCGGCGTAAGCACGCTCGCGGAGATCAGCGCCTGATCCGGGCGAACCGTGGACGAGGCGGTACGCTGTCTCAGTGGTCACGGCTATCGTACTGTCATCCCGGGCACGCTGAACCGGGTCCCCGGGGTCACGCACACCGAGACCCACATCGCGTTCCGCACGTACTCGCGGCACGACCTCGAGGCGGCGTTCGCGATCGGCTACTCCGAGCCCGCCTGACTCAGGAACACCCTGATTCAGGGACTCGCTGCCGCGAGGCGGTGGCTCGCCTCTACCCAGCGATCCAGCAGGGCCTGCGCCGCGCCGGAGTCCACGGCGTCGGCCGCCCTCGCATAGCCGTCCGCCAGGGCCGCCTGCAGCTGGTCCGGGCCGCGCACACCCGCCTCGGCGGCCAGCGCCGCCGCCGCGTTGAGCAGCACGGTCTCGCGCACCGGTCCGGGCTCACCGCCCAGCACCGCCCGGGCCACCTCGGCGTTACGCGCCGGATCGCCGCCGCGCAGGTCCTCCGGTGCCGACCGGCTGATCCCGAGCGCCGCCGGATCGAGCGCGGTCTGGCTCACGGTTCCGCCGTGCACCACCCACACCGTCGACGGAGCGGTTGTCGTCAGCTCGTCGAGACCGTCATCGCCGTGGAAGACCAGCGCCGAGCAGCCGCGGCCGGCCAGCACGCCGGCGATCACCGGACCCATCCGCGGGTCCGCCACGCCGACCGCCTGGGCGCCCGGCCGGGCCGGGTTCGCTACCGGGCCGAGGAAGTTGAAGACGGTCGGCACGCCAAGCTCTCGCCGCGGAACCGCGGTATAGCGCAGCGCCGGGTGGTAGAGCGCCGCGAACAGGAACACGACGCCGGTCTCCGGCATCAGCCGCTGGGTCGCCTCCGGGGAAAGGTCGATCACCACGCCGAGCGCCTCAAGCAGGTCCGCGGCACCGCACGCGGATGAGGCCGCCCGGTTGCCGTGCTTCGCCATCCTGGCGCCGGCCGCGGCCGCGACGATCGTGCCCATCGTGGAGATGTTGACCGTGCGGGCGCCATCACCGCCGGTGCCGACCAGGTCGACGATGTGACCGGGGATGTCGATCGGCGTCGCGCGGGCGAGCATCGTCTCGGCCAGGCCACTGAGCTCCCCGGCGGTCTCGCCTTTCATCCGCAGCGCTACCCCGAACCCGGCGATCTGGGCGGGCGTGGCCGCCCCCTCCATGATCTCGTTCATCGCCCAGGCGGTCTCGTCCGCGGTGAGGGTCTCCCCCTTGATCAGCGCGCCGATCAGCGCCGGCCACGCGGTGCGGGAATCCATCGGGCCCCCGCTCAGGCCCGGCTCGCTGCTGGCCCGGGGGGACGACCCCCGCCAGCCGCCCCGCTGGGCGCGATGCCCGCCGCGCGCTGGCGCATCAGCCCGGCCAGGGCGTGCGCGAGCGCCGCCGGGTCGATCGGGTGACTCACCACCGCATCGGCCCTGGACCAGGTGGCGAGCCAGCCGTCGTCCGCCCGGGCGATGATCAGCAGCACCGGCGGGCAGTCATAGATCTCGTCCTTGGCCTGGCGGCAGACACCCATGCCGCCGGCGGGCTGCGCCTCGCCGTCGAGCACCATGACGTCCGCGCCTCCGGCGTCAACCAGCCGGATCAGGGCGGCATGGGTGGCCACCTCGATCACCTCAGCCTCCGGCACGTCGGGGGCGGGCCGGCGCCCGATGGCAAGCCTGACCCTGGCCCGCGTGTCGGCGTCATGGCTGTACACAACGACCTTCATGGAACTGGATGCTACCGACCCGGGGGGTCGGGCGTGCACCGCCTACGCGGTGTCGTAATAATGTCCCCGTGGCGACAGCAACCACCGAGGTGACTCCCCGCACCCCCGCCAGCAGGCCGAGCCTGGTCAGCGTCGGGACGATCGTCTGGCTCTCGTCCGAGCTGATGTTCTTCGCGGCGCTGTTCGCCATGTACTTCACGATCCGCTCGGTCGACAAGGGCCTGGGCAAGCCGTGGCCGCCGGTACACCTCAACATCCCGCTGGCCACGTCCAACACCCTGGTGCTGCTGGCCTCCAGCGTGACCTGCCAGATGGGCGTGTTCGCGATCGAGCGAGGCCAGATCCGGCGCACCGGCGCGATCTGGAGGCCGATGCGCTGGGGCCTGCGCGAGTGGTACGTGCTCACGTTCCTGATGGGCCTCTACTTCGACCTCGGCCAGGGCTACGAGTACGTCTTCGACCTGATCCGCACGGAGCACCTCACGCTCTCGTCCAGCAACTACGGCTCTGTGTTCTACCTGACCACCGGGTTCCACGGGCTGCACGTGGCCGGCGGCCTGGTAGCGTTCCTGTTCCTGCTCGGCCGGACCTTCGCGGCGAAGAGGGTCACCCGCGAGCAACAGGTCAGCGCGATCGTGGTGTCGTACTACTGGCACTTCGTCGACGTCGTGTGGATCGGCCTGTTCACCACCATCTACCTGATTCACTGACCGGAGACTGGGGACAGCAGTGAGCTGGATCACCGCAAAGCGGAGACGGCCGGCCGCGGGCTACGCCGTCGTCCTGCTCGGGCTGATCCTGGTGGGCGCGGTGTACGCGACGATCACCGGGAGCGGCAACTCGGCCGCGGCCACGGATCCCACGGTGTCGCAGACGGAGATCGCCCAGGGCCGGCAGATCTTTCAGCAGACGTGCGCCACCTGCCACGGCCTGGAGGCGCAGGGCACCGCGGTCGCGCCCAGCCTGATCGGGGTCGGCGCCGCGGCGGTGGACTTCCAGGTGAGCACGGGCCGGATGCCGCTGCGCGAGCCGGCAGCCGAGGCCGTCCGCAAGCCGCCGCAGCTGACCCCGGCGCAGACCCGCGCGGTCGCCGAGTACATCCAGTCGCTGGGCGGCGGCCCGCCGGTCCCCACTGCCGCCCAGGTCAGCACGTCCGGCACCAGCCTGGCGCTCGGCCAGCAGCTGTTCATCGCCGACTGTGCGCAGTGCCACAACTTCGTCGGCGCGGGCGGCGCCCTGACCTACGGCAAGTTCGCGCCGGCGCTGACCCAGGCGACGCCCACCCAGATCTACGAGGCCATGCTGACCGGCCCCGAGGCCATGCCGGTGTTCAACGACACTCTTCGTGGTGCTGAGCGCGATGTGGATAACTGCGAAGCACAGGAAGACCGCCAATGAGTGACCCCAACGCCCCCGACGAGCTCCCCGAGGCCGCCGCGGGCCCGCATCGCGTGATCGGCACCCCGCCGCCCGCGCAGGCCCGGACCCTGCTGGGCGACGTCAGCGGTGACGGGAACGGCGCGCGGCCGGTACCTCGAGAGCTGCCCGCCGATCCGTCCGACCTGCGCCGGGCTAAGACGGCAGAACGCGTCGTCGCGGCCTGCTTCATACTCGCCATGCTGGCCGGCATCGGCTTCATCGCCGCCTACGTCGGCCTCGGGGTGGGCTCGGTCGACGCAGTGTTCCGGTCTAACCTGGCGCTCGGGCTGTCCATGTCGGTGGTGTTCCTCGCCCTCGCGGCCGGGGCTGTGATCTGGGTCCGGCACATAATGCCGGACGTGGAGCTCACCGAGGAGCGCCATCCGATGGCCTCGGCCCCCGAGGACCGCAAGGCGTTCGCCGAGACCTTCGCCGAGGGCGCCGAGGCCAGCCAGTTCGTCAAGCGGCCGCTGCTGCGCCGTACCCTGATCGCGGCGAGCCTGCCGCTCGTGGCGGCCCCGCTGGTGCTGCTGCGGGACCTGGGCCCGCTGCCCGGTACGACGCTGCGGCACACGGTCTGGCGCAAGGGAACGCGGCTGCTCACCTACGGGGCCAACACGCCGATCATGCCGGCCGACTTCAGCTCGCCCGGCGGGATGATCACGGTGGTTCCGGACGGCTACCAGGACAACCAGGATGCGCTGGCCCAGGCCACCGCGATCATCATCAAGTTCGCGCCGGGCGAGCTGCAGCCGCCCACGGTGATGAACTGGACGGTCGACGACATCGTCTGCTACTCCAAGATCTGCACCCACGTCGGCTGCCCGGCGGCGCTGTACGAGCAGACC
>WNFI01014056.1_pt2 | contig 41607 bp, 25 predicted proteins | sample 5400471 | NCBI WGS metagenome assembly WNFI01 (sample SAMN13153348, study PRJNA577476) | soil metagenome | isolation source: 100 cm saprolite on Douglas fir-dominated hillslope | place: USA:California | collected 2013-09-17 | reverse complement strand
ACGAACTGGCGATAAATCCGCCGCGCCATCCACGTCCACGGGAAAAACTGCCCCACGTGAGTGTGCCCTGAGACTTGCAGCGAAATCCCTTCCTTCTCCGCGATGTGTGGGCGGTCCGGCGCATGCGTCAGCAGAATGCTGGCTCGATTCCGGTCCACGCCGATCTGCCGCAGCACCTTCTGCAAATGCTCGTCCTGCGAGGCGTGATTGTAGGGCACGCCCACGATTTGAAGCTGATCCGCCTCCACTTTCTCGTTGTGTAGCACGCGTACTCCCGCGTCGCTGACGGCTTGCAGGTATCGGGAATCGTCGCCGAATTGTTCGTGGTTTCCGGCAACAAAATACGTGCCGTGCGGCGCCCGCAGATCGCGCAAAGGCTCCGCAGCCTTTGCCGCGTCAATCGCGGTCCCGTCGTACAAATCGCCGGCCAGGAAAACGGCGTCAGGGTTTTCTCTCATCACCTTCGCTACGATCCGCCGCAGAAAGCCGGAGTTCCGGACATGCCCCAGGTGCAAGTCGCTGATCAGCGCCGCCTTTCGTCCGCGCCACGCTTCCGGCAAATTCTCGAGCCGCACCGTGATCCGCCGGATCCGCGTCCACCCGGCGTTCAGAACCCCGGTAACTCCGCTCAATACCGCGGCTGCGTACAGGACCTTCACGATCTCGTGGAAGCTCACGTCCACCCCGGCAAGCCGCGTAACGCCAAAAACTACCCACGACGCACTTGCCGCAAAAAACAGGAAGCTGACAATGCCAAGCCACACGGCAGCAATCCGATAGAGGGTTCGCACTGCGGGATTGGAGTAGCGAAACGCGAGCAGTGTTGCAGCCAGGAAGCTGACCGACAACATTCCGACTGTTACCCTCAGCCAAGGGGCGGCGGACGTCTCACTCCCCGCTGACGCAAACGTCCACGTCTTGTAGATGAAAAAGTGGGTCAAGAACAATATGGATTGAATGACGGTCGCAAAGGCGATGAATCCGGCTCGTATTCGCATACAGGATTAGATTCGCCGAGCCGCCAAAACGGTATCAGCTTGCATCCAGGGTTGCCCCGTTCATGCTCCGGCGCCCCGGCGCTCCTAACCCTTTGGAATGCGCAGTTCCGAAAAATAGTGGGGGGGAGAAGTGTTTTGGTTCACCAGACATTTCGGCATGTCGCCTCTTTCAGTTACAATCGCCCGGCTGTGAGTGGCACGCCGCAAACCCACATGCCCTGTGGGCGCAACAACGCAACGGTAGTTCCGAGGTGCGCGAATGAGTGGTCGCTTGTGGCCGGTGCGGTCACGTGGTCTGCTGAATTCAGCAACACGGGCTTTCTGGGGATTGCTCTGCCTGGCTTGCCTCGCTGCCGCCACGAAGGCCCAGGAGCGCCGCGAGCGCGAACACAATAGCGTCTACGCGGAACGCCGCGCCAAGCTGGCGGCACAAGCCGATGGGCCGATCGTCCTCTGGGGCTTCACCGGCCGTGAAGAAGTCTCGCAGTCCTACGTTTTTGCCCAGGAAGAAAATTTCTACTACCTCACCGGTCACAATGAAGAAGGCGCCGGCCTTCTGATTCTTCCCGCGGCCAAGAACGGTGGCGCCGCGAATGGATCGAGCGAGATTCTTTTCCTGCCCGCAAAGAATCCGCAGAAAGAAAAATGGAACGGCGTCCGCATGTCACCCTCGGATCCGGGTATCGAAGCGCGCACCGGATTTGCAGCCGTGAAGCCGTTCGAAAGCGACTTCCTCTCCGTTGTCGAGAATGTTTCGAAGTCATTTCCGAATCTATATACGATTCTTCCCTATCAAAAGGAACTCGGCGGTTACCCGCACGAGAAAGCCGTTGTCGATTGGCTGCAGGTCGCTGCGCCGCAGGCCAAGCTGAAAGACATTCGCGCGCAGATCAGCGCGCTGCGCCAGATCAAGTCGCTCGGCGAAATCGCTTTCCTGAAAGAGGCCATCGATCTGTCACTCGACTCCCATCTCGGAGCCATGAAACTCATGCGCCCGGGGCTTTACGAATATCAGGTCGCCGCGAAAATGGTGGAAATTCATGCCTGGGGCGGATCGGAAGCGGAGGGTTACGCCCCGATTGTCGGCGCCGGCCCGAATTCCACCGCGCTGCACTACGACAAGCTCTCGCGCAAAATCGAAGCCGGCGACATCGTCGTTCTGGACGTTGGCGCGCAGTATTCCGGCTACTCCGCGGACATCACGCGCACCATTCCTGCCAACGGCAAGTTCACGCCGCGCCAGCGCGAAATCTACGAAATCGTGCTCGGCGCGCAAAACGCCGCGCTTGCGGCGCTCAAGCCCGGCATGGACTTTTGCAGCAAGGGCGACAAAAGCGTTCACAAAATTGCATACGATTACATCAATTCCCACGGAAAAGATCTCCACGGCAAATCCCTCGGCCAATATTTCATCCACGGGTTGGGTCATCACATCGGCCTGAACGTTCACGATCCGGGCGATTACTGCGCCCCTTTCCACGCCGGCATGGTGATCACCATTGAACCCGGCATCTACATTCCCGAAGAGAATCTCGGGGTGCGCATCGAAGACGACGCCCTCATTACCGAATCCGGCCACAAACTGCTGAGCGAACGCCTCCCCCGCGACCCCGATGAAATCGAAAACATCATGGCTGCCGCCGCCAAGCAGCGCGTCAAGGAGTCGAAGAAAGGCGACGACGATTGACCGCCAGGAACGCGCGCATTTATACTGTTGTTTCGCGTTGGATACGTTTTTCTTCCAGCGTGCCTCGAGTCATTCCGGATGCGGCCGTTTCCCTGGCCCGCCTGAATTTCCGAAATTCGCAATCGTTCTAGGGAGCATATGAGCAGCGTCAAAGCGACACAACTCCGCCCCGGCATGGTCATCCAGCACGAGGGCCAGCTTTTCACTATTTTCAGCGTCGATCACCGCACGCCCGGCAACAAACGCGGCTCGATGCAAACCCGCATGAGAAACCTCCGCACGGGTTCCATCATCGATTACCGGTTCCGCGCCGAAGAATTCGTGGACCGCGCCATCCTCGATGAAGTCGAGTTCGAGTACCTCTACAGCGAGGGCGATGATTTTCACTTCATGAATACGAAAAACTTCGAGCAGATGCAGATGAGCCGCGAAGAGCTGGGCGAATCCGTCTACTACCTGATTCCGAGCACCATAGTGAAGGTCGAGTTTTTCGAGGAGAAAGCCATCGGCGTGGACTTGCCCGATACCATGGATATGAAGGTGATCCAGACCGAGCCGACGCTGCAGAAGGCCACCGCCAGCGCGGTCATGAAGCCTGCGACGCTGGAGACCGGCCTGGTGGTCCAGGTGCCGCCTTTCGTGAATGAGGGCGACAGAATTAAGGTGGACACTTCCGAGGCGCGTTACGTTCAACGCGTCGAATAGTTTTTAGTTGCTAGTTTTCGATTCGTCAAAAACTTAGAGAGTAGAAATCAGAGAACGGAACGCAGTCCGCAGATGAAAGCTCATTTCAAGTTTCGAGTTTCTGATTTCGATTTTCTGGTTTTGAGTTTCCGCCTCCGCAGCTAATTTCAGCGCAAGCCGGAATTAGAAGAGGCAGAACGGCGCCCCGGCCCACACCGGGGCGCTTTTAGTTTGCGGCGCAGTCTAGTTTGCAGCCTTCAGAGAACTCCCGTGCGTCTCAAAATGAGACAGCTGCAACAATAAGTACTTTATAATCAATAACTTACAGAAATGCACCGGGGCGTTTAATGGTTCCCGCTAGCACCAGCTGCCGATTTCTCGCCGGGGGGATGCGCGCCGAATACGCGGTCGAAGATGGCGTCCACATAGCGAAGCTGTCGTTGCAGGTCGAAAGTGTGCGCCAAAGCTTTCGAATCGAGGTACTTCGTGATGCGGGCATCCGCCGTAACGCGGTCCTGGAAACTGCTGTCTGACTCCCACGCCGCCATGGCGTTCTCCTGCACCGCCTTGTAAGCATCATCCCGGGACATGCCCTTCTCCACCAGATCCTGCAACAATTGACCCGAGTAAATGAGACCGTGCGTGGATTCGAGATTTCGCATCATGCGCTCGGGGAAAACGCGCATCTGGCCGAGGACCATGGTCATTTTCGAAAGCATGTAGTCCACGAGAATGGTGGAATCGGGAAGAATGATTCTCTCCACGGAACTGTGGGAGATGTCGCGCTCGTGCCACAGGGCGACGTTTTCGAACGCGGCGAGCATGTTCGAACGCACGAGGCGCGCGAGGCCGCAAATTTGTTCGCAGGTGACCGGGTTGCGCTTGTGAGGCATGGCGGAACTGCCGCGCTGCTCGCCGCTGAACGGCTCTTCGGCCTCGCGTACTTCGGTGCGCTGGAGATGGCGAATTTCCAGAGCGATTTTCTCGAGCGTGGCGGCGATAAGCGCGAGGGCGCTGAGATATTGCGCGTGGCGGTCGCGCTGAATTACTTGGGAAGCGACGGGCACAGCGCTGAGCCCAAGGCGCTTGCAGATACGCTCTTCCATTTCCGGACCAAGATGCGAGGCGTTGCCGACGGCGCCGGAAATTTTGCCGACGGCCATCTGCGCGGCGGCCTCGCGGAAGCGCGCGATATTGCGCTGGTTTTCCGAAAACCAATTGGCGATTTTCAGGCCGAAAGTGATGGGTTCCGCGTGAATTCCGTGAGTGCGTCCGATCTGCGGCGTGTAGCGGAACTCATGAGCGCGCAGATCTAGGATTTCTCCGAACATCACCAAGGCGCGTTCGATTAGTCTTGAAGCATCGCGAACCTGGAGGGCTTGCGCGGTATCCACCACGTCATTCGAGGTCATGCCGTAGTGCAGCCAGCGCGCGGCAGCGGGATCAGCGATCGATTCGCCCACGGCCATGGTGAATGCGATGACGTCGTGTTTCACGCGGGCTTCGATCTGATGAATTTGCGCCACGTCGACTTTGGCGCGAGCGCGAATCGCCGCGGCGGCATCCTTGGGGACCTGGCCCGCTTCGGCAAGGGTCTCCGTGGCGGCAAGCTCAACCTCGAGCCACTTGGCAAACTTGTTCGCGTCGCTCCAAACGTGGCCCATCTCCTGGCGCGTGTAGCGTGGTATCAATTCCCTCTCCTAAAACGCAGAGTGAAGAATGCGGCGATATATCTTCACGTTTCTCATTCCATGATACCGCAGTTGGAGAAAGGTTCGCTGGACGGCTATTGCCCGACCGAGTGTCCGAAATTGGGATAAACAATGGCGGAAGTGGGCAGCTGCGAAACGGGAGCATCGGGAAGGAGGAGTATATAGCGCTGGATAAGATGATCCGCATGGCGCACGACGACACGAGGTCGCATGTGCGTGGACAGGCGCTTTTCTCGCTGGCGCAATCGAACGATCCGCGGGCGCTGCAATTTTTTGAAAAAGTGCTGGCGCAATAGCGGCTTCCCGAGAAATTAGAAGAAAAGAAAAAGATAACGCGGAGACGCAGAGGGCGCGGAGATGTCGTGGAGAAGCCGAGGAGAGAAAAGCGGCAGATGGTCTGCCGCACTCCAAAAGGGACTAGCGCAAGAGGTCCTCGAGGTGCACGCGCGCATCCGTCTTGGCGTCGCGGTACTTCACAATGACGGCGGCTTGCAGGGAGAGTCCCCATTTTGCGCCGGAGGGATGCGAGACGGCACGCGAGCCGGGAACCACGATGGCTTCTTCGGGAATAATCAGCGGCTCGGTCTCGGTGGCGGTGTAGACCGTGTCGCGGACAAGATCGTAAACGGGGATGGAGCGATTGAGGATCGTGCCGGTGCCAAGAACGGCGCGGCGCTTCACGACGGTCCCTTCATACACGCCGGAATTTCCACCAACTAAAACCTCGTCTTCAATGATCACGGGCAGCGCGCCGACTGGCTCAAGGACGCCGCCGATCTGCGATCCCGCCGAAATGTGGCAATTGCGGCCGACCTGGGCGCAACTTCCAACGAGAGCATGCGAATCGATCATCGTGCCTTCACCAACGTAAGCGCCGACATTTACGAACATAGGCGGCATGCAAATCACACCGCGGCCAATGTAACTGCCATCGCGAATGCTGGAGCCGCCGGGAACGATGCGGACGCCGTCAGCAGGGGTGAACCCGCGCACCGGGTAGGTGGACTTGTCGAAGAAGGGTTGCTTCGCTGCGTCGATGGACATGTCCGCAATGGCGCCCATGCGGAAGCCGAGCAGGATTCCCTTCTTCACCCAGGCGTTGGCGCGCCAGCCGGATTTTGTGGAGGCATCGGGTTCGGCCGCGCGAATTTCGCCGCGATTCAGCGCGGCTTTGAAATCGCGGAAGAGCCATTGATGTTCTTCTTCGTAATGGTCTGGAGCTTCGTCAAACAGACGCTCAACTTGCGATGGCAGCATGAACCCTCTCGGCACCGGGCGCGGCCGCAGAGCGGCCGGCTAATCCGAGCGACTCAAGCACGGCCCGAATGCGCGCCTGATTCTCCGCCTTGGGCGGCACGAGTGGCAAGCGCCAATAGGGCTCGAGCAGGCCCATTTCCGCCATCGCGGCCTTCACGGGGATGGGATTTGATTCGACGAAGTTTATTTCCATCAGCGGATGATAGCGGCGGTGAATCGCGCGCGCGCCAGGAAAGTCGCCGTGAAGGGCGAGGCTAGTCAACTGAGACATTTCCGCGGGGATTTCGTTGGACACGACGGAGATGACGCCGCGGCCGCCAATCGCAATGAGCGGGAGCGTGATGGCGTCGTCGCCGGAGAGGACGATGAAGTCTTCCGGCACGGCGTTGAGAATCGCGGCCATCTGCGAGACGTTACCGGAAGCTTCCTTGATGCCGGCGATATTTTCGATTTCGGAGAGGCGCTTTACCGTGGCAGGCTCGATGTTCACGCCGGTGCGGCCCTGCACGCTGTAGAGGATGATGGGCAGGGGCGCGGCTTCGGCAATGGCGCGATAGTGCTGGAAGAGGCCTTCCTGTGTCGGCTTGTTGTAATAAGGGGTGACGGAGAGGATGCCATCCGCGCCGAGAGCGGCGAGTTCGCGCGCGAGAACGATCACTTCTGAAGTGTTGTAGCCTCCGGCGCCGGCGAGGACCGGAACCTTTCCCTTAGCGAGTTCGACGCTGATCCGGACGACGCGCAGGTGTTCTTCGTGCGTGAGTGTGGGACTCTCGCCGGTTGTCCCACAGGGAACGAGGAAGTCGATGCCTGCCTCGATCTGCCTCAGGACCAAACGACGCAGAGTTGGCTCGTCGAGAGATCCGTCGAATCGAAACGGAGTGACAAGTGCGGTGCCGGTGCCGGTGAACATGGTGTTTCTCCTTCCCTGCTTAAACGTCTGACTGCTGAGAACCAAAGATGACGGCCTAAAACCGCCTCTACAGAGATTCCTCAGCTCAATTCACCGAGGATCTCTCGAAATTCGAAGACGCCTGTTTTGCCCGCAATCCAGCGAGCAGCCCGGAGCGCGCCATGGGCAAAGCCATCGCGGCTGCGCGCCGTGTGACGCAGCGTGATGGTATCGGCAACGGAATCGAACCCAATTTCATGTGTGCCCGGGTGCGCACCGCTGCGGTTGGCTGTCAAGGTGAGAGGCCGATCGTATCCGGAGGCGCGGATCTCTTCGGCAAGCTTCTTGAGCGTCCCGGAAGGCGCGTCCTTTTTCGCGGAATGGTGAATCTCCCAGCCCCAAGCTTCGTACTCGGGATATTTGGCAAGGAAGGCGGCGGCGCGCGCGACGGTGTGGAGGAAAACATTTACGCCGATGGAGAAATTGGGACTGTAAACGAGAGCAGTACCGGCAGAGAGAATGGATTCCCGGATGACGGGGAGATGCTCGAACCAACCCGTAGTGCCGCAGACGGTGTTGATGCCAAGGGAGGCCAGGCGGCGCAGATTATCGGGAGCGGCATCGGGAGTCGTGAATTCAACGGCTGCGTCAACCCCTGGCAATGATTCGTGAGTGAGTCCCGCGACATGAAGATTATTTGCGCGAGTGAATTTTGCGCGCACGTCAAAACCGTATTCGGGCGCGAGTTGCTCGATCAGGCGGCCCATCTTGCCGTAACCAACGATGGCGAGGCCGATGCTCATGCGCTGCTCCGGCCGGTCGCGAGGAGTTGAGTGGTCATGCGCGCGTAGATGTCCACCGCTTCGGACAATTCTTTCTTCGGGATGCGCTCTTCGGAGGTGTGGGCGACGTGGATGCTGCCGGGCCCGATGAGGTAGGGCTGCCCCCAGGTACCTTCGAAACTGGGGATATCCGTCGTGAAAGCCACCACGGTTGTGGGCAATCCGTCGACCTTCGCCAATTGCACGGCTGGTGTGTAGAAGACTTCGCGCGCTTCCGCCCGGCCGGCAGCCGCCGCGAACACCGCTTCCCGAGTCTTTGCCGGATCGCCGACCGTGCGAAACATGATTTCCGCTTCGGCGTGATCGGCGACGACGTTGGGTGCGCGGCCGCCATCGATGGTGCCGATATTCAGCGTGCTGCGGCCAAGCAAGGCGTCGTGCGGCAGCGGAATCCGGCGAATGTCGTGGAGAACGTCGAGCAGGGTGTCGATGGCGGAATGACCGAGCTCGGGGTAGGCGGAGTGCGCGAGTTTTCCTTGTGTGGTGATTTCGAAGCGCAGTGCGCCCTTGGAGCCGAGAGCGAGATGGTTCTCCGTGGGCTCGCCATTGATCAGGAATCGCGAGCCGCGCGGAGTTGCGGCGGCGGCTCTTGCCCCGGCGCTGTTGCGTTCTTCGCCGACGACGATGAGGAGGCCGAGATTGCGCGTGCCGGCGGCGAGCAGTTTTTCCGCCGCGGCGATCATGGCAGCGATGATGCCCTTGGCATCGCAGGAACCGCGGCCCCAAATGAAAGCGCCGTCTTCGTGAGAAGCGAAGAACGGCGGAACGGTGTCCATGTGCGTGGACAGCGTTACGATGGGCTCACCCCAGGAGGCGAAGATATTGTCGCGATTGGGTTCGGCGGGGATGCGTTCGATGCTGCCGTTGTGGCGCTCGGTGAGGGCTGACAAATGCGCGAAGAGGTAGTCGCCCACATTTTTTTCGTGGTTGGTGGTCGACTCGATGTCGACGAGCGCGCGCGTCAGTTCGAAAAGATTCATTCGAATCGGGCATTTCTGGATGAGCGAAACGAAAGGAAGGAACCGCGAGGATACAAATCGGGGCTGCCGCCTCTCGATAGCGCTTCACCCGAATGAACGGATGACAGTGAACAGGCCTTGGACCTGCTCCCCAACCACTGCGATTTCAGCTACCGCAGGGATTTCGGCGGACAACAGCTGCAACAACTCAAATGCCCCTTTCGCGCGAGCCTCCGAAGCTGATCGGAATTGCGTGCCCGGCTACTCATGGCTTCCGCACCTCTACCAAGAAAAGATAAGTCTAGTGGAATACAGCCCGGGATGGCAACAAAATTTCAGGCGAGTTAAATCCAAAAAATGGATGCATCTCTTTCACCGCGAGGTGAGAAGGACCGTTTCTCAAGCAGCCTAAGATTCGAACGCCGAAGCACGTAGAATTGAACTATCTCTGGCGGTATGAGAACATGTATTCATAACTCCATGACCCGAGACCAGGAAAAAGCCGCCCTGGATCTAGTCACAAATCCTCCGCCTGGAAGCGAACTGGCCAAGGCGAAGGAATTCGGAGTTGATCTGACCTTATTTATTTCAAGTCTGCGTCGCACGCCCACCGAACGGGCACGCAGCCTTTCTGAGGGCGCCCGCATCTTCCAGATAGCAAAGCAAACGCAGCTAGATGAGAAATGAAACTCGAAGAAACGATCCGCATTCTTTATGACGCGGCGTTGAGTTCGTGGTCATCGGCGGGGCCGCGATGGGGCTTCAAGGTTCCGCTCACCTGACAAGAGACATCGACTTTTGTTACGCCCGCACGGCCAAGAACATGGAGCGGCTTGCGAAAGCCCTCGAACCATTCCACCCGGTCCTTCGTGGAGCACCGCCGGATTTACCCTTCCGCTTCGATGTCAAGACCATTGGGAATGGTCTAAATTTTACGTTGAGCACGGATCTGGGTGACCTCGGTTTCCTCGGCGAAGTATCAGGTCTCGGCTCGTTTCAAGAAGTCCTGGCGGCGTCGGATGTGAGAAATGTTGGTGGGGTGGACTGCAGAGTTCTTTCTCTCGAAGGACTGATCAAGTCTAAAACCGCAGCCGGCCGCCCTCGAGATCTGTATGTGCTGCCCGAATTGCGCGCGCTCAGTGAACTAAAACGTAAAACTGGTTTGGACTGACCAGGTAAGTCTTCGCCGCCTCCACCTGCAAGTTGCAAGCAGTGCCGACATTGTCGCCTCATAACTCGAGAGGCTTCAGGGGCACGTGCTGGGAGGCGACGAGGAGCTCACCGGTGAACGCGGACTCGGCGGGGCGGCGCTTCAAAGCTTCTTCGGCGGAGAGGCGGACGAGATCGGGATTGTTGTTTTCCTGCGAGACGTGGGCGAGGACCAGATAGCGCGCGATGGCGTCGAAGCCGTCGGGGTCGGAAAGATATTCGCTCACGGCGTGATTCGAAAGATGGCCGGTGCGGCTGAGGACGCGCTGCTTGACTACCCAGGGATACGGGCCGACCTTGAGCATGTCGAGATCGTGATTTGATTCGAGGACCAGGCAGTCGGCACCACGAAGGTGGACTTTGACGAGCTCGGGCATATAACCCAGATCGGTGACGATGGCCATCTTTGCGCCGTTCGAACGGAAGGTAAAGCCGATGGGGTCGGCGGCGTCATGGGGAATGGCAAAAGCGTGGACATCGATATCGCCGACTGTGAAATGCTGCCCAGGCTGGATGGTTTCGACGCGGTTGAGCCGCTTGCCAAACGTTTCCGGGAGCGAACGCTGCATTGCGCCCAGAGTGGGTTCGGTGACGTAGAGCGGCGCCTTCCACAGGCCAAGCATCTGCGGGAGGCCGTTACAGTGGTCGGTGTGTTCATGGGTGATGAGGATGCCGTCGATGTGGTCGACGGTTCGTTCGACCGCGGCGAGGCGGGCAAGCGTTTCGCGTTTGCCGAGACCCGCATCTACGAGGAGGCGGGTGCGCTCGGTCTCGAGCAAAGTGATGTTGCCCGAACTGCCAGACGCCAAGATGGAACCCCGCAAGCCGATCGCTTCCCCCTCAAAGACTTAGTGCGAACAGATTTTCAGAATAATGCCACACTGCCCGACAAGATGCCCAACAAAATCTCAATGAATCACTGCCGAGCGCCGGAGCAGCCATTCCCAAAGATGGAATAGCAGGTCGCGCCTTTAACACGCCAAGCGGGAGCGGTCGAGGGTGAAACCGTTTAGGGGGCCGAGGACGGTGACGGCGATTTGGCCGGCCTGGAAATAGCGCTGGGCGAGGGACTGGAGTTCTTCGCGCGTGACGGCTTCGATGGAAGCGAGGATTTCGTCGAGCGAGTAAAAGCGGCCGAAATACAGCTCCTGCCGCGCGAGATTGGACATGCGGGAGCTGGTGGACTCGAGCGAAAGCATCAGCGAACCCTTCAGGTGATTTTTCGAACGGCGAAGCTCTTCTTCCGTGACCGGTGATTCCTTCAGCGCGCGAAATTCCTGAATGGTGAGGTCGATGACCTGGCCAACCGTCTCCGCCGCGGTGCCGGCGTAAACGGTCATCATTCCAGCATCCGAATAGGGAGTCAGCTCGCTGAAGACCGCGTAGGCAAGGCCCTGCTTTTCGCGAATGTTTTGGAAAAGGCGCGAGGACATGCCGCCGCCAAGAAGATTGTTGAGCACGGCGACGCCGAAGCGGTCTTCGTGGCCCAGCGGAACCGACGGGACACCGATGCAGAGATGCACCTGTTCCAGGTCACGCTTGGATTCGAGATGGATGGGCGCACCCGTGAGCGGAGCGCTGTCGCTTTCAGCTGGACCTGTCGGCTTCATGTGGCCGAATTCGCGCTGAACCAATTCGAGCACCCGTTCGTGAGTAACGTTTCCGGCGGCGGTTACTACAAGGTGATCCGGCGCGAACCAGTCCCGAAACCGCGTGAACAGCGAATCGCGATTGAATCCTTTCACGGTTTCCGGCGTGCCGAGAATTGGGCGGCCGAGCGCATGCTGCGGCCAGAATCCGCGCGTGAAAATCTCGTGAAGGAGGTATTCAGGATTGTCCAGGTCCATTTTTATTTCTTCGAGAACAACCTGGCGTTCCTTCTTCACGTCTTCGGAGTCGAATTTCGGCCGGAGCACGAGGTCGGCGATGACGTCAAAGGCAATGGGCAGGTGCTCGTCCAGAATCTTTGCGTTGAAACAGATCTGTTCCTTGGAAGTGAACGCGTCGAGCATGCCGCCGACGGAATCCATTTCGCGGGCAATGGCTTCGGCGGAGCGCCGCTCCGTGCCCTTAAAAACCATGTGCTCCATGAAGTGTGCTAAACCGTTCTCTTCAGGGACTTCGCGGCGGGAGCCGTTGCGTACCCAGACGCCGACGGAGACGGAGCGCACGTGGTGCATGGTCTCGGTGATGACCACGAGGCCGTTGGGCAAAACGTGCTTCTGGATGTCGCGCGTTTCGGTGGCCATATAGAGATTGTGACACAGGCGGGGCAGAAAGGAGAAACAGAAGCAATCGAATCGCTCGATTCAAGCTTTGCAAAAACTTGCAAAAAGTAAGAGGCCCCGACCGGGTCGGGGCGCTACAAAAGCTTTTCGGCGGAGTTCAGTTTGCCGTATTCGCTGGTGTAGAAGAGCGGGACGTCGGAGTAGGTGCCCTGGTCGCAGAGATAGACCTCGCAACTGTCGAATGGCTTCGAATAAATGTGGATGCTGACGGCGCGCCGGTTGAATTCGGCCAGGTTCATGACTTCGTGGACGGGCTCGATGGGATTCACGTAGGCGGGATGCGTGGCGTCGAGATCGTAGGTATCGGTGGGGAGGATTTTGCAGGTGGCGTGAGCGGCGTCGCGGCGGTTCACACGGTAGTTCTGAACACGGAGCCGGCCGATGGGCGCGGACATCCAACAATTCTGATCGCGATGGTTGTGGATGCGGCTGTGCTGGCCGACTTCCCAGCAGACGGTCATGCACTCAAAGAGATCATTCTTGAAAATCAGATTGCGCGTGTAACTTCCTTTTGAGAAATAGCAATACTTGTCGAGCGTCTCCGGAAGGACGGCGTGGCGGACGACGTAGTCTTGAACAGTTTGCAGCGTGAATTCGCGGACAGGAATAGCAGCGAGGCCCTTGACCCAATCCGCGATGGTGAGCTGTTCGGTAGCGACGTTTCCGGCCATTGGAAGCCTCCGATTCACGTGCGCCCGCAAAGCGGGCGACAGAGCGATACTGCAGAAGCGGAGATTGCCGAAGAAGTATAGCGCGATTCCAGCCGAAGTTTTGCGCTGGAGGAGTTTTCGCAAAGAAGCACAAGGAAAAGCGGCGGCGAGCCGCCGCACTCCAAGCAACTTCGGAGTATTCTAAGGTATGGCAAGAATCCAGGAGCGCAGGAGGAACGGCCTGATCACAATGGAACTGCTGGGCAAATCGAAAGAAGAGTTGCGCGACTTCTGCGTGGCGCTTGGCGAGCCGGCGTTCCGCGGAGCGCAGATTTATCACGCGCTGTACTCCGAAAGAAAATTTGATGTGGGGCAAATTACGAATTTGCCGGCGGCGCTGCGGGAGCGGCTCTCGGAAGAAGCGCGGATTACGTTGCCGGAGGTGAGGCAAAGATTTGCTTCGGCCGATGGCTCGGTGCGGTATTTGTTCGGGTTGGGAGTGTCTGGGGAACAGGGGGAATTTAACACCCCGACCGGGTCGGGGCAGGCGCCGGACACGGAGGACACAAAGAAGAACGGAGGAGAAAGAACCGGCCGCTTGCAGAAGCCGGCTTCGGTGGAGGCTGTGTTTATGCCGAGCGAGGGGCGGCAGACGATCTGCGTTTCCACGCAGGCAGGCTGCGCGGTGGATTGCCATTTCTGCCTCACGGCGCAACTCGGGCTGATTCGCAACCTGACAGCGGGAGAGATTCTGGCGCAAGTGTTGCTGCCGCTCGAAGAACACAAGGCGCAACTCGCGCCGCAGACGAACATTGTATTGATGGGCCAGGGCGAGCCGCTGCTGAATTTTGACCCGGTGATGGCGGCGGTGCGCATCATGCTGGACCCGGAAGGTTTGGGAATTTCGCCAAAGCACGTGACGCTATCGACAAGCGGGATCGTGCCGGGAATCGAGCGGCTGGCACAGGAAAAGGTGCGGCCGAAGCTGGCAATTTCCTTGAATGCGTCGAATGATGAAGAGCGGGACTTGTTGATGCCGATCAACAAAAAGTATCCGCTTGCCGCGCTGATCAACACTTGCAAGGAATACCCGCTGCGAACGTGGGAACATCTGACGTTTGAATACGTGATGCTCGGCGGCGTGAACGATGCGGCGGAAGATGCGCGGCGCGTGGTGCGGCTGCTGGCGCCGTTGAAAAGCGTGAAAGTGAATTTGATCCCGTGGAATCCGGGAGAACTTCCCTACCGCGAATCGTCGCCGGAGCGGATTGAAGAGTTCCGGCGGATTCTGGTGGAACGCGGGGTGCCGGCGTTTGTGCGCTACTCGCGGGGGCGAGACGTTATGGCCGCTTGCGGGCAGCTGGCGCTGCTGCAGATAAATGGTTCTCAATTGTCGGTTCTTAGTCCTCAGTGATCAGTACCTCATCGCGGCCTCGAGTTGAGCTTTGCGCCGTTCCAATTCGGGAAGAATGGCCCCACACCCGGCAGTTTTCGTAAGAGTGGCAAGCAAAGGACTTACAGGATACGGAACTTGGAAGAGTGCCGAAACTCCAGAAAACAAGGAACTTATATTTGCGCTTACGGCACGCGAAGCTGGAAGTGAAGCACGACAGCAAGTGGTGGCCCCCTACCCCCCCATCAATGTTGCAAGAATATCAAAAGAAAAGACTTACGGAATGGGCAATTCGCAAACACTTGATTCTAAAGGGTATGTTTTCGGTTGTGTAGGAAGAACTCGAGCCGAACATGAAGCTTGAGAAGGAAGAAAAGCGGGAGCAAGCTCCCGCACTCCAAATGGAGTTATCTACGGGGTCAACTATACCAGAGGATAGCGTAGAGTCAAGGAAAGGTTTGCAGGAAAAGTTTGCGTGAGGATTGAGGGAAACGGGGCCCTAGACAAATTCATGAAAGACACAGAGTTAGCGAATGTCAGTGAGAGGCATTCGGCGGCCAGTCAGAGCAGCTAGTTTGCAAGAGCCGAAGAAAAGCTGGGCGAAGCTGGCGGCGGAGAAGATGCGATCGGAAAGAGACTCACAAGAAGGGGTCGACCACGCGCAAGTCAGAAAACTTCTGGCCGTGCTGAAAATCTTCGCTGTAAAGAATGCTGCAGCGCGCTTCAAGGGCGGCAGCCAAGATGAGCGAGTCATACCAACTGACAGAATGGTCGCGGGAGAGCCGCAGCGCCTGGGCAAAGAGAGATCGTGAGGACTGGACGGCGAGGAGAGGAACCAGTGTGATCGAAAGATATAGTTCCGCTTCAAGAGGAGTCATCGGTCGCGCAAACCGTCGGAGGGCCACGTTGAGAAACTCTTGGACGACCTGGTAGCTCACCACGCCCTTGCCGGAGGCCAGTGCGTCGCGGATAAGTGCCTTCGCGCGCGAGGACTTAGCCGGCTCGGTCGAGTCGAATGAGTAGACCAGAATGTTGGTATCGAGGAAAAAGCTATCGCTCATTCATCTCATCGCGGGTAAAGCGGCGGCCCGCGTTTACCTTCTCAAGCTGCTGCATGAGGGCATCAAATTCCTGAACGTTTCCTTCCTTCGCGGTGAACTGTTCGAGCCATTCGCGGAAGGCGGCATTGAGAGTTTTGCGCTGTGAGCGAGCGACGGCCCGGGCTTTTTCCAAGAGGGCGTCGTCAGCACTGAAGGTGATGTTTTTCATACTAACACAGTGTACACGAAAGCCGTGTACTTGGCTGCCTTCATTCTGAGGCCTACCTTCAAACTAGCTCAGGTCGCAAGGCAGATCGACGCGGGGCGGGCCGACCACTCTTACCGCCCCGGGCTGTCGTTACGGTCGCAGTCCGATGACGGACAAGAGGCGTCCAGAGGCGGCGCCTTCTTTGCGGTAGCTGAAGAAAAGATCCCGGCGGCAGGCGGTGCAGAGATCGCTGACGAAGATGTTTGGTGCCTGGAGGCCGGCCTCGAGTAGCTGGGCGCGATTGGCTTTGCGGAGATCGAGCAAAACATTTTTGGCTGGCGGCTGGTGGCCGGGGGGCATCATGTTGAGCCACTGGATGGGATTGGGTTCGTCGCCGGTGCGGAATTCGTCGAACCATTCGGGCGCATCGGCAAATTGCGATTGAAACTGGACGGCGACTTCCGTGCCGACTTCGTAGCAGCAGCCGCCGATGGAGGGGCCGATGGCGGCGAGGAGATCGGCGGGCTTGGTCTTGAATTGCATGTGCATCTTGCCGATGGCTTTGACGACGATGCGCTGGAGCGTGCCGCGCCAGCCAGCGTGAACGGCGGCGATGGCGCGCTTTTTCGGATCGACGAGGAGAATCGGGACGCAATCGGCGGTCTGGACGCCCAGGAGGAGGCCGGGACGGTTCGTGGCGGAGGCATCGCCGGGGCAAGGTTCGGCAGGCGCGGCGTCGAAAAGATGGATGACGTCGGAATGGATTTGTTTCAGAGAGATGAGTTGGAGGTCCGATGCGCCGAGGGCGGATTGGAAGCGGCGGCGGTTCTCGAGGACGTTTTCTGTGCTATCCCATTCGGTAAAACCGAGATTGAGAACTTTATCGCCGTCCAGGAGGCTGACGCCGCCGGGGCGGGTGCTGAAGCCGTGGACGAGCCAGGGAAGTTTTGCGAGTGCCGGTGCCTGTAAGATTCGGATGCCTCGCACATTGCGCTCGGTCCAGTTCGAGCTGGAAAGGCGGGAAGAGACAGACAGGAATGGCTGTCCTACGGTGGGGCGTTTGCGGACCTTGCGTTTCGCTTTTAGTGTTTTCGTGGGAGCCACAATCTTATAAGTATAATCCGAAGAGGACCGCGCGCATCCAGGGGGTGCGGGACGCAGTATCATTGCTGAACAATTTTGTCGTTCGGGGCGGGCGGAAAAGCGGCAGCAAGCTGCCGCACTCCAAATGGAGGCGGGACGTTGATCGTAGGGATGGGCGTGGACATTGCGGAAGTGGAGCGCATCCAAGGGGCGATCGAGCGCCATGGTGAGGTGTTTCTGAGACGGATTTATACGCCGAAGGAACGAGAATACTGCGAGCGGTTTAAGAACAAGTATGAGCGGTATGCGGGGCGGTTTGCGGCTAAAGAGGCGGCGATGAAGGCGCTGGGAACGGGCTGGCGGCGCGGGGTGAAGTGGGTGGATTTGGAAGTGGTGCGGGAGACGAGCGGGCGTCCGACTCTGGCAATAACGGGCGAGGCAGCAAAAATTGCTCAGCAGCTCGGAGTGAAGAGTGTCGCGCTCAGCATCACCCATACGGCGGCTCAGGCGCTGGCGCAGGTGATTTTCGAGAGTTGAAAGTTCAAAGTTGAAAGTTGAAAGCAAAGGCAAAGAGTCTCAACACAGAGTGCACAGAGAACGCAGAGAACACAGAGAAGAAAAGAATACTTAACTCTGAGACGCCCCGGCCGGGTCGGGGCAGGCGCCGGGCGCAGAGCAGGAAAGAAAAAGTTCACCCGTTAGAGCATTTTCGGCTTCACCTGAAATCAACACATCAAACCAGCTATTGGCGGGATGATTCCCATTCACGCGGACTTTCAGATAATTGCTGGAGAGGGCCGGAGTCGAGCGGGGATCGGGATGCTCGCCGGGGCGGAGGGTGAGGACGCGGAGGGTGCGGCCGATCTGGGATTGGCGGAAGGTGGCGGCTTTGGCTTCGGCGAGGGCGCGCAGTTCGCGGGCGCGGCGCTTGATGACGGCGCCGGGGAGTTCGTTTGCTAGCGAGGCGGCTTTGGTGCCGGGGCGCTTGGAAAAAGAGAAGACGTGAAGATAGGTGAAAGGCAGGCATTCGATAAAGGCAAGCGTGGCGGCGTGGTCGTCTTCGGATTCGCCGGGGAAGCCGGTGATGACGTCGGCGCCGATGGCGGCGTGCGGGAGGCGTTCACGGATGAGTTCGACGCGGCGGGCGTAATGCTCGGCGCGGTACCAGCGGTGCATGGCGGCTAGGATGCGGTCGGAGCCGGACTGTAACGGCATGTGGAAGTGCTGGGCGATGCGATCGGTGGAAGCGAAGAGATTGACGAGGTCTTGCGTAACGTCGAGGGGCTCGATAGAGCTGATGCGGAGGCGTTCGACGGATGTTTCGTCGAGGATGCGGCGGAGGAGATCTTCGAACTCGACGCGGGGCGAAAGGTCGCGGCCGTAAGTGCCGAGGTTGATTCCGCTGAGAACGATTTCGCGGTATCCCGATTCGGCGAGGTGTTGTATTTCCTGAATGACCTCTTGCGGTGGCAGACTGCGGCTTCGCCCGCGAACAAATGGAATCACGCAGTAGGAGCAGCGGGAGTTACAGCCGTCCTGGATCTTGAGCGTGGGGCGGGTGTGATTCCCTTCTCCGCCGAGGACGGGGGCGGAGAGAAATTCGGTGCGGTCGAAGATGTTGCCGGTGAGGATATTGGCAAGCTGGGGCGCAGCGTGCTGCACCCCTACAAAGGAATGAAACGGAACAGTTAATTCAGAATGCAAGGCAGCGGCGGGGAAAAAGTCGTTCGCAGATTCAGGGGATGCGGAGGTCGAGAGGGAATCGACAAGCTGGGGGATTTGGGGCTTGTGGGAATTGCCGACGACCCATGTCACGCCGGGGAGTGCGGCCAACTCTTCGGGGGCGCGCTGGGCGTAGCAACCGGTGGCGATAATGCGGACGCCGGGGTTGGCGGCGTGAAACTTTCGAATGGCGTCGCGGGCCTGGGCATCTGCGGAGGCGGTGACGGTGCAGGTGTTGACGACGATGATGTCGGCGGCGGCGGGCGTGGAAGCAGAAGTACATCCACGGTCAAGCAACTGGCGCTCGAGGGCGGCGCCATCGGCTTGGGTGGCGCGGCAACCGAATTGTTCGATGAAGAAAGTAGGCATTTAGAATTGCCACATTGAAACGAAAAACATTTTACACAGAGTTCGCGGAGTACACAGAGAGCGCAGAGAAGAAAAGACCGCATGCTGTACTTAGCGCGGACCCATACAAGGATAGCGGGTTTGGGGGAGGGCGAAAAGATCGATAGCAACCAAGAACGATATTCGGGCAGGACTTGCCTTTACTCGCCGGAGGCTGCGCGGCTACAATCTTTCAACATCCATGGCCCATCAAAGACAGAACCCCTCCGCGCTGCATGATCCGAAGGTCTCGATCGTTATTCCCGTTTACAACGAGAAATCGACGATTGATGAGATCCTTCGGCGTGTGCTGGATATGGAGGTACGCAAGGAAGTGATCATCGTCGATGATTGCTCGACCGACGGAACACGCCAGATTCTGGAAAACATGGCGGCGCGGCAAGCGAATGGCGAAGCATTCGCGCCGGCGCAGGATGGAGGCGACCAGGTCGAATTGCGAGATTTGAGGTTTTTCTTTCAGGCACCGAACCAGGGCAAGGGAGCGGCTATGCGGCGCGGTTTTGCGCAAGTGACGGGAGATATCGTGCTGGTGCAGGACGCAGACCTGGAATACGATCCGCGCGATTACCCGAAGCTGCTGGAGCCGATCATCGAGGGCCGCGCGGATGTGGTGTATGGGTCGAGGTTCCTGGGCGGGCCGCAGCGCGTGCATTACTTCTGGCATTACGTTGCGAACCGGATGCTGACGCTGCTTTCGGATATCTTTACGAATCTGAAGCTGACGGATATGGAGACCTGTTACAAGGTGTTCCGAAGAGAAGTACTCGCAGGGGTCCAGATCAAGTCGAACCGATTTGGATTCGAACCGGAGATTACAGCGAAGATCGCAAAGCACAAGTGGCGCATCTACGAAGTGCCGATTACTTATGCTGGGCGCACCTACGAAGAAGGCAAGAAAATTACCTGGAAGGACGGCTTCCAGGCGTTGTGGTGCATCATTCGGTATAAATTCACCGACTAAATTTTAAGCCGAAGCCGCGTCCGTGTAGCCACGGGGATACTTCTGCTTCCATGTCCAGGCAGACTGAATGATTTCTTCGAGCGAGGAATGGGAAGCTTCCCAGCCGAGGGCGCGCTTGAGTTTCTCTTTGCTGGCAACCAGCACAGCAGGATCACCGGGACGGCGGGGACCCAGTTTGCGAGGGATTTTGCGACCGGTGATGCGCTCCGCGGCATCGATAACTTCTAAAATTGAGAAGCCGCGGCTGTTGCCGACGTTGAAGGCTTCGCCGGAAACGCGGTCGATTTCTTCAAGCGCGCGGACGTGGGAATCGGCGATATCGAGGACGTGGATGTAATCGCGGACGCAGGTTCCATCTGGTGTAGGGTAGTCCGTGCCGAAGACATCGACATAGGGCAGTCCGCCGCCGGCGGCATCGAGAACTCGAGGGATGAGATGCGTTTCCACGCGATGATGCTCGCCGCGTTCCCGGGAGGCTCCGGCAGCGTTGAAATAGCGGAGGGTCACATATTTGAGCCCGGTGTAGACCTTGTAATCCGCCAGGATCTGTTCGAACACGAGCTTGGATTTTCCGTAAGGATTGATGGGCGATTTGCGATGGTCTTCGGGGATGGGAACGGTTTCGGGTTCGCCGTAGGTGGCGGCGGTGGAAGAAAAAATGAATTTTTTTATGCCGTGGCGCGTGACGGCATCAAGCAGATTCACACCACCGGCCACGTTCGTGGCGTAGAAAATACTGGGCTCGCTAACGGATTTAGCGACGAGGGCCTCGGCCGCGAAGTGCATCACGGCGTCAATCTTGTGCTGAGTGAAGACAGCTTCAATCTGAGGGCGATTCGCAAGATCTACCTGGCAAAAGACGGCTCCCGGCGGCACGGCGGCACGATGGCCCTCCAGCAAGCTATCCAATGCGATGACGGACATGCCGCGCGAAACCAAGACTTCCGAGCAGATACTGCCGATGTAGCCCGCCGCTCCGGTAACGAGAATATTCACCTTTAAGTTCTCCTCGAGTCAGGTAGAAACCCAAAATGGGTGTGCTCAAAATCCCTGAACCAACGGCAAGGGCCGCGGAAAAGCAGGGTGCACCGGCCCGGCGCACGCCGAACTTACTGAGCAGGTTCGAAACGTGAAACTTCACAGTGCGTTCCGCAATGTTGAGCTTGCTGGCAATCTCTTTGTTGGAAAGATTTTCCAGCAGCGAATCAAGAACTTCCTGCTCGCGGCGGCTCAGATTCGTGACGGAATCCGACTTCAGACGACGGCCCTGGCCAGTGAGGATGGAATCAACGAATCCGGAGAGAAGTTGCCGCGGAACCCAGAATCCTCCGCCGGCAACAAGCGGGAGAGCACGGATCAATTGTTCGCGGGCTTCGACGTAGGTGAGAAGGCCTTTCACCCCAAGACGTAGGAGCGAAAAACTGTTGGAATCGTTGTGCTGCTCACCGACGACGATGAGGCGGGCCTCCGGATAGCGTTCGAGAATATTGGCCAGGAGCGCGCCGGTCGCGGGCTTTGCGGCATGAGCGTCAATGACGTAAACCTGGGCGCGAGGCGGCTCAAGAGCACGGAGGTCGGGCGCAAGGGTGGATTCCAATTGCTTGACGATTACCTTGAATTGGCCCTTTGCTAAAATGCGTTCGAACTCGCTCAGCACCAGAGGATGCGGCGAGAGGATACAAACTGTCAGTTTCGTGGAGGTACGTTTCGTAGTCACTGTTCGACAGATTATTGAAAACCGGCTAAAGGGGCAAGCCCTTTGGTGTTTCTGTTCACGAATTGTTACTGACAGCTACGATGCATATCCCCGGGGTACTTCCTTTAACAAAATATCGACTATGCGCTTGGCAGCATGGCCGTCCCAGAGAGGAGGAATGCGGCCGACTTTGCCCTTGCCCGCCAGCGTATCACGGGCGGCGGCGACTATCTTGCCCGGATTAGTACCAACCAGCAAGTTGGTGCCTTGGGAGATGGTGATGGGACGCTCCGTGTTCTCCCGTAGCGTGAGGCAGGGGACACCGAGAGCGGTGGTCTCTTCCTGAATGCCACCAGAATCGGTGAGGACGAGCTTTGCTTTGCTCAGGAGACAGAGAAAATCGAGGTACCCGACGGGCGGAATGAGCCGCAGCTGGGGGTGATGCTTAATACCGCCTTGCGTCAAACGCTGCCGGGTGCGTGGATGCACCGGGAAAATGACGGGCATTTCGGCGGCAACGGCATCGATCGCTCCCAAAAGGTGGCTTAGCTTCTCCGTGGAATCGACATTGGAGGGGCGATGGAGGGTCAGGACCCCGAAGCGCTGCCAGCCTGTCCCGTTCTTCAATCCGAGCTCATCGCCGATGCCAGACTGCTGGGCGATGGGCAAAAAGTGGCGCAAGGAATCGATCATCACATTGCCAACCATGAAGATGCTCTCCCTGGGCCGGCCCTCTTTCAGGAGGTGTTCGATGGCATCTTCTTCCGTAACAAAGAGATAATCGGCGAGCGCGTCGGTCAGGATGCGGTTGATCTCCTCGGGCATGGTGCGGTCAAAGCTGCGGAGCCCCGCCTCGACATGAGCTACGCGGATGCCAAGTTTCGCGGCGGCGAGAGAAACAGCAATGGTGGAATTGACATCGCCGACGACGAGAACCAGGTCCGGCTGGCGTTCGACAAGAACCGGCTCAATGCGTTTCAGAATTTCGGCGGTTTGCGATGCGTGGGAGCCAGAGCCGACTTCCAGATTCACGTGCGGCGACGGGATACCCATCTGGCGGAAGAAAATGTCGGACAGCTTTTCGTCATAGTGCTGGCCGGTGTGAACAAGGATGGCCTCGATTTCCGGATGGCGCTGCATCTCATGCATGAGCGGCGCAATTTTCGGGAGGTTCGGGCGCGCCCCGACGATATTCAGAATTTTCAGGCGTTGGCTCATGGAGCGTTCGATTCCGGCGTCAGAATGCAGTATAGCATCCGGGAATTGGCCTTTCGGTGCGGCCGATTCGCCATTCGCGCGAAAAAAGCACTAGTTCAATGCATGGAGATAGGTATCCACCGGGAAACCTGGGTAAAATAGAGGTGACCGGAAACGGTAGATTTCTTTGGTATTTGCGCCATTTCGTCCGGCGAACCGGCAAGGAGCAGCACCTTCCAACGGATGCGTAACCTGAACGAATCGGCCAAAGCCTTGCGGGAGTTGCTCGCGCAGAGGATCCTCGTGCTTGACGGGGCGATGGGGACGATGCTGCAGCAACGCAACCTGAATGCGGAGGATTTTGGCGGAGCTGCGCTCGAAGGATGCAACGAAAACCTGGTTCGAACGCGCCCGGATGTCGTTCTGGATATTCACAGGAAATACTTTGAGGCGGGATCGGACATCGTCGAAACGAACAGCTTCGGCGGAGCGCCGATTGTCCTGGCGGAATATGGCCTCGCCGCCGACGCCCACCTCTTGAACAAACGCGCGGCGGAGCTGGCGCGGCAAGCGGCGGATGAATTCAGCAGCCCTGGGAAGCCACGGTTCGTAGCCGGTTCCTTGGGACCAACGACCAAGGCGATTACGGTCACAGGCGGCGTGACGTTCGGCGACCTGCGCGAAGCCTACTACACGCAGGCCAGGGGCCTCGTCGAAGGCGGAGCGGATCTGCTGCTGATCGAAACCTGCCAAGACACCCGGAATATCAAGGCGGCAATCCTCGCCATCCACAAACTTTCGAAGGAGATGGGAAGCGAAGTGCCGTTCATCGTATCGGTCACGATCGAGCCGATGGGAACGATGCTGGCTGGGCAGACGGTGGAAGCAATGTGGGCGTCGCTGCGGCATGCGAAGCCGCTGGCGTTTGGGATGAATTGCGCAACGGGGCCGGAGTTCATGACCGACCACATTCGAACGCTGAGCCAACTTACCGGCGAGTTTGTGTCCTGTTACCCGAATGCGGGCCTGCCGGATGAAGAGGGAAAGTACCTGGAAACTCCGACGACGCTGGCGGCACAGCTTGAGAAGTTCGCAGATCACGGCTGGTTGAATTTCGTTGGGGGATGCTGCGGGACAACCGAAAAGCATATCCGCGCGATTGCGCAGATGGCGGAGGGCAAGAAGCCGCGGCAACGGCCTGCGGAGGCACACCGGGCGGTTTATTCGGGGATTGAAACGATTGAAGCGGAGGAAAGCACGCGGCCCCTGCTCGTGGGAGAACGAACCAACGTGATCGGTTCGCGACTGTTCAAGAACCTGGTGGCGGAAGAAAAGTGGGAAGAAGCGAGCGAGATTGCCCGGCGGCAGGTACGAGGCGGCGCGCACATCGTGGACGTGTGCCTGCAAAGCACGGAGCGCGAGGAGAAGAAAGATATTCCGCCGTTCTACGAGAAGCTGATTCGAAAAGTGAAAGCGCCGGTGATGATCGATACCACCGATCCGACGGCGATCGAGCTGGCGCTAACGTATTGCCAGGGCAAGGCAATCCTCAATTCGATCAACCTGGAGGACGGCGAAGAAAAATTCGAACGCGTGGTGCCGATTGCGCATGAATTTGGGGCGGCAGTGGTGGTGGGCTGCATCGATGAGGACAAGCTGCAGGCGCAGGCGTTTACGCGCGAGCGGAAGCTGGCGATTGCACAGCGCTCGTACAAGCTGCTGACGGAAAAATACGGACTGGGGCCGGAGGATATCATTTTCGATCCACTGGTTTTCCCCTGCGCGACGGGAGATGAAAACTATATCGGCGGCGCGGTCGAGACGATGGAGGGCATCCGCCTGATCAAGCAGGCGCTGCCGGACGTTCGGACAATCCTGGGTATTTCGAATGTTTCCTTCGGGCTGCCGGCGGGCGCGCGCGAAGTGGTGAATTCGGTGTTCCTGTATTACTGCACGAAGGCGGGGCTGGACCTCGCCATCGTCAATACGGAGAAGCTGGAGCGGTTTGCGTCGATCCCGACGCATGAGCGAGAGCTCGCGGAAAACCTCCTGTTTTCGCATCCGCCGAAGGATGTGCCTGCCGACCATCCGAATGCCGCGTTGTTACGGGACGTTCCCGCCGACTGGCGCAAGCAGAGCAAGGAACAACGCGCGGCGGTCAACCAGCACTACATCGCAGCCATTGCCGAATATTTCCGCACGACAAAGAAGAAGGAAAAAGCTCGCGCGGCAGACGTGCCGCTGGATGAGCGGCTGGCGAACTACATCATCGAAGGCACCAGGGACGGGCTGATCGAAGATCTGGAGAAAAAGCGCGGGGAGGGTGCGCCGCCGCTGGACATCGTGAACGGCCCGTTGATGGCGGGGATGGCGGAAGTCGGGCGGCTTTTCAACGCGAATGAATTGATCGTCGCGGAAGTGTTGCAGTCCGCAGAAGCGATGAAAGCGGCGGTGAGCCATCTCGAGCAGTTCATGGAAAAAGCAGACACGGCCAAGCGCGGAAAAGTGGTGCTGGCAACCGTGAAGGGCGACGTCCACGACATTGGGAAAAACCTCGTCGAAATCATTTTGAAGAACAATGGGTATGACGTGGTGAACCTGGGGATCAAGGTGCCGCCGGAGGAGTTGATCAAGGCTTACCAGGAGCACAAACCGGATGCGATTGGATTGTCCGGGCTGCTGGTGAAGAGCGCGCAACAGATGGTGATTACCGCGAATGATTTAAAGGATGCGGGGATCGAAATTCCGATGCTGGTGGGCGGCGCGGCGCTCTCGGCAAAGTTTACACAGACGAAGATCGCGCCAAGCTACGGGAAAGCCGTGTGTTACGCGAAAGATGCGATGACCGGGCTGCGGCTTATGAACGAATTGATGGATCCGGCGACGCGCGAGACCGTGCTGCGGAATCACACGGCGAGCGGAAACGGTGCGAGCGTGTCTACGATCGTGACGGTGCAGGAGGTCCCGGCGGTGATGCGCTCGCCGCGCGTTCGCGCGGACCTGCCGGCCCCGGCGGTGAAAGATCTGGACCGCAAAATGCGGCTGGTGCCGGATTTGCGCGAAGTCTGGGGCTACATCAATCCATTCATGCTGTACGGACGCCACATGGGCTTCCGGGGCGACTTCGAGAAGCGTTTGGCGGAACGCGATCCAAAGGCCGTTGAGCTATTCGAGAACATGGAAGAGGTAAAGAAGGAAGCCGCCGAATTCATGAAGATCCGCGCCGTATGGCAATTTTTCGAAGCGGAAGCGGCGGGCGATTCTCTGAACCTGTTTGCGCCGGGAGCAACGGCGCCGCTGCATACCTTTCGATTTGGGAGGCAACGGCAGGGCGACTTTCTGTGCTTAGCCGATTACGTCATGCCGGCGCAGAACGGACAACGCGACCACCTGGCATTGTTCGTGGTGACGGCGGGCGAAGGAATTCGGGGACGCGCGGAAAAAGCAAAGAATGAGGGCTATTATTTCAAGTCGCACGGCTTGCAGGCGCTGGCGATCGAGACGGCGGAAGCGTGCGCGGAATGGCTGCACCGCCGCATCCGCGAGGACTGGGGATTCCCTGATCCGGCGGAGATGACTATGGCGCAGCGATTCACTTCGCGCTACCGCGGAAAGCGCTACAGTTTTGGTTATCCGGCGTGCCCGAATCTGGAGGATCAGGGAGGACTCTGGAAGCTATTGAAGCCGGAAGAGATTGGCGTGCAACTGACGGAGGGCTTCATGATGGATCCGGAAGCGAGCGTGAGCGCGCTGGTGTTTCAACACCCGGATTGCTCGTACTTCTCCGTAGGCGATCAGTCCGAAGGTATCTCATAGACAAAGCAAGAGTTTAACATTCCATGCGAGCAGGGGCGCGGCTGACTCCCGGGCCTGACTCCTTAGGCCCAAACGAAAGGGAAACAGAAGCGAAATGACCGCCGAAAGCAAAACAGGTACTGATGGTAATGGAATGTGGAAATCGCTTTACCAAATTGAGAATCGGAGTAACTTAAAGTCATGCGGAGCCGCGCCGCAGGAAGCGGGGGGCATCGGAACCGGGATCAGCAATTCCTCGCCATCCGAGCAAGTAGCACCAAGGGAATTATGGAGTGTTTACTTCATCGAAGCACAGGGAGGGTGAAATGGCTTTGCCACTGGGCGAAGCCTAGAGTGCAAACGCAGTCTTAAGCTATAGGATCGTTTTTACAATGTCGTCCGCGGGCTCCCCTATCGACCGTGCCATGAGAGGTCCCGCACGAATATTCAGTGCGAGATTTGGGGGCAGAAGTGTGCTGTCCCCCATTCTGGTCCATGTAGTTGTATTCGGTCTTTTCCTGACCGCGGGTGCACTGGCGGTTTTCTTCCACAAACATGCCGCAGATTTTCTGAATGATGATGTTTCTTATTTCGAGAGAGCGCGTTCCCTCCTCCGATACGGATTTGACGGCTTCAATGGCCGGCTGGAAACCACGCAACCACCTGGTCTGCCGATAATACTTGCCTCGATGTGCTACGTCGGTGGATGTAGTTACGCCGCCATTCTTGGTGCAATGGCCGTCTTTGAAACCTTGGGGTTTGCTGCTGCTTATCTCCTGTTCCAGCGCCAAATCGGTCGCGTCGTTGCGGCTGCGATCTGCCTTGCGCTACTTGCATCACCAGCCTATTTCTCGCTTGCGACCCAGTGGGTCGCCACAACGTTCCCATTCTTCTTTACCATCACCAGCGCGTTGCTGGTATCAAGGAAACTCGAAGAATCCACAACGACTGCTTCACGCTTGGGATGGGGAGTTTTACTGACCATATTCGCGACGGCTTCCTTGTTGATAGCTTCAGCGGGATTCGCGCTGTTCGCGGCTATTGTTGTCAAAATCGCAGTAACCTACCTGAGAGATAGGCGTCTCGCGCTCGCGCATATGAAGACTTTTGCCGCTGTTCTGCTCGTGGGAATCGCCGCACATGGTCTCTGGATGCATCGGAAACCCGCGCAAGCGGAATGGCCGCTCCCGGGATATCCACATCCATATTTGCAACAACTGGCGGTGAAGAGTGGCCCCGAGCCGCAGCTAGGGTACGCCACGTCGCGGGATGTCGCCGTCCGCATCAAGACAAACCTACAAGATGAGACTGTGCTGTTCGTTGAACTGTTTTCCTCGCATTGGATCAACGCGGCCTGGTGGTCCGTCGTCACCACTGGACCGTTTTTTCTGATTCTCTTGGGTTGGGGGTATTCCGTCTGGCGAGTGAAGGGCGATTCTTTGCAAGAATGGTTCTTTGCAGGATATCAATTCATTTATCTACTTTGGCCATGGAAGATGGATGTCAGATATTTCCTGCCGGCAGCCCCGTTTGTGTGTCTCTATCTTTGGAGGGGGATGCAAACTCTGGGTCTCCTCGTGAAAAGGAAACCCCGCCTGCTAGGAATTGTGTGGATCCCGATATCGGTGATTTTGGCGGCCAGGTCGATCATCTGGTTGCAGAGTGATCCGCTGGTCATCCATATGACGGAGAGTGGACTACAACAAGAGGTATCGTTTGCAGCCTGGCTGCTTTCGGGAATTGCAGCCGCATTGTTGATAATGAGAGGGTCTAGCTGGCCAGTACCTCTTGCTTCCCTCCTAAAAGGGCACCACCAGCAGAACGGACCTTTGCACTTCGATCCGCAGCGTGGCTTGAAATTTGGATGCGGACTAGTGATCGCAGGATTGGTAGTGGCTGGATTTAGCAACGAACTCGAGATTGGGCGCCAAAACCGTGACCTCCACTCCGCAGTGAATCGTATTACTCCGGACGTCAAAGCTGCAACGTGGATCCGCGCTCACACCGGGACCGAGGCTGTAATCATGGCGAGGCAAGTTCCCATCACCTATTACTACGCTGATAGAAAAATCGTGTGGTTCCCACCGAGTTCTGATGCACAGTTGGTAATGGAGGGAATCAAGAGACACAAGATCGATTACGTAGTCGCTGTGAAGCGCGGGATCAGCTACTTCCGACCACCAGACGATGATTGCATTGCTGCATTGCTCGCGAAGTATCCGTCCGCTCTTCAATTGATCGAACAGACGCCAGAGTTTCGGATTTTTCAGGTGATCAGAAACAGGAGTCCAGAGTCTCACCTTGCCGCGAATACGAACCGCTGAATTTCTGGCCGGTTTCCTGGAAGGTGTCCCCAGGAGGAAAGCGGGGATTCCCACTGGCCGGGCCGAAGGCAATTCCAGGAAATATGGGGCCATGCCTCGCTTGTGGCTGGGCTGTAAAGTGCGCGGGGGCGGCGCTACAGAATTGCGACGGCTTGCAAACTAGGCAGAATCCGAATTGCTTAGCTGTTCCGGAACTATGCCCTCAGTGCTTGCCAATCCGGACCGCCCAATCAATTCGGCAGCGAGCCAAAAACGGTGAACACCGGAATCGAAACGGGGCTTCGGGATGGCCGCTTTCGCGTCATACCATTTGACCGAAAACTCCAAGAAAACCTGACTCCCCGGCGACGCTCCTACGGATGCCGCTTGATCGCGAGCAAGTGCATGAACCAGCTCGTGGAGAGCGTGTTCGTGGCGGTGCCGGTGTAAGAGCCCGCTGCGGCGGTTTGCATACTCTCCACCAGGTTGCTGTGATAGGTGGAGAGAGTCGTGAAGCCGGCGCCGGCATTGGTGACGGCGCTGTCGTTAAAGGCTACGGCATAGAGAAGATCGTTGGCAAAGTTGGTGGTGACCGGCCCGCAACTGACGGCGGTTCCGACTCCAGCGGAGGCACACGTCGTATCGATCGGATTTGTCGGATCAATATTGGTGTATTCAAATTGATAGAGGTGGAAGGAGCTGGTGGAATTGCCGGTGAGCGTCACGGTGATGGCGATCGGCGCGCCGCCTCCGGTGATATTTTTCGCGTAGAAGGTCTGCGTGCTCTTTAGCGTGCCGTTCCAGTTGGTGGGCCCGACCGCGCTCGTATAGACATTTCCCTTGTTGTCCATGATCGATGAAACCGACAGCGCTTGATTGCCCCATTTCAGGGAAACGATGATTAGGTTTCCGCTGACGCTGGCGGCAGGGAAAGTCTGCGAGAGCGTGTTCGTCCCCGCGAGCACGGAAGTTTCCGCATGCTGCACGAGGGTTACAGGTGGAGGAGGAGCCGCCGACTGGGTTGTGGTCGTAGCGACATTCGAAAAGCCGCTAGGGTTATTGGCCGCATCAAGGGCGCGTACCTGATAACTGTAAGAGGTCGATGCGAGCAATCCGGTGTCCGGGAAGCTGGGCGTCGTGGATGTTCCCACCTGCGCAAACGAGGCGCAGCCCGCACCCTGGCAGCGCTGAATCTGGTATCCCGTGACGCCGACATTGTCTGTCGAGGCGGTCCAGGAAAGATTGATCTGCGTGCTGCTCGTGGCAGTTGCCGTCAAGTTGGTTGGAGCCGTCGGCGGTGTTGTATCCGCGAGCGTGGTCGTGCTAGCGATATTCGAATAGGCGGAGTCGCCTGCGCCGTTCGTAGCCCGCACACGATAATAGTAAAGGGTTACGAGAGCGAGAGGACTGTCGGAATAGGTTGTTATCGTGGCGCCGGTCGTCCCGATCTGCGTAAAAGTAACGCCATCGGGCGAGCGTTCGACTTTGAAGCCGGTTTGGTTGGTAGCATTGTTGGTCCAGGACAGATTAATCTGCGTGGCGCTGGCGGCCGAAGCAAGCAAACCGGAAGGCGCGGCCGGCGGACCAGAGAGAGTAGCGGTGCTGCCGATATTGGATGGAGAGCTAGGATTCCCGGCGGCGTCAGTGGCGATGATTTCGTAGCTGTAGCTGGTCGAAGGCGAGAGGCCCGTGTCGATATAAGTCGTGCCGGTTCCCGCGGGCGCCGCGATTTGCGCAAAGTTCGTGCAGCTTACGCCCTGGCAGCGCAGGATTTGATAGCCAGTCACTCCGACATTGTCCGTTGAGGCGTTCCAGGAAAGATTAATCTGCGTGCTGCTCGCGGCAGTCGCCGTCAGATTGGACGGGGCCGTGGGCGCAGTTGTGTCCGCCGCAGTGGTTGCGCTGGAAACATTGGTGTAGCCGGAGTCTCCGGAGGCGTTGGTGGCGCGGACGCGGTAGTAGTAGAGGGTCTTCGGCACCAGATTTGGATCCGAGTATGTTGTGGCGCTCGCGCCAGATGTGCCGATCTGCGTAAACGTGACGTTGTCCGGCGAACGTTCCACCTTGAAGCCTGTCTGATTGATGGCGTTGTTGGTCCACGAAAGATTGATCTGCGTAGCGCCGGCAGCCGTGGCGAGCAGGCCGGAGGGAGCGGCCGGCGGACCTGTGGTGATGGCGGTGGCGGTGTTCGAGGGCAAGCTGGGGTTGTTGGCGGCATCCGTGGCGATTACCTGATAGGTGTAGCTAGTGGAAGCCGAAACAGTCGTGTCGTTGTAGGTAGTTGCCACGCTTCCCGTGCTACCGACCTGAGCGAAGCTTGAGCAAGCCGGGCCTGCGCAGCGCTGAATCAAGTAGTTCGTGACGCCGACATTGTCCATCGAGGCGGTCCAAGACAAATTAATTTGCGTATTGCCGACGACTGCAGCGGCAAGATTCGCGGGCGCGGTTGGCGCTTGTGTATCAGCCGGAGTTGTGGCGCTCGCAGGATTGGAAGGCGAACTGGGATTACCGGCCGCGTCTGAAGCCACGATCTGATAAGTGTACGTGGTGGACGGTGACACGCTTGTGTCGTTGTACGCCGTCGTACCGCCCCCTACACTGGTGACGGTCGCAAAATTCGCGCAACCGGATCCTGCGCAGCGCTGGACAGAGTATCCGGTGACACCAATATTGTCCGTTGATCCCGTCCAAGACAGATTGACCTGGGTCGGTCCTGTGGCCAAGGCCGTCAAGCTCGACGGCGCCGTGGGGGGAGTCGTATCGGCGCTCGCAGTTTTGAAAGTGGCCATCTGCATGAACCAATTGGAGACGCCCGTGGCCGTGCCGGTGGCCGCATACGATCCTGCGACATTGACAGCCATATCTTCAACGAGGTTGCCACGGAAAGTGGACTCGGCAGTGAAGCCCGTACCGGGATTGATTCCGACGGAGTCCGCAATGGAAAAGCCCAATAGCAACTCGTTCGGGGAATGCGTCGTGGCGGCGCTGCTACTGACCGTCGTGGCCGTACCGATGGCGGCAGCGGTCGCGTCCAAAGGAGCGTTGATGTCCGCGTTGGAATACTCGAGCTGGTAGATATAGAAGGAGCTGGTAGCAATGCCGGTCAATGTTGCAGTGATGATAATCGGCGCGCCGGTTCCAATGATGTTCCTGGCGTAGAAAATCTGAGCCCGCTTGGCGGTTCCGCTCCAATTCGTGGGTCCAACGGCACTGGTATAGGTATTGCCGCGATTGTCAGTGACGGAAGCAACGGAGATGGTTTGATCGCCCCACTTAAGGCAGACGACGATGAGGTCTCCGGCCAAACTTGGACCAACAAACGATTGAGAAGCTGTATTCACTCCAGTGCCTGCGCTCATGGCAACCTGCTGGACGAGCTGTACTCGAAGCAAGCAAACCGGTGTCACTGTAAGCGGTCACAGCATTCAGGGTCGTAATCTGTGCAAAAGTGGAACAGCCCGAACCTTGGCAGCGTTCCACCTTATATCCGGTTACGCCGACGTTATCAGTGGCCGCCGTCCAGGAGAGATTGATTTGCGAACTCGAAGTGGCAGTCGCAGTCAAATTGGTGGGCGCCGATGGCGGAGTCGTGTCCGCCGAAACGATGACGGAAAGCACAGGCGTTACCGAGTGACTCAACGCACCGCTGGATCCCGTAACCGTCAAACTAGAGTTGCCTATTGGCGTACCAGCGGATGTGGTTACGGTCATCGTTGTGGAGCCCGAGGTAGTGACCGTTGCGGGGCTGAAGGAAGCGCTTGCACCGGAGGGCAAACCTGTCGCGGAGAAACCAACAGAGCCCGTAAATCCCGGCGCCGGAACGACGGTAATGGTGTAGGTCGTGCTGTTCCCGGCAACCACACTTTGGGTAGACGGCGACAAAGTCAAAGAAAAATCGGACGTGACGGTAACAATGCGCGTAGCGGGGCTTGGGTCCGTGAGCCCGAGGTTGTCCGTCACCGTGAGTGAAGCGGTGTAGGTGCCCGGCGTGGAGTATGTGACAGAGCCAGGAGCAGCGCCAGATTTGGAGCTTGGATTACCGCCTGGGAACACCCAGTTATACGAGGCAACTGTGCCGTCTGGATCGCTTCCTGACCCAGCGAACGAGACCGATTGTCCCGGACCAACAGCCACGTTGCCAGTTGGGCTGGTAATCGTACCCGTTGGCGGCAAATCTGTGGGAGTTGAGGACAGTTGAACAAACTGAGCGACGGAAGGTACACCCGAAGAGTTCAAAATAAAGAGCAGGTAATAACCTGGCGGAGCAATATTGGAATTCGGAGGCGATGTGAGATTGAGCACGCCACTTCCCGCCGTGAATACCAACCCGACGAGCCGTTGATCCATATCGAAGGAATGAGTAACGGCTCCGGCGCGGATCAATACGGCTGACGTGATACTTGCAGCATCCGGAGTTTGCACTTGGAAGGCACTGTTGTAGCCGATCACGCCTGGAGTCACGCTCGTAATTGTCGGCCGCGTCGCCAGAGTTCCGTTGGAATTGAACAGATAAGGAGGCGAGTAAATTTCCATGTGCGGATCGTAGGTTCCCTGATGTGGATTGCTGCCGGCCATGAAGACGGTCGCATCGGGCAACAAGATGGTGTTGGAATGATAGAGGCGCGGGTAGGTGTTTGAGCCGGCCGAAGTGAAAGCACCGGTGGTGCCGACAGTTGGGTCGTACAATTCGGCCTTGAGACTGGCCGTCGTGCCATCCTCATCAATCTGCGATCCACCCGAGGTCAGAATCTTGCCATTCGGCAAGATCGTGGCGTTCATCTCGATGCGAGGTTGGACCATGCTGGGGCCGTTCACCCACTTTGGGCTGGCGGCGGATAAATCGATCAGCTCGGTTGTTGCGGTGGAAGGGCTTGCCCCTCCCAAGATCAGGATTTTGGGGGTGTACCCGTTCGCGGGCGTCAATGGAAGAAGAACGGAAGATCCGTAGGTTCGGGTGTTGCCGTAGTTCGTGGTGGGGCCCGCAGTCCAACTTTGATTGGAGGGATCAAAAGTCCACGCCTGAGCGGTCGGGCCGGACATAAACACTTTGCCATTCGGGAGCAAGTGCATCCGGGGATAAAGAGCAGGTGTGAACGGCGCGAGAAATTGAGAGCTCCATCCTGAGCCAACTTTGTAGATCTCGACAGCAGTATTGGTGCCGCCGGTTTCTGTCAGTCCAGAGAAGACCATGACCCGGCCATCCCCAAGGACGGTGCTTGTGGGATACCACCGGCCGTGCGCCATAGACTGAAGGTCGACAAAATTGCCCGTGGCAGGATCAAAGGCAGACGTTCGGTTCGAGCCCTGGAACGGCTGGTAATTGATCGTGCCGCCCATGACGAACGGGCGACCGTCAGACAAGACCACCATGCCGTTGCAGAACATGTCCCAAGTCAAGGGCTGGGTGGTCATGGTATCCGTCGCAGGATCCCACACACCGCCTTGGAAAAAGGTCACCGTCTTGTCGTTTCCAGACCCTGTAGCGAAGAGGATTTTGCCGTTGTGCATCAGCGCCAGGTGCACTGGATTGATCGGCGCGAGAGTTACCAGGGTCTGCCATTGACCCTGGAGGTTTGCCTGCCCCGCGGCCGGAGGGGCCGATAGAATCGAGGATAGCGAGCATAGAAAAAGGGCAACGGTCATGGAGAAACGTCTGCTCGCAGAGGTCATTGACAATCCTTTCGGCCAGCTATGTTCTTGCAGTTCGATAGAAAACTCTTCGGACACTCATCGCGGGACAGTAACAACAGAGGCCGGTCGAATCACATCCGCAGCCCCTACTTCCGCTCTGTTTAGGAAGCGCAAACGTGAAAGATTGCGCTTCCTATCCACTCCTAGTTCGGCAGCAGACCATATACGCTGAAGGAGGCCTGTCCACCGACGTAGACTTTTCCGTTCGCGACCGTCGGTACGGTGAATTTGACGGCAGCTCCGGCCGCGCCAGTCCCGCCTGCCGGACTGCTGAAGAGCAAGTTAGCGACGTTGGTTGCATCGTAAGCGTCCAGAATTGCTGGGCCGTTCGACGGCCAGGCGTTCAGATCCAGGATCCAAACGATGCCATTCGTAGTCCCACTGGCGGAGACTGCGGGTGTCGCGCCGCGAGGCGGGAATCTGTTGGTCGAGACGGCAGATTGCGGTGTCGCCATGGCACCATTCGCAATTCCGAACTGGCTCAATGGGAAGTTCTGTCCCGTGACATAGATGTTTCCGTTCCAATAGGCCGGCAAGCCGTAGATGCCGCCGTCCAGTTGCGTGGTATTGGGCGGCGGAACAGGAATCACTTCCTGCACGTCCTGGTTGCTCACGGAATTGAACTTGCCCAAGTTGGTCTGATCCAGGAGGTAAAGGATTGCGACTTTGCCCGTCGCGAGGACCAGATGCTGATGCGCTGTGGAACCGACGGCATCGGGCAGAACCATCATGCCGGCGGAGCCCATGTCAATGTCATTGGCATCGAAGACGCTGCGATTGAACGGAACGAACCAATCGAGCAACGTTCCCGTGGGGCTGAGCTTCAAGACGGACTCGGAGAAATTCTTCGTCCCGTCATAAGCACCATTGCCTGTGGTTACATAGATATTGCCGCTGGCATCGGCCGCGGGACCTGCGCCGGCATCCCAAACGGAGGCGCCGTTGCTCCCACTCCTGGGATCCGAAGTTGAGAACACAAACTTCTGCGCCAGCGTAGCCGCGTCATAGCCAAACACCCAGCCCTGCCAGTTCTGAATATCGCCGTGCGATCCGAACGACACGTAGACCGTGCTGTTGGCCAGCAAAAGCGCGGGACGATTGAAGTGGCGTTGCGGGTCGAAGTTTGCCGCCGAGATCACCACTGGCCCGCCGAGTTTCTCCGCGCCAGTGCTGACATTCAGCGCGTGCAAGCGATGGACGTAGCACGGAGAAGTCGAGGAGCAGCCCGAGCCCACGGTTTCCTTGGTCTTGGCTTCGACGTAGAGCGTGCTCGTCGCCGGATCGATCACCGGCGTGCCGGTAATGCCGATCTCCGGGAAGACGTCGTTGGTCGCCAGGGCTCCCACGAAATTCGGATTGGCAGTGTCGGTCCAAGGCATCGTCGTGACGCCGGTACCGAGAAAGCTGGTCTTCCAGAGCTGCACGCAGGACGGAGAATCGGCGTCGAAGGCATAAACGCTGTCATGCTCCGTGGCAAGGAAGACTACGTTGTGCAGTGTGGAGCCAATCAGCAGATTGGCCATGTAAAGCGGTTGGGCATAGAGCTGACCGTCCACCGGGCAAGAGAAGAGCTGCGTGAAGGTCGACGAATTGACGCTGGCGGTCGTCAACGCGTACTCCTTCAGGTTTTGACCGGTGCGAGCAGAGTCGTTGTGGTGCATGAAAACACCCGCAATGTCGCTGACGGCAAAGTTCACGGAAGCAGTCACCGAAGCGTTCGTGACGCTCACCGCCGTGATGGTATGCACTCCTGGCTGTGTTCCCGGCATGAAAAGTCCGGTGGTGCTGATGGTGCCGGTTGTGCTGTTGCCGCCCGTGCTGCCATCCACTTGCCAGGTCACACCTGCGTTGTTCGGATCGTTGTAGACGGTAGGCGTGAATTGCTGCGTCTGAGAAGTGGTGATTGAGCCGCGCTTGGGGTTGACGAAAACGGCGAGCGGGCCCTGAATAACGGTGATTGTCGCGGTGCTGAATTTGGTGTTGTCCGTAACAGAATTAGCCGTAAGCGTAACGATGGCAGAAGACGGGATGGCCGACGGCCCGTTGTAGGTCACCGAGGTCGACATTACGTTTGTGAGCGTGCCGCACGTGCTGCCGCTGCAACCTGCGCCGGACAGCGACCAGGTCACGCCCTTGTTTTGAACATCGTTGGTCAACTGCGCAGTGAAGCCCTGCGTTCCAAAGATCGCAGGGACGCTCGCGCTGGAAGGCGAAATGACCACGCTAATGGGCTGAGGCGGAATGCCGCCGGCAGACTTGAACGCAGCGAAAGCCGCACCCCAACTGTCGGAGGCGCCGATCGTCGCGCTAGCTGAAGCGTTTCCGGCAACGGCCTGTATCTGATCTTCGCCGATCAGCTTGGTGCTCGGTTCCGCGGGAACGAAGTCTTCGATCTTGTAACCGGTTCCCGCTGTGTAGGTGGCTGCGTTTGCGGTGGTGATTGCGCCAAGCAGCAAATCGCCACCCCACGATGTGGGAGCATTTGCAGTACTCGGCGCTGTGCCTGTACCCTCCGCCGCGGCGGCGTTGTCGAGAGAGCTGGTCAGTGCCACGCCGGAGTACTCCATGACGGAGAAGCGCAGCGTTCCGGCCGAGATGTTATCGGAAACGGTGACAGTATTCGCACCCCCGGCGATGTTCTCGGCGTAGTAGATGGCGTCCGTTTCACCGTCCAGGGTCATATTGAGAAGGACCGCCTGCTTGTATGTATTCGCATGAGAATCCGAAACGTTGAGCACCTGGCCTGATTTGCCCGCGCGGATGAGCACGGCAATAAAGTTCCCCGCCGTATTATTCGAAGCAAATGCCAGAGTAGAGGAATTGCTGACGCCAGCGTCCTTGCTGGCGTGCTGAACCAGCTTGATGCTGCCCGATCCGGCGGTGACGGTGAAGGCCACGCCGTTGCTGGCTATGCCGCCGACGGAAACGACGACGTTGCCGGTTGTTGCGCCCGTTGGAACCGGCGCCACGATGCTTGTCGCGCTCCAGCTCGTGGGAGTCGCCGCTGTCCCGTTGAACGTGACGGTGCTCGTGCCCTGACTCGGGCCGAAGCTTGTACCGGTGATGGTGACCGATGTACCGACGGGCCCACCTGTCGGGTACACACTGGTGATCGCTGGGGCGGGCGTGACCGTGAAGAGAACGGCATTGCTAACGACTCCGCCCACGGATACGAGGACGTTACCGGTTGTTGCGCCTGCGGGTACGGGAACGAGGATCTGCGTGTCACTCCAGCTGTTCGTTCTTGCGGCTACGCCGTTGAACGTGACGCCGCTCACTCTGGTACCAACCGTGGGTCCAAAGTTCGTGCCGTTGATGGTGACGACAGCCCCGATTGGCCCTGATACCGGACTAATGCTCGAGATGCTCGGGGGCGGGGTGACCGTGAAAGGCAGGCCGTTGCTGGCCACGCCGCCAACGGTAACGACAACATTTCCGGTTGTTGCGCCAACAGGAACAGGCACGTCGATGCTCGTGGCGGTCCAGTTGGAAGGCGTTCCTGTAGTGCCGTTAAATGTGACGGTGCTGGAGCCCTGAGACGCACCGAAGTTCGTACCGGTGATCGTCACGGTCGCGCCCACTGGACCCTGCGTCAAGCCGAGCGAGGTGAGGCTCGGACCCGGCGTAGTGACCGTAAACGCCACGCCGTTACTGGCCACGCCGTTGACGGTCACGATGACGTTGCCAGTGGCCGCGCCATTCGGAACGGGCGCGGCGATGCTTGTGGCGCTCCAGCTTGTGGGAGTTGTGGCGATGCCGTTGAAAGTGACCGTGCTGGTGCCTTGAGTTGCGCCGAAGTTTGCCCCGGCGATTGTCACAGACGTCCCGACCGTTCCGGAATTAGGAGTCAAGGTGGTGATGCTTGGCGGAACAACGACCGTGAAGTTCACGGCATTGCTCGCCAGACCGCCGACAGTGACGACAACATTGCCGGTCGTCGCTCCCGCAGGCACGGGCACCGCGATGCTCGTCGCGGTCCAACTCGTCGGTGTTGCGGCAGTCCCATTGAATGCAACTGTGCTGGTTCCCTGCGACGTTCCGAAGTTCGCCCCCGCGATCGTCACCGATGTCCCGACCGTTCCCGAATTTGGGGTCAAACTGGTGACGCTCGGTGGAACGAGGACCGCAAAACTCACTCCGTTGCTCGACGCCCCGCCCACGGTCACTACCACATTGCCGGTCGTTGCGCCTGTCGGAACGGGCACAGCGATGCTTGTTGCGCTCCAACTGGTGGGTGAAGCCGTAGTCCCATTGAACTTCACCGTGCTGGCGCCTGGAGAAGCACCAAAGTTTGTGCCGCTGATCGTGACGGAGGCACCCACTAGTCCTGACGTGGGATTGAGACTCGTGATGTTTGGCGGAGGCACAGTGACGGTGAACGTAACTCCATTGCTCGCCGTGCCGCCGACGGTGACAACGACGTTGCCGGTTGTCGCGCCGGATGGCACTGGAACCGCGATGCTTGTCGCGCTCCAGCTTGTGGGCGTTGCCGGAGTCCCGTTAAACGTGACGGTGCTGGTGCCTTGGCTGGCACCAAAGTTTGTGCCCGCGATGGTCACGGACGCACCGACGGCACCAGAAGTTGGATTCAAGCTTGAAATCGTTGGCGCAGTCGTTCCGCCTCCGCTGGCGGCCTTGAACGCCGCCAAGCCGACGCCCCAGCTGTCCGATGAGCCAAACGTGACGCCCGCAGAAACGGATCCGGCAGCCGCCTGAATCTGGTCTTCTGCGGCCAGCTTGGTGTTCGGAGATGCGGGAACTCCCTCTTCGATCGTATAGCCGGCTGCCGCGGTGAAGGTCGCGGGATTGCCCGTCAGAATCGCGCCGAGTAGCAGGTCGCCATTGGCAGTCGTGAGCGCGTTGCTGCTATTTGCTGTTGCGCTGGTTCCCTGTGCGGTGGAAACCACATCGAGCGAATTGGCGAGCGCGACACCCGAGTACTCCAGGATGGCGAACCGTAGGGTATTGCCATTGATGCTCTCCGCTACCGTTACCGTATTTGCGCCACCGGCAATATTTTCGGCGTAGAAGACGCCGAGCGTGTCGCCATTCGGAGCGTCCGTGGTGACGTTGAACTGGATCGCGGTGTGATAGGCATTTCCACGCGCGTCCGAGACCGTCAAGACTTGCCCCGCCTTGCCCGCGCGAATGACGACAGCGATCCAGTTTCCGGCGGTATTGTTCGAATTAAACGCCAAGGTCGAGGAAGCGGTGATGCCGGCATCCTTGCTTCGGTGCTGGACAAGCGCGATACCTGCTGTCGAGGTGGTCACGGTGAAATTCGAACCATTACCTGCCTGACCTGCAACCGTCACAACCACATTGCCCGTGGTCGCACCCGCAGGAACGGGCGCCACGATGGTTGTTGCATTCCAGCCTGTGGGAGTGGCAGCCGTGCCGTTGAACGTGACCGTACTCGTTCCCTGCGTGGCGCCGAAATTTGCGCCGGTGATGGTCACCGAGGAACCGACGGCTCCTGATGTGGGATTCAGACTGGTAATGCTCGGCGGAACTATAACCGTAAAGCTTGAGCCGTTGCTCGCAACACCACCAACAGTAACGACGACGTTTCCTGTGGTGGCGCCCGCTGGCACTGGAACGGCGATGCTAGTGCCGCTCCACGCTGTCGGAGTTCCCGCCGTTCCATTAAATGTGACAGTGCTGGTTCCCTGCGTCGTGCCGAAGTTTGTGCCGGCAACCGTGACGGAAGTGCCGACCGCACCCGATGTGGGAGTAATGCTTGTGATGCTCGGCGGAGGAAGAGTAACGGTGAAGCTGATGCCGTTGCTGGCTTGACCGCCAACGGTGACGAGAACATTGCCGGTAGTGGCGCCGGTGGGCACAGGGACAGCGATACTGGTGGCGCTCCACGCCGTGGGTGTTCCCGCCGTTCCGTTAAATGTGACCGTGCTGGTGCCTTGGCTGGCGCCGAAGTTTGCGCCTGCGATGATCACCGAAGTGCCTACAACTCCGGACGTGGGATTAAGGCTGGTGATGCTCGGTGGAGGAATGGTGACCGTGAAGCTGATCCCGTTGCTGGCCTGACCGCCAACGGATACGAGAACATTGCCAGTGGTGGCGCCCGTGGGCACCGGCACGCTGATGCTGGTGGCGCTCCATGCCGTCGGCGTTCCCGCCGTTCCATTAAACGTGACCGTGCTCGTACCTTGGCTTGCGCCGAAGTTCGCGCCCGCGATGGTCACCGAAGTACCTACGACTCCTGACGCGGGATTGAGGCTGGTAATGCTGGAAGGAGGTGGAGTTACCGTGAAGCTGATGCCGTTGCTGGCCTGAGTATTAACGGTGACGATCACATTGCCGGTTGTCGCTCCTGTCGGCACGGGCACGCTGATACTCGTTGCGCTCCAGTTCGTTGGTGTCGCAGCAGTTCCATTAAACGTGAGGGTGCTGGTGCCCTGACTCACGCCGAAGTTCACGCCTGTGATCGTGACTGGTGTTCCGACCGGACCGGAAACGGGGTTCAGGCTGGTGATGCTCGGAGTCGTCGACGTTACCGTGAAGGCCACGCCGTTACTGGCCACGCCGTTGACGGTGACGACGGCATTGCCGGTGGTGGCTCCGTTCGGCACGGGCGCGCTGATGCTCGTCGCGCTCCAACTCGTGGGTGCTGCAGCGATGCCGTTGAACGTAATCGTGCTAGTGCCCTGAGAGGCGCCGAAATTCGTGCCCGCGATGACTACGGAAGTCGCAATTGGACCAGAGGTCGGATTCAGGCTGGTGATGTTCGGAGTCGGGAGAACGGTGAAATTGATCCCATTGCTGGAGACTCCGTTGACGGTGACGACCACATTGCCGGTCGTTGCGCCCGTCGGTACGGGAACAACGATGGTGGTCGACGTCCAACTGGTGGGAGTCGCCGATGTCCCGTTAAAGGCAATGGTGCTCGCTCCCTGGCTGGCGCCGAAGTTTGTGCC
>WNFI01002213.1_pt1 | contig 41650 bp, 43 predicted proteins | sample 5400471 | NCBI WGS metagenome assembly WNFI01 (sample SAMN13153348, study PRJNA577476) | soil metagenome | isolation source: 100 cm saprolite on Douglas fir-dominated hillslope | place: USA:California | collected 2013-09-17 | reverse complement strand
CTGGCCCACCTGGCGGACGAACTTCAGCGCCTGCTTGCGGATCACCTCCGGCACGTTCTTGTCGACCGAGATCGTCTTCATGTCGCGCGGGTTCATGCGCGGAATGAAGTTGATGGCCAGGCCCAGGGGCGTGCGCGGGTTCTTGACCAGGGCGGAGATCACTCCGTACTTCTTGGTCCAGTCCTTGTTCGAGGCGATCTGGCGCAGCACCTCCTGGGAGACGTTCTTCATGGACGCAAAGCGCTCGATCTCGGGCTCCGTCAGGCGTGGGCTGCCCAGCACGGCCGAGGCCACGATGCGATTCGGATCGCGCACGAGGATGGCCCGCTCCCCGCTCGTGCCCTTGAGGGCGCGGATGACCTTCGCCGCCGTGTTCATGTTGTAGAGCTGGGCCACCGCGCTCCGCTTGTCGACGTCCTGCTTCTCCTCCTCGGTGAGCAGCCGGGCGATCGCTTCTTCCTCCGTCAGCTCGACCAGCTCGTCTGGCTCCGCCTTCGCGGCGGGCTCCGCCTCGGGCGCAGGCGGTGGTGGGGGCGCAGGGGCCGGGGCGGGCTGCTCGCCGATGCGGAAGGTCTCGCGCAGCTCGCGCAGGCGTCGCCGCTGGTCCTTGTTCAGGGCCTGGTTCGTCTCCAGCGCCTCTAGCAGCGACGTGCGCCGCAGGAGCCGCACCTGGTTGATCACGACCAGCTCCGCCAGGTGCTCGGGCAGCGAGGAGGCGAGGGCCTCGACCGCCTCGTCCGGCAGCGACGAGTTCTGGAGGACGATCTCGAGCAGCTCGCGCTCCTCGCGGTGGGCGACGGCCCAGGCCAGCACGCTGGGCGGCGTCTCGCGGTCCCTCAGGATCGGCAGCATCTCGTCCACGGCCATTCCGGCCAGGCTGGCCGACGCGGCCTGCCGCACCGCCTCGTCCTCGTCGGCGAGGAGCTGCTCGAGCAGGTCGACGAGGTCGGCAGGCTTGAGCGGGAGCGCGCCCTGCGCGGCCATGAGACGCAGCTCCCGCGGCACTCCGCCCTTCCGGAACTGCTCGACGAGCGGGTTGGCCGCGCGATCCCCCATCAGGGCCGCGGCGAGGGCGAGGGACGGTTCGTAGGCGGCAGGAGACCGGTCGAGCCGAAACCCGTGTTCGATCGAGGGGCGATCACCAGGACGCTCGGCGACGGCGAGGGGGACGGCGAGGGCGGACGCGAAGTCGGGCGCGGCGCGGGCGGACGCGGCGAGACCGCGGCGGAGGGCGACGGCAGCGCGGCCGCGGCCGCGAGAAGGCCGGGCACCGTCTGCGCGTTGATGGCGATGTCGCGCTTCACTTCTCCGTCTCCGCCGAGAGGCGCCAGCGCCCGGTCGTTGAGCGTGACCGCGATCCCGCCGGCGTTGCCCACGGAAAGCAGGACCTCCTGGCGCGCCTCCAGCCGCTGCGACTCGCCACCCTTGAGCACGCGGTTCAAGACGGTCGTCCCGTCCACTCTTGCCTCGACCCAGCTGCTCCGGCGCGCGAGCACGGTCAGGACCATGGTGCGCGCCGCCGGGTGGATGGCGCTGCCCGTAGCCCCTGAAGGCGGAGGATACACGCGATCGTAGGCGAAGGTGGCGGCGGGGGCGGCCACGGAGGGGCTGGCCGGCGGCTGGGGACTCTTCCCGAGGCCGCGCACCTTCCACCCCACGAGGCCGAGCAGCCCCAGCGCCACCGCGAGAAGGATGAGCCCGCGCGGAGGGCCCTGATCGACCCGCACGGACGCGCGCGCATCCTTGCGCGGGGCCGGCTCGCCAGCGTGCGCATACACGAACTCCGCGACGAGACGGTCGGCGTCGAGCCCGAGGTATTTGGCGTATTGGCGCACGAAAGCGCGCGGGAAGATCCCGCCGGGCAGGATGTCCACGCGATCCTGCTCGATCGCCTGCAGGAAGCGGATGCTGATCTTGGTCGCGTCGGCCATCTCGCGCAGATCGATCCCACGCAGTTCCCTTTCACGGCGGAGGTTCTCACCGAAGGAAGCCATGGGCGGAGGGCCCGCGATTGTAGTCGCCACCTTGAAAGAGAGTCAACACTATCCCCATGAAATGGAGTGATTTGGGGGCTTCTCCGGGCGGCTTGCCCGACTGTTCAGCGGGAAGCGGCAACGCGGGCGGCCGCCGCCTGGACCAGCGGCGTGAGGCCCGGTGCTTCCGCGACGCGCGCGAGATCCTTCGTGGTCAGGGCGCTGAGCTGCCCGAGCGCGAGCGCGACCGGCGCGCGCGGATGCAGCGCGATGGCGAGGCGGATCGCATAACGGTCCGCCCAGCGCGACGAGGCGACGATCCCTTCGAGCAGCGGCCGGCTGGGCGTCTCCGCCCGCACGAGCATGAGCAGGTCCTCCTCGCGCAGGCGGGTGTTGATGAGCCCGGCCTCCACCACCTTCGGATCCGAGTCGGCGAGCAGCAGCATCAGCACCGATGGCGTCGCCATCTTGGCGAGGGTGATCTTCTCGCCCAGGCGCAATTCCAGGAGCTGGTCCTTCAACATCGCTTCCGCGCGGATCTTGACCGCGGCCGCCACCCGCGGGCTGGCCGCCACGTCGGCCAGGTCGCGCCAGAGGAGAAAGCCGACGAGGCGCAATCCGAGCGGGCGCGTGGCGCGCGGGCTGAGCACGACGGAGGCGAGGAGGCGATGATCCTCCGACCACGGCGGGGTCGAGGCGATCAGCTCCAGGAATGGCAGTGGTACCGCGCGCCGGAGCAGGGCCACCAGCAGCATCTTGTCTTGGCCGTGACGCTCGAGCACCTCCCTCATCGCCGGCGGCAACGTCTCCGCGCGCAACAGTTCGGCCCAGGCGCGGTCGACCTCTCCTTCCGCGCCGCGCGGGGGGCTCACAGCCCGAAGTAGGCGCGGATGCGGCCGAGGATGTCGTTCTTGAGCTCGCCCGCGCCCTGCGCCATGACGGGAGCGGTGAGATCGTCCTGCGCCTGCGTGAGCGCTTCGCGGCGCTCGGAGAGGAGGGTGGAGATGTCGACGGCGATGGAGGGATTCGCGGCCAGGATCTCCTGGAACGCCGCCTTGCCGATCATGAAGAGGTCGACGTCGGTGGCCGCCGCGATGGTGGCGGAGCGCCGCTCACCCGTGAGCAGCGCCATCTCGCCGAAGAACTGTCCCTCCATGAGGCGTGCGATCTCGCGGTCGGCGCCGCCCATGCGCTTGGAGACCAGCGCCTGCCCCTGGTCGATGATGAAGAAGCTGTCGCCGGGGCTGCCTTCCTCGATGATCCTCTCGCCCGCCGCGTAGTGCAGGGGCCGGCTGCGGCCCATCACCTTGCGCAACTCGTCGTCGGACAGCGGACGGAAGAGGTCGACGGTGCGCAGCGCGCGCTCGAGCCGCTCCGCCGACGTCTCGCGGCTCTGCACGGCGGGAGCGGCGCGATGGAGGAACACGTCGCGCACCGGGAACGGGATCTCGATGCCGTGGCGGCGGAAGTGGTACCAGATGAGCCGGTAGATCTCGCTTTCGAGTCGCCGGTAATCTTCGTAGCCGGCAAAGTAGTAGCGGACTTCGTAGTGAATGGCGGACTCGTGGTAGCTCACGATGCGGACGCTCGATGGCGGCTCCGCGGGCAGCCCCACCTGCTCCAGGACCTTGCGCAGCACATTGATCACCCGGTTGGGAGGCGTATGGTAGTTGACCCCGACGGCAATCGTCCGCGAGTGCGCGGCGCGAGGGTGGCTGTAGTTGAGCACCGCGTGCCGCGCGACCTCGTTGTTGGGCACGGTCAGGGTGTCGCCGTCCCAGGTGCGCAGGCGCATGGCCCGCCAGGAGACCTGCTCGACGCGGCCGTCGCGGTCGCCCAGGCGCACCCAGTCCCCGACGTGCACGGGCGCCTCGGAGTGGAGGGCGATGCCCGCGAACAGGTTGCCCAGCGTGTCCTGCAACGCGAGGCCGACGACCGCGCCCACCACGGCCGAGGTGGCGAGGAACGGCGTGAGCTCCACGTCGAACCACTGGCTGGCGATCGCCCCCACGCCGATGCCGTACAGGAGCACGGAGACGACGCTGTCGAGGAGCGAAGGCGGGGGCGCGCCCTGGCGCCGATAGAAGACCCACTGGAAGCCGAGCGAGGTCGCCCGCACCACCAGCACCAGCACGGGGAGGAGGTAGAGGAGGGCGATCGGGGATTGCCCGGCCGGCGGTCCCGCGAACACCATCACGACCGCCGCCAGCGCGCAGGCGGCGAAGGGACCGACGAGCGGCCGGAAGGAGGGACGCAGCCGCGCGAGGCGGGCCAGGGCCAGCAGGCCCAGCAGGGCGAGCGGGACGACCACCAGGGCGTCGATCGGGCGCAGGGCTACGTCGGGAATGGCCGTCCTCCCTCCGCGTCGCGGAAGGCCTGGATCATCGCATCCGCCGGACCTTCGAGGAACGCCCGGATGGCCGCGCCTCCGCGCGCGCCCGCGGCACGCAGCGCGGGCACCCGCGCCGGGGTGACGCCGCCGATGGCATGCACCGGCACCGCCACCGCCGCCGCCGCCGCCGCGAGGAGTTCGAGGCCCAGCGTCCTTCCCTCCTTGCCGGGCGTCGCGAACACGGGCCCCAGGAACACGAAGTCCGCCCCGTCGCCGGCGGCGCGACGCACGGCGTCCAGGCCGACACCACCGCGAGCAACGCGCGGTCCGAGAGGTCCTTCTCGCGCACCTGGATGACGTCCACCCCCGCGCGCGCGGCCCGTGCGGCGCGCTCCAACAGGGAGTCGAAGGGCCCGCCGCCCTGGCCGCCATCGGTCACCATGGTCAAGACGAAGCCACCGGCGGTAGCCGGCTCAGCGGCTGATGGCACGCACGCTCAGGTGCTGGTAGGCCTCGTGCACGGCGAGGACGATGTTCAGGAGGCCGAGCCCGGTGACGGTGCCGCGCGCGTAGGGGCTGACCACGAAGAGGCGAAGCGCCGGGTAGGGCTGGAGGAGATAGTTCGAGTCCCAGAGGCTCGTCCATGGCACGAAGGCGAGGAAGACTCCCACCATCAGCGAGACGATCACGGACAGGGCGACGGTCAGGAGGTCGTTCAACTCCCCCTATCCCTGGACCATCGCCCGCAGGTCGCGGACCTTCGTCGCCACGTCGCGGAAGTTCGCGTCCTGACCGTACAAGTCGCTGAAGAGGGCGAGGGCCCGGTCCACGTCCCCCGCCGCCTCGTGCGCGGTGGCCAGGTCGTAGCGCAAGGCGGCGTACTCCTCCTCCGTGCGGCCCGGGGCCTTGAGCCCCTTCTCGAACCACTTCATGGCCAGCTTGGGCATGCCCTTCTCGAGAAAGCAGATCCCCAGCATGCTGGCGCACTCCAGGAGCCGCGCCTCGTCCTTGGCCGCGAGCTGGAACTCGGCGATCGCCTCGTCGATGAGACCCATCTCCTTGTAGGCGATGCCGAGGTTGTAGCGGGTGTCGTAGTCTTCCTTGCCGAGCTGCTTGTCGACGCCCTTCTTGAATTCCTTGAAGATGTCGGCCAGCCCCGCGTCGCCGAGCTCCGTCGAGGCGCCTTCGGTGTGAGACTCTTCCACCGCGGACTGGGCGCCGAACAGCTCGCCGATCTCGGATCCGAGATCGAGCCCGCCCTCCCCGGCGGGCACCGTCTCCGCGGAGGTCGAGAGCAGGTCCTCTCCGGCCGACGTCTCGTCCGGGAACCCGGCTTCGGCCCCGCCCATCTCCCCAAGCAGATCCTCCGCCCCGGACGGCTCGGACTCGGGAGAGGCCATGTCCCCGGCGAGATGGCCGAGCGGATCGTAGGCGGTGGGCGAAGGTGATCCGAGGTCCAGCTCGGAGGCGAGATCGGTTTCGGGGGGCGCGCCCGTGACGGACTCTTCGGGCTCGGGCGCACTCTCGTCGAGTCCGAGCTCCGCGATCTTCTGCAGGAGCACCGGATGGTCCTTGAAGCGGACGGCGCCTTCGCGCAGCGCTTCCTTCGCATCGTCCACGAAGCCCAGCGACACGTACGACTCGACCTCCTCGAGGAGGCGAACGAGGTCGACGGGGATTCGTCCCGTCGGCGGACCCCCGGGGGCTCTCGCGGCCAGCGGGGCCGCGCGCAGCTCGGCGGGAGGCGGGGGCGAGGGCGCGGCCGCGCGCGGCAGCGGCCGGCTCGGCGTCGCTTCGACTCGAGGCGCCGGCCTGGCCGCGACGGGCGCGGTCTTCGTGGGCGGGGTGGCCCTGGCGGAAGGGGCGGGTTTCGCAGCGGGTGGCGGAGGCGCCGGCTTGGCGACGGGAGGCGGCGCCGGCTTGCTCGCGCGCGGCGGCGGCGGAGGCGCGGGCGCCGGCTCGTCGAGCGGGAACTCCTCCACGGCGGCGAACCCGACGTCCTCGGCGGCCGCTTCGGCCGCCACGGGCGCGTCGAGGGTCGCCTCATCGAAGCCGATGGAGACCTCTTCCTCCGCCGCGGGGGGGGCCGGCTCCTCGTCGATGAACGGCGACGGAAGCTCCTGGCCGCCGGCGAGCTCCTGGTCGAGGTCCAGGCTCTCCTCCTCCGCGGACGCGTCGGGCGCGGCCGCGGCGGCCACCGGCTCGTCCATGCCGATCGAAATGTCCTCTTCGCTGCCGAGGGGAATCTCCTCCTCGCCTCCGAGCGCGAATTCCTCCTCCTCCGCGGCCCGAGGAGGGGCGCTGGCCGCGGCCGCGCGGGCGGGGGCGGCCGCCGGAGCCGCGGCTTTCGCGACCGGACGCGCGGAGCCGGGCACGAGCTGCTCCGCTTCGTCCTCGTACTTCTTGGCGGAAACGGTATCTCCCGTGAGGCGGAAGATCTCCGCGAGCGCGAGACAGTGCTCCGCCCCCTTGGCGGGCAGGGCCTTCTCCGCGTAGACCTCGCGCAGCTCCTGGCGTGACTCTACGTTGTCGGGGAAGCGCGCCACCACCGCTTCGAACTGGTCGGCCGCCTTGTCGATGAGGCCGTACTTCCGGAACACCTTGCCTTCGGCGAGATGCTCGTCGATGAACTCGCGGTCCTGGTCGCTCAGGGGTCCGGTCGGCTGGATGACCGGCCGCGCCGGCACCGCCGACCGGGCCGCCGCGGGAGCGGCGGCGGCGCGCGCGGGGGCAGGAGTGGGAGCGGCGGCACGCGAGGCGGCGGCCGGAGGCGGCGCGGGGGCGGGGGCCGGAGCCTCGTCCGCCGACATGAGATCGAACTCCTCCTCCATCAGCTCGGGAGGGGCGCCGGCGGGCGCGCTCGGCGCGGCGCCGCCCAGCTTGCCGCGAACGAACTGCAGCTTGGTCTTGTGCTGCGAGTTGGCCGGCTCGCGCTGCACGAGGATCTCGAGCACGGAGGCGGCTTCCGAGTGCTGGCCCTGCTGGATGTAGGCCTCGGTGAGCTGCGAGTACGTGGCGAGGAGGCTCGATTCGTTCTGGAACTGCTGGTACACCTCGACCAGGCGGGTGAGCGTCTTTACGTGCGAGGGGTTCTTCTGCACGATCTGCTGCAGGAGCGACGCCGCGCGGTCGTGGTCGCGGCGCTGCACCAGCTTCTCGACCAGGGGCTCGAGCTCCGCGAAGGCGCGGTCGACGTGCCCTTGCTGCAGAGATACCTTCGCCATCTGCACGCGCGTGTCTTCGTCGCCGGGGTTGATCTCGAGCAGCCGCTGGAAGAGGCCCTCCGCCTCGGCGATGCGCTTCGACCCGAGGTAGGCCTCGCCCAACCGGCCCATGGCGTCGACGTCGTTGGGGCTGCTTTCGACCGCGGCTTCCAGGTACTGGATCGCCTTGTCGTAGTTCTTCTGGAGGACGTGGATGCGTCCGAGCTCGAGGCGCAGGCGGCCGTTCTTGGCGTCGATCTTGAGGCCCTTCTCGAGGACCTGCAGCGCCTCGGCGAGGTGCCCCTTCTTGGACAGCTCCTCGGCGATGGCCACGTGCTCTTCGACCGCCTTGCCGGAGTTCCCCTCCCGCGTGTAGAGGTCGGCGAGCTTGCTCCGGATCTTGAGGTCGCTGGGGTCGATGTCCGCCATCTTCTTGAGGACATCGCCGGCCTCGCGCATCTTGCTGCGCTTGATGTACTCGTCGACCACGTACTGGTACTGGCTCTTGGCCTCCATCATGAGGCCCTGCTTCGCGTAGAGCTCGGCCAGGTTCAGGTAGGGATCGAGGGAGGTCGCGTCGAGCTTGTTGATCTTCTTCCAGATCGCGATGGCCTTGAGGTGGAACCCGTCCTTGGCGTAGAAGTCGGCCACCCTCGCGTAGTAGTCCGCGGCGTCCTTGAACTTGTTGAGCTTCGCGTAGAGGTCGCCGACCTTGTTGATGACGTTCCAGTCGCGGGGGTTGTCGTCGATGACCTGCTTGAAGAGAGCGATGGCCTCCGGCAGCTTGCCGGCCTTCTCGAGCTTCTCGGCGTCCTGTTTGACTTTGACCGGATTGATCTTGGCCACCCTACTCCTCGGTCACCCCTGTGGTCACGTCCCGCGTCACGCCCCCCACGGCGGCTCGCACGCCTAGAATAACCACCGCTGCGTCCCGTGGAAAGATCGCCGGTGGATCTCGGACGGACCCATCCGGCGCAGGGCCTCCCGATGGTCGTCGGCGGCGTAGCCCATGTTGTGTCCCAGGCCGTAGCCCGGATAGCGCTGGTCGTACGCGCGCATCATCGCGTCGCGCTCCACCTTCGCCACCACCGAAGCGGCGGCGATGGAGACGCTGAGGGCGTCGCCCTTGACGATCGGCCTTTGCTTCACGACGACGCCGGGCACCTCCAGCGCATCCACGAGGATGAGGTCGGGAGGGACGGCCAGCCCCGCGATCGCCCGCTGCATGGCCACGTAGGTGGCACGCAGGATGTTGAGGCGGTCGATCTCCTTCGGATCGGCGACGCCGACGGAGAAGGCGCGGGCCTTCTCCCGGATCCGCGCGGACAGCGTCTCGCGCTGGAGCGCGGTGAGGCGCTTGGAGTCGTCGATGCCCTCGGTGTCGAAGCCGTCCCCGAGGATCACCACGCAGGCCACCACGGGGCCGCAGAGCGCGCCGCGGCCGACCTCGTCCATTCCGGCCACGGCCAGGCGTCCCTCGGCGCGAGCCTCCTCCTCGAACCGCCAGGTGCACCGCAGCTCCTCGCCATCGTAGACGAGTGGCTTGCGGCCGCGTCGCGGTCTCTCCGAAGCCATTCCACCTCGCGAAGATGACGGACCTTGCGACTCCGAGCTCGGCCGGCGGCGCGCCCCTCGGCGCGCCGCCTCCTGGACCTAGGCTTCCGGCGTGTTCGTGCGGCGCTCCTTCATGCGTCCGGCCTTGCCCTTCAGATCCCGGAGATAGTAGAGCTTGGCCCGGCGCACCTGCGCGTGCTTGACCACCTCGATCTTCTCGATCGTCTTCGCGTGCAACGGGAAGATCCTCTCCACGCCCTGTCCGAACGAGACCTTGCGCACGGTCATGGTCGCGCGCGCGCCCGCGCCGCGCAGGCCGATGACGATGCCCTCGAAGACCTGGACGCGCTCGCGCTCGGTTTCCTTGGGCTTGCCCTTGATCTCCTCCTTGACGGAGCTCTCCTTGACCCGCACGTGCACGCGCACGGTGTCGCCCGACGTCAGGCGGGGAAGGCCCTTCTTGAGGTCTCCAGCTTCGATACTGTCGATCGGATTCATTTTCCTCTTCCTTAGGACTTGCTCTCGGCCACTTCGAATTCTTCGTTCTCCAGCTCGCGCAGGAGGGACTGATCCTCGGCGCTCAGGGGCGCGCGCGCGAGGAGGTCGGGACGGCGGGCCCGCGTCGCCCGCAGCGCTTCCTTCCTCCGCCAGCGCCCGATCTTCCCGTGGTCGCCGGAGAGCAGCACGTCCGGTACCCGGTGCCCACGCACTTCCGACGGCCGCGTGTAGTGCGGGAAGTCGAGCAGTCCGTCGGAGAACGAGTCGGCCTGGGCCGAGCCCTCGTCTCCCAGCGCACCCGGGAGGAGGCGCACGGCGGCTTCGATCACGGCCAGGGCCGCGACCTCGCCGCCCGTCAGCACGAAATCGCCCAGGCTGACTTCCTCCGCGCCCAGGGCCTCGCGGACGCGCTCGTCGATCCCTTCGTAGCGTCCGCACAGGAGGACCACGTGGCCGAGGCGGCTCAGCCGCTCCGCCATCGCCTGGTCGAAGCGCTGGCCCCGCGGCGAGAGCAGCACGACCGCGCGCGGCGCCGCCGGCTCCGCCGCCGTCAGCGTGTCCACCGCGCGCAGGAAGGGCTCCGCCTTCATCACCATGCCCGGCCCGCCGCCGAACGGCTGATCGTCCACGCAGCGATGGCGGTCGTCCGTGAACGCGCGGAGATCGTGGACGCCGATCGAGACGAGACCCGCTTCCATCGCGCGATGGACGATCCCGTCCTCCAGGGGCGCCTGGAGCATGCGCGGGAATATGGTGACGACGTCGATCTTGATCATTCGTCGATTCCCCAACCCCAGCGCGTCGTCATGGCTTCGCGTCCGCCATCTCCGGACTCACCGCCACGATCCGTCCGTGTTCCAGGTCCACCTGGCGGATGAACGCCTCCGCCATCGGGATGAGCACCTCGCCGCCCTCGGCGCCGCGCACGACGAGGACCGGAGCCTCTCCTCCCGTCACCAGCACGTCGGCGGCCGTGCCCAGCGGCCGGCCGGCCGGGTCTTCGACTTTCAGGCCCTTGAGCTGGTAGTGGTAATAGGAGCCCGCGGGCAGCGCCTCCACCTCGTCCTCGCCGATGCGCAGCTCGATGCCTCGATAGCGCTCGGCCTCGTCGATGGAATCGACTCCCGCGAACTTGAGGACGATTCGACCCTTGTGCGGCCAACGATGGGTGACGGACACGGCGCGCGCGCCGCCGCTGCCGGGCACGGGGACGTACACGCGCCGCAGCGTCGTGAACCGGTCCGGGCGGTCGGAGAGGGGCTCGACGAGCACCTCTCCTTTCCGGCCCTGCGGTTTCACGACGACGCCGATCGTGATCATGTCGTCGTAGATATTCAATCCACGACCTCCATGTCGCACTCGATCCCCCGGCGCCGGCCGACGGCCTCCAGAAGGGTCCGCAGCGCGTCCGCGGTCCGACCCTGGCGTCCGATCACCCGCCCGCGATCGTCGGGACCGACCTCCAGGTCGAGGTGCACGACCCCGTCCTCGGTCCACTCCTCGACGCGCACCCGGCCCGGCTCCTCGACCAGCTCCCGGGCCAGCGCCTCCAACAGCTCCCTCATGGCCGGCTACTTGGCCGCCGTCGCCTTCGCCGCCTCGGTCTGCTTCTTGAGGAGGCTGCGCACGGTGTCACTGGGCTGCGCGCCCTTGCCGATCCAGTACTGCGCGCGCGCGGCGTCGATCTTCACGACCGCGGGGTCCTTCCGCGGATCGTAGTGGCCCAGCACCTCGACGAAGCGCCCGTCGCGCCACGCGCGCGAATCGGCCACCACGACGCGGTAGTGCGGCTTCTTCGTCGTCCCGGCTCGTCTCAATCGAATCGACAGCATCTGTTCTCTTTTCTCCGTTACCAGCTTCTTGTCTTCCGCCCTTGCTCTCTGCTTCCCGGCTCGTTCGCTCCGTGCATCACTGCCCATGACTCGTTCGGTCGGCTGCTGCTGGCGTATCTAGCCAGGGGGGGCACTCACACGTGATTACGATGGGTCTTCGCGGCCCCCCCTGGAACCCCCCTCGCGCGCCGCCGCTGCTGCGCAGCGCCGTCGCGCTCTACGTTCCCTCTTGCCCTTGCTCTTTCAGCGCTGTTCTCCCCCGTGCCCACTCTGTCAACGAAATTGCGGCGGCATTCTGCCCGCCAGCTTCTTGAGCATCTTGGCGCCGCCACCGCCGAACTGCTTCATCATCTTCCGCGCCTGCACGTACTGCTTGAGCAGGCGATTGACGTCTTCCACCGTGGTCCCGCTCCCCTTGGCGATGCGCTTGCGCCGGCTGCCGTTGATGACCGACGGCTCCCGCCGTTCGAGCGCGGTCATGGAGTCGATGATGGCCACGTGCCGGCCGATCTCCTTCTCGCCCGCCGCCGTGTCCACGTCCCTGGCCTTGCTCCCGATACCCGGGATCATGGCCAGCACCTGGTCGAGGGAGCCCATCTTGCGGACCTGCGCCAGCTGCTCCTTGTAGTCGTCGAGGGTGAACTCGGACCGGCGGAGCTTGCGGACCATCTCCTCGGCCTTCTCGCGGTCGACGTGCTGCTCGGCCTTCTCGATGAGGCCCAGCACGTCACCCATGCCGAGGATGCGGCCGGCCATGCGCGCGGGCTGGAACAGCTCGAACTCGTCCACGCGCTCGCCCACGCCCGCGAACTTCACGGGCATGCCCGTGACCGCGGCCGCGCTCAGGGCGGCGCCCCCCCGCGCGTCGCCGTCGAGCTTGCTGAGCACGATGCCGGTGATGCCGATCCGCTTGTGGAACTCCTCCGCGCTCTTCACCGCGTCCTGGCCCGTCATGGCGTCCGCGACGTAGAGCACTTCGCTGGGCTGCGCGATCGCCTTGAGCTGCTGCAGCTCGGTCATCAGCTCGTCGTCGATGTGCAGGCGGCCGGCGGTGTCGACGATGACGAATTCATGGCCGACCGCCCGCGCCTCGTCGAGAGCGGAGCGCAGGATGGCGGCCGGCTGGTCGAGGTCCGCGGGATGGTGGACCTTGAGGCCGGCGCTCGTCGCGTACGTCCGCAGCTGCTCGCGCGCGGCGGGACGGTAGACGTCGGTGGAGACGAGCAGCGGATGGTTTCCCGACTTGGCGAGCCAGGCCCCGAGCTTGGCCGAGGTCGTCGTCTTGCCCGAGCCCTGCAGGCCGGCCATCAGGATGACCGAAGGCAGGCGCGATGAAGTCTGCAGCCGGGGCGGCTCTTCGCCACCGAGGAGCTCGACCATCTCGTCGCGCACGATCCGGATGACGGCCTGGGCGGGAGTGAGGCTCTTGAGGACTTCCTGGCCGGTCGCCTTCACGCGGACCCGGTCGAGGAACTGCTTCGCGACCTTGAAATGGACGTCCGCCTCGAGCAGGGCCAGACGGATCTCGCGCAGGGCGGCGTCCACGTCCGACACGGTCAGGGACCCCTGCCCGCGGAGGGTGCGGAACACCCCTTCGAGCTTGTCGCTGAGAGCGTCGAACACGGCGGCGAAATCCTCCCGGCAGCGGCGCGGGCGCAGTCCCCCGCGCACCTTTGCCACCGTCTGAAAGCAAAGTAACGGTTGATTTTATGGGATCGCGGCCGGAGTTGTCAAAAAGTCACATCGGATGAGGAGGTTAACGGAATCGCCAGACGGACGGAGACGGGGTCGAATCTTGGCTGGGCAAGCCGACCTCAGAGCAGGGCGGCGCCGCGCAGCAGGGGCGCCCTGCGAGGGGGGTTTTAGGGGGGGTCGCGAACACCCACCGAGATGGTGTGTGAGTGCCCCCCCTACTTAATACTTCCCGCCCTCAGAACTCCCTCGCGATCGCGAACAGGCTGGAAATCTTCTGGTTGGACTCGCGGAGGCGAGTGGCCAGGGTCCGGCTGAAGGCCCAGAGGAACTTGGCCGCCAGCGCGGGCCGCGTATCCATCATCGCCTGCACCTCCTGGTGGGGGATGGCGAACACCTCGCAATCGGAGTGGGCGATGGCGTGGGCCGAGGCGGAGGCGCCGTCGAAGAACTCGACCTCGCCGAAGAAATCGGAGGGCCCCAGGATGGTCAGGGCTTCCTCCCCCACTCCCGGCACGACCTTGCTGATCCGCACGCGGCCCTGAACGATCACGTGGAGCTGGCCGCCGGGCGTGCCCTCGGTCAGGATGACCGCCTCCTGCGAGTATTTCCGGGTCATGCCGACCATGAGAATGAGGGCGAGCTCTTCGTCATCGAGGTCGCGGAAAAGCGAAACGGACCGGAGGAACTCCTGAATCACCCTCAGACGCTCCGAAGTATGTGGCCGAGCTTTTCCTTCTTCGTCTTCAGGTACCGCCGGTTCGCATCGGAGGCCGGGATTTCGATGGGCAGGCGGCCCACGACCTCGAGGCCGTAGCCCTCGAGGCCGACGAACTTCCGGGGATTGTTCGTGAGGATGCGCATCTTCTTGACCCCCAGCTCGACGAGGATCTGCGCGCCGATGCCGTAGTCGCGCTGGTCGGGCTTGAAACCGAGCGCCTCGTTGGCCTCGACCGTGTCCTTGCCCTGGTCCTGGAGCTGATAGGCCATCAGCTTGTGGACGAGGCCGATGCCGCGCCCCTCTTGTCGCAAGTACAGCAGGACGCCCCGGCCGGTCTGGCTGATCATCTCGAGCGCCTTGTGCAGCTGGTCGCCGCAGTCGCAGCGCGAGGACGCGAAGATGTCGCCGGTCAGGCATTGCGAATGCACGCGCACGAGCGCGGGATCGTCCCCGACGCTCAGGTCGCCCATCACGAGGGCGACGTGATGCTGGCCGTCGATACCGCTCTCGAAGGCGTGGATGCGGAAGGGACCGTAGCCGGTGGGGAGATCGGTCTCCACGATCTTCCGCACCAGGCGCTCGGTGCGCATCCGATGCTGGATGAGATCCTTGATCGTGACCAGCTTCAGGCCGTGCTGGCGGCAGAAGGCCACGAGGCGCGGACCGCGGGCCATGGTGCCGTCCTCGTCCATCACCTCGCAGATCACGCCCGCCGGGTAGAGGCCGGCCAGGCGCGCGAGGTCCACCGCCGCCTCCGTCTGGCCCGCGCGCACGAGCACGCCTCCGTCCACGGCGCGCAGCGGGAACATGTGGCCGGGACGGGCCAGGTCGCCCGGCTTGGTCCCCGGGTCGATGGCGGTGAGCACCGTGCGCGCGCGATCGCCGGCGGAGATGCCGGTCGTGGTTCCCTGCTTGGCTTCGATGGGTACGCAGAACGCGGTGCCGAACTTTGCGTCGTTCTGCTCGTCGCGCACCATGAGCGGGACGCGCAGCTCGTCCAGGCGCTCGCCGGTCATGGGCAGGCAGATGAGGCCGCGCCCGTAGCGGGCCATGAAGTTGATCACCTCGGGGGTGACCTTCTCCGCGGCGATGGTGAGGTCGCCCTCGTTCTCGCGGTCCTCGTCGTCCACGACCACCACCATCCGGCCCTGCCGGATGTCGTCGATGGCGTCGGGGATGCTCGCGAACGGCATGGGACCTCTTATCGGGGCGGGCGCTACGCGCGGGAGGACGCGGGTGCGATCAGCCTCTCGACGTACTTGGCGATCACGTCGATCTCCAGGTTCACCCGGTTGCCCGGACGCGCCGCCCGGAGATTCGTATGGTCCAGTGTATACGGGATGACGGCGACGGAGAAACCGCGCGGCCGGAGGGCAGCCACCGTCAGCGAGATCCCGTCCACGGCGATCGAGCCCTTCTCGACGAGATAGCGCTCGAGGTGGGGCGGGACGGCGACGCTCAGCTCGGCCGCCTCTCCCGAGCGCTCGAGGGCGAGGATCTCGCCCACGCCATCCACGTGTCCCTGGACGATGTGCCCGTCGAAGCGCCCGTCCGCCCGCATCGGCCGCTCGAGGTTCACGAGCGCGCCCGGGACCAGCCGTTTCCACCGCGGTCAGGCAACAGCCATCGACGGCGATCGAGCCGCCGCGCGGCAGCCCGGCCGTGACCGCGCGGGCCCGAATGCGGACGGCGAGCACGTCGTGGCGCCGGACCGCCGCCTCGACCTCTCCGACTTCCTCGACGATGCCCGTGAACATGGTCCGCTACCGCGTCCTGCCATACCGTACACCCGCCGGGTACCAGATCTCGTACGCGCCGTCGGCGGCGGCCGCCGGCGAGACCGCCGTGCGGCGCGGCCCGACGATCGGGCTGTGGACAGTGAGTCGCACGCCGTCGGAGAGCCGGGCCGGATCCGGCCCCCCGAACGCGGGCCGGCCCTGGCGCCCCCCCAGGAGCAAGGGCGCGCGGAACAGCGCCACCTGGTCGAACAGGCGGGCGGCGAGGAGGGCGCCGAGCAGGTCGGAGCCTCCTTCGACCATGAGGCTCCACAGGCCCTCCGCGCGCAATGCGGTCAGGGCCCGCGCGAGGTCGACGTGTCCGTCCCGCGCCGGCGCGGCCAGGACACGCACGCCGCGCGCCTCCAACGCCTCGCGTCCGGCCGCCGCCTCCGTGGTCACGATCCAAAGGGGCGAGTCGCGCGCGCTCGACACGAGCCGGCTCCTCAAGGGCGTCCGCAGTCGCGAGTCGAATATCACGCGATGGAACGGACGCCGCGTCCGCGGCTGAGGGAGGAGCAGGGGGTCGTCCGCGAGCACGGTGCCGACGCCCACCGCCACCCCGTCGTGCAGGCGGCGCAAGGCGCGGGCACGGCGGCGCAGGGGCGCGGCGGTGATCCATTTCGATTCGCCGGCCGCGGTCGCGATGCGTCCGTCGAGGGTCATGGCCGCCTTCAGCATCACGAACGGCCGCCCGAGCCGCGCGGCGATGACGAATCGCTCGTTGAGCGCCGCCGCCTCGTCCGCGGCGACACCGACGACCACCTCGACGCCCGCGCGGCGCAGGCTGGCCAGGCCGCGGCCGTTCACGACCGGATTCGGATCGCGCAGCGCCGCGACCACGCGCCTCACCCCCGCCTGCAGCAGCGCGGGCGCGCAGGGCGGCGTCCTTCCCTGGTGGGCGCACGGTTCGAGCGTCACGTAGGCGGTCGCGCCCCGGGCGGCGCCGCCGGCGGCGCGCAGGGCTTGGGCTTCCGCGTGCGGCCCGCCCGCGCGACGATGCCAGCCCTCGCCGACCACGCGACCGCGTTTGACGAGCACGCAGCCCACCATCGGGTTGGGATTGGTCTCGCCCAGGCCGCGGCGCGCCAGCTCGAGCGCGCGCGCCATCCAGCGCGGATCCTCCGCGGCCATGCGCTAGGACCCTACCAACGCGTCCGCGAACGCGGCGGCGTCGAACGGCAGCAGGTCCTCCACCGCCTCCCCTACTCCGACATAGCGGATAGGCACGCCCAGGTCGCGCACGACCGCGACCGCGACTCCGCCCTTGGCTGTACCGTCGAGCTTGGTGACGACGAGACCGGTGACGCCGCCGGCCTTCGCGAACTCGCGGCCCTGGTTGAGGGCGTTCGACCCCAGGGTGGCATCGAGGACGAGCAGCGTCTCGTGCGGCGCGCCCGGCACCTCGCGGCCGGCCACGCGCGCCATCTTGCCCAGCTCCGCCATCAGGTTTCCCTTGGTGTGCAGCCGGCCCGCGGTGTCCACGAGCACGGCGTCATGGCCCTTGCTGCGCGCGATGCGCAGGGCGTCGGTCAAGACCGCGCTCGGGTCCGCTCCCTCCGCGCCGCGATGGAACGGCGCCCCCGTGCGTCGTGCCCAGATCTCGAGCTGCTCGGCCGCGGCCGCGCGAAAGGTGTCGGCCGCGCACACCAGCGTCGTGCGGCCCTCCGCTTTCCAGGCCGCGGCGAGCTTGCCGATCGTCGTCGTCTTCCCCACGCCGTTCACGCCCACCACGAAGACGATCCAGGGCCTGGTCGCGAACGGGACCGCTCCCGTCGGCCGGGTCAGGATGGAGTGGATCTCGTCGCGCAGCATCGAGCGCATCGCCTCCGCGCCCCCCGTCCAGATCTGGGCGCTCTTCGCGCGCAGGACTTCCATCGCCTGCCGGGTCGCGGGCAGGCCGAAGTCGGCGGCGATGAGGCCTTCCTCGACCTTGTCGAGGTCCTCGGGCTTGAGGGGGCGGCGGCCGCGCACCAGATCCTCGACGTCCGCGCTCAGGATGTCGCGCGTCCGCTCCAGCCCTTTCCGGAACCGGCCGAGGAAGGATTCTTCCATCACAGCTCCCGGTTGAGCTTCTCCTGGGTGACCTCGGAACGATGAACGCCCTCGGCCACCCGTCCGTCGATGGGCATCGACAGGATGAGGTAATACCCGTCCTTCAGTGGGCGCAGGATGACCACGCCCGCCGCGAACCGGCACAGCATGTAGCGGATGGGCCCGCCCCCGCCGTACTTGGCGAGGGTCTTGCGGGCCGTGGCCAGCCCGATACCCTGGTAGGCGCCGATCAGGCGATGTCGTTCGTCGCGCGTGCCGGCCTGGATGGCCACCTCGCCCTCGCCATCGAGGAGCAGCGCCGCGTGGCCGCCGACGGACCGGAGGAGCTCGTCCAGGATGCGCTGATAGGGCATGGTTTTCGTCGCGTGCGCTACGTGGGGAGCGACGAAAACCAATATTAGTTTCGGTCGCCGGCCGTTGGCTACGCGACCGAAACTACTTCGACGGGAACTGCTGGAGGAGCTGGGCGGCCCGCCGCCCCACGGCGCCGACGGGATCGCGCCGGCGGGCTTCCTCCAGACGCGCCCGGGCCTCGCTCAGCCGGCCGACCCGCGAGTAGGTCTCGCCCAGGCTGACGAGGATGGCCGCGCTCTGCGGGCACTCCTTGGCCCCCGTCTCCAGCGTCCCTACCGCTTCGTCCAGATGTCCCGAAGCCACCAGGGCATCGCCGAGCCCGAGGTAGGCGTCCGGGTAGTTGTGATTGCGGTTGAGGCTGGTGCGGAACCAGTTGATGGCCTCCGTGTACTGCTTGTCCTCGAGGTAGGCGGTGCCGAGGTTGCGTGCCGAGATCTCCGGCGTGGGATTCGTGGCGTCGTTGAAAGCGGTGATGAACTCGTTCTTGCCCTCGTTTCGCCGGCCGGACAGGATGAGCGCCGTGCCCAGGTCGTTGCGCACGTCGACGTAGTACTGGTTCAGCTCGAGCGCCTTGCGGAAGCTCGCGATCGCGTCGTCGTACTTGCCGCTGGCCAGGTACGCCTGTCCCAGTCCCTTCTGGAAATAGGGGTTCTTGCCGTCCTCGCGCCCCGCCTTGCGGAACGCCTCCACCGCCATGGCCGGGCGGCCCTCGCGGAGATGGTTCAGGCCGGCGTTGAAGCTCGACTCCGGGTCGACCGCTTGCGGCGCGGCCACGGCGGGCACGCTCACGGCCAGGGCCAGCATCCAGAAACGGAAATGAGTCATGGGCCTCCTCGTTCTCAAGACGCGACTGCCTCGCCCGGCTGGCGCGCGGCCACCGACGCGCGGCGGGCCTTGGCCGGGGTGAGCTCGCCGGCCGCGGCCGCCTTTTCGATGGCGTCCACGCAACCGGCGTCGAACTTCTTGCCGGCCAGGAACCTCAGCCGGCCCAGGGCCACCTCGAACGTCATCGCCTTCGAATAGGGACGGTCGGTGGTCATGGCGTCGAAGGCGTCGGCCACGCTCACGATGCGTCCGAGGAGCGGGATCTCCTCGCCCTTCTTGCCGTCCGGGTAGCCGCTCCCGTCCCAGTTCTCGTGGTGCATCAGTCCCGCGCCCGCCATCTCCTTCAGGCGAGGCACCGCGTCCAGGATGTGCTCCCCCTTGCGCGGATGCTGCTTCATGATCTCGTACTCGTCGTCGGTGAGCGCGGCCGGCTTGCGCAGGATCCGGTCCTCGATGCCGATCTTTCCCACGTCGTGGATGATCCCGGACAGGTGAACGCGCTCCACCTCCTCGTCCGACATCCCCATCTGGCGGGCCATCAGCATCGAATAGAAGGCCACCCGCTCGGAATGGCCCCGGGTGTAGGGATCCTTTTCGTCGATGGCGTTGGCGAGCATGCGGATGGAGCCCATGAACAGCTCCTTGTTCACGTTCGCCTGCCGCTGGATCTCCAGGAAGGCCTTCTGGATCTCGTCGCCCATCTGGTTGAAGGTGTCGGCGAGGACCCCGACCTCGTTCTTGCTCTTCACGGAGACGCGCGTGTCGTAGTCGCCCGCGGCCAGGCGCTGCGCCCCGCGGGCCAGGGCCTGGATGGGACGGCCGATCTCGCGCGCGAAGAAAGTGCCGAAGACGACGGCGGCGATGGTCACCAGGGTCACGAGGGCCAGCGACTGGTAGCCCATCTGGATCGCGCTGTAGTACGCCTTGTCCTGCTCGACCTGGACGATGACGCCCCAGCTCGACTCCGGCACCGCGGCGTACGTGCCCAGACGTACACGTCGAAGAGGCCTTCCTGTCCCATCTGCTTGGTGGTGTTCCACAGCGGGCCCAGGCTCGCCACCACGAGCACCACGCCCTGGGGCGCGGCCCCGCCCGGCCGGACCGGCTCCTCCATGACCATGACCGGCTCCTGCAGCGACGTCGAGATCACCGGGTGGCTGACCATCGGGTTGTCCTGCAGGCCGCGCAGCACGCCCTCCTGCAGGAGCTGCTCGATGATGGGCTCGTTGAGCTGCACCCCCGAGCGCGCGCCGGAGCCGCGGGCGTCGACCACCCACACGGATACGAAGTTGCTCGTCCCCTCGACATAGCGCTTGAGGCCGTCGACCTCGCTGATGCGCCTGACCTTCGCTCCGAACTGGTCGGGAGGAGTGTCGACCTCGAGCGTGCGCGCGATGGCGATGGTCTGCGACTGCAGGCTCTTCAGGTAAGTCGAGACCTGCTGGGACAGGCTGCGCGCCTTGTCGAGCTGGATGCTCTTCTGGTCGAGCTCGAGGATCTCGCGGCTCTTGGAGACGAGATGGAAGGACGTGGCCACCAGGGGCACCACGCCGACCGCGAAGAGCAGGAGCAGCAGCGAGTGGAGGATGCGGCCGCGGCGGCGCGCCGGCGCAGGGGCACCCGACCCTCCAGGAGGGGCGGGGGCGGGAGCTCCTGCTGCCGCCACCCGCTATGCTTCCCGCGAGGCGGTGGAGGGCGGCGGGGCCGCGCCCGCGGCCATGCCGATCGGCCCGAGCACCTCGTAAACTTCGACCGTCCGTCGGCTGGCCGTGTTCACGGTGTCGCCGAGGACGGTGTACTCCTTCTTGTTGATGCCGCCGAGCTCGCCCGCGACCGCCTTGCCGCTGTTGATGCCGATGCGGATGCGGATGGTCGGCCCTTCCTTGCGATCGGCGTTGAAGGCCTCGAGCTGGTCCCGCATCTCCAGGGCGGCCTTGATGGCGCGGACGCAATGGTCGGGCATGTCCAGGGGAGCGCCGAAGACGGCCATGATGGCGTCGCCGATGTACTTGTCGAGCGTGCCCTCGTACTTGAAGATGATGTCCGTCATCCGCGAGAAGTAGTCGTTCAGGAGCAGGGAGACGGCGGCCGGGCTCATCTTCTCGGACATGCCGGTGAAACCCACGATGTCCGAGAAGAGGACGCTGACGTCCTTGACCTCGGGCACGCCCAGGGCCATGCCCTGCGATTCGGAAGTGGCCAGGATCCGCGCCGTCACCTGCGGCGAGAGGAAACGGCCCAGCCGCTCCCTCTTCTTCTCCTCGGCCACGATCTTCTGGTTGAGGCGCGCGCGCTCGACCGCCACCGCCGCGTAGTTCGCGAGCGCGGTGAGGAGGTCGAGGTCGTTCAGGGTGAAGCAGTTCGCCAGCATGGGCGAGTCCACGTGGATGATCCCGATGACACTGGCCTGGTTCCAGAGGGGCGCGCACATGGCGCTGCGAATGCCGTGGAAGCGGATGGAATCTCCGGCGCCGAAGCGGGGGTCGACCATGGCGTCCGAGGTCAGGATGGAGACGCGATCCTTGGTGACGCGGTCGGCGATGGTCTTCGAGATCGAGATCTTGCCTTCGTCCGCCGAGTTGGAGTTGCGGTGCTTGACGACCATCGGGATGAGCTTGTCCGAGCCGTCCTCGCTGAGCATGAGGAACCCGCGGTCGGCCGGGATGTGCTCGAAGACGATGTCCATGACCTGCTGCAGGACCTCTTCCACCGGCCGTACCGCGATGAGCGTCTCCGCGACCTTGGTCAGGACCTTGAGGATCCGGTTCGCCTTCTCGACGTCCAGGACGTCGGCGGAGACCTTCGTCTCCGCCAGGCCCACCGCTTCGCGCTGGCCGGTATCGGAGAGGAGCTTGCTGAGCTCGCCGACGCTGCGGATGATCGTGCCCGCCTCTTCGGAGAGGGGCTTGGCCTCGTCGAGCACGACCTTGCCTTCGAGCGTCTTGCTGAAGGCGAGCTGGAACTTGCCGAGGAGGATCCGGTCGCCATCCTTGAGAGGTGCTTCCACGACGGGCACGCCGTTGACCTGGGTGCCGTTCTTGGACTTGAGGTCCTGGATCCGGACGCCCTCCTCGTCGGCGAAGAGGCGGGCGTGGGTGCGCGAGATGCCGAAGTCCTTGAGGACGATCTGGCAGTCGGGCGAGCGACCGATCGTGACTTCGCCCTCGGTGAACGTGTACGCCTGCGGGGTGTCTCCGTCCTGATAGATCAGCCGGTACATTCAGGTTCGCCGCTGGCGGCCCGCCCGCCCCGCTGCGGGCCCTAAGTTTACTCCCTTTTGAGCGTCCGCAACATCAGCGCGTCCACTCCTTCACGGGGCGGTTTGCCCTCGTAAAGGACGGCCCGCATCTGCTGCGCGATGGGCATCTCCACACCGGCCGTCCGGGCCAGATCGCACGCGGCCTGCGTGGTGCGGACGCCCTCGGCGACCATGTGCAGCTCGGCCAGAGCCTCCGCGACCGCCCGTCCGGCGCCCAGGGCCTGACCGAGGCGCCGGTTGCGGGACAGCGCACCCGTGCAAGTGAGGACGAGGTCGCCGAGCCCGGCCAGGCCGGACAGCGTGTCCGGGCGAGCGCCGAGGGCCACCGCGAGGCGGCTCATCTCGGCAAGCCCCCGGGTGACGAGCGCGGCCACCGTGTTGTGGCCGTAACCGAGGCCGTCCACGATGCCGGCGGCGATGGCGATCACGTTCTTGAGCGAGCCACCCAGCTCGACTCCGATCACGTCGTCGCTCGAGTAGGCGCGAAAGCTCCGGCTCGAGACCGCGCGCTGCACCGCCTCCGCCACCGCGAGCTCGGCGGAGGCCACCACCACCGTCGTCGGCTGGCCCTGCGCCACTTCCAGCGCGAAGGAGGGGCCGGAGAGGACGGCGACGGGATGGCCCGGCACTTCCTCCGCGGCGACCTCGCTCATGCGACGCAGCGTGCCCAGCTCGAGCCCCTTCGTGGCGGACACGAGCGTCGTGCCTGCGGCCAGATGGGGCCCGAGGGCGCGGAAGGCCTCTCGGCAGAACTGGGAGGGGACCGCGACGATCGCGATCTCCGCGTCCCGCAGGGCGACGGCGAGGTCGCTGGTCGCGCTGACCCCCGGGAGGACGATCCCGGGCAGATAGCGCGCGTTCTCGCGCGCGTGGGCGATCTCGCGCGCCCGCGCGGCATCCCGGACCCACAGGCGTACCGCGTGCGTGCTGCGCGCGAGGTGTGCGGCCAGCGCCGTTCCCCACGACCCGGCGCCGACCACGGCCACGTTCACGGCGTACCGTCCGCGCGCGCGCCCAGGCGCCGCTCGGTGCCGGCGGCGATCCGCCGCACGTTCTCGCGGTGCTTCCAGACGATGAGGGCGGCGGCCACGGTGGCGGCGGCGCACGACGCCCCCGGCGCGCGCGTCAGGAAGGCCACGACCGGGAGCGCGGTCGTGCCCACGATCGAGCCCACGGACGCGTAGCGGGTGAGACGCGCCACCACCGCGAACGTGACCAGGCCGGACACGGCGGCGACGGGCAGGATGGGCAGGAACGCGCCCGCGCCCGTGGCCACCCCCTTGCCACCCTTGAAGGAGAGCCACACCGGGTACATGTGCCCGATCACCGCGATCACCGCCGCCGCCGCCGCCGCTGTCGGTCCGGCCATGCGAAGGGCGAGCCACGTCGCCAGCGAGCCCTTGAGGAAATCCAGCCCGAAGGCGGTGAGGCCCGCCGCGCGCCCGGCGCTGCGCATGACGTTCGTGGCCCCCACGTTCCCGCTGCCGACCGTGCGGACGTCGATCCCCTTCCGCCGGGCGACGAGGTAGCTGAAGGGAATCGAGCCGAGCAGGTAGGCGACGACGAGCGCGACCGCAGTGACGGGGCCGTGGCCCATGATGATCGCGGAGTCTAACCCACCGGCGCCGCCGCGCCGCCCAGCGGAAACACCGCGAGCGGCGTGTACACGGATCCGGACGGGCGAAGCTCGCTGCGGTAGAGGACGAGCGCGCCGACATGGGCCGACCCGAGGTCCACATCGGGCAGCGGGAGACGCCGTGCCCGATCACCCCAGCGGCCGAGGGTCAGGTGGGGATGGAAGGCGCGGGTCTCCGGCTCGAACCCGGCGGCCACCGCCGTCCTCTCGCAGGCGGCCTGGAGCGCGGCCGCCGCGCGGGGCACCTCGAGCCCGAGCCAGAGGACGCGGGGACGGCCGCGCTCCGGGAACGTGCCGAGGCCGCGAACCGCGAGGTCCAGGGGCGGACAGGCGGCGGCGGCGGCGCGCAGCGGCGCTTCCAGCGCCGCGATCGTGTCCGCCCGCGTCCAGCCGAGGAACCGCAGCGTGACGTGAGCGCCTTCGTCGCGCACGAAGCGCAGGCCGGGGAGCGACGGCTTCAAGCGCCGGATGGTTTCGGCCACGGCGCGGCGCAGGGTGTCCGGCAGGGGGAGGGCGACGAAGGCGCGGATGGCCTTCTCCCGCGGAGGCGGATCCGCGGTCACAAGGGCGAGAGGCCGAGGAGCCCTCGCCGGATCATCTCCAGGGCCGACTGCGTGGACTGGAAGCGCACGCGGTCCCGGTCGCTCGGGAAATGCACGCGGCGCATGCGATCGCCCGCCGCGCCGCTGAGCGCGATGAAGACCAGGCCGACCGGCTTGTCGGGCGTGCCGCCCCCCGGACCCGCGATGCCGGTGATGGCCACGCCGATGTCGACGTGCGCCCGCTCGCGGGCGCCTTTGGCCATCGCGCGGGCGACCTCTTCCGAGACCGCGCCGTGCGCGTCGATGAGCGCGGGATCGATGCCGAGGTCCTCGACCTTCGCCCGGTTTGCGTAGGGCACCCACGAACGGGCGAAGTACGCGCTCGATCCCGGCCTCTCCGTCATCCGCGCGCTGAGCAGGCCGCCCGTGCAGGACTCCGCGATGGCCAGGGTGAGCCGGCGCTCCTGCAGCAGCGCGCCCACCACCTCCGGCAGCTCGCGGCCGTCCTCGCTGTAGATGCGCCCGGCCAGCCGCTCGCGGATCTGGGACGCCAGCTCTTCGATGCGCGCCTCCGCCTCTTCGGCGGAAGCGGCTTCCGCGGTCAGGTGGAGCTCGACCTGTCCCGGCCCGCCCAGGATCGTGGTGCGCGGGTTGGTGAACGTCTTGTAGACCGGGGCCACCACCTGCTCGACGTCGCTCTCCCCCATGGCCGCGATCTTCAGGATGCGCGTGCGCAGCGCCCGTCCTCCGGCCCGCTGCCGGAGGACGGGAAGAACCTGCTCCTCGAACATCGGCGCCATCTCGTGGGGCGGTCCGGGAAGGAGCACGAGCAGGCGCCCGTCCGCTTCGACGCGCTGCCCCGGCGCGGTCCCGCGCGGGTTGCGCAGGACCACCGCGCCCTCGATCACGTCCGCCTGCTTCTCGTTGACCGGCGCCATCACGCGCCCGAAGCGCGCGAATCGCGCCTTCAGCTCCTCGATGAGCGCGGGGTCACGATGGAGGGACCGGCCGAGCGCGGCCGCAGCCGCCTCGCGCGTGAGGTCGTCCTCGGTAGGGCCGAGGCCGCCCGTGGAGATCACGATCTCGGCCCGGCCGAGCGCGCCGCGGAAGGCGGACTCGAGGAGGCCGGCATCGTCGGCCACGGTCACGCGTGCGCCGGTGTCGATGCCGACTTCGAGGAGCTTGGCGGTGAGGTACAGCGCGTTCGTGTCCGAGCGCAGCGGCGTGAGCAGCTCGCTGCCCACGGCGAGAATCTCCGCTCTCATATCCCCAAGGCGAGGCGGCCGGCGCGAAGGAGCAGGTTCGCGTAGATGCCGGCCATCAGGTCGTCGGTCATGATGCCCCATCCTCCGGGCAGCGATTCGAATTGGCGGGCCGGATACGGCTTGAAGACGTCCATGATCCGGAAGAGCACGAACCCTGCGATCGCGGTGGCGGGGCTGAGCGGCAGGAACAGGAGCGAGGTCCACATCCCGACGACCTCGTCGACGACCACGATCCCCGGGTCCTCGATGCCGAGGCCGCGGGCCACGCGCGTGGAGGCCACGACCCCGACGAAGAAGAGGATCGCCACCGCCCCGACCTGGATCACCGCGGGCTGGGTGTGAAGCGGCCAGAAGAGGAGCAGTCCGACCGCGGATCCGGCGGTACCGGGGGCGATCGGCGCGTAGCCGGAGCCCAGGCCCGTGGCCACAATGATGGAAAGCAGGTCCGCACGCCGCGGCGCGCCCTCCGCGGGCGCGCGACCTTCAGACATCCCGCGATTCTAGTCCGGCTGCTGCAGCCAATCAGCCTGGTGGCCGCAGTGCAGCCAAGCAGCCCGATGGTGGCCGGAGCCCCGCCAATCAGCCGGCTGGTGGCCGCAAGCTATCCCTTCACGACGCGCGTCTTGACCAGGCGGTCGTGAAGGGCGCGCCGCGCGGGATCGAGCAGCATCGGGATGAGACCGGCCCCCGCGGCGAGGACGCCGAGGCTCCCCAGGGCGGCGCGAACGAAGGCCCGGAGATACCCGGGCGGACGGCCGCCGGCGTCGACGACGCGCAGGCCGGTGGCGATCTTGCCGAGGGTCTGGCCGGTGGTGCCGGTGAAGTATCCCGCATAGGTGAGGCCGAGGAAGGCGAGATATCCGGCCAGGTACGGCCAGGCCGGGCGCAACCCCATGAGCCCGACGTGGGCGGCACGGCTGGCGAAGTACACGACGATGGCCCAGAGGACGGTGAGCAGCGCGAGGTCGAGGGCCGCCGCGCGCGCGCGTTCGCCCGAGTACGCCGGACGCTCGACGGGACGAGCGGCGGCCGTCGGCTCCGCGCCCAGCGTCCACTCGTCGCCGGGGGTGGCCACCGGCGGGGCCGGCGAACGCAGCGGCAGGTCGGGCGCGCGCAGCGGGAGGTCGGCCTCGTCGGCGATGTCGATCGGCGTCGAGCCGAGCCCGTGATCGGGCGGCCGGGCCAGACCGCGCGGGGGCGGGTCCGCGAGAACGATCGGCGGTCGGGACGTCGCGGCCGGCGTCTCGTCGGGCGGGGGGGCCTCGGCGATCGCCTCGTCGTCGCCCACTTGGTCGGCCTCGTCCCCGTCGCGGAAGAGGGGGAGATCGCCGTCGCCGCGGCGACGCTTGCGATCGCGCATGCGCTCGCGCACTTCGTCCTTCCAGGTGCGCTCCCGCTTCTTCATGCCCGGGATCTCGCGCAGGGGCTCGGGCCGTGGACGCGCGGCCGGATCGGGAGCCAGGGCGCCTTCGGTGAGGGGCGCCACGTGGGCGCCGCAACCGGGGCAGCGTTCATGGCCGCTGGGAAAGGAAGCACCGCAAGCCGGACAGTTCATGGGCGCCCCGATCGTGGCACGCCGGAGGCCTCGCCCTGCAGGGCGCGCTGGGCCTGCTGGCGCAGCTGACGCGCGAACGGGTAGGCCGCCTCTTGCGGGCCGACGCGATCCAGGGCCACGAGAGCGGCCGCCGGATCGCCGGCGTCGAGTAGGCGCCGCGCCTGCGCGAGCGCGCGCTCACCGCCGGGGGCGGGCGCGGGCCAGGCCGCCGCCGTGTCGGGCCGCGGTGCCGGCGGGCGGGCCAGGCCGAACAGGAGCCGATCCCAGCTCGAGAACACGCCGGCGCCGAGGACGACCAGGACGATCGTCGACGCCGCCGCGAACGCGCGGCGCGACCAGCTCACCGCGCTCATCCGTGGGCCGGGGCTCGCCGCCGTTTCCGTCGCCGGCGCCTCGATCCGATCGAGACGTCCGCCCCGCGCGTCGAGACGATCGAGCAGCGCCGCCGCATGGTCGCGATCGCCTCCGTCCGCGATCACCGCCTCCAGGGCCGTGCGCGCGACGGCGAGATCGCCCTTCTCGAGCGCGCGGCGCGCGTCGTGGAGACGCTCGTCGTTGCGTCGCTCCGATTCCGTGATCGCGGCGCGCGCGGAGGCGAGGCCGCGGAGGGCTTCGCAGCCGGCAGGCTCGACGAGCGCGACTCGGCCGAACACGAGCGCCGCCTCACGAGGGTCGCCGGCCTCGAGCAATCGCCAGCCCTCGGCAAGCAGACCCTGGATCCTCTCGCGGTCGGTCGCTGTCACTACATGTTTCCTCGGACCTTCGCCGCCACATTATCGGGAAAGCCGTAAGGGCTTTTCAAGGCGAAAGTTTCGACCGAGGAATCCGGGTGATCCCGGTCGCCGGGGGCCGGGCCCCCTGCCTCAGCGTGCCCAGCGGCGATAGGCGAACACGCCGAGGGCGGCCGTGGCGAAGCTCAGGGCGGCCACGAAGGCCGTCGTCGCCCCGGGGTTCCAACCGCAATCGCCGCCTTCGTCCTCGGCGGGCTGCAGGTGCGCCACCGGCAGATCCTGGGCAAGTTTGCGCAGGGTCTCGAGGTCCTGGCTCTCGACCGTCGCGCCCGAGGCCCCACCCTCGTCCGCGAGGGAGGCCTCGCGTTCCTCGTCGAGGGCGGTGAGGCCGGGCGTCCCCACGGCGGAGCCCTTCTGGTTGTCACGCTTGTCCGCGTCGTCCGAAGACTTCGGCTTGTCCACCATGGCGCGCGCTCCTCGCGGAAGAACCGCGGATGATTGCTCCAGAGCGATGGAGCAAGAGGCGTGCCACTACGCGGGCTCGACGGCCTCGCCCTTCCGCGCCGGGATCAGCCCGTACCCCTTCATCTTCCGATAGAGGTTCGATCGCTCGACCTGCAGGGCTTCCGAGGTCCGGCTCATGTTGCCGCCGCACTCCTGGTACTTCTTCCAGATGTAGCGCTTCTCGAAGTCCTCCCGTGCGGCGGCCAGGGACGGGAAATCGGACACGGTGGCGGAGAGCGGCCCGGACGTGGACGCCGGCTCGGTCGCCGGCGGCCCCCCTCCCACCAGCGACGCGGGCAGGTGCCGGGCCTCGATACGGTCGCCGGGGGTCATGATCACGAGCCGCTCGATGATGTTGCGCAGCTCGCGCACGTTGCCGGGCCAGGGCTGGGCCACGAGCAGGTCGAGGACTTCGCGCGTGAGCTCCTTGGCCCGCTTCCCGTATTCCGCCGAGAGCTCCGCGATGAAGTGGCGCGCCAGCAGCGGGATGTCCTCGCGCCTCTCCCGCAGCGGCGCCACCTGGAAGGGAATCACGTTGAGGCGGAAGAAGAGGTCCTCGCGGAACGTCCCTTTCCGGATCTCCTCCTCGAGGTTCTTGTTGGTGGCCGCGATGACGCGTACGTCGACGGTGATGGTCGCGGTCCCGCCCACCGGCTCGACCTTCTGCTCCTGCAGGACGCGCAGCACCTTGGCCTGCGTCTTGAGCGTCATGTCCCCGACCTCGTCCAGGAACAGCGTGCCGCCGTCCGCCAGCTCGAACTTCCCCTTCTTGGCCGTCAGCGCGCCCGTGAAGGCCCCGCGTGTGTGGCCGAACAGCTCGCTCTCGATCAGCTCCTCGGGGATGGCCGCGCAGTTGACCTCGACGAAGGGCCCGGACGAGCGGAGGCTCAAGTGGTGGATGTTGCGCGCGACGAGCTCCTTGCCCGTGCCGTTCTCGCCGAAGATCAGGACCCGGCCGTTCGAGGGGGCGGCCTGGGCGATGTCCGCGCGCAGCGCGTGCAGGACGGGGCTCTCCCCCACCATCACCCAGCGATGCTCGACCTGCTCCTTGAGGGCGCGGTTCTCCGCCTCCAGCTTGCGCTGGCGCAACGCGTTCTTGACCACGAGCAGCGTCTTCTCGAGGGCCAGCGGCTTCTCGACGAAGTCCTGCGCGCCCATGCGCACGGCCTTGACCGCGGTCTCGATGGATCCGTGGCCGGAGATGACGACCACCGGCACTTCCGGGTCCAGCGTGCGGACGCGGGCCAGGACTTCGAGGCCGTCCATGCCGGGCATCCACACGTCCAGGAGCAGGAGGTCGTAGCGGCGGTTCTCCAGGGCCGCCAGCGCCGCCTCCCCGCTCTGCACGGCCTCCACCGCGTATCCCTCGTCGCCGAGGATGGCGGCCAGGGAGCTGCGCACTCCCGCTTCGTCGTCTACGACCAGGATCGACTCACGCATGCGTTGTCTCTCTACCTCTGCGGAGAATGCCGCCGATCGTTCTCGTCATGCCGGCAGCTCGATCACGAACCGCGCGCCGTGCGGCGGGTTCTCCTCGATGCGGATGATTCCGTGGTGTTCCTGGACGATGCGGCTGACGATGGCCAGACCCAGCCCGCTGCCCCGCTTCTTGGTCGAGAAGTGCGGCACGAAGAGCTTGTCGCGGGTGTCGAGCGGGATTCCGGGACCGTCGTCGGCCACCCCCAGCCGCACGCGGCCCTGGGAGCGATCGAACTCGGTGGAGATCGTGACCCTCCCCCGCTTGTCCGTGGCGTCGATCGCGTTGTCCACGAGGTTGATGAGCACGCGCTTCATCTGGTCGGGATCGAGACGGAGGGCGGGCACGTCCGTGCCTAGGCGGCGCTCCATCGTGATGCCCGAGAAGAGCCCGTCGTAGAGGGACAGGGTCTGATCGATGATGTCGTGCAGGGATCCCGCCACCAGGTTGGCGGCGGGCAGGCGCGCGAACTGCGCGAACTCGTCCACCAGGTTCTTGAGCGCATCGACCTCGGAGACGATCGCCCCCGTGCATTCCTGGAGGACCTTCTCGAAGTCGGGAGCGCCCTTGAGGTACGCCTTGCGCACGCGCTGGGCGGAGAGCTGGATCGGCGTCAGCGGGTTCTTGATCTCGTGGGCGAGCTTGCGCGCGACCTCGCCCCAGGCCGCCACCTTCTGCGCGCGCATCAAGGGCGTCAGGTCGTCGAGCACGAGGACCGCTCCCGGCGGCGAGCCGGGCGCCCCCGGCAGGGGAACCACGGTCACGGCCAGATGCCGGTCGCGCCCCCGTCCCGGCACCGTGACCTCTCGCTCCTGACGCGTCCCGCGTCCGGAGAGGAGGCGCTGGACGAGGGCGACGATCTCGTCCCGTCCGGCGCCCCGGATCGCGTCCGACAACGAGCGGCCCACGCGGTCGGCATCGATGTCGAGCAGGCGGCAGGCCGCGGCGTTGAGCGCGGTGATCTCGCCCTCGGCGTCCACGACCACGACGCCGGTGCCGACCGTCTCCAGCACCGTCTCCATCAGCCGGCGACGGTCTTCCAGCTCCTCGTTCTTGCGCGTGAGGCCCGCGCGCGTGTGCTCGACCTCCTCCTCGCTGCGGGCCAGACGCTCGGACATGCGGTTGAAGGAGGCGATGAGCGCGGAGAACTCGTCGTCGCCGGAGGGAAAGTCCACGCGCACGCCGCGCTCGCCCGACGCGATGCGCTCCGCCCCTTCCGCCACCAGCCGCAGCGGCGTCGTGATGCGGCGCGCGAGATAGAGAGAGAGCCACACCGCGCCGAAGAGAATCAGCAGGGCCGGGAACAGGTAGAGCGAGAGGTAGACGGCCTTGATCGGCTCCTTGAAGCTCTCGGCCTTCCGATACTTCTCGTAGCGCTCTTGCACCTCGCGGCGCTCCGCGTTGACCCCCACCGGGATGAACGTCGAAGCGATGACGGCGCCGCGCACCGCGCCCTGGGCATTGCGCAAGGGGACGGCCACCCGGGCCAGCTCGCCTCCGGCGTAGGGCAGGGTCGCTTCGGCTTCCTGGCCGGTCTGCGCGGCCTGCGCGAGCTCGTCGCCGGACAGCGTCGCTTCCGGAGTGGGCAGGCGGGGATTGACGACGGCGAGCACCTCGCCGTCCGCGGTGAAGACGTTGACGACGTCGATCTTCAGCTCCCGCGACCGCAGCTCGACGACGCGCCGCAGCCGGCCCTGTCCCGCGGGGTCGAGCAGGCCTCGCCCCTCGATCTCGCGGGCGAGGGCCCGCGCGTGGACGCGGCTGCGATCGAGGCTGCCGTCGTGCACGGCGGTGCCCAGCACCTGCAGCGAGGACAGGATGCGCTCCACGTCCACGTTGAACCAGCGGTCGACCGTCTGCTGGATGAGGTCGCTGCCGACGACCATGAGCAGCAGCGCGGGGGCCGCCGCCATCAGGACGAAGACGATCACGAGCCGCATCCGGAAGCGGGCCCCGAGCACGCCGCGCCGCCGCTCCATGATCACGCGCACGAGGTTCCGCCCCAGCACGAGGAGCAGCACCAGCAGGAGCGAGATGTTGAGGACGGTCAGGCCATAGAGAAGGACGGAGGCGAGGAAGTCCGGCGAGAAGTCGCGGCTCTTGCGCAGCAGGAGCTGGACGAGGACGAGCAGGGAGAGGGCGCCGCCCGTGGTGAGCAGGACGAGGCGCGCGTTGTTGCGGAACGGGGTGCGGGGGCCGGTGCGAGTCACAAAGCTTTTGGCATCCGTTCGCCACGAAGGCGCTTCGGCGCCGCCGCCATGGCCGTCCATTGTAGCTTGCCAGCCACACCCCCACCAAAGGCCGCATTGACCGCCTCGGGCCGCCATGGTAATTAGCGGAGACGCTTGGAATTCAGTCACATGCGACAGCGGCCGCGGTCGTCTCGGTGGCTCCTCCTGGCGGCGACCGCCCTGATCGGGGTCTCGCCGCTCCGGGCCGAGCCTCTTCCTCCCGCGAGCGTGGCCCTCACGTTCGACACCTCCGGCAGTGTTGGCCATGCTCAGCTCGATCGTGCGCGTGAGTTCGCGCTGGCGATCCTCGCTGGCCTGCCGGAGGGCAGCGAGGTCGCGGTCCTGGCCTTCGACGACCAATCGCGCGTGGTCGTACCGTGGACGTCGCGGCCGGAGGAGGTGCGCGAGCGCTTGACCGGACTCAAAGTGGGCGGGCGCTTCACCGCGCTGCACGACGCGCTCTATGACGCCAGCCGATACGTGCGCGACGCGCCCGGCGCGCGCAAAGCCATCGTCCTCATCACGGACGGCGTCGACGAGAACAGCTCGCTCAACCTCGAGGACGGGCTGAGGGTCGCCACCGACGCGCAGATTCCCGTCTTCGCGGTCGGCGAGGGCGCGCATCCGCTGGAGCGCGTGCTGCGGCGGATCGCGAAGCTGACCGGAGGCGATTACGTCGCGTTCGACCAGGCTCGCGGCGCCGACCTGGCCGCGCGGATCGCGTCTCTCCCCGCGGGCACGGCCTCGGGTGTCGCGGCCACGAGTGGAGCGGCGACAGACAAGATCGCGAATGCGCCGGCGGCGCCGGCCGGGTCGGCGCGGAAGGCCTCGCCTCCCGCCGTGACCGCACCGAGCCTGGTGGCGTCCGGCGGGAGGCGCGCCATCTGGATCGCGCTCGCCCTCACCGCCGCGGCCGCGCTCGCTCTGGTCGTGGTGGCCTGGCGTCAGAAGCGGGGGGTGCCGACTTGCCCCGAATGCGGTCTCGCGCTCCCCGCCGATGCCTCGATCTGCCCGTCGTGCGCCGCGGCCCCGACGCGGATCCCGAGACGGACGAAACCGCCGGGCCGGGAGGCTCCGGAGCTCTCCGCGACCGTCCTCTCTCGGATCGACACGACCGAGGAGTACCTCGAGCGGACCATCACGTTGCAGGAGCGGCCGGTGCTGGCCATCACGCGGGGGCCCGGCGTGGGTCAGGTGTTCGAGCTCAGCGAGACGAGCGCGACCTCCATCGGCCGCTCGCGCGCGAACGACATCCAGGTGGAGGACGTCTCGATCTCCGGCCAGCATTGCCGCGTGCGCCCCGAGGACGGCCAGTTCGTCCTCCACGACCTGAAGAGCACGAACGGCACGCTCGTCAACGAGAAGAAGGTCGTGCGCCACGTGCTCGCCGAAGGCGACGTCATCCGACTCGGCGAGACGTCCCTGCAGTACCGGCGGGAGATGAAGCGGGGATAGGGCGAGAGCGCTGGAGGCCGTCCGTTTAGCGATCCGAGCTATCGCGAGTCGAATCCAGTAGCCCCTTCAGCGTCGCCATGAACTGATCGACGTCCTTGAAGTCGCGGTAGACCGACGCGAAGCGGACGAACGCGACCTTGTCCAGCTCGCGCAGCCGCTCCATCAGGAACTCGCCCACCTGCACCGTGGGGACCTCGCGATCGGGACTCTCCTGCACCATCGCTTCCACGCGATCGGCGATCAGCTCCAGCGTCTTCACCGGCACCGGCCGCTTCTGGCAGGCCTTGATGAGCCCGGAGAGGACCTTCTCGCGGTCGAAGCGCTCGCGCCGCCCGTCCTTCTTGACCACGAGGTGCGGGATCTGGTCGATCCGCTCGTAGGACGTGAAGCGCTTGCCGCAGGCGAGGCACTCCCGCCGGCGGCGGATGACCTCGCCTTCCTTGCTCTCGCGCGAGTCCACGACCTTGTCTTCCATGTGGGCGCAGAAGGGACACTTCATGTCGGCCTCGTCGGTTCGAGGGCGGCCAGGCGCGCCATCGGAGCGTCGTCCGAAGGCTTCTCGGCCAGGTCCGCCACCTTGCCCATGGTGAGTCCTTCCCGCCCCAGCAGCGCCAGCCCCAGCACGAGCACGGGCAGGTTCGTCAGGGCGTGGCACGCGATGCCCGCCGCCGCCGCCGTGTGCTTGTCCACCGCGAAGGCCTGCGTGAGGGCGAGAAGGTAGAACTCGTGGAAACCACCGACCGCGCCCGGCGTGGGCACGGCCACTCCGACGGTGAGGAACGCCACCATGAGGAACGACGTATGGAAGGGCAGGTCCAATCCGAACGCGAGGTTGCTCCACCAGATGCCGAGGTCGATGCTGAGCCACACGAGGATGGACTGGCCGAAGATGAAGAGCAGGCGCGCGGGCGAGGCCTTCAGCACGGCCAGGCCCTCCGCGAAGGTCGCCACCGCGCCCGCGATCGCGTCGACCCATCGTTCGGGCAAGGGTGAGAGCACGCGCCGCACCAGCCTCACCACGACCTCCGCATGACCGTGGAGGAGCAGGAGCACGGCCAGCACCACGACCGCCGCCGCTCCCGCCAGGGCTCCGCCCAGCTTGAGGTAGCCGAGGAGCGGTCCCCGGGTCTGCGCGGACGGCGTCGGCAGGACGTAGAGGTAGAGGGCGAAGAGGAGGAGCACGGTCACCACGTCGAGGAGGCGCTCGAGGATGATCGACGCGAAGCCGGCGGACGTACGGATCGGGTGACGCCGCGAGATCAGATAGGGCCGGACCACCTCCCCCGCCCGGGGGACCAGGAGCCCGGTCATGAACCCGACGAACGTGGCCGAGAAGAGGTCGCGCAGGGGCACGGGGGCGAGCGGCGCCAGCAGGCTCCCCCATCGCCAGGCCCGGAGGAGATAGGTCAGGATGGTCACGGCCACGACGCCGGCCAGGTACGCGTGGTTGGCGGATCGGAAGGCCGCTCCCAGCTCCTCCCAGTCCACTCCCCGGAAGAACAGGGCGAGAAGGACGAGGGCGAGCAGCGCCCCTCCGGCCAGGCGCCACCGCCGCGACGACATCACCCAGGAATTCCGTGCAAATGCTTTTGACTGTTGGGTTTGATGAGCGGTGAGGACTCTACTACACTGCGCGCGCGTGGGTCAAACGCGGCCACCGCGCAGATTGTTGAACTCGGAGTCCGGGCCGTGCGTTACGGCTCAGTGATGGGCCGTCCCCACTGCAAGCGGCTCCATCGTTGACCGACATCGCCACCGACCTGGTCGGACGGTGCCGGCAGGGGGACGAGGCAGCCTGGCGTGAGCTGGTGACCCTTCACACCCGCCGCGTGTTCGGAATCGCTTATCGCTTCGTGGGCCGGGTGGACGAGGCGGAGGACCTGACGCAGGACATCTTCGTGAAGGTGTTCCAGAGCCTGGATCGTTATCGCGAGTCGGACGGGGCCTTCGGAACATGGGTCGGCACCGTCGCACGCAACCATGCCATCGACAACTATCGCCGCCGGCGCGAGGAGAGATCGCGCCGCATCGAGGATCCCGCAGTGCTCGACGTGGTGCCGGCCAGTGACGAGAGCCCACTGCGCAGCCTCGAGCGCGCGGAGCAGGCGCGGATCGTCCACCGCGGCCTGCGCGCCCTGCCCGCCGACCTGCGCGAGCCGCTCGTCCTGTGCGATCTCCAGGGGCTCTCCTACGAGGAGACGGCGAACACCCTCCAGATCCCGCTGGGCACGGTGAAGAGCCGCATCAACCGCGGCCGGCTGGAGCTGGCCCGCCGCCTGATGGGCGCGCGCCGCGCGCTGGAGAGCCGCCGGTGAGCCCGATGGACTGCGATCGCGCGGCCGAGCTCCTCTCCGACGACCTGGAGGGCGCGCTCGACCGCGTGACGGCGGCCGAGCTCGCCTCCCACCTCGCCGGCTGCGGGGAATGCCGCGCGCTGCGCCTGGCCATGGCGGACGTGACTTCGCTCCTGCGCGCGCCCGCCCTCGAGCCGGCCACCGACCTCGCCGATCGCGTGGCGCGCGCGTCGTGGGTCGCGGTGCGTGCGCCCATTCGCCGCGCGGAGCGCAAGCGCGCCTGGGCCCACGCGGCCGCGAGCTGGGCGAGCTGGCTCACCGAAGTGCCCTTCGCGGTGCAGGCGGTGGCGGCGGCCCTCGCGCTCGTGGTCACGGCGGGGCTGGTGATGGCGGCGGGCTCCGTCCCCGGCGCGCCCGCGCGCCCGCGCCTGGGCCAGCGGCTCTCGAACGCCACCGTCTACCTGGTCGAGAGGAAGGATCGCCTGGTCGAGGATCTCCGCCTGCTGCGCGTCGTCGTCTCCACCGCGTTCGAGGGCCGCCTCGATCGCGTGAACGATCGGGTCGACGACTATCGCCGGCTGCTCGAGCGGCGCAAGAAGGACGAAGCGCCCAGGGACGACAAGAAGTCCGAGCTCGAAGAATCTGAACCCGCCTCGCCGCCGCCGCGTAGAAGCGTGTGACAAAGGAGACCTGATGAGCAGTCCAGAGACGACGCCACCCGCAGAGTACCCGGCGCTGCCCCCCCCGACGGTGGCCGCGCCCGCCTTCGCGCCGCGCCCCTTGAAGGCGCCGTGGGTGGCGCTGCTGCTGTCGCTGCTGATGCCGGGCCTGGGCCAGGTCTACAACGGCCAGCTCTCCAAGGCGATCTTCTTCTTCTTCGCCTTCTCCGGCTCGATCTACCTGATCACGGAAGGGCATCCGCTGCCCTTCGGCGTGTTCCTGCCCTTCATCATCTTCTCGAACATGATCGACGCGTTCCGCAGCGCGACCCTCATCAACGCGCGCGGCACGGCGAAGGCGGAGGAGGAAGACGACATCGAGTCGCCGGGCTGGGGGATCGGCCTCGCCGTCATCGGCCTCCTCATCCTCCTGAACAACCTCGGCTGGCTCCGCCTCTCCGCCCTCGTCCCGTACTGGCCGCTGCTCCTGATCGCCGCGGGGCTCGTGCTCCTGCGCCGCTCGCTGCAACGCAAGGCCGGCAATGGCACGTCCGTTTAGGCCCGAGGTGCTGGTCCTCGCCCTCACCCTCATCGCGGTGGGCGTGGCCTGGCTCCTCGGCAACGCCGGACGCATCGACCTGCTGGCGACCCTGCGCGCCTGGTGGCCTCTCACCCTCGTGGTCTGGGGCGTGCTCGAGCTGGTCGCTTTCGCCCTCAGTCGCGACGCGCGGAGGTCCTGAATGAAGGGCGCCAAGATCGGCCTGCTGCTGCTCATCCTCGCGTTCGGATCGACGGTCGAGACGGCCTGGCGCGTCCGCAACCGCCTGGGCCCCGGTTGGGGCTGGTTCATGATGGGCGGCCGGTTCCAGGGCCCGTCCTTCACGTTCAAGGCCGATCAGGTCGAGGTCGTGCCCTCCGACACGCCGGTCGAGGTCGAGAACGCCTTTGGCGCGGTCAAGATCGTCCAGGGCGCCCCCGGCGAGGTGCGCATCGCGCTGCGCAAGGTCGTGTTCCTGGCCACGGAGGACAAGGCGCGCGCCTATGCGGATCGGATCCAGGTTCAGGCGCGCCGTGAGGGCGGGGCGCTGCGCATCCTCACCAACCGCACGGATCTCGAGCGCCCCAGCGGCGCCGAGTACGAGGTGGGATTCGAGACGCACTTCGACGTCGTCGTGCCGCCGGGGACGGCGGTCAAGGTCCACAACGAGCACGGAGCTGTGGACGTGACCGACGTGGCGCGCGCGGAGGTGTCCGGATCGTTCGACACCATCCGCGTCGAGCGCGTGGGTGGCCCGGCCGAGATCGAAGCACGGCACGGGGACGTGCAGGCCCGCGGCATCAAGGGCGACCTGAAGGTGACCAATCGCCACGGGGACGTCACCGTCGAAGACATCGACGGGCACGCCACCCTGGACGTGCAGCACGGCGAGGTCTCGGCCAAGCGCGTCGGCGGGTTGCTCGTCAGCAGCGCCCACGGGGACGTCACCGCCGAGACCGTGCACGGCGATCTCGAGGTGCACGACCAGCACGGGGCCGTCCGCGGCATCGACGTGACCGGGCGCGCCTCGGTGGAGACGAGCTTCCAGGGCGTGACCCTCGAGCAGGTCGGCGGCGATGCCAGCGTCCACACCGAGCACGGCGACGTCTCCCTCACCGACGTCAAGGGTGCGGTCGACGCGCAGGCCAGCTTCGACGACGTCTCGCTCACCCGGATCGGCGGGCCGGTGACGGTCACCGTGAGCCATGGCGCCGTCCGCGCCAATGGGCTCGAGAAGGGCGCGCGTGTGCGCGCCTCCGGCGACGAGATCGTGCTCGACGCCTTCCGTGGCCCCGTCGAGATCGAGGCGGAGCGGGCGGGGGTGCGCCTCGTGCCCGCGGGCGCGATCAGCGCCGCGGTCAAGGTCACGGCGACGCACGGCGCGATCGAGCTCGACGTGCCCGCGGGGAGCCGCATCGATGTCCAGGCCAGCGCGCAGTCGGGCGAGATCACGACCGACGTGCCCGGGCTGAGCGCGACCCAGATGAGCCCGGGCAAGCTCGCGGCCACGCTCGGCGGAGGCGGCAACGCCGTCGTGCTGAGCACGAGCCACGGCGACGTGCGCCTGCGCGGCGCGGCCGCCGTCGCGGAGAAGACTCCCTAAAGCAGCGCCGCGCCCTCCGCGCCATCGATTTCTTTTCGCGCGCACTCTCATCGGAAATCGCGTCGGGAAAATTCTCTCTTGCGTTCGCGTTTGCGCTTCCAGTAGACTCCCGCCCCTCTCATTCAGGACCCATGGACACACTCGACGCTTCATCGACTCTCAGCCAGACGTCGATACCCGGACTGCCGCTCTGGCGGCGGGGCAAGGTGCGCGACGTCTACGACCTCGGCGATCGCCTGCTCATCGTCACCACCGATCGCATCAGCGCGTTCGACGTGGTGCTGCCCACGCCCATCCCCGCGAAAGGCGCCGTCCTCACCCAGCTCTCGCTGTTCTGGTTCCGCCTCCTCGGCGATCTGGTGCCGAACCACATGATCTCCGCCACCGTCGACCAGTACCCGCGCGAGCTGCACGCGGTGCGCGATCAGCTCGAGCGCCGGTCGATGCTCGTGAAGAAGACGGAGCCCTTCCTCGTCGAGTGCGTCGCACGGGGCTACCTGGTCGGGTCGGGTTGGAAGGACTACCAGCGCACGGGTGCCGTCTGCGGGATCGAGCTGCCCAAGGGCCTGCGCGAGTCGGAGCGCCTCGAGGCGCCGATCTTCACGCCCTCGACCAAGGCGGAGAGCGGCCACGACGAGAACATCTCGTTCGCGCAGATGTCCGGCCTCGTGGGGGCGGCGCGCGCCGCCGAGCTGCGCGACCTCACCCTCGCCCTCTACGGCCGTGCGCGCGCCCACGCGGAAGGATGCGGCATCCTCCTGGCCGACACCAAGCTCGAGTTCGGGACCAGCGGAGGTCGCGTGGTCTGGATCGACGAGGCCTTCACTCCGGACTCGTCGCGCTTCTGGCCGCGTGACGGATATGCGCCCGGCCGTGCGCAGCCGAGCTTCGACAAGCAGTACGTGCGTGACTACCTTGAGACGTTGGATTGGGACAAGCGCCCTCCGGGACCCCCCTTACCGGAAGACACCATCACCGCTCTCGTCCGAAGCCTGGCGCAGACTCCACGGCCTCGAGGAACCATCGGCCGGCCGCCCTCCGCGGCCACGGCCGCCGGCTGAGGGAGCGTCACTCCGTGAATCAGCAGTTGGACACACTCGTCTCCGAGATGATCGACCGGGGAATTCTCTTCTCGGACGCCCGCCGCGAGTTCGAGAAGCGGTTCATCGCCCGCGTGCTGCAGCGCCATCGGGGGAACCTCTCTCGAGCCGCCAAGGATCTCCAGATCCACCGAAACACCCTCGGCAAGAAGATCGAGGAGTACAAGATCTAGGACTGTCTCCCCACCAAGACGGGAGACAGTCCTAAGGGGCCCTTGGGAGTCCGCCCCATCGCGGATGACGGCGGACTCCTCTTGACACCCGCCGTCGCGCTGTCTATATTTGGCACTCGCATGGTGAGAGTGCTAACGGTCGCCCGCCGGTCCCAGGGACGTTCATGCTGCCAAGGAAAAGCCCCAGGAGGGCGAAGTGATCGCCGCCGGCAACGGCAAGGTCCTCGAGAACGGTACGAAGGTCGCCATGGACGTCAAGGCCGGCGATCGCGTGCTCTTCGGCAAGTACTCGGGCACCGACATCAAGATCGACGGCCAGGAATACCTCATCCTCCGCGAGGACGAGGTTCTGGCGATTCTCGGCTAATTAACTAAGGAGATCCGTTCCACATGGCGAAGCAGATTACTTACGGCGACGAATCGCGCCAGGCGATCCTCCGCGGCGTGAATCGTCTGGCCGACGCGGTGAAGGTCACGCTCGGCCCCAAGGGACGCAACGTCGTCCTCGACAAGAAGTTCGGCTCCCCCATCATCACCAAGGACGGCGTGACGGTGGCCAAGGAGATCGAGCTCAAGGACGCGCTCGAGAACATGGGCGCGCAGATGGTGCGCGAGGTCGCGAGCAAGACCTCGGACGTGGCCGGCGACGGCACCACCACCGCGACCGTGCTCGCGCAGGCGATCTATCGCGAGGGCATCAAGAACGTCACCGCCGGCGCGAACCCGATGGAAGTGAAGCGCGGGATCGAGAAGGCGGTCGCGGCCGTGACCGAGGAGCTCAAGAAGCTGAGCAAGCCGGTCAAGGGCAACATGATCGCGCAGGTCGGCACCATCTCCGCCAACAACGACGAGACCATCGGCAAGATCATCGCGGAAGCGATGGAGAAGGTCGGCAAGGACGGCGTGATCACGGTCGAAGAGGCCCGCACCCTCGAGACCTCGCTCGAGGTCGTCGAGGGCATGCAGTTCGACCGGGGGTACCTCTCCCCCTACTTCGTGACGGATCCGGAGCGCATGGAAGTCGTGCTCGAGAACGCGCTCGTGCTCATCCACGAGAAGAAGATCTCCAGCATGAAGGACCTGCTCCCCGTGCTCGAGCAGGTGGCCAAGCTCGGCCGGCCCCTGGTCATCATCGCCGAGGACGTCGACGGCGAGGCCCTGGCCACCCTGGTCGTGAACAAGCTGCGCGGGACCCTGCAGGTCGCCGCGGTCAAGGCCCCCGGCTACGGTGACCGGCGCAAGGCCATGCTCGAGGACATCGCGATCCTCACCGGCGGCAAGGCCATCACCGAGGACCTCGGCATCAAGCTCGAGAACATCAAGCTCGACGACCTGGGCAAGGCCAAGAAGATGACGATCGACAAGGACAACACGACGATCGTCGAGGGCGGGGGCAAGTCGAAGGACATCGAGGGCCGGGTCAAGCAGATCCGCACCCAGGTCGAGGAGACCACCTCCGACTACGACCGCGAGAAGCTCCAGGAGCGCCTGGCCAAGCTCGTGGGCGGCGTGGCCATCATCCGCGTGGGTGCGGCCACCGAGACGGAGATGAAGGAGAAGAAGGCCCGCGTCGAGGACGCGATGCACGCGACCAAGGCGGCCGTCGAAGAGGGGATCGTCCCCGGCGGCGGCGTGGCCCTCCTGCGCTCCAGCAAGGCCGTCGAAGCCCTGAAGGAGACCGGTGACGTGCAGGTCGGCATCAACATCATCCGCCGCGCCCTGGAAGAGCCTCTCCGCCAGATCGCGCAGAACGCCGGCAAGGAGGGCGCGGTCGTCGTCGCCCGCGTCCGCGAGTCCAAGACGGCCGAGGAGGG